>ENA-OWRJ01001554-OWRJ01001554.1-human-gut-metagenome-genome-assembly--contig:-NODE-1554-length-23294-cov-24.410130_pt1 | contig 23294 bp, 16 predicted proteins | sample MGYA00248269_ERZ651897 | MGnify/ENA primary metagenome ERZ651897 (study PRJEB26924, sample SAMEA4378252) | human gut metagenome | biome: human gut; feature: human-associated habitat; material: faeces...
GGCGCTCCAGCGTCATGCGGGCCACCTCGCGGCGGGTCTGGTCGAAGGAGGACAGAGTAATGGCCTCCGGGGTATCGTCGATGATCAGATCTACGCCGGTAGCGGTCTCCAGTGCGCGGATGTTGCGGCCCTCGCGGCCGATGATGCGGCCCTTCATTTCATCGCTGGGCAGCGGCACCACGCTGACGGTGGTCTCGCTGCAATGGTCGGCAGCGCAGCGGCTGACGGCCTGTCCGATAAGGTTGCGGGCGATGTTATCGCAGTTTTCCTTCAGGTCGGTCTCGTAGGCGGCAACGCGCACGGCCTTTTCGTGGGTCAGCTCCTCGTCCACCTTATGCAGCAGCACCTCGCGGGCGTCCTCCTGGCTCAGACCGGCCAGCGTTTCCAGACGCTCCATCTCCTTGGCGCGCAAAGCGTCGATCTCTGCCAGACGCTCCTCGGCCTCGGCAGCGCGCTTTTTCAGTTCTTCTTCCTTCTTTTCCAGCGCCTCGGTCTTGCGGTCCAGCGCTGTCTCCTTCTGGTCGATGCGGTTCTCCTGACGGCTGATCTCCGCACGGCGCTGCTTGATCTCCTTGTCGGCCTCTGCCTTCTGGGCATCGACCTCGGCTTTCAGACGGAAAGCCTCGTCCTTTGCTTCCAGAACCGCTTCCTTGCGCTTCTGGTCGGCGGTCTTGATCGCCTCGTTCACCAGCCGGGTAGCCTCGGCCTCGGCGCTGCCGATCTGGGCTTCGGCAGTCTTTTTACGGTTGTTGTAACCAATAAAATAGCCCGCAGCCACGCCGACAACAGCAACGATCAAGGCCACGATCACTCCGATCGCGGTCATTGCGTTCACTCTCCTTTGTTTCAATTCAATGCAAAATTAAAAGCAGGAGACGCTGCGCAGCAGGACACGGGCAATGATATAGAAAGAGCTTTCAATGCAAAAAGTGACACCAAAACCATACGCACCACCCAAAACCGGCGGCACGGGCAAAAGCATACGGCTTTTCTCTTTACGGTTCCATTTTATATCAAACAGGCACGCTTTGCCTGAAACGGGTACAGGGGTCACACAGAAACCTGCGTACAGCGTCTTTGATTCCATACTACTAAATATAGTACGAAACATTTGCCCGCTTGTCAAGAGGAAAACCCTGCCCGCAGAACATTTTGTGCAGAAAAACAAAAATAAGATGGCTGCGGCAGGCACCCCCTCCGTCATCGCTGCGCGATGCCAGCTCCCCCAAACCAAAAGGGCTGCCCCGGAGAACGGAGCAGCCCTTCTGGTTTATGATGAAAAGAAGAAAATGAAGGAGATGTCTTATTATTTGGCGGCTTTTTCGCCCTCCGGGAAGATGATCTTATTCACAAAGAAGAAGATGACCATGGAGATGCCGCCGTTGAGCACGGTGGTGCCGATGTTGTAGATGAAGTCCGGTACCAGCAGCCCTGCCACTGCCACCCAGATGCAGTTGATGGAGTTGACGATGCAGGTAATGACGCAGAAGGCCAGCACATACCAGCCGATCTGTTTTGCCAGATTGCCCTTGCTGCGGAACACAAAGTTGCGCTGGATGGGGAAGTTGATGCACTCGCCGATGACCATGGCGATCATGTAAGCGCAGAAGTAGGGCAGACCGCCGTGGGCGGCATCGTAGCCGAGGATGTTCCACTTGAAGGTCTCGCCGAACAGGGTAATGTCAATGCCCGGCCAGCCGAAATCCACCACCGGCAGGCTTGCAAAGGCCTTGGGCAGAAATTGCAGCAGCAGGTACTTGAACACGGTGATGAGGTTGGACACGATGACGAACAGGCCGCCCTCGCGCACCCACTTGGCAGCGGCGGGGTGCTTTGCCGCAAAGTTATTCCAGAAATTCATAGCCTGCTTCCTTTCAGCTGTTTTTCAAGCGCTCTTCCATGCGGCTGTTCAGCACGAGGTTCTTCACGGCCTCAAAAATCACCCGCACAAGACCGATGATCCAGAAGCCCTGCAGCTCCATCACGATGCCGTCCACCATGCCCATGCTGATAGCACCGTTGGTCATTTTGGCCAGCGCACGCAGAGGCATATTGTACTGGAACAGGATGTTCAGGTCGGGCTTGCCCTTTTTGATGCTGCGGCGCAGCAGGGTGCCCAGCACGGCAGCCGCCAGCCAGCCGATGGGGCTGCGTCCGTGTCCCATCTCGCCCAGCGTCATGTTGCGGTCGATGTGCACCTTGTTCTCCGGGATGGGACGGCCCAGCAGCGCTTCAAACTCCGCGTCCGGCACGTTCTGCACCTGCGCAGTGCGGTAATGCTCCAGATTTTTGCCCGCGTAGGGGTCGGGTGCGCCGGTGCCCACCACCGTGACAGCGGCAGTCAAGCGGATATCGGCGCTGGAAGCGCCCACCAGCAGCTGATAGCTGCCGCCCTCCACCTCCCAGCGGTCGGTCTTGACGTTCCAGTAGCGGAACGCCTTGTCGTCCAGCGGGATGGTGACGGTCTTGCTCTCTCCGGCTTCCAGCTGCACCTTGGTAAAGCCCTTCAGCTCCTTGGCGGGGCGGAAAACTTTTGCATCCGGCTTTGCCACATACAGCTGCACCACCTCGGCACCGGCACAGCTGCCGGTGTTGGTGACAGTCAGGGTCACGCCGGTTTCGTCTGCTTTCAGGTCACTGTACGCAAAGCTGGTATAGCTCAGGCCGTAGCCGAAGGGGAAAGCGGTGGGCACACCGGCGGTGTCGTAGTAGCGGTAGCCCACATACAGACCCTCGCGGTACTCCACAGTGGGGCCGTCGCCGCCGAAATGCGCCTTTGCGGGGGTGTCGGCGTAGCTGCGCGCCCAAGTCTCAGCCAGCTTACCGCAGGGGTTCTGCGCGCCGGTGAGTACCTCGACCAGTGCGCCCGCACCGGCCTGACCGCCCAAGCAGCCGTAGACCAGCGCCTTGCAGTCCTTGACCCATGCGCTTTCCAGCGAGGAGCCTGCACTCAGCAGCAGCACCACGTTGGGGTTTGCCGCCGCCACAGCGGTCAGCAGTTCCAGCTGGTTCTCTGCCAGCTTCATGTCGGCGCGGTCGATGCCCTCGCTCTCCTTGATCTCGTCCAGACCCATGCACAGCAGCACCACATTGGCGTTCTTTGCCAGCAGCACCGCCTCGGCTTTCAGCGCCTCATCGGGCTTGCCCTGCCGGTCAAAGCCCTTGGCGTAGCCGACGCTGTTCAGGCCGCTCTCGGCAAGGCAATCCAAGAAGGAATCCACCTTGATGGAGTTGACGGCGCTGGAGCCTGCACCTTGATAGCGGGGCGTCTGGGCAAAGTCGCCGATGACCGCCACCTTTTCCCCCTTTGCAAGGGGCAGCAGGCTGTTTTCGTTTTTCAGCAGCACGATGCTCTGGGCAGCAGCCCGGCGCGCCAGTGCGTGGTGGGCGTCGGCATCGAACTTGCCGGGTGCGGCGTCCACCGCCGCCTTGGTGGTGAACACCAGCTCCAGCAGTTCCTCCAGCCGGGCGTCCACGTCTGCTTCGGTGATCTTGCCGGTCTGCACCGCCTTCATCAGCTCCCGGATGGCATCCCCGCCGGGGGCAGGCATTTCCAGCGTAGAGCCGTTCTTTACGCCAAGGGCGTGGTCGTTGCTGCCGCCCCAGTCGGTGACCACTGCGCCGTCAAAGCCCCAGTCCCTGCGCAGGATCTCCATGAGCAGGTGGGCGTTCTCGTTGGCGTAGGTGCCGTTGACAAGGTTATAGGCGGACATGATGGTCTTGGGCTGCGCCTCCTTGACCACCATCTCGAAGCTGGTCAGGTAAATTTCCCGCAGGGTGCGCTCGTCCACGATGGAATCCGAGGCCATGCGGCGCAGCTCCTGACTGTTCACGGCAAAGTGCTTGGGGCAGGCGGCAATGCCGTTTTTCTGGATGCCGCGGACGTAGGCCGCCGCCATCTTACCGGCAAGGTAGGGGTCCTCCGAGAAATACTCGAAGTTGCGGCCGCACAGCGGGCTGCGCTTGATGTTCAGGCCGGGGCCCAGCAGCACCGACACGCCCTGTGCCGCTGCTTCTTCGCCCATGGCTGCGCCCACAGCCTCGCCAAGCTCCGGGTCCCAGCTGTTGGCAACGGTGGCCGAGGTGGGGAAGCAGGTGGCGGGCACACTGGGGTTCAGGCCCAGATGGTCAGCTGCGCCCGCCTGCTTGCGCACGCCGTTGGGGCCGTCCGACAGGGTAATGGCCGGGATGCCCTTGCCCGGCAGCGCCCGGGTGGTGAACACCGTACCGCCGCTCAGCAGGGCGCATTTTTGTTCCAGGCTCAGTTTTGCAATAATATCCTGATATTTCACGGGGAAATCTCCTTTCAGTAGAAACGGTATTGCCTTTGGAAACAGGACCACGCATAAGGAGAAGAAGCGTGATTCTGTTTCCAAAAGGGAACACGGCTGCGGGTCGTAACTGCCGTGCAGCCGTGTTCCGGGATTAGAAGGAAGACAGTTTTGATTACGGGTCAGTACTTATGCCTTACTCACATCCGCACCTGCATTGGTATTAGCCAGCGTTTTATTATACTTGCGGCGGCGAAGAATCACCACAACACCTGCCAGAACCAACACATAGACAATCACACTGCCTACCAGTGCAGGCGTGCGCCACATAGGCACAGGCGCATCTACATCTACACCGTAGCTATTCGCCAGCGTATACAGATACTGATGTGCAGCTTCGCGCATCTTCAGCTGACCGGTAGCAGTCTGGCTCAGGTTATCGAAGGTCTTAGTGCCCCAGCCAAACAGCAGATTGGTACCACCTGCCAAGACAGCTTTTTCAATATCCATAAAGCCATGCTCCTCGTTGTTATCCGTAATCACAGTGCCAATAAAGCCCCATTCATTACGCAGAACATTGGTCAGTAGTGCAGTACTTGCACCGGCCCAAGTAGTACCAATATTATTGTAGGAAGACATCACAGCCGTGCTGCCGCCTTCCTTCACAGCCTTTTCAAACGGCACGAAGTAAATTTCACGCATTGCCTGCTCATCGGCCCAGGTGCACAGACCATAATGACGCCAGGTCTCACGCTCATTCAGTGCAAAATGCTTAATGTAGCAGTACATACCATTTTTCTCTGCCGCACCAACCGTAGCAGCGGACATGGAACCAGAAAGGAAGCCATCCTCAGAATAGTACTCAAAGTTACGGCCAGCAAATGCATTGCGGTGGGTATTAGCACCAGGTGCATACCAGCCGGAAATATTCCACGCCTTTCCTTCCTGCGAGATTGCATCGCCAAATTCAGAAGCCAGGTCTACATTCCAAGTAGCCGCCAGCAGAACTTCTGCCGGATAAGTAACCGTCTTATATGTGCAGGTACCCATAAAGGCATCGAACACATAACTCAGAGCGGCAGGTCCGTCCATTTCATAAGTCTGTCCCTTACCGATATTATCAACTGCTGCACTTCCCCAGCCATCTGCGCCCAGCAGTTTGTACATATCATCAAGGGTCAGCTGATCCAGCAGCTTATCCCACTGTGCATCATCATAGGCAAGGCCTTCCATGTCTTTCAGCGTAAGGCCATTCTTTGCACCAAAGGTCGGCGCAGTGTCATCTGCATCCACATAGCTATCATCCACTACCAGCGCATTGTTGAAGGCTTCCAGCTGTTCAGCAGTTGCTTCCTTGCTGGTACCGGGAACGATCTGCCAAGTGTCACGGTTGAGGTAAGCCACATCACCAGCTGCATCATCAAACTGATTTGTTGCTACCACTTCGTCCGAAGAGCGCTTGCCGACATACTTGCAGTTTTCCACACCACTGCCAAACGCACTGTCCTGGAACACTTCATTCTCAGCAACCTTGCAGGTCATGGTCAGATTATCTTTCACCGTATGAGAATCCGTACGCAGAGAAATCTGATACTCGCCAGCTTCCAGCACGTAGGAACCGGTAGAAGTGTAGTACTTCTGTGCATCATAAGAAGCCATCTGCTCTACTGGCATAGAAATCGTAACCGTTTCCGTTTCGCCCGGCTGCAATTCCTTCGTTTTTGCAAAGCCGCCCAGTACTTCGCCAGCCTTCTGCAAGCCGCTGCCGCCTTCAGCTGCACTGTAATAGGGCGCACTGTAATACAGTTCCACAACATCTTTGCCAGCCACATTGCCAGTATTGGTAACTTTGACATTCCACTCCAGCGTATCCTGTGCGGTAACGGTAGTCGGAATCGTGTTTTCCAGTTCCCAGTCAAAGCTTGTGTAGCTCAAGCCATAGCCAAAGGGGAACTGCACTACATCATTGTAGGAAAGTCCCGTCAGATTCTCTCCTTCACGGGTAGTGTAATCGTAGCTTTCACGGGTTTCGTAATAACGATATCCCACATAAATGCCTTCCTGATACTCTACAAGGTAGGCAGGATGACTTTCGAAGTTTTTGAAGCAGTCCTTAGAGTTGGTATACTCAAAGGTATCAAAGTTGTAGTAAGAAGGGGTCGTTTCTACTGCATAAGGGTAGATATCCGGCAGACGGCCAGAGGGGTTGACTGCGCCCGTCAGAATGTTGACAATTCCAATCGTGCCCACATCACCGGGATCACCGATCCAGAGGGCTGCATCAACGCCTTCATCATTCAGGAAGCCCAGTTCCATGGCATTGCCCGAATTGATCAGAACGATAACATTATCAAATGTCGCTTCTGCCTGTTCCAGCAAAGACTGTTCCGCACTGTTCAGTTCCAGATAATGCTTGCTCTGATCCGGTGCATACGAGGTATTTTCAGCCATCGAAGTGGGCAGGTCATTGCCTTCACCGCCCTTGCGGGAGAACACGACCACAGCAGTATCCGAAAAATCCTTCATTGCTTCAAATGAGCAGTCTCCAGTATACTGGTACTCCACACCCATGTTCTTAGCCAATTCCTCGGTTGCAGGCAGTTCCGGGATGGAAAAATCAACAGAGAATGTATTTCCGCCTTCGTTGTTTTTGGGGCTGTAGAGATTGACCAGATTTTGATTCACTTCAAAACCTGCATCCGTAAAGGCTTTTACAAAATCTGTCCGGTTTGCAGTGTAGCTGCTACCACCGGAACCCGTACCGCCATAAACCGGATTTGCGGAAGCATAGCCCAGAAGATTGATTTTTCGGTTTGTTCCTGCCAACGGCAGAGCGCCGTCATTTTTCAGAAGGACCGCGCCTTCCTCCTCGATTTTCTGAGCCACTGACAAACCATTTGCATAAGATGTTTTTTGCAATTCCGGGTCTCCATTCTGGCCAGGGAATGCCTTGTCCAGAGAACTGGGAAACACACCAAACATTGCTACATCTGCCACTATTCCAACTGCCAGTAAGAGTGCTGTAACAGCTGTCAGCAACTTTGTGGGCTTTTTGTTGTTCGGATCGCGCTTCATTGTGTTGTCTCCTCCATATTCTTTTATATTTTTTGGGCCGTACCCAACTGTGACCCATTATAACGGATATTTGCGCATCGTTATCATCTTTTGCACAATCTGTCGTTTTGGATACACAGTTTGCAAAAGTTACAATAAATTTTCAATTTTTATTGTGCTAATACACAAATATTGCAACATTGTATTTGTGCACCCTGCCAGACAACAAAAAAACGGCAGGGGATACCTGCCGTAAAAATTATTTGTTTTTGGGCAGCGGAAATAAGATCCGCAGGGTGCACCAGTTGTTTTCCCAGTGCATCGTCATGCTGCCGCCGTGCTGCCCGACGGTGGTGCGGACACTTTTCAGGTCCGACCCCTGCTGCGGCAGACCGTCCGCATCCAGTGCGGGGGCGGCCTCTGTATAATGCTCGAACCGCAGCATGGCAAAGCCGCCCTGACTGTACACCGCCACCTTGATGAGCCGCTTTTCGGAATCCGGTTCGGCGCGGACGGCGGCAATGGCGTTGTCCAGCGCCACGCCCACGATGGTGCACAGCTCCCGGATGGTGAGAAAGCCCAGCATCCTGCCGTCCGCTACACTGGTGATGGTAATGTTCTCCTGCTGGCATTCCATGGTCTTGGCGGTGAGCAGGGTATCCAGCACCGGGTTGCCGGTCTTGTTCTCGGCCTCGTACTGGCGGATGTTCTGCTCCATGGCAGCAATGGCGGCGTTCTGCTTGGTCTGGTCCTGCTCCTCCCGGATGCGGGCAAGCTGGACTTTCAGTTCATGGTACCGCCGGTTGATGAGGTTGATGCCCTCCTTGCTGCGCTTGTACTGCTCGTACTGGCGGTGCAACACCTCGTCCATGGCGGCAAGCTCGCTGTGCAAAGCGTTCTCCTGCAGCTGCTCGTGCTGCACAGATAAGATCAGCACGCCGGAAAAATCCACCAGTGTGCGGATGGAAAAAATGCTCATGTTGATCTCGCTGCCGGGCAGAAAGCCCAGATTGCTCACCGCAAAGGCAGTCAGCGCCAGCATGACCGCCGTCAGGGCGGCGCTGCCGCCGATCTGTAAGTGCCCGGCGGGCTGGGGACGGCGGTGCTGCAGATAGCACATAATGCCGAACAGCGTCCCATACACCAGCGCCAGCAGCAGCAAAGACAGCGGCTCCCATGGGCCGCGGGCGGGCCAGAGGGCGCAGTGCAGCTGCCACTCCACGCTGGCGGCAAGCTCTGCCAGAATAAACGCCCGGGCGCAGTGATACCCGGCTTCCAGCAGGGTGATGCTCCACACACCCCATAAATATAAGTAGGAAAGCCCGATGGCCGTTACCATGCAGGGGATCCAGAGCCCGCCGGGCACGTTGCCCGTCAGCCCCAGAAAGGCCGACAGCACCGCCGCCCACAGCAGGGTGATGCCCCCGGTGACCGCCCTGGAAAAGCGGGGCGCAAGCGCCGGGGTGAACAGCAGCACCGCCAGACACTCGGCAAGGGCGGTGTACAGCCGGGGGATATCCGGCAGCGCGGTCATGAGCCTTCACCTCCGATGTAGTCGGTCAGTGCGGCAAGAAAAGCCTTACGCTTGGGGCGGCTGACCTGCAGCTCGCAGGGGCCCACCTGTACGGTGCTCTGCCGCAGCTCCCGCACCTGTGCCAGATTGACAAGGTAGCCGCTGTTGCACCGGGCAAAGGGGCAGTCTGCCAGCTTTTCCTCAAAGGCCTTGAGGGCGCCGGGGGCGGAAAAATCGCCCTCGTCGGTGTAAAAGTGCACCCGGTGACCCTCGCTTTCCAGATAATAGATGCTTGCGGTGTCCAGCCGGCGCAGCCCGCCCTCCACCGGCACGGTCAGGTAGTGCTTTGCCCGCTTTTCCAGCCGGGCAACCGCCTTGAGCAGCTGCTGCGAAAAGGCAAAGTAGGGCACCGGCTTCAGCACATAGTCCAGCGCTCCCACCGAGTAGCCCCGGATGGCATACTGCGCCATATTGGTGATGAAGATCAGGATCACCTCGGCATCCATCTGCCGGATGCGCTCTGCCGTGGTCATGCCATCCAGATGCTTCATCTCCACATCCAGAAAAATAATATCGTAGACCGCGCGGTAATCCTCCAGAATATCCACCCCGTCCGCAAAGACCGTCACTTCAAACTCTGTCCCGTACTGCCGGGTATACCGCCGGACATACTCCTGCAATACCCCCTGTACCTCCGCGTCGTCCTCTACGATCGCCACCCGGATCATGACCACACCTCCCTTACCACACCTTTGTGGAACTGTTACGGCTCTATTATAGCGCAATCCCGCCGGGTTTGCCAAGGGGGCACTCCGCAACAAAGGGCAGGGCGGCCCACAGGCCGCCCTGCCCTTTGTATTGAGTTCCCTTACGCTCACGCCCAGTTCTTCCGGCCGTAGCGGGTGGTCAGCTGGCAGATCTCTTTCTGGAGTTTCTTGGTCAGCTGGGTCTTTTTCAGCCGCCAGCGCCAGTTCTGGCCTACGGTGGAGGGCTTATTGATGCGGGCGGCGTTATCCAGCCCCAGCCAGTCCTGCATGGGGATGGTCAGCATGTGGTGCAGACCAAAGGGCAGCAGCAGACGCTCCAGCGTACCATAGATGAACGGAGCCAGAATGGGAGAAGTCTCGGAAGAGTTGGCGATCCAGATGCCGAAGTTATTGATGCCGGTCTGCACCACAGGCCAGAACAGCGACAGCACGATGGAAATGACCACCGAGTAGACAGCGTAAAAAACGCTGCATCCTCCGGGGGTATTTTGATGCCCCAAAAGGCACAAAAGAATGCCCGCCCACCTGTGGAAAACCACGGTGAGCGGGCATTTTGCGTTTTATTGTTTGTGCCGCTGTAAAAGCGTTCAGAGGGCGGCGGTCTGGGGTACCAGCCGGAAGAGCATTACGGGCAGCTCGCTGTTTGCAAAATCCAGCGTATAGATGAGCTTTCCGCGCTCTGTTTCAAACGGCATCTCCGTCTGTGTGCCGTCCGGGGCAATGCGCACAAGCTTTTTGCCTTCCAGCAATCCGGCGGGCAGCGCGAGCCTTACCCGGCCGGTGGGCTGCGTCAGGCTGCCTGCGGTTTCAAAAGCCACACTCAGGTATTCCCCGTTCGTCCGTGCGGTCACATCCTCCGCAGAAAGACTGCCGCTGTTAGCCCACGCCGTTGCGGCTTCGATCTTTTCCAGCTGCGCGGCGTTTTCTGCCTGCCCGCACACGGGGCAGAAGGTCAGGGTTTCGCCTTCCGCAGTGCGGAAAGTAAACTTCCGGCAATCGGTGCTGCCAGTGTGCGCACAGCCCTGCCGCAGACAATCGGCGCTCTGAGAGCCGGTTCCGTTCGGGGACCATGCACCGAACTGGTGTCCCAGCTTATCGGTCGGGTCTGCGGTGTAGCTGTCTTTGCAGCGGGAGCAAGTAAAGATGGTATAGCCGTCTGTTTCACAGGTAGGCTCTACGGTAACAGCCTGATAATCATGGTTCAGTGCGGGCAGCTCCGCATAGGTGGTATGGTCACAGCGGGAGCAGGTTTCGTAGGCGTTCCAGCCAATTTCCGTACAGGTGGGAGCTTGCGCATCGTGATGCACCAGAGCATGGTTCAGCGCGGGCAGCTCCGCATAGGTGGTATGGTCACAGCGGGAACAGGTTTCGTAAGCGTTCCAGCCGGGTTCCGTACAGGTGGGGGCTTGCGCTTCGTGGTGTACTAAATCATGTTTCAGTGCGGGCAGCTCCTGATAGGTGTTATAGTCGCAGTTTTTGCAGGTGCTGTAAGCGTTCCAGCCGGGTTCCGTACAGGTGGGAGCTTGCGCATCGTGCTGCACCAAATCATGGTTCAGTGCGGGCAGCTCCTGATAGGTGTTATAGTCGCAGTTTTTGCAGGTGCTGTAAGCGTTCCAGCCGGGTTCCGTACAGGTGGGAGCTTGCGCATCGTGCTGCACCAGATCATGATTCAGTGCGGGCAGTTCCACATAGGTGGTATAGTCGCAGCGGGAGCAGGCTTCGTAAGCATCCCAGCCGATTTCTGTACAGGTGGGGGCTTTTGCTGCGTGCTGCTCCAAATCATGATTCAGTGCGGGCAGCAACGGAGTGGCAAAATAGTCGCAGCGGGAGCAGGTTTCGTAAGCCCAGCCCATTTGCGTACAGGTGGGGGCTTTTATCACGCGCTGCCTCAGATCATGTTTCAGCGCGGGCCGCTCCACATAGGTGGTATAGTCACAACGAGAGCAGGTTTCGTAAGCATCACAGCCGGGTTCCGTACAAGTGGGGTCTTTTGCTTTGTAGTACACCAAATCATGTTTCAGTGCGGGCAGCTCTTTGCGGGTAGTATAGTCGCAGCGAGAGCAGGCTTCGTAAGCATCCCAGCCGATTTCCGTACAGGTAGGGGCTTTTGCTGCGTATTGCTTCAAATCATGATTCAGTGCGGGCAGCTCTTTGCGGGTGGTATAGTTGCAGCCGGAGCGGGAGCAGGTATCGTAAGCCCAGCCCTTTTCTGTGCAGGTGGGGGCTTGCGCTACGTGACGCACCAAATCATGGTTCAGTGCGGGCAGCTCTTTGCGGGTGGTATAGTCGCAGCGGGAGCAGGCTTCGTAAGCATCCCAGCCGATTTCCGTACAGGTGGGGGCTTTTGCTGCGTGCTGCTCCAAATCATGGTTCAGTGCGGGCAGCTCTGTGCGGGTGGTATAGTCGCAGCGGGAGCAGGCTTCGTAAGCATTCCAGCCGATTTCCGTACAGGTAGGGGCTTTTGCTACGTGCTGCTCCAAATCATGATTCAGTGCGGGCAGTTCCGTGTAGGTGGTATGGTCGCAGCGGGAGCAGGTTTCGTAAGCGTTCCAGCCCTTTTCCGTGCAGGTAGGGGCTTTTGCTTCATGCGGTATCAGATCATGGTTATCTGGGTCTTTTTCGCCGTATTCCACACCACACGCCTCACAGACCGCTTTGGCGCTGCAGGTTGCTGTGCCACCGGTACAGCTTGCAGTATCAACTTTGTAGCAGTTCTTGCAGTTGCGGATGTGTGTGCCGTTGCCGGCGGATGACCACTCGCCCCATACGTGACCGGGAATGGCGTATTCCGCGCCGCATTTTTCACAGATTTTGCCCTTGGTGCAGGTGGGACCTTGGGTGCCGCCGGTATGGAACATTATATACGGAATATCGCCATCGTTGTGGCAGTTCGGGCATTCAGTTACATAAACCCTATGACAGGTCGAATCATATTTTTCGTATCTGAGGACCTCACGTTCATTCATAGTCTCACAGCGGGCGCAGAACACCGGGACCGTTTCTGCCGCCGCTTTAGCGTTTAACACGATCCCCGGTATCAGGCACACCATTGCCAGCACCGTCAAACACCAGATCAGCCATTTTTTCATGTTACTCCCTCCTTGTCATCAAACCTTGTTATCCTTTCAGATCAAACTGCACGGACAGCGATGCAAGCACGGCATCTACCACCTTCCGCGCCTGGGCAAGCATATCGATCTCCGCCACAAAAGCGATGACCTGCTCGCGCTCCTGCGCGGGGACCTGCAGCGCACTCAGGCTCATGCTCAGGAACCGCCGTATTTTGCGCTCCAGCGTAAAGTAGGGGTCGCACCGCCGTGCCATGTAGCCGCGCATCATGCCAGCCGTGCCCAGCTCCATCTCGTAGAAATCGCACTCGGCGCACCCGGGCAGATACGCGCTGAACGCCGCCTGCAGCTCGGCCGTGGTGCTGCGGTGGATGATCTCCGCCGTGGCGGGGAAGGTGTACGCTTCCACATAGATATCCCGCAGATTCTCGCTCAGCTCGGTCACCGCCAGCTGCAAAGCCGTCTCCACCGCGTAGAGGTACACCGGCGAGGGGGCGTTTGCCGCCAGCGGCTTTACCGCGCCGAACTGCCTGCTGAACATCATGCCGATCAGCTCGGTCAGCACACCGTCCTTGGTGCGGAAAATATTCTGGAACGACCCGGCGGAAACATCTGCTTCCTTTAAAATTTCTGCAACCTTGGTGTTCGTGTAGCCTTTTTCCAGAAAAAGCCGGACACAGGCGGTCAGGATCCGCCGTTTTGCTTCCTTGCTGTCGTATCTGCGCGCCATTGGGAATCATCCTTTTCTATGATTGGTTTCTGACCCAATTATATATTGATTTGAGAATTGCGTCAAGTAAACTTTTAAGGGCATATTTTGGGCAGTTTGACGAGGGAGAGCTTTCTGCGGGTGCGCATCCGGGCAAAACAAAGCGCAATGGACATTGCTGTTATCCGCTGCCGCAGCCAGACAGTTCGCGGCAGCAAAAAAGAGGCCACCGCGTATTTTCAGCGTAAATCCCGCAGCAGGCGAACCCACCATCTCCATGACGGCTCTTTTGGAGTTGCTCTTTGCGTAAGATAGCAAGATAAATCTTATTTCTGACAGAAAGAGCCGAACCCGTGCAACGAGTCCGGCCCTTTCTGTGCTTTGGTTGGATCTTAAGCAAAGTTATGGTAAATGAAGAAGTTGGCTTTGGGAGTTTACAGCAGGCTCAGTGCTTCCTCGTCTGCCACAAGGATGCAGTCCGGATGCAGCTGCAGGATGCTGCCGGGGCAGGCAGGGGTCACAGGGCCGGTCACGGCGTCCTTGACGGCCTGTGCCTTGGCTTTACCGTTGGCTACCACCAGCACCTTGCGTGCCTGCATGATGGTCTTGATGCCCATGGTGTATGCCTGTTTGGGGACAAGGGCCTCGTTGCCGTCAAAGAAGCGCTTGTTGGCTTCGATGGTAGTGGGCGCAAGGTCGATGCAGTGGGTCTCCAGCTCAAAGGCTTCGCCCGGCTCATTGAAGCCGATATGACCATTGGGGCCGATGCCCAGCAGCTGCAGGTCGATGCCGCCCAGCTTGTGGATGATACCGTTGTAACGGGCACACTCGGCGGCGGTGTCCAGATTGGTGCCGTCCGGCAGGTTGGTCTTTGCCGGGTCGATGTTGACCTTGCTGAACAGGTTCTCATTCATGAAATACCAGTAGCTCTGGGGGTGCTCCTTGGGCAGGCCGCGGTACTCATCCAGATTGACAGTAGTGACCTCGGAGAAATCCAAATCGCCTTTGTTGTACCAGTCCACCAGTTGGGCATAAGTGCCCACCGGGGTGCCGCCGGTGGCAAGACCCAGTACACAGTCCGGCTTCATGATGACCTGTGCGGAGATGATGTTGGCCGCTTTGCGGGACATATCCTGATAATCTTTTGCGCGGATGATCTTCATAATAATACTCCTTTTATAGTACCGTTACGCCTGCGTTCCGGCAGGCCTGTAAAAATTCTACGGGCAGCTTTCCGTCCGAGATCACAATATCAATATCGGACAGCTCGCAGATGTGGAACGTGCTTTTCAGTCCGATCTTGGAGGAATCCAGCAGCACGGCTTTCTGCTCACAGCGGCGGAGCACGGTCTGCTTGAGCCGTGCTTCATCCTCCACGCCGCAGGTAAAACCGGTTTCCGGGCTGTAACTGGTCACGCCCAGCAGCAGCAAATCAAAGTTGATGCCCTCCATCGTCTGGATGCTCTGTGCACCGCAGACGCTCATGCTGAACCGGTTCAGGCTGCCGCCCGGCAGGGATACATGGGGCTTTTCCAGCTTTGCCAGCTCCATGGCGCAGCTCAGGCCGCTGGTGTAGATGAGCATGGGCTGATCCGGGATGCACCGGGCCACTGCTGTGGCGGTGCTGCCGGAATCCAGAAACAGGGTGGTGTTGGGGCGCAGCAGCGCAGTGGCTTTTTCGGCAATGATCTGCTTTGCTTCGGCATTGCGGGCGGAACGGCGGCTCAGCAGGTCGTCTGTACCTACCACCTGCTCCACCGACTTGACACCGCCATGCACCCGCACCACACGGCGGGCTTCATCCAGTGCTTTCAGGTCGGTGCGCAGGGTCATTTCCGAAACGGAAGGGAAAGCTTCCTTGAGCTGGGCAAAGCTAATGCTGCCTTTGCGGTTCACCAGCTCCACGATTTGATTGCGGCGTTGTTCCATGGGGGATTCCTCCTGTCTGCGTTTGTCCTGTCCCATGGCACGTTCTGCTTAGTCCTCCGGGTTGAAGTTTGCCAGCAGATATTCCTCTGCTTCCGGGCACCACAGGCCGTTGTGGGCATCCACAATGTCAGCCAGTGCGGTATAGCGGGGGTCGTTGTCCTGTTCGCCCTTGGCACGCAGATCGGTCAGGGCGATGAGGGGCATGGTCAGGTGGGTGTAGATCAGCTTTTTGCCGCCGGGGATCTTGGGCAGGTTGAGGGTGGTCTCGGCAGCGGCGTTCAGACCGCCGATGTGGGTGACCATCACAGCCGGATCGATGCGCTTAGCGGCGGTCAGTTCCAGCGACTCGATCATGTCGGCGGTATTACCGCCGGTGGTGCCCATGACATGGGTAGAATTGTAGTGCACATCGTAGAAGTTCATCTTGGCGCTGAACTGCTTGTCGGTGGGGCCTGCAAAGAAGTTCAGGCAGCCGTCACGACCCAGTACAGCACTGGACAGCTCCACCACCGGCGCGATGGGGGCGTAGCAGAACACATCATCAAAGCCGGTACCGCCGGTCAGCTCCCGCAGCTCGGCAGCGGGGTCTGCCATGTTGGCGGTGTTGACGAAGTACAGGTCGATGCCGTCCTTCTCCTTGACCTCCTTCGGGGGGAAGAGGGACTCCGCACGGGCCAGACGATCCTCGTTGATATCGGTGACCACCACTATGCCGGGGCGCACATCACGGTGCAGTGCGTAGGTCAGAGCACCCAGACCCATGGGGCCTGCACCGGCCAGAATCGCCAGCTTGCCACCCTTCTTGATGCCCATATCGTGATGGTATACCCCCATCTTGGTGTGGTAGGCGGCGTTGAAAGCACCGATGGAGCAGCTCATAGGCTCGGCCAGAGAAGCCTCGTAGTAAGCACGGCCCTTGTACTCCAGCAGGCAGCCCAGTTCCATGACCTCGGCAGGGATGATGCAGTAGGTGGCGTCGCCGCCGAAGAACTCGTAGGAGTAGCCGGGGCTCCACATGGTGCCCTTGTAGTTCAGGGCGGGCTGCAGGGTGAACTTCATGCCGGGCTTGAACTTGTCCTGATGCGCCTTGCCCACCTTGACGATATCACCGGCGAACTCGTGACCCATGATGGCGGGGTGCTCGGCTACATCCGGATGCACACGCTTGTGACCAGTGCCGAGGATGGCGCACTTGTAAGTAGACATGCAGATGCTATCGGAAACGACCTTGACCAAGATCTCATCGTCCTTGATCTCCGGCAGTTCAAAAGTATCCAGACGCAGGTCGTTGGCGGCGTGCAGACGAACAGCTTTGACTTTCATAATGAAACTCTCCTTTTATTATAACAGTTACCGTTGTGTTTTCAAGAAGTTTTACAGATGCTGGAAGGTGACCAGCGGCAGCAGTTCTTCGATTTGGCTGCGCTCTGCGGCCTGTGTGCCGCTGCACATCACATTGGCGGCTCCTGTGGCGATGGACAAGCGAACGGTGTTTTCTTCGCTAAGCCCTTCCGCTTCGGCGTAGGCGAGAGCGGCGACCACGCTGTCGCCGGCACCCACCGTGCTGCCAACTTTGACCTTCAGTGCCGGAGCGTAGATCACGCTGTCCTTGCGGAGATACAGCGCACCCCGACCGCCCATGGACACCACCACATGTTCGATGCCCCTGCGGATGAGCGCCTGACCGGCATCGGCCAGTTCATCCAGCGTTTTCAGCTCCCGGCCCATCATGCGGGAAAGCTCGTCGTTGTTGGGTTTGACCAGATAGGGAGCAGCCTTCAGCCCCTCTGCCAGCAGCTCGCCGTCTGCATCCAGAAAGACCTTTGCCCCTGCCTTTTTGCAGGATTCCACCCATGTGTAGTAGGTGTCCTTGGGGGCACCCTTCGGCAGGCTGCCTGCCAGCACCACGATATCCCCCCGTTTCAGTTCCTTCAGCAGGTCGTACAGCAGGGCGGTCAGCTCCGGGGCATCTACCTCGATGCCCGGCTCGTTGATGTCGGTGTTGGTGTGGTTTTCCGGGTCGATGACCTTCAGGTTCGTGCGGGTCTCGCCGGGCACGAAACGGAAGTTGTGGGCAAGCCCTTCACCGTCCAATGCGTCCTGAATGGCTTTGCCGCTGTTACCGGCCAGAATGCCGATGGCCTTGCTGGTCCCACCCAGCTTTGCGATCACCTTGCTGACGTTGATGCCCTTGCCACCGGGATCGGTACGCATCTTAGTGATCCGGTTTACGGTGTCCAGCGCAAGGTTCGGGATCTCAACGGTCTTGTCCAGCGCCGGATTCAATGTTACGGTGTAGATCATGGGAACAACAGCCTCCTTCACGATTGTTGTTATGAAACTCGAAACTGTTGAAACGAAAGCTCTGGCATTATAATACCAACAGTTCTCGCCCCTGTCAAGCTGTTGTTTCAACAAATCGCACTGCGTGTTTTTGGTGCTTTTCGCCAACTTTCTGGGATACATGATTTTTAGTTCAAAAGTTCTCTAATAGGTATCTTTTTACAACAACAAAAAACTCCCGGCTCTGCCCAAAAAGGCAAAAGCCGGGAGTTCGTTTTCAGTTCATTTTGTGTGCGGCGGTTTGCAGTCCGCAAAAAAGCCACGGTCAAAGCCCTGTTCCAGCAGGTCTGCAGCTTCCTGCTGCTGGCCGGTGCGCAGTGCCTCCATCAGCCGGGACGTTTCGATCAGCTGCCCGCTGACATTCTGCATGACCTCCACCGGGACGCCGTTCCCGTCGTCCGGAGCCAGCAGCACCAGTGCCCCCAGCACGATGCGCCCCGGCTCATAGACCGGCGGCTGTGCCTGCAGATAGCCCAAGCGGCAGTCCTTTACCGCACTTGTCCTGCAATGGAGCAGCAGGGCATACAGGGGTTTGATGTAGGTATCGCCCAGCGTTTCACGGCGGCGAAGCTGCTGCTCCACCAGCCGGGCGTCCGCTTCCTGCGGGCAGAACAGCTGCGCCGCTGCATGGATGAGGGCAGCGCGGCTGCCGGGAGCCTTGACGGGCTGGATGGTCAGATGTTCCAGCAGCCCGGTCATGGACCGGGTCAAGCGTGCATAATACTGCAGCTTGGAGCCTGCACAGGCTGTATCCTGCACGGGCTGCACCGCCGGTTCCGGTTCTGCGCGGTTCTGGCTGTACCGCGTAATAGCGTCCTTCAGCACGGCACGGTCTGGTTCCAGCAGGGAAGGGCTGATGCACACCGCCGGGTAATCCAGTTCCAGCGGCACGGTGGAGATAATGAAGTCGATTTTTCTCCGACGCAGGTCGGCAGTGTTCAGCTCCCGCACCGAGCAGCACCCCTCTACCTGCAAAGAGGGAAACTCGTTTCCCAGCCGGGAAGCCAGAAAGCGGCTGGAACCCATGCCCAGCGGACAGGCCACTACCACCCGCAGCCGCAGCCGGAACATGGCATTCTGTTCCAGCACTGCGCCAAAGTGCATGGCAAGGTAGGCCGCTTCGTCGTCCGAGATGGCGGGCAGAACGAATTGCTGCTGCACCGCATCACAGGCGGCGCGGGTGGCTTTCCACAGGCCGGGGTAGTCGGTGCGGATGGTGTCCAGCTGGGGGTTTTCGGTACGAATGTTCTGCTCCACCCGCAGCAGCATGGGGCGCAGGTGGCAGTACAGGTCATCCCGCAGGGAGGTGTAACCGGAAAGGTCTGTGTGCAGCGCCTTTTCCATTTCCCGGATAAGGGCGGCTTCCAGATTCCGCAACTCCATCTCCTGTGCGCTGCCCCAAGGGTCCTCTGCGCCCAGATAGGCGGAGAGATACAGTTCCAGATACTGCGCTTCCTCAGACGGCAGGGTCAGCCCGAAGGCGCGGTTCAGCGCCGCCACCAGCCGGGCAGCATGATTGCCCGCCGGGCGCAGCCCTCTGGGGGCGCTGCCCTTGTCGCCGCCCTGCCGCAGCTGCTGAATGGTCAGGGTGCAATGGATCGCCAGCGCCAGAAAGCCTGCATCCGGCAGATGGAGCTGCTCTTCCTGTTCAAACTGCTGCAAAGCCGCCCAGACCTTTTCGGCCGTTTTTGTATCCAGCAGGGTCGAGAAGATCTCGTTTTCCGGCATCCGTCCGCAGAGCACCTCTGCCAGTTCCTTTTCCGGCATACTGCTGCGCAACAGAGCAGACACCACCCTCCGGTAGGAAGAAGCATCCCCCTGCAGCCAGACCCCCACGCCGGGGCGGCGGAACATCTCCACCCGGTAGGGGTGTAGCTTGGTCTCAAGTTCATCCAAGTCTGCAGACAGCGTGCTTTCCGAAACGCCAAGCGCCCGTGCCAGTACCGCTGTTTTGCAGGGCTCCTGCTCGCTGAGCAGCCTTGTCAAAAGCTGCTGCCGCCGCTCTGCGCGGGAAAGTTCTTTCCTGTCGCCGCTGTTCAGCTGGGTGCGCAGTGCGTCTCGCCGCTCCGGCGCTTCATCCAGCAGCAGACCCTTGCCGGGATTCCGCACAAAATGCGCCCCGGCAGCCTGCATCCACTGCTCCACAGCGGGCAGCTCCCGCAGCACGGTGCGGCGGCTGACCCCGATGCTTTCAGCCAGCGCCGCCGCCGTCACCCAGCCCTGCGGAAGGCTGAGCAGCTGCTCGATCAGCTTCCGTGCATTTGCCGACAGTTCCTCACGATACACCGCACCCATGTTGCTTCTCTCCTTTTCCCAAAAGTTACCCATTGCTTCTATTGTAACATAGTGCCACCCCGTCTGCCAGCCCCCAACGCAGAAAAGAAGTTGTGTGTTTTTTGTCACCATTGCCCGGTGACAAAAGCTTCCTTGTTCCCGTCTTGTATCCCGGCGCATCAGCAAATATGCACAAATCACCCGCGCATCCATTGGAAATGTTGCCGTATCAGCCCACTGGTGTCACCATCCTCCGGTGACAACCCCACCGCTTGTCACCATTGAAATCCGGCGCAGTATCGGCTAGAATAGTGCCAGAACGAAACGAAAGCTCCTCCGAACAACCGTCCGCAGGCCGCAGCTCCCATGCCACAGGAGCTGCGCCGCCTGCCTTTCAAGTGAAAAAGGAGAGCTACAAATGAAAAACGCTGTTTCCCGCTTTGGCAAGTTCCTCAGCGGCATGGTCATGCCGAATATCGGCGCATTCATCGCGTGGGGCTTCCTCACTGCTCTGTTCATTGAAGTGGGCTGGTTCCCCAACGAAAAGCTGGCCAGCATGGTCTCCCCGATGCTGACCTACCTGCTGCCCATCCTCATTGCAGGGCAGGGCGGCAAGATGATTGCAGGCGACCGTGGCCGCGTCATCGCCGCCATCGCCGTGGTGGGCTGCATCTGCGGCTCGGACTACACCATGCTGATGGGCGCCATGGTCATGGGTCCTCTGGCCGGCTGGGTCATCAAGCAATTCGATAAGAAGGTAGAAGGCCATATCCCCGCCGGTTTCGAGATGCTGGTCAACAACTTCTCCGTCGGCATTCTGGGTATGCTGCTGGCCATCCTCGGCTACTACGTCATCGGCCCGTTCATGACCGCCATCCTCACCGTGCTGACCGCCGGTGTGGACTTCCTTGTGGCGCACAGCCTGCTGCCGCTGGTGTCCATCTTCATTGAGCCTGCCAAGGTATTGTTCCTGAACAACGCCATCAACCACGGCATCTTCAGCCCCATCGGTGCAAGTCAGGCTGCTGAGACCGGCCGCTCCATCATGTATATGCTGGAAGCCAACCCCGGTCCCGGTCTTGGTGTCCTGCTGGCCTACTGCTTCTTCTGCAAGGACGACACCACCCGCCAGTCCGCTCCCGGTGCTGTGATCATCCACCTGCTGGGCGGCATCCACGAGATCTACTTCCCCTACATCCTGATGAACCCCGTGATCATCATCGCCCCCATCGTGGGCAACTTCTGTGCCATCCTGTTCTACTCTATGACCGGTGCAGGTCTGTCCGGTCCTGCTTCTCCCGGTTCCATCATCGCCTACATGGCAATGGCTCCCCGGGATTCCATTCTCACCGTTCTGCTGGGCGTTGTCATCGCCGGTGCAGTCTCCTTTATCCTGTCCTCGGTCATTCTGAAAGCGACCTCCGGTCACACCAAGAGCCTGACCGACGCCCAGAACGAAATGAAGGAGATGAAGGCACAGGCCAAGGGCGAGATCCCCGAGCCTACTGCCGTGAATGTCGGCCAGATCCGCAAGATCGTCTTTGCCTGCGATGCCGGTATGGGTTCCAGCGCCATGGGTGCTACCAAGTTCCACAACCGCATTAAGGCGGAGCGCCCCGACCTGACCGTGACCAACACCAGCGTGGACACCATCCCCGCTGACGCGGACGTAGTGGTCTGCCAGCGCGTTCTGGCTGACCGCGCCGCCAAGTGCGCCCCGCAGGCACAGCTTGTTACATTGGATAACTTCCTTGCAGATCCGCATCTGGACGCATTGTACAACGCACTGACCTCCACTACCCCGGCACTGGATGCCAAGGCCGAAGCTGCCGCCAATGAGGAGATCGTATCCGACCTGCGCAATGCAGCCGTAGCCCCTCTGGCGGCTGCCGTGACCGAGGCTTCCAAAGCCAACGATTCCGTGATGAAGATCCAGGCGGAGGACATCCAGCTGGGTCTGCCCTCCGTCACCAAGGAGGAGGCCATCCGTGCCGCCGGTGCGCTGCTGGCAAAGCGCGGCTATGTGGATGACAGTTACGCCGATGCCATGGTGGAGCGCGAAAAGCTGGTGAGCACCTATATGGGCATGGGCGTAGCCATTCCCCACGGCACCAGCCAGAAGAAGGGCACCGTTAAAAAGTCCGGCGTTGTCCTGCTGCAATATCCGCAGGGCGTGGACTTCGGCGATGAAAAAGCCTACCTCGTGTTCGGCATTGCCGGTGTCGGCAACGACCATCTTGACCTGCTGGGCAATGTCTGCGAGATCCTTGAAGACGAGGATGCGCTGGAACAGCTCAAGACCACTTCCGATATGAACTATGTGCTGGAGCACTTACAATAACGATTCCAAAAAGGAGAGATTTTTATGAAGAGCATCGATATCACCATTCAGGACAAAGAAGGTCTGCACGCCCGTCCCGCCGGTATCCTGAGCAAAGCTGCCAAAGGCTTTGAGAGCAAAGTCACCATGACTAAGAACGGCAAAGTCGCCGACATGAAGAAGATCTTTGCCGTAATGGGTCTGGCCGTGAAGTGCGGCGAGACCGTGACCATCGCCGCCGATGGCCCGGACGAGGATGCCGCCATCGAAGAATTGACCAAGCTGTGCAAGGACGCATGACTTCTCCCTCCGTCTATGACCATTCTGCATAAATACTGCTGACGCAAAACCGCTCCGGGCAGAACGCTCGGAGCGGTTTTACTGTCAGTATGCGTTTTTCATCACCGTGTTTTCCAGAAAGCTGAAAAACACATCGTATTCATTTGGGGTCAGCATTTTGGGAGAACTCATGATCACAAGACATGCCCGTGGTTCCCCACATGATAGGGTGGATGAGTGTGAGAATAGGGGTTTTCCAAAACCCTCTTGACGAATTTCACATACAGTGGTATTTTTCTTGTAAATCCCACCGTCTTTGTGGATTGGTTTGAAGCCATCCACAAAATGTGGTCGTGTTCATTTTGAACACAGGCACAGAAAGTGGTTGGTTATCACCGTGAGACCCACCACTTCCGTGAGGAAAAGTCCACGAAAGAACTTACCGTCCCGCAACACACCCGATTCATTTTGCCGCTTACTTCACCCGACAAAATCCATCGCTGCGCTGCGTGGGCGGTATTTTTCTTTTATGGTCACTTGTCGGGGCGGAGGCCCCTCCATCTTGCTAACGCAAGACCGTTCGGTCGCTCAAAAGCCCCACTGGGGCTTTTGTTGCTGCGCAAACGCGGCATTTTGCTTTCCGAAGAAACAAAAAATCCGAACCCTTCTCCTATTGAGAAAAGGTTCGGATTTTCATTATTTGGTGCGATGAAAGGGACTCGAACCCCCGGCCTACTGATTCGTAGGAACCGAATGGCACATTTTGT
>ENA-OWRJ01001577-OWRJ01001577.1-human-gut-metagenome-genome-assembly--contig:-NODE-1577-length-23079-cov-6.655751_pt1 | contig 23079 bp, 18 predicted proteins | sample MGYA00248269_ERZ651897 | MGnify/ENA primary metagenome ERZ651897 (study PRJEB26924, sample SAMEA4378252) | human gut metagenome | biome: human gut; feature: human-associated habitat; material: faeces...
AGATTTTACCTAAGAGTGGGTTTTACAATAATAACTACCTGATATACATGTTTATTGGAGGTGTAATTATAGTCCTGCTTTTGACTGGGCTTACAGCAGCGTTGATTTCAATCAATGAGAACAGGAAGAATTTCAAGAGACTTGCTGTGACTGACACACTGACCGGTATCTACAACAGGCTCGGCTTTAATAGGCAGGTTGAGCAATATATGAGGCAGAACCCGCAAAAGCACTGTGTTGTGGCGATGCTTGATATTGATGATTTTAAGCTTGTTAATGATGTGTATGGACATGCGGCGGGTGATGGTGTACTGCAGAAGCTTGCAGAGAGCATGAAGCAATATTTTTCAAAGGATGTTATACTCGGCAGAAACGGAGGCGATGAGTTTAGCATTTTCATGCCGGATTGCATGGCAGTGGAGGTTAAGCCTTTTCTTAAGAAGTTTACAGAAGAAACCAGGAATTTTTATTGTAAAGGTGAAGCGCATACATTTACCATTTCACTGGGCTATGCGGAGTATCCTGTTTTGGCTGATGAATGTTCAAAGCTTATGCGTTGTGCGGACATGGCACTTTATGCGGTGAAAATGCGTGGGAAGAACGGCTGCATGGCATATCGTGAGGGTGAGCAAGTAAAGAGTCGCGCAAAGCTTGGTTTTGCAATGAAGGATATTATTAATAATTTGCCTGGAGCTTTCATTGTTTACAGAGCAGATAAAGAAAATGATGAGATTCTGCTTGCAAACAGTGAGCTGCTTCGGCTTACAGGCTGTAAAAATATGGACGAGCTGCTTGCATATACAGGTAAGAGCTTCTGCAATCTGATACGCCCGGATGAACAGGAAAGCTGTCAAAAAAGCATATGGTCGCAGATTAACGGAGGACACTCAAATGATTATATTTTCTTTCATATGCGAAAAGCAGACGGCACATATATTTCAGTGCTCGATCATGGCAGGATAGTGGATTCAGTGCACAATGGCAGAGTATTTTATGTGATGATTATGGACTTAAAGTCACTGCAGAGGCACTATGGAGACTGCCTGGAGCTTGGTGGAGAAGTAAAATAAAGCAGATTGCTATTGCCGTAAATACGCAAAAAAACAGTTCGTAAAATTATACTTTTACGAACTGTTTGTATTTCTATTACATCTGGATCGTATTTCAGTCCCATGTCTCGTATTTCAGAGACATTAAGTAACGTGACGTAGCACATCGTAGCGAAAGTGTCCCGTCCAAAAACGGAAGAGAGAACGGTAAAGAGTTTATATACAAATTAGATACATTGTTGTTTTATGATGTCACTGCAAAGAAAGTAGGGCGTTTCAGACTCTTTTGAAATCACAATATGTGGATGCAGGGAGTATGGTGAAACCGGAACAGGAATACAAGGAGGACATTATGAAGAAACAAGTATTTATCATTACTATTATGGTAGTGGCAGCACTTGCAACGGCATGTGGTCAAAGAGCAAGCGGACGAAAAAATACAATGAGTACATCGAAGCAGAAAGCTGTTGCAAGCCCAACGAAGAAAGAGCAGGAAGCGACTGCGAGCCCAACGAAGAAAGAGCATGAGAGGGCTTCTGCAGTCGCTAAGGAATCTCTTGATGAAGAAGATATTCACGCAGCACTCAAGGTGGCTAAAGAATATTATAAACACACCACACAAAAGGTGAAGAGCTTGGAATACAATGGTGGATCAGGTGACCAAATACAGTTCCAAGGCAAGGATACGAAGAGCGGAAAGTATCGTATCATTTATTTGAAGAAAAAGAATGGCAAATGGGTTGTTAAAAATGAGGGATATTGAAGCGGCCTGTTTATTTTTTGACCCATTTTTTGTACAGCCTTTTCTTGCTGGATGGCAGCTTAAATTTCGCTTTCTTTGCAATGCCATGAAATGCTTTTTTACCGATAGACTTTTTCGTTAGAGACGTCGTCTTAATGGTTATGGTGCGCAGATTGCTGCATTTGGCAAAAGCAGAGGCTCCGATTTTCTTTGTCTTTTTCAAAATGGTTACTTTCTTAAGTGCTTTGCAACCGGAGAATGCTTTACTTCCGATGGATAGCACATTACTTCCGGTCGAAACACGCTTGAGTGCCTTGCAGCCACAAAATGCTTTATTGCCAATGGCAGTAACCGTACAGCTATATTTGCCGTAAGCTATTTTAGCTGGAATGGATAATGTAACAGATCCTTTTTTCTTGTTTTTTAGATATTTCTTGTTATATCCGAGACAGGTTACAGTGCAAGTACTTGTGCGCACATTGCGGTTTGCAATGCGGTAACGCAGTCCTTTGACGGTAAATACAGTGCCGACTTTTGGAGCGGCGGTATTGTTTTTGTTGACAGATTGTTCATTCCCGGAATTGTTGTTATTTTGGTTAGGAAGGTCAAAGCTCGGATTGTCAAAGTCCGGCTTGTCAAAGTCCGGATCGTCGGAGTCGTTATTGCCCGCATTATTGTCTGTCAGTTTTGGTATTTCCGTAATACGTGAACGTTCATTACAGCGTTTACAATGCAGTGACATTTCTCCGGTAGATGTTTTGGTTGCCGGGATGTCAATGGTGAAGTCAGATGCCCAATCGTGTCCGAGTGCATTTACAACCTGCTGCGTCGTGAATACCAAGCCGCATTCAGAGCAGTGAGATCCTTCGGTAAGTCCCGGAGTGGTACAGGTTGCCGGAACTGCTTCATCGATTACAGTCACATGTGTATGTGGTTTGGCGGCAGAGGATTGAATTGTATACGGAATCGCTGTCTGTCCACAAAACAGACCGGCTCCTGTTACCGTGACAGTTGCTGTACCGACGGCGATGTTGTTTTCATAACGAATCGTGTAGTCCTTATTTTCGGTCAGGGCAGTACCATGCATGGTCACAGTGACTTTTGGTTTCTGTGGATTGCCGGTATAGATGTACGACTTTTCGGACAGAGTGATTTCGGCCTGTGCAATGTCAACACTGCCGTTTTCGCCGATACGAAGAGTATAGGTTTTCTTTAGGGCAGGGTTATAGGTTGGATACACAGTGATTTGTGTAATGCCTGCAGCTAATACATTAAGCGGATTTAAGTAGGTCTTATCGGATATGATACCAGGCGTGGAAACGACAGACGGATCCGTGGATTCAATACGGAGCTCCTGATAATCGCTATCGCCGTTGATATTTTGTGCCCATGCATAAATGGTGGAGCCGATTGGGTTGCTGGTCGGCATGGAAGAATAATAGTAACTTGTGGTGGAGGTACTATTGCGCCAATAAATATCGAATGAGGTTGGCGGAGCGATGTAGATCGTATTCTGACAGTCGGAGCAGATACCCGTGCTCTTGCCATTGGCATCGATTTCTCCATATACATAGTTATGTGGTTTTTTGGGGATGATTTCCTCAAAATCTTTATTACAGGTGTCACAGTGATATGTACGTGACCCATTTTTTGTACAGGTTGCCGGTGTATAACCGGTCTCTTTACGCGTATGCGCACAAGAGATATGTATTGTTTTGGTCGCAAATATTGTGTTATCTGCTTTTGCTGTAATGGTGACATCTCCATTGGTAAGACCTGTAACGTTTCCGTTGTTATCTACCGTAGCGATCGTACGGTCGGAAGAGGAATAGGTTAGAGGCTGGACGGACCAGATCTCGCGGGTGGCCACTTTGCCATTGCTGCGAGTGCGTTCCAAACGTACTTTTGCGGTTAAGCTGGAAGTCTGCTCCGTTTTTATCGTATCTGTGCCGTCTAAGAAATTCTCTTTGATATATTTGTTGGAGATCTCAACTTTTTGTATAACATCGGTCTGCACATCCTGCATGGTTTCGTTCAGACCGGTTCTCGTAGAAAATTCACCGGCAACGGTATTCGGATAAGGTGCTGCTTCGGAATAGAAATCGCCCAATCCGACATAGTTGTATTTTGGATTGATCATACTTGTATAATGACCGGTTTCATTGGACAGATTTTGATCGACCCAGTCTTTTTTTCAGATTTCCACAGAATGACACCTTCGGTCATGCTTTTTTCCCAACAGTAAGCGAGATCTTCACAATTGGAAGATACACCATGAAAGGATAGGGAAAAAGTATGTTTATCGCTGGGACGATCATGTCCGGATGCCATGAAATTAAACGAAATGCCAGCCTCTGCCGCACGGATGCGAGCGATGCTTTCTAAGTCTCTCGACCATCTTAACGGTTTATAATCATCGGATGTCAGCATACGGCTGGGATCGCGCGGATCCGGTATGTTGCCGGCTTCACAGGCTTCTTTACGAATTTCATTTAACTTGTCTAGAGCTTCCTGTGCCTGACTATAATACGAACCATAGATACCAAGCATTGTACATCCGTTGGATGCGCTCGCCACATCTGTTTCTAATATTGGCGGTGTTGCCTTGGCATCAGGCGTAGCGGTTGGTTCAGTTGCGGTTGCTTTGTGAGTAGTGACATCCTTAGGCGTTACAGCAAAAGCAGCTGCCGCTGATCCACTGGTGGTAGGAAGCACCATAGAGATGCTTAGAAGTGCCACTATTGCAGTCGTTTTCCAATTGTTTTTTCTCATAATCATTTATATTCCTTTCTTTTTTTTTTCAATTGAGCGCACAACAAGCAGACAAGTCGGTACGATGTAGAGCGTAGCAGTGATCCAAGCACTTTGATCGGCAAAGCAGATTGCATCGAAGTGAAAAATAGGAACCAATGCCAGACTGACGAAACAGCGTGCCGCCATTTCGACGGCGCCCGAGAGGATAGCTCTGCCGGAATAGCCAAGACCCTGTGTGGTCATTCGGCAGGTGTTTAAGATGCCGAGTGACCAATAGAAGAATCCGAGGCAGCGCAGATATTTGGCAGAAGCATCAAGCACTGCAGTAGCGGATGGCTTCACGAACAGCAGTGTCAATGTACGGCCAAAGAAGATAAGTACAATGCCTGCTACAAGGCCATATGCCATGCCGACGAAGACGCCCTGCAAGATTCCTTTCTTAATACGATCCGTCTTCCCGGCACCAAGATTTTGTCCGCAAAAGGTGGATACACCGGTTGCGATTGCATCAAATGGACACATGGCAAACTGCTTAATACGCATAGCTGCGGTGAATCCGGTAATATAGACGTCACCCAGTCCGTTGTTGGCGGACTGCATGACCATACTGCCTATCGCTGTAATGGAATATTGCAGTCCCATAGGGATCGCCATGATAAGTAGATGCGATACCATCTGTGGGCGAAAAGCGCGATCCTCTGCAGTTGGATGCAGTATCGGTACCTTCTTTAGTATAAACACGAGACAAAGCAGCCCGCTGATCCCCTGAGCGGTGATCGTTGCAATTGCAGCACCGGCACAGCCCCAGTGAAAGACAACGATGCAGACCAGATCCAGAATAATATTTAATATGGTAGAAAACACCAAAAACAAAAAAGGTGTTTTGCTGTCGCCAACGGCACGAAGTATGCTCGAAAGCAGATTGTACAGTAAAGTACAAGGGATGCCCAGGAAAATAATTAACAAGTAAATATAGGCATCTTTATAGATGTTGGCTGGTGTGGTTAAAATATGTAAAATAGCAGGGCAAAGCAGTACGCAGATCGTTGTCAGCAGGACGGCGGCAGCAATCGTGATAAAAATGCTGTGCCAGATATAGGCACGCATGGATCTGTAATCCTTGCCGCCAAAGCGTTGAGCGATAGGAACTCCAAATCCACAACAGATGCCGATGCAAAATCCAAGTACCAAAAATTGGACACTAGAGGAGGCACCGACTGCAGCCAGCGCTTTCGGCCCAAGGAATCGTCCAACGATCGCCGCATCAGCAACATTATACATTTGCTGAAAAAAGTTGCCGATCAACAAAGGAAATGCAAACTGCAGGATCAAAAGCAGTGGCTTACCTGTTGTCATATCTTTCGTGACATCTTTACTCATCTAATTTCGACCTCCGTATGTAACGCTGAACTCCGATTTGTTTGCCTCATATAATGTACAGGGAGTAATTAACAATTTCAATATCGCAATTATCTATTTTAACACCATAATTGGGAAATGCAACTGCTATTTTTGAAACATATATCGGAAATAAACTTCCTTGAAGGCAGCATAGTTATTTCGCGAAATTGGGATGACCATGCCGTTTTGAAGAGTCACTTCGGTTTTAGTAAATTGTTCTACTAACATTAGATTTACGATATAGCTGCGATGACACTTGATAAATCCCCGATCCATATGGAATATCTCTTCGCACTTATAAAATGGTTCACGGATTGTGATCTGCGTCCCGTTTGAAAAGGTTACAAGTACCAGTTTGTTTTGCGCTTCCAGACAGGCAACCTCTTCGATCGTCATTTTGTAAAAACCGGTCACAGTCTGTGCCGTAAAGGTTTCTTTGGTCTTGCAAAATTGTTTCCGGTATTCGTCCATGACAGCAAATAATCGTATTTCGTCAATGGGTTTCAGCAGATAATGAAAGGCTTTGACCTCGTAGGATTCAACTGCAAATTCACGGGAGGAGGTTAGAAAAATAATGGGAACATCCTGTCCGTTTGCGCGTAATTCAGCAGCAGTGTCTATGCCGTTCAAAAGAGGCATAATGACGTCTAACAGGATCAAATCCATACATTCATCTGTATGTGCAGCGATCAGATCGTCGCCATTATCATACGTGAAGATCTGCATTTCAATACCATGTTCACCAGCCCATTTCTGTAATAAACTGGAAGTTGTTTCTATATAAATTGGTTCATCATCACAAATTGCTATTTTCATAATGTCCTCTTTCTCTCATTCGTTAAATGATAATTTGAAGGGTAAAGTAGTTGCCGGATACAGAAAAGTGGCACTGTCCGCCGAGCTTTTCAACATAATATATAATACTTCGCACGCCTATACCGTGACCGGGTGTCTCAGAGATTGGAATACCATCTATGAATTTCGGCGGTTTTTCAATCGTATTTTTGACTTGGATCAAGAGATGTGCGTTTTTTTCAGAGATTGTTAAGGTGATCATACGATTCGGAATAGTCATGTTCTGCAGAGCATGCAATGCATTTTCCAGTGCATTGGACAGAATGGTGCTAACATCCGTTTCGGATTCCGGCAATGGTGGCATCCTGCCAATATTGCATTGAAAGATAACGCCGATATTTTCAAATCGTGTATGGTAGATAGAGATTACGGAATTGATCATCTCATCTTTGCAGTAATTTGTAATGACGGTATCATCATAGCTGTCGTATAGTTGTTTGATGTAATCCATCGCATGATCCGGACTGTTGTTTTGAAGCTGTGTCAAGATGATCGTTAGATGATGCCGCATATCATGCCGCAAAATAGCAATTTTTTGTTCGCTAAGTTTGACCTGTTCAATTTCCTTTTGAATAGAAAGAAGCTGCATTTTAGTCAGATCGCTGTATTGGCGGATCTGCTGTTTGCGTTCGTATTCCTTGAAATATATGAGCAGAAATGTAAGATAGGCCAGACAGGAAGCGAAGCCCATAAACTCGACCACAGCTTTGTTGCCGGAGTATAACAGATTGGAAAATTTTGTACACATATAGTCAAAAATATAATAGACAAAAGGGAGAAAGCCAATAACCCAAAGCTCTCGTCTATCCTTCGCAAAAATCATTTCTGTCGTGTGACACACATAGCGGCATAGGAAGAAATACGTACCGAGGGTTGCGATGATGCGAAAGCAGTAATAACACCATTGTTCACCGGAGAGAGAAAGTGCAAACATTCCGATCCACGTACTGACCTGACAGCAAAGGTAGGCAGAGACGATGGAAACACAGGACGAAAGAAATGTGTAATGGTAGTAGAATGTCAAAAACAGAGCGAGCGGAAGATGTATGAACAGAGGGTAGATCTGCATGGTAGCAGTTTCACCGATCAGAGTGAGTGACAGCAGATAGACGGTACCCTCTGCCAGAGAATACAATAGCAGCTTGATCGTATTAGACTTATTTTGGCGCACGCCTAAAAAAAAGGCAGATATAAAAATGCCAAACAGCAGAGTGGTAGTATTGTGAATTGCTGCCAGTACATGCAGTAACATAGAGCGCTCCCTCCTAATATATTTTGTGTATCAGCTTGAGCGAAAGAAATGGGATCCATTACTTTCGCAGATGCGCAGATCATTACCAAAAGAATAGCAATAAATGTCAGGAAAGTCAAAAAAAACGGTAAAAGGAGTTGACATTGAAAATATATTGATATACCGTAATTTAATGAGAAAAATTCTCAACAAGAATTATACTTGGAGGATAGTATGACCTTAAAAGAACTGGAGATAGGAAAGAGTGCTGTTGTGACGCAAGTAGGTGGCGAAGGCGCGCTTAGACAGCATTTTTTGGATATGGGAATGATTCCCGGAGCAGAGGTGACGGTTGTCAAGTTTGCACCAATGGGAGATCCGATGGAGTTACAAATACACGGGTACGAATTGACGCTTCGCCTAGCAGAAGCAGAACAGATTGAGATAAAACCGATTGACAAGCGCAGTAATAGTCATGCCGGTAGTGAAAGAATACAGCCATCTGTACATCCGGGGCTTGGTGAAGAGGGAAAGTTTCATTCCAAAGAGGACGAACATCCTCTGCCGGAAGGAACCACTTTAACATACGCCCTGGTCGGCAATCAAAATTGTGGTAAAACGACATTGTTTAATCAGTTGACGGGTGCGAATCAACATGTTGGCAATTTCCCCGGGGTTACAGTGGATCGCAAAGATGGTGCTATTAAGGGATATTCAGATACAAATGTGACGGATCTGCCGGGAATTTATTCGATGTCGCCATATAGCAACGAAGAAATCGTTTCGCGTAACTTTGTGCTGCAAGATCATCCAACAGCAATTATCAATATTGTCGATGCAACCAATATTGAACGTAATTTATATCTGACAATGCAGCTTTTGGAGATGGATATTCCGATGGTAGTCGCATTGAATATGATGGATGAAGTAACCAGTAACCATGGAGCGATCAATGTCAATTTGATGGAGGAATTGCTAGGGGTACCTGTCATTCCGATTTCTGCAGCCAAAAACGAGGGCGTAGAGGAACTCGTGAAACATGCACTTCATATCGCGAAGTATCAGGAACGGCCGATGCGACAGGATTTCTGTGACAAAAAAGATCACGATGGTTCCGTACATCGGTGTATTCATGCGGTGATCCATCTGATTGAAGATCACGCTGAAAAGGCAGATATCCCGGTGCGATTTGCTGCAACGAAAGCAATTGAAGGAGATCTGCTGATCCTAAAGCAGTTAAAACTTGATGAAAACGAAAAGGAAATGTTGGAGCATATTGTGTGCCAGATGGAGACAGAGCGAGGTGTGGACCGCAGTGCTGCAATTGCAGATATGCGCTTTGATTTCATTGAACGTTTATGTGAACAAGCAGTGGTAAAACCAAAAGAGAGTAAAGAGCGAATTCGCAGTGAGAAGATAGACCGGATCTTTACCGGAAAATATACAGCGATTCCGTGTTTTATTGCGATCATGGCTGCAGTATTTTATCTGACGTTTAACGTGATCGGTGCATGGCTGCAAAATATATTGCAATTAGGTATTGATGCAATCGCAGATATGGTGGGAAAAGGATTAAAAGCAGCTCAGCTGAATGATGCGTTATACAGTTTGATCATGGATGGAATATTTACCGGTGTGGGGAGTGTGCTAAGCTTTTTGCCGATCATTGTCACCTTGTTTTTCTTTTTGTCATTAATGGAGGACAGTGGGTATATTGCCCGTGTGGCTTTTGTAATGGATAAGCTGCTTCGCAAGATCGGTCTTTCCGGCAAAAGCATTGTTCCATTGTTGATCGGGTTTGGTTGTACAGTGCCGGCTGTCATGGCAACACGTACGCTGACTAGTGAAAGAGATCGTAAAATGACGATCTTGTTGACGCCGTTTATGAGTTGTACGGCCAAATTACCGATATATGCGTTTTTTGTCAGCGTGTTCTTCCCGGGGCGCGGCGGCCTGATCATGACGGGGCTTTATCTGTTTGGCATTGTTATGGGAATCTTGGTAGCCTTCCTATACCGAGCAACATTATTTGAGGGAGAACCGGTTCCTTTCGTGATGGAATTGCCTAATTATCGTTTGCCTGGTGTACGAAATGTGGGACAGCTGTTATGGGAAAAGGCAAAAGATTTTCTGCAGAAAGCATTTTCAGTTATACTGGTCGCAACGGTAGTAGTTTGGTTTTTGCAGAGTTTTAATCTGCGTTTGAATATGGTGTCCGATTCTTCGGACAGTATGCTTGCAATGATCGCGCAGATATTTGTGCCTGTATTAACTCCGCTGGGACTTGGTGATTGGAGAATTGCTACCGCATTGATCAGTGGAGTTATGGCAAAAGAAAGTGTTGTTTCCACGTTAGAAGTTTTATTCAGCGGATCGATTAGTACAGTACTTTCACCATTGACGGCCGGTTCACTGCTCGTATTTAGTCTGCTGTATACTCCGTGTATCGCAGCGATCGCATCTGTAAAACGTGAGTTGGGCAGTAAATGGGCTGTCAGCATGGTGATCTGGCAATGTATCGTTGCATGGGTTGCGGCCTTTGCGGTATATTTGATCGGTGGACTATTTTGAGGTTGAAATTAGTTGCCAACTTATAGTGTATTGGGAGAAAATAGTAAAAAGGGGGAAATTTATTTATGAAAAAGTCAGTGTTAAGTATAACACCAAGTGTTCATAAGAGCACGATCGCACCGGAGATTTATGGACAGTTTTCGGAGCATTTAGGACGCTGCATTTATGACGGCGTTTATGTTGGAGAGGACTCGGATATTCCGAATACCAACGGCATGCGCAATGATGTTGTGGAGGCTCTGCGTGAGATTAAGCTTCCTGTACTGCGCTGGCCGGGTGGATGCTATGCGGATGAATATCATTGGAAAGATGGCATTGGTCCGAAGGAGTCCAGACGGAAGATGGTCAATACAAACTGGGGCGGTACAGTAGAGGACAATAGCTTTGGTACGCACGAATTTATGGAACTTTGCGAACAGATCGGCTGTGAACCATACATTGCTGTTAATATGGGAAGTGGTACGGTGCAGGAGGCAGCAGAATGGGTAGAATATATGACGGCAGAGTCAGGATCAACTTTTGCAGAGTTACGTGCAGCGAACGGTCATGCAGAGCCTTGGAAAGTAAAATACTTGGGTATCGGCAATGAAAGTTGGGGCTGCGGTGGCAGCATGGATGCGGACTTTTATGCCAATGAATATAAGCGGTATCAGCAGTTTTGCAAAGAATATTCCGGCAATAAATTATATAAAGTAGCTTGTGGACCAAGTGGGGATGATTATGCATGGACGAGAGAGCTGATGAGTCGTATTAACCATCAGCACGCCAAAGGGATTAGTCTGCATTATTATACCGTGCCGGGCGACTGGGAACACAAAGGAAGTGCTACGGATTTTACTGAGCAGGAATATTACACAACGATCGCGAAAACGTTAGGGATCGAGGAGGTCATTGATGGTCATTTGAAGATTATGGATGAGCTTGATCCAGAGCATAATATTGATCTTATTGTAGATGAGTGGGGAACTTGGTATGATGTGGAGCCGGGAACGAATCCGGGATTTTTGTACCAGCAAAATACGATGCGTGATGCGATCGTAGCCGCTTTGAATTTAAATATCTTTAACAAACATAGCGATATGATCTCAATGGCAAATATCGCACAGGTTGTCAACGTATTGCAGGCGATGGTGTTGACAGAGGGGAATCAGATCGTTAAGACGCCAACTTATGATGTGTTTGCTATGTATAAAGAACATCAGGGTGCCAGTCTTGTGCAAAGTGCGGTTGATACGTTGCCGGTAGATCATGATGGAAAAGTGATACCATCACTTTCGGAGTCGGTGTCTGTGAGTGATGATGGAAATATGACGATTACGCTTGCGAATACTTCGCTGAAGGAAGAAATACAGGTGATTTGCCGTTTGGAAGATAAGAGCCAATTTAACGGACAAGCAGAGATTGCTGTGCTTCAGGATGAGGTGCATGCGCACAATACTTTTGAACAGCCGGATCAGGTGAAGGTGCAGTATCGTACAGAACATTGGAACGGCAGCGAGCAGACAGTTACTTTGTTACCGTGCAGTGTATGTCGGATTTATTGTCCGATTGTCTGAGAAGGGAATGTAGATTTAATATGTCTGGATCAAATATGCGGATCCCCTGTGTACGCTGTCTGCTACGGGAAATGGATGAGCAGACGGCACTACAGCAGGTGTTGGACTTTCAAAGAAGTGTCCCTAAAATGGAACAGGCTGATCCGTCGCAATATGAAACACGCCTTGCGGTATGCAAGGCGTGTAAATGGCTTAATAAAGGTACTTGCCGAAAATGTGGTGCTTATGTGGAAGCGAGAGCCTTTCGGTCAGATGCACATTGCCCGCTGGGGACAAACATGTGGTGATTGTCAAACTCGGTCATTATATCACATATCAATTAGCCTTTTTATCAAACTCGCAAATCCGCTCTTTCAGAGCTTATTCGCTTGTTTCACAAGCTTATTTGCTCGTTAATGAGCCCAGAAAAACAAATGTCTGCTTCGCAGCCGCTTGTTTTTCTCTGAGGCTCATTATATCATAGGATGAGCTACTGCTGCTGCAATCGAGGTGTCTACAGGATAGTACGGGATCAGCGTTGCCTGCACGGCATGGTACAGATCTGATTTGCCCGGCCACACGGTTGTCAGAACATTTCCGGCAGCATCGAGCTGGTGATACCAAGAGCCGTGGACATGATCCAATACCTGTTCATCCAAATAACGGAGAAACATTGCATAGTCATCGGCATACTGCTGTTTGTGAGTGACATGCCAAAGTACCGCAGAAGTATTGATTGCTTCTGCAAGAGTCCAGTGCATGCGGTCATGAACGACAGGGTTTCCCTGCCAGTCTGTAGTATAGACGATACCCGGTGCACCGTCTGCGTTCCATGCATCTTTGATCGCCCTCTGATAGAGAGATTCGGCAGCAGTCACATATTTTTCAATCGGAGTAGTATCTTCCGCTGTATTTTTCATCGAATATGCCCATTGCGTGATCAATCTTGCCCATTCGATACCATGACCCGGTGTTGCGCCATAGGGTTTGAACGGATCGTCCGGATGATCCTTGTTACAGTCCAGATTCGGTGTCCAGTCTTTTCGAAAATGTTCCGGGATACGCCAGTCATTATGGTTAGCCCATGTAAGAACATGATCAATAATACGTCCAGCCCGCCGGCGGTAGGTTTCATTGCCTGTTGCATCCGCAACTGCTAAAAACGCTTCCACCGTATGCATATTTGCATTAAGCCCACGGTAATCATCTAATATCGTAAATTCTGTATTCCAAGTATCGCAGGAGAGTCCCTCTGTTTCATTCCAAAAATATTTATCGTAAATTGCTAAAGCATCCTCTAGCAATGACTGCGCTGCAGGTCTTTTCGCTAAAACGCCGGAACAGGCTGCCAAGATGACAAAAGCATGCGCATAGCATTGTTTGGTTGGCAAAGGAGTGCCGTCCGCTTGTAATCCGGCATACCAGCCACCGTTGGAGCGATCATGCAGTTCTCCACACAATCCCTGCAAAGCGGCATCGACAAGCAAACCATAATCCGATGCAGGTTCTAATAAAGAAGCGATGCTGTAGACATGTGCCATGCGGCTCGTGATCCAAGTTTCACGCGGACGGTCTTTCAGCGGAGTGCCATCATCGCCGAGGTAATAGGAACCACCGCCCGGTGAGGGAAACTGTCTGCCAAAGGAAAATAACGTGTCGCGTATTTCGGACAGAAATTGGCGGTTTTCCGGTGTGTCTATGGTGTATTTTAAGGGAAAGATTGTATGGTGCATATTAGGTTTGTCCTTTCTAAAATTATTTGCAAATTGTCTCTAGCAACACAAAAGAAATTCTGTAAAACAGCATTCTATATTATACTTTACGTGTAATAAATGTCTTTGTAAAGAGATAGTTACGTTACATTCCGTTTCATTTTCATCCGTATTCAGCTTTTGATGCTGCAGTGAAGCATAGCCATGTCAATGATACGTTGCTATATATTTGTATTAGTCGAAAGTTTGCACAGGAGCATGATTTTAAAATCTTGCCTAAACATCCTCTTGCGGAAGAGAACTTTACGATATATGATTATAATGAAGGATTGTCCAAAATAGATTGGGATACCATGATGGAAGTAGGAAATTATAGCAAAGAGGCTAAAAATATCAAAATGGCGGAAGTATTATGCAGCGATAAAATAAACCAAAAACTTGCGGAACTGACTCCGGCTATTCGTCAATCATTAAATTTTGTAAATTCGATTGAACATGATAAGATGTTGGAGGGAGTTGCTACTGTGACTTATTTGTTTGAACAAACCAAGGAGTTGACGGCAGAGCAGGTGATAGTGCAATTTAAGGACTGGTCTGTTGATAAAGCAAAGCGATTTTCTGACAAGGAAATTACTGGATATATTGAATATTTAGAAGGACAAGAGATGCTTGAAAAAAATATATTTCATAAATATAAGTTAATACAGTTTTGCAACAACGGTTTTGCAGCAACATAGCTATTTTTGCTGGAAACCAAGGAGATAACGTGGTATACTATAGAAATAAATAAATACAGTAGGGGGGATGTTATGATTGGAAAATTAGAATTAAAGTTAAAAAGCCAAGCTGAACTTGCATATCCAATGTCGTCTTTGTTTCACGGAGTTTTGATGGAATTGTTACCTGCAGAGTATGCGGAAGTTCTTCATATATCGCAATTGCATCCGTATGCACAGCATCTTGCGTATCGAGATGGAGATTGGTATTGGGTAGTTTGTTGTTTAAATGAGGAGTCGGTGCAAAAAATTATTCGAGACACATTATGGGACTTGAAAAAGATACATATCAAAAAAAATGACCAAGATGTGACCATTGTTCAAAAACAATATACAGAGACTAGCACAAAGGATTTGATGGAATCATTTTATTCAGAGGACAAGGATTCTTACATTCAAATTCATTTTATTTCGCCTACAGCATTTAAGCAACAAGGAAAATATGTCTTTTATCCCAACTTACATTGCATTTTTCAGAGTTTAATGAATAAGTATGATGCGGCTGCTGTTAAGGAATCTATGACAGATGCAGATACATTGGAATCATTAGAAGAAGGCGCGGAGATAATCAGATATGATCTAAAGAGTGTAAAGTTCCCGATAGAAAAAGTGCGTATCCCGGCATTTATTGGAAAGATTACCATTAAGATGAAAGGGACACAGACAATGACCAACTTTGCACATATGTTGTTTGAATTTGGTGAGTTTTCTGGTGTAGGTATCAAAACGTCATTAGGGATGGGATGTATAAAGATTATGGAAGAAAGGGGTAAGATATGATCACGGAAAGACAGATACAGTTAATTATTGGATGTTTATTACATGATATCGGAAAAGTCGTATACCGAAGTGGTGATGGACGTAATCATAGTAAAAGTGGATATGATTATCTTGCTACAGAAGCAAACATTTCAAACAAAGATATTTTGAATTGTGTACGGTATCACCATGCAAAATATTTAAGAAATGCATCAATTGAAGATGATGCGCTTGCTTATATAGCGTATTATGCAGATAATATAGCTGCATTTTCAGATCGAAGAGAAGCAATTGATGTAGAAAATGGATTTGATAAGACAAAACCTTTAGATAGTATTTTTAATATTTTGAATGGTAAACACGGAAAGTCGCATTATGCGATGCGGGTATTGAATCCCCAAGAAGGTATTAATTATCCAACAACGGAACCGGTTAAGATGGATGCTCACTTTTATCAGACGGTTGTTCAGAATTTGACGGATAACTTGCATGGTATCACGTTTGAATCCGAATATGTCAACTCTTTGTTATCGATTATGGAAGCTAATTTATCATATATACCATCCTCGACTTCCAATCGTGAATTGACAGATATTTCATTGTATGACCACGTTAAGATTACTGCAGCGGTAGCATCATGCGTGGAACAGTGGCTATCTGAACAGGGAGAGTTGGATTATCGGACTAAACTGTTTTGTAATGCAGATGATTCATATCATGATGAAATGTTTTTACTATATTCCATGGATATCTCCGGTATTCAGAATTTTATTTATACCATTGGTGAAAAAGGGGCGCTTAAAGGGTTACGTGCAAGAAGCTTTTATTTAGAGATTCTCATGGAAAATATAGTGGATGATTTATTGGATAAATTATCTTTATCAAGGGCCAATTTAATGTATAGTGGTGGAGGCCATTGCTATATGCTGCTCCCAAATACGGTTTTTGTAAAGAGAATATTAGATGAATATGACAAAGAGTTAAATGAATGGATGTTGCAATATTTTGATACTGCATTGTATGTGGCAACTGGCTACGCTGTTGCAAATGCAAATATGTTGAGAAATATCCCGAAAGGAAGCTATTCAGAATTATATCGAGAAATTTCTAGAACGATTTCAAATAAAAAATTGCATCGCTATAATGCAGAGGACATTATTCGCTTAAATCATCGAGAGCACCAGGGAGAACGGGAATGCAGTGTGTGCCGTCGCATTTCCAAATTGCAGGACGAAAAGTGTAGTATATGCAATGCATTAGAGAACATGGCAGGCGACGTCATAACACATCGTTTTTTTACAGTGTTGGATCATGATGAACATGGCTCTTTGCCATTGCCGGGTCAAAAACATTTGGTGGCAGATAGTGAAAAAGAAGTGATTTCACATATGCAACAAGATGGATATATACGTTGTTATACTAAGAATGGCATATATACCGGAAAACATGTTACTACTAAATTATGGGTAGGTGATTATCGAGCAAAAGATACCTTTATGGAGTTGGCAGAGGAATCAGTTGGCATAAAAAGATTAGCGGTTCTTCGGGCAGATGTTGATAATCTTGGAACTACATTTGTATCTGGATTTCGCAGAGCGGATGGAGATGAACAATATGCGACATTATCGAGAACAGCCACTCTTTCACGCCAATTATCTCTGTTCTTCAAGGGATATATCAATAAAATATTACAGGAGGGGGGAGAGTCTCCGTTTGCTCGGAAAGGACCGCGGAATATAGTGATTGTTTATTCGGGAGGTGACGATGTCTTTTTAGTAGGTGCATGGAATGATGTAATAGCAGCGTTTATGGATTTGAAGGATGCTTTAACGCGTTTTACGCAAGGGGCATTAACGATTTCCGGTGGAATTGGTCTTTATCATGATAAATTCCCAATCAATGTTATGGCACAGGAAGTGGAGTATCTGGAGGGGGTTTCCAAGGATCTCGATGGCAAAAATGCAATCACATTACTTTCGAAAGAGCATTGTTATTCATGGCCGGTATTTCAAAATAGAGTGATTGAAGAGAAATATGTCTTGGTTAGTGGATACTTTGACAGTACACAGCAGTATGGCATGGCGTTTTTGTATCATTTGGTGGAACTTTTGCGAGGAACACAGGAGCAAATTAATATAGCACGATATGTGTATTTATTATCAAGAATGGAGCCGGGTAAAGAGGCTGCAAAGACGCAAAGAGAAGATTATCGACGATTTTCAGAGAAAATGTATGAATGGAGTCGTTCGGAGGAAGATCGCAGAGAGTTAATTACAGCAATTTATTTGTATGTATATTTACACCGTAGTGATCTGACGCAAGGAGAGGAGGAAGAAACATGAGGTTGACAGAAGACAATTATGTGGAAATAGCAGAAACAGCAATCAAGGATATTTGCGAACGAAAAGATCAAAGAGGAAATAAGGGAAGGGATTTGGTTACGACATCAAAAATTAGAAATCTTTTAGCAATGTCGGCAGATATTTATAACGAAGTTATTATTAGCCAAAAAGAAGTATTGTCGCAGGAGATTATTGGACGAATTAATTATATGAAGATTCGTTTTATTTATGATGCGGGCCGAGAAAAAACGGTTGGAATTTTTTTGCAGCAAACAAAGTTGTTAGAGTATTTGGAAGGTAGCAAAGAAGGACGTACGCAATATATATTATTTAATAGATATATGGAAGCGTTGGTGGCATATCGTAAATATTATGGTGAACTTTACGGAAATCGAGACGAGTAGGAGGAAAGCTTATGTATGCAAAAGTAGAGATTAGTGGAGTAATAGAGGTAGTAACAGGAATGCATATTGGGGGATCAAGTGCGTTTTCGGCAATTGGTGCTGTTGATTCACCGGTGATCAGAGACGTAAGAACCAATCTTCCGATGCTTCCTGGAAGCAGTTTGAAAGGAAAAATGAGAACATTATTAGCAAAACGGTATAATAATCGTGTGGTTGAGCCGGACAATGATGCAGATTGCATTACCAGTTTGTTTGGTAGTGCCAAGTCGGACAGTGTAAAAGCGGGGAGATTGCTATTTACAGACATGTTTTTAGATAATTTGGATGATCTGCATCGTGCAGGTCTTTCGGGAGCGACAGAAGTAAAATATGAAAATAGTATTAAACGAACAACAGCAGTTGCGAATCCGCGTCAAATTGAGCGCGTGGTTCGTGGTGCCACGTTTCCGATGCAATTGATTTATGAGGTTGATGATGTGCCAACAATGTTACAGGATTTTACAATATTAAAAGAGGGTTTTCAGATGCTGCAGTACGATTATATAGGTGGCAGTGGCTCTAGAGGATATGGTCGTATTAAGGTGAAAGATTTGTATGCCGAAGTCGTGATCGGAGAAGTGGATGATGCTACGATGGAGGAATGTCAGGCTATTCTAGATGAAATTGGGATGGAATAGTGACACGGAATGGAGGAAGTATATGGAATACGCAATATATAAGTTGGATTTTTCCACAGGGGTTCATTTTGGCACAGGAACGCTGAACCAAACGGAATATACCCTTGCGGCAGATCAGCTTTTTTCGGCATTATATATTGAAGCGGTAAAAATGGGGAAAGAGAAACAGTTATTAGAAGCCTCATCTACTGGAAAATTATTATTTTCTGATTTGCTTCCGTATATTGGAAATCAGTATATGATACCAAAGCCAATGATTTATGTAGAGCCAAAGGAACAGGGTGTATCTTCGCAGAAAAAAATGTTTAAGAAAATAAAATATATCCCTGTTGACTGGTTACAGAGTTTTTTGGATGGCACAATGGATGTAAGCAATAATCCGATGGAGCAGTTTGGTGTCTATCAGCAGCAGACTATGGCATCTGTGCGGGGAAAAGAGGATGCTGTACCGTTTCGGGTGGGGACATTTTATTTTAATGAATCTTGTGGATTATACGTTTTATTAGCATATGAAAGTCGAAATGAAAAGGAGTTAGCAGAAATACTACTTGAAGCTGTATCATACACCGGTGTTGGAGGCAAAAAGAGTTCAGGTTTAGGAAAGTACACGCTGATACCGAAGAAAATACCGGATCAATATTTGGAACGTTTACAGCAGGATGTAACGAATCGCCGAGTAATGACATTATCTGTCTGTCTTCCGATGAATCAGGAACTGGACAGGGTATTAGAACGTGCATCATATCAATTGATAAAACGATCTGGATTTGTTGCTTCAGCAACGTTTGCAGATGAACCTAAAAGAAAAAGGGACTTATTTGCTTTTTCTTCAGGGTCGTGCTTTTATGGATCATTTAGAGGAGATATTTATGATGTAGCGGTTAATGGAATTCATCCGGTTTATCGTTATGCGAAACCCCTATTGATCAGTTTAGTATAGAAAAGAAGTTGGTACGAAGAATACAGTGGGTTCATTGTTTTCTAAGTGGGCTGTTTGTGCTGCAGACGCCATAAAATAGCCTTGAGTGTAAAGTGAAATCTGATATTTTGCCTGCAATTTTTAGGCAGAAGGCGTCTGTGGATTGGAGGTAAGTATGCAAGATTATCTTAAAAATTACCATGTTACCATTACTGCATTAGCACCGATTTACATAGGATCAGGACGGCAAATTGGTAAAAAGGAGTATTTATATAAGCGCAATGAACATCGTGTGTTTATACCAAGTATAGAAAAACTTTATGCAGATATTCATGATAAAGGCTTATCTGGTGATTTTCAACAATATATGACCGATTATAGAAAATCAGCACCTTATTTAGATACATGGTTGCGACAACATGGATATTCCGACGCGGATTATATTAGATGGGAACAATACAGTTTAGAAGCAGGAGATGCATTTGAAAATGAACGCCCTAAGGAAATTCAGGCATTTGTTAAGGATGCATATGGAAAACCATATATACCTGGGAGCAGTATTAAAGGTATGTTGCGTACAGCATTGATTGTATGGGAAATTCAGAAATATCCAGAGAAATATAAAAATTTAGTGCAAGACATCAAAAAAAATTCTGGGGTAAGAGCAAATAGGAAAAAATGCCTTGCGCGTGAGACGATGGCGCTAGAGCAGAAAGTGATGAATACACTCGGGCGCGATGTAAAATCTCCTCGGAGCGCAGTAAATGATAAGATGGCGGGCGTTCATGTAGGGGACAGCGTTCCTTTGGATACGACGGATCTGACCTTATGTCAAAAGATAGATGTAAAAATAAATGGTCAAGAAAAAAGACTGCCAATTTTGCGAGAAAGTATTGCACCAAATACAGAAATATATTTTGATATTTCTATTGACACGACATTAGATACCTACAGTATGGATGAAATAATAGAAGCAATTAATTGTTATCAGGATATTTGTTATAAGTGGTTTTATACTAAATTTCATCGTGGATGTAAAAATGAAAATATAGTTTGGCTCGGAGGGGGATGTGGATTTGCAGCAAAAACAATAATATACGGGATTTTAGAGAATGATGCTGTACGAGTAATAGATGGGATTTATCGGAATACACTCGGGAAGAATTACGGGGACCATAAACATGATTGTGATATAAAGCTGGGGGTTGCGCCACATGTATGTAAATGTACAAGGTATCATGGAGAATTATATGATATGGGAATGGCGCGATTGGAATATGTGGAAGCTTGACAGACTAAGGTAATATAGTGTAATTATATGATAGTAATGAAAAGGGAGAATAGCAATATGTTGAATTGCTATATTCATTGCTCCCAATATCTTCCTGTTTTGCCCCGCATGGTAGAAAATGTGACGTTATCCTGTATTTTGTGTGGAATGAGATCTGTATACGGTATGGAGTTACATTTGCGCCGCAAAAGCAGAAATATGCGTATATAATTCAAGGGATTGCGAGGACAGGGTAGAGATATAAGAACCCCGAGAAGGGGACGAGAACAGCAACAAGTTGTTCTAACACGTGACGTTTATATGTAGAGATATAAGAACCCCGAGAAGGGGACGAGAACCAACATATAAAGTCCCATAGTTATCTAAATCAAGTAGAGATATAAGAACCCCGAGAAGGGGACGAGAACCAACACATCCTCCTTTTATGTATTTCTTATTTACAGTAGAGATATAAGAACCCCGAGAAGGGGACGAGAACTCATCTAAATAGTCGGATATGTCAAAGTCTCCACTGTAGAGATATAAGAACCCCGAGAAGGGGACGAGAACTTTTAGATTGTTGCGAATCCGCAAAAGTATAGATGGTAGAGATATAAGAACCCCGAGAAGGGGACGAGAACCTAAAAATGTTTTTTATGTATTTCTTATTTACAATTAGTAGAGATATAAGAACCCCGAGAAGGGGACGAGAACTTATTCCTGTCACATCCCAATGAACGCATTCCATGGTAGAGATATAAGAACCCCGAGAAGGGGACGAGAACTTTGCGGAATCTCCACTGCTACCGATCTTTGCGAAAGTAGAGATATAAGAACCCCGAGAAGGGGACGAGAACTTTCCTATATGCGGTTTTCAATGTACTTTGCAAATCTAGTAGAGATATAAGAACCCCGAGAAGGGGACGAGAACTCACTTTTCATAACGTCAAAAGGATTCTGCTGTTCGAGTAGAGATATAAGAACCCCGAGAAGGGGACGAGAACCCTGTTACGAAGGTTTCATGGACAGCATTCAGGTCGGAGAGATATAAGAACCCCGGGAAGGGGACGAGAACCATGAGTTGTTCTGTTTTGCGTTAGCAATAGATTGTAGAGATATAAGAACCCCGAGAAGGGGACGAGAACATAACCATGGTTTACCATGGATTCGTTATTCCTGTAGAGATATAAGAAACCCGAGAAGGGGACGGGAATTTTGCTAACATACCATTGACAGTAACGTTAATAATGTAGTGGTGCTAGACCCCGTAAAGGGGACATTCAAAAAGGAGGGCATGACAAATGAGTTATTTGTATGTGTGCGAGCAAGGGGCAAGCATTGGCTTAGCGGATAATCGATTTCAGGTAAAATACAAAGATGGAATGATTTCCAGTATTCCTGCAGAAACTTTGGAAATGATTGAGGTGTTTGGTAAGGTGAATGTTACTACGGCATGTATTGAGGAATGTCTCAAGCGGGGAGTTAATATGTTATTTTATTCAACCAATGGTGCCTATTATGGACGATTAATATCAACAACACATGTAAATGTACATCGACAGCGAAAGCAGGCAGACATTGAGCATGATCTTAATTTTAAAACTGCAATTGCTAAGAAGATAATTGCAGCCAAGATTCATAATCAAATTGTGATATTGAGACGTTATGCAAGAAATGGTTCGTTAGATATTTCGCGTTCCATAGTTGAAATGCAAAATATGCAGAATAAAGTGATGCATGCTGGAAGTGACGAGCAGATTATGGGATATGAAGGAACCGCCGCAAAAATCTATTTTAATGTTTTGGGGCAATTGATTGATCCGACATTTTCGTTTAGGGGACGCTCGAGGCGTCCGCCGATGGATCCGTTTAATTCGTTGATCAGTCTCGGATATTCTATTATGTTAAATGAGATATATGGAAAAATTGAAGGAAAAGGGTTGAATCCATATTTTGGAATATTACATAAAGATCGCGAGAAGCATCCAACTCTTGCAAGTGACCTTATGGAGGAATGGAGAGCAGTTTTAGACAATATGTAATGACCTCCACTTTGTAACTTCGTGGATTTACCTGTATACT
>ENA-OWRJ01001583-OWRJ01001583.1-human-gut-metagenome-genome-assembly--contig:-NODE-1583-length-22979-cov-11.399058_pt1 | contig 22979 bp, 20 predicted proteins | sample MGYA00248269_ERZ651897 | MGnify/ENA primary metagenome ERZ651897 (study PRJEB26924, sample SAMEA4378252) | human gut metagenome | biome: human gut; feature: human-associated habitat; material: faeces...
CGCACCTCGCTCGCCGTATCGGCACTTAGAATTATGCGGTATTGCCCTTACTTTTTATGTTTCAGTGCAGCGTACACCTTGCCGTATGGCAGCGGCACGCCAAACAGGCGCTGCAAAAACGCAGGTTTCCAGCGCGCCTGGGCAAGGTCCCGTTTCAGCTGTGCCGGGGCGTGCAGATAGGCGCCCCAGCTGGCTGGGGCAGCCAGCTTCCAGCTGCCGCCGTCCTCCACGGTGATCTCACCCAGGGTGCGCACCTCCTGCATGCGGGGGGCCTGCACCATCTGCAAAAACGCTGCGATGCAGGTTTGCGGCGGAATTTGCACTTCCCGCAGCGGGCCAGCCTGCCAGCGCTGAACAAAAGCCCTCATGCCCTGCCAGAGCGGCGCGGTGATTGCCTTGTTATCTGCACCCGCCTGCCCGATTTCCGGCACCATCTGCCCGGCCTGTGCGTGGTATCCCACCGTGGAGCCGCATGGCTCGGAGAGCAGAACTTCCAGCATGGGCTGGCCCACCCAGTACCACAGGGGGGCCGGGCAGCCGTCAAACAAAAATGTTTTGGCGCGCTCCGGCGGCAGGTTCTGGTGCAGGCGCGCATCGCAGGCAAGGTAGCAGCCGTACAGCTGGGTGTGCAGCAGCTCTTCCAGCACACGCTGGGTGGTTCCGCCGCTGCCGATATCCACCAGCAGCACCGGGCCATTCGTCAGGCCTGCCTGTTCCAGATATGCTCTTGCCTGCTCTGCCCGCCTGCGCAGCGGCTCCCCTTCCGGCAGCTTGCTGTGGGCCGCAAGGGCCAGCAGCATCTCTTTGGTGCGGCACGGCAAGGGGCGGGTGCGTAGGTCATAGGTTTTGGTGGTGTGTCCCTTCGGGGAATCAAAGCCAAGATAGGCGGCGATCTGCCGCTGGGTCAGCTGCTGGCGCGGCAGGGTATCCGCCAAAAGTGCCAACGCCTGCTCATTCATTGGGCATTGCAGCAGGGCTGGCAAAAGGCTTTGGCGGGATGCTTTCAGGTAAAAGGTTTCTTCTTCTGGGTACAGCAGCTGGTACACCTGGCGCACCAGGTACATATCCCGCGCCAGGAATACAAGCTTTGCCCCCGGTATAGCCGCGCGCTGCCCATGCAGCCAGGTGGCAAAGCCAACCGCCAGCGGGCCAAGCAGCTCTGCCCCCAGCGCAGCACTGGGACTTAGATTCTGGCAGCAGTTTTGCAAGGTGGCAATTGCGACACCACCTACGGCATCCGCCGGGGTTTTGGTGTATGGCAGCGGGGTTGGCTGCGGCAGCAAAAAGCAGCGGATACCCGCCAGCGCTGCCCCGGCAAAATCCGCGCGGGGGCTATCCCCCACAAACAAGACTTCCGTCGGGCGCAAGGCAGTTTGCTGCAAAAAAAGCTTAAACAGCTTACCGCTGCGCTTTTGCACCCCGTACTCGCAGGAAACGAACACTCCATCCAGAAAATCCAGCCCGCATTTTTGCAGCATGGCTTCGATCTGCTCTTTAGGCAGATACATATCCGAAACCGCATATACCTTTTGTCCGCGGGCATGGCAGGCCGCAGCGGCTTGGGCTACCGGCCGGTTGGGGGCAATCATAGCCAGTTCCGCTGCGCACTCTGCAGCGGGGTCAGTACCCCGCAAGGCAGGATGTGCATAAATTTCGGCCAGCGTCACCTCGCGGCCAAGGGTCTGGCGTGTTTCTGCCTCTGCGGCAACGCGCGCCCCGGCAAAGCCGAGAGCCGCCTGATGGGTAACTTCCATCAGGGCGAACAGATCCGCCGGGCGGGCGCAATCCCGCTTGAGCAAGGTATCGAAAATATCAAAAGCAACCGCTTTGTACCCCTTTGCCGCATGCAGCAGGCGCAGGGTCAGGCAGTTTGTGTGTGGTGTATTGTTCATCGCTCCTGTGTGGGTAAGCCTTGTACGGTTGGGTGAAAGTTGACTCCAGCAAAAAAACCGCGCCAGATAATGCCCAGCCGCTCACATTTTTGCGGGCCGTGGCGCAGCACCTGAACGCTGTGCCAGGCATCTTTGGCAATCAGCCACAGCCAGCCACGCAGCCCCTCCCGCCGGTAAAGTACCACATCATTGCGGTAAAAGTAGCGGTAGCGGGGCCAGCGGTCCGGGGTATCGGTGGCAATGTTGACAACCGTGGCGTTCTGCATTGCATGCACCACCCGGCTGGCGGGAATTACATAGCACGGCATGCTGCGGGAGATACGGCGGGTATACTCCCAATCGTCCGACCAGATAAAAAATTCTGCAATGGGCAGGCCAAAGCGCTGTACTGTGCTGCTGCGCAAAAACAGCGAAACAAAGCTGGCCATAACCGCGGGCTGCCGCGGCCCGGCAAAGCTTGCCAAATCTTTGTACGGCGTGCTGCGCTGCAGGTTCATGGGCTGGTCTTTACCGTCCGGCGCCAGTGCGCGGGAGGAAAGCCAGCCGTACTGCCCGTCCAGTTCGGCATCCGCCTGCAGCAGCTGCTGCAGGGCATCCGGTTCCGGCAGGCAGTCATCATCCATAATCCACAGATACTCTGCCCCGGAACACGCTGCCTGCTGGATGCCGCAGGCAAAGCCGCCCGCACCACCCAGGTTTTTGCCGGTATTATAATAGTGCATGGTTGGCAGATTCAGCTGCGCCACCAGTTCGGCCGTGCCGTCCGTGCTGGCATTATCGATCACCCACAGTTCCGGCACACCGGCCGTTTGGGTACACAAAGCCCGCAGGCAGCGCTGCAGCATTGCCTTGCGGTTATACGTTACAATAACCGCTGCCGTGCGTTTCATTTGTGAGCCTCCTTGTTGGGGAAGAACTTGCGGTTCAAAAAGGCCATCCCCTTGCGCAGCCAATGCTGGCTTTCCATATATACAACGTCAAGCTCTTCATAGGCGATGTTGTTGGTGATCAGCCAGGCATCCAGCAGGCGCTCGCTCACAAAGCCGAACACCCGCTTATCATTGGTGGAATAGCTGCTGATATCCAGCTCTTTTTCCAGCTCAAACAAAATATCGAACAGCCAGGTGCAGTAGTGCTGCAGCAGTTCCTTTTTCATCACGAACATATTGAAGTGATGGCCGTGCGTTTTGGACATGTAGGTGTCATACGCCGGCAGATACTCCGGGCATTTGCGCTCGATGATGGCGCGGGTCACCCGCAGGTCCTGTTCATGGTGGGCGTGGATATACTGGGTATAATTGGTTTCAATAAAATAGTGGCGCTCTTTAGGCAGCACAACATTGGTGGTGGCCAAAATAGCGTTGAGTTCCTCGTGGCCGATGACTCGACGCTTTTTGCGCTCAAAACGGTGCAGGCGGCTGGCAAAGTAACGGCGGTAATGCACGATGCCGATATAATCGGAATCCAGGTTTTTGGCCGCCCAGTACAGGCCCGTCAGCTCGCAGAAATTGCCGTTGCGCTCTGAAATATTTTCACCGGTATCATCCCCGATGTAGCCAATGCCGGGGTGGATGGCATGACCCATCTGTACCGGCAGGTACATGGGGTCTTCCGGTATCCAGTACGGTTTATGTGTTGCTATGATGATCGTTGTCTGCAAAGTGTATTCCCTGCCTGTTTCTTACTGCTGCGCATGGTTAGCAAAAAAGCGCAGCGTGTTTTACTCCAGCCGGCAAAGCACCGGCACACATACAAAATAGCTGGCGGTGGATGATGCAGCGCACCCGCCCAGCCGCACAAGCCCAATATCAAAAATAGTATACCGCTTTTTATCAGGAAAGCAAGTTACAGTTTCATTACTGTTTTTAATGTTTCTCATTTTTTGCAGCCGGATCTGCCGCAAAAAGGGGCTCCGGGCCGGTGTGCCAGATGCAGCGCTCAACACGTTTTTCAGGAATCACTTTCTGCATCCATGCGATCCTGTTCCTCTGCCAGCTTTTCCCACTCGTCATACAGTTCCTGCTGGTGGAAGCGGGAATCATCCAGTTCATCGCACTTATCCCGCAAAAGCAGGTGGTCGCGCAGAACCTCCGGGTCGTTGATCTCGTTTTCCAGCTCAACAATATGGGCGCCAAGCTCTTCGATCTCGGTTTCCAGCGCTTTCAGGCGGGTGCGCACCTCCGCACGGCGGCGGCGCTGCTCCTTGCCATAGCCTGCCTTCTGGGGCTTATCCTCCTGCTTGGCGGGTTCCGGCTGTTTGGAAGTATCGCGGTCATGCAGCTTCTGGAAGTTCTGGTAGAAAGTCGCCTTGCCATCTTCCAGGTACAGGATCGGGCAGCCAAGGGTCTGCATCAGGTAGCGGTCATGGGTGACCAGCAGCAGGGTGCCCGTGTAGGCAGACAGCGCATCAGTCAGCGTTTCGCGCATGAAGATATCCAGGTGGTTGGTCGGTTCGTCCAAAAACATCAGGTTCGGGCGTTCCAGGGCCAGCTCCGCAAAGCGCAGGCGGGCCATCTCACCGCCGGAAAGGGTGGCGCAGTCCTTGAACACTTCCTCGCCGCGGTATCCGAACTTGGCCAGGTGGCTGCGCACTTCCAGCTCGGTAAAGCGGGGGTACTGGTTCCAGATAGCATCGATCACGCGGCCTGCGCGGCGGGTCTGCTGCTGCACAAAGATACCGGGCTTGGCACCAGTGCCCAGCCGCACCATACCGCCGGAGGGGCGGCGCTTACCGTCCAATACCTGCAGCAGGGTGGATTTGCCGGTGCCGTTGGGGCCCGCAATAATCAGCTTGTCCCCACGGTGGACGACATAATCCAGTGCTTCCAACAGGGTGCGCTCCCCAATGCGGATGGTTAAGCCTTTCATGATGACCAACTCATCATACGGCTCAATATCATACTCAAAGCGGAAATTCAGCTGGTAGGCTTCCGCCTGGGGTGCTTCGGTGATTTCCAGCTTTTCCAGCTGTTTGCGGCGGCTCTGGGCCATTTTGGTGGTGGAAGCGCGCACCAGGTTGCGGTCAATATAATCCTGCAGCTTGGCCGCCTTTTCCACATCGGCATCATGCTGTTTTTGCAGGCGCTCGTCCGCTGCTTCGCGCTGGGGCAGGTAGGCGGAGTAGTTGCCGCGGTAGGTGGTAATGGTTTTGCCGCGCAGCTCCCAGATACGGGTACAGACAGAATCCAGGAAATAGCGGTCATGGCTGACCACCAGCACTGCGCCGCGGTAGGCTTTCAGATAGGTTTCCAGCCAGTCCATCGTTTCCAGATCCAAATGGTTGGTGGGTTCGTCCAGAATCAGAATGTCCGGGCGTTCCAACAGCAAGCGGGCCAAGCGCAGGCGGGTCTGCTCGCCGCCGGAAAGCACCCCGGCCTTTTTCTTCCAGGTATCTGCCGGGAAGCCCATGCCGTTGAGCACCTTTTTGATCTGGGTATCCATATTATAGGCATCCATGGCATCGATCACTGCGTTGCAGGCTGTGATCTTATCCGTAATAGCCGTGTTGTGGAGGTCAGCTGCCAGCTGCTTTTGCAGGGTCTCCAGCTCCGCCATGGCGTCAAGCGCAGGCTGGAACGCAAGGCGCATGGTTTCGTAAACGTCTTTCTCCGGGTCAAGATGACCCGTCTGTTCCAGGTAGCCGCAGGTTGCCCCCGCCGCAAAGGCAGCGTCACCGGCATCGGGCAGGCTTTCGCCGCACAGTACACGCAGGAGCGTGGTTTTGCCGGTGCCGTTTGCCCCAATAATACCAATGCGGTCGCCGCGTTCCACACTGGCTGTTACATGTTTTAAGACCTCGTGCTCGCCAAAGCTTTTGCCAAGGTCCTGCAGTTCGATCAGCATAATTTCACACCTTATCGTATCCCTGGCCACTAGAGTGTATCAGAAAAGTCGAAAATATAGTCTATGGCAACACCGCACAATTCCCGCCTTACGGCTTAAGCACCGCTCCGGCGGCTGCGGCACGGCATCTGCGTTGCCAAAATGCTCGATAAGACATCCAGTATTATCTGCGCTTTTGGCTTAGCATCTGCCGCACCTCGCTCGCCGTATCGGCACTTAGAATTATGCGGTATTGCCCTATTTCTACAAACACAGCAGGATTTTGCATTAAAAAGCCTTAAATCCTGCTTGTATTTGCGAAATATCCGTCATGCTCTTTGTTTTCAGATTCACATTAAAGCAGCAGCCAGTTTGTTTTACTCTTCCACCAAAGGGCGCATCAAACCCGAAAATGTGCCGCTGCTCAGTTCTTTACCCCGGCAGCGGCACATTCCATTGGTCTGTTTCAGCCCTCGTTCATATGCCGACGGTTGCGCACGCCGACATTTTCCAGTTCTTCCGGCTCCATTACAATGCGGTACAGTTCTTCATAGCTGTGCACCGTATATTTGGGCTGGATGCCCGTTTTATTTTCCTCGTTGGCAAAGTTGACCCAGCAGGTATCGATCCCTGCGTTGATACCGCCCTTGATATCGGCCAGCAGGTCGTCCCCCACCATCAGCACACGGCTGCGGTTGGTCAACCCCAGGTCCCGGATGGCATAGTCCAGCAGCTTGGGCGAAGGCTTTGCCGCACCCACTTTTTCCGAGATATACACACCATCCATAAAGCGGCCAATGCCGGATGCCGCAATGCGGGATTCCTGTACCTGGGTAGCACCGTTGGAAACGATTGCCAGGGTAGCAACTTCGCCCAGTTCTTCCAGAGCGGTCAGCGCACCGGGCATCAGATCCGCATGGTTGGCCAGCTCGTTCTCATAAAAGTCGTTCATCTCGCGGGCGTTGCCGGCTTCCGGTGTGCCAAGAGCCTGCATCACGCGGCCAAACCGCACCGCAAACAGCTTGCTGCGGTTCAGCTCGCCTTTGGCAAGGCTGTCCCACAGCTGGCGGTTGATCTGGTGGTAGGTTTCCAATGCTTCGGGGCCGTTGGGCATGCCGTAATGCTCTAACGTAATGCCGACCGCAGCACGCTCCGCTGCGTTAAAATCCAGCAGGGTGTTATCCACATCCAGTAAAAGACAAGTATAATTTGCCATAGATTTATTCCTTTTTTCCGGTCTATTCTTGCCGGATATCTGCCGGGTTGCTGCCCTGCCGCCAAAACAATTACTCCGTGTGCTGTGCTTCCGTCCGTTCATCGTCCGTCAGCGCATCGTCAAGGGGCTGGCCCCAGTCAAAATCATAGTTTTCCACACTGCCGTCGGTCACATCGTTCTGGCCGTTATCCGGCTGATAGCCAGCCTCGCAGTCAAAGACAAACATGTGATCACCTCCCGGCTTATGCTATGCCGGGAGCAGGCGCTGTGTGACTACAATCAGTTTCCGCCGCCAAAGGGGAAGAACGGGAACTGATCGCCCGAATCACTTGGTTCCGGGGTTACCGTGGGGTCCGAAAGGGGTTCCGTCACGTTGATGACAAGCTCTGCATACTGACCATTGTTGGCAGCACGCACGGTATAGCTGCCAACGGTATCCGCGCTGAACTGCACGTTATCGCCGGTTGCACTCCACTGCGGCTTCTGGGCGCAGGTCCAGGTGGTATCCCCCGAAGGATTGCTTACGTTGGCCTGCAGCGTTGTGGTACTGCCTGCCGGCATGGAGCTGACACCGGTGATGCTGACGGTGGTAGCCGGTGCCTGCACATGCACCATCAGTTCCTGCGAAGTATAGGTACCGTTGACTTCCAGCCCGGCCTTGATGCGGTAATCTCCGGTAGCATTCGGCGTAAAGGTATAACTGGCGCCATTCTGCATCAGGTCATCGTTGACCGACCACTGCACACCGCTGTTATCATAGCTCTTACCGCCCAAGGTGACACTGGCGTTGATGGTCAGGGATTCACCCTGCTTGATGGTGCTTTCGCCCTGATCCAGGTTGATCTGCACACGGGCATCGTTGAACATTGCCGTCACGGAAATATCCTTGGTCGCGCTGTCCACACGGGTAGCGGTGGTCAGGCCATCGCTCCACTTATAGAACGTATAGCCGTCCGCCGCCACAGCGGTAATGGTCACGGTCTGCTTTTCGGCTGCGTCCATTTCGATGGAAGTTACGCCGCTCTGGTCATTGCCCTGCAGGGTGCCCTTGCCTTCTTCCACCAAGTATTGCAATTTGAACGTTGTAGGGGTCGCCGAAGGCGCGGGCTCCGTGGCGGCTGCGCTGCCGCCAGCCTGCTCAGTACGCTGCGGAATATCATCCGTGTTGGGGCGGGTATCCGCAGTATCGTAAGCATGATTACGCAGGTAGTTCAGCACCACATTCGCGCCGGATGTGCTGAAGCCATTCTGTTTGTTGTTCAAATAGGCTGCTTCGGCATAGCCGCTGTTGCTGTCTTTCAGTGCTTCGGCCAAGTTCAGGTATTTATAGCCTTCATCATTGCACATCTTGGCCAATTCCTGGTTGAACTGGTCGATCATCAGCTGCGTTTTGGCGGCATCAGATGCATTTTTTGCCACAGGCGGAATGGCACAGACAATGACATCGCAGTACTGGTACGCACCGGTAATTGCGATGACAGCCTGCTTATAGTTACGGGCAAAATTATCATAGGAAAGGCTGCCGTCCAGATCGTTGCTGCCCAGCAGCATGACCACGCGGCGGGGTTTCATTTTGGATACCGCCTGCGGGACGGTATAGGCGCTGGAATCCCCCGCAAAGTAAACGCAGGCATCGTTCAGCAATGAGCTGACGGTCAGGCCGTCCTTGCCTGCAAACTGATCCAGCGTGATGACTTTATCGTCATACAGGGACTTGGCAAACTGATCCCCCACAAACAGCGTGGAGGAGACATAATCGGTGCCTGCATCAGAGGTTTTGGCCAGCACGGACCCCAGCGAAGTATCCAGCGGATATGCCTGCGGGTCATAGCGGCCGCTGCCGCCCAGCGACAGCTTGCCCGGCAAAACCCAGGATGCAATAAATGTAAGGATGACAGCCAGCACACATACTGCCAGAACAGCACATGCCTTGCGCTGGGTTGGGCTGAAGGATGCCCGGCTGCCGGATGTTTTGCGGCTCATAATGTTCGTTTCTCCCTTTGTTCCTTATGTAGGATGCGCCCGCGGGCCGGGTTGGTTCCGGCGGCGGGCTGTGCCCGGCAGCGCTTTGCACCGCGCGGGGTTCAGCCCAGAATATACTGGGTCAGTTCTTCACAATTTTGCGCCAGCAGCACCGGATTCCAGGGTTCCATTTCTTCCCTGCTACCATAGCCGTACAGCACGGCAGCAGCGGGCAGCTGGTTGTTGACTGCGCCCTGCATATCATCCTGGCGGTCCCCCACCATCAGGATGCGTTTGCCCGCCAGGCGTGGGTCCTGCAGCACAAGGCGGATCACATCCGTCTTGTTGTCCACACTTTCGTCCATGCTGGCCCCGCCAATGCGGTCAAAATAGTCAAACAGCCCCTGCTCTTTCAGGATGGGTGTTACAACTTCGACCGGTTTGCAGGTTGCCGTTGCCATGTACAGCCCGGCATCTTTCAGGGTATCCATCATCTGACGCACCCCGGGGAACAGGCTGCACTGGTGGCTGCCAACTTCCTTGTAATGCACGCGGTAATACTCCACGGCCTGCTCCACCTCGGCATCCGTTGCAAAGTGCTGGGCAAAGCTCCAGCGCAGCGGAGGGCCAAGGTAGCGGGAACAATCTATCGCATCCGGGTCAAGGCCCATTTTGCGGAACGCATAGGCAAAGCAGTTTAAAATGCCCGGCCGGGAATGGATCAATGTTCCATCAACATCAAATAAAACGGCGTCGTAACGCTGCATCCAAAATACCTCCTGCGGAAAGGCGGTGCTCCCTTTATACAGTCCTGATAACTTCCCATGGCGCTTGCGGCCGCGTTGTTTATGGCCGCTCTCCCGGTGTAAAGCACACTCACTTTACATCCATTTCAAGAGCCTTGGCCGCATACCATGCAGAGAAAACAATGAACTCTCCTGGGTTCTTTATGTTCTCTTTTGGTGTATACGGAGCCGAAAATAGACGATCCGATACTCGGTCGTCTGTCAATTCCGTCATAATATACAGTTGTATTATATCATAACTGTCAAGGTTTGAAAATGACTTCACGGAAATTTGATAATTTGCCCCTTCTTTCCTGCTCCAAAAGACAAAAAAGCCGTTGCAAACCGGTAAAATCCGGCCCACAGCGGCAGTTAAATGGTATAAAACGTATCCAAATCCGATCCTGTACGCAATCTTATCAGGAAAGGATCATGCGGTCATTGGCTTCGCCGCCAGCCTGCTCAAAGCGCTGCAGCAGATCCGATACTTCCAACTTTGTCTTTTCTTCGCCGCGCACATCATAAATCACATGGCCTTCGTTCATCATGATCAGGCGGTTGCCATAGCGGATGGCATCGCGCATATTATGGGTGATCATCAGGGTGGTCAGGTGGTTTTCCTGCACGATCTTGTTGGAAATTTCCAGCACCTTGGCGGCGGTCTTGGGGTCCAGGGCTGCGGTGTGCTCGTCCAGCAGCAGCAGTTTGGGCTTTTTCAGGGTCGCCATCAGCAGGGTGACTGCCTGGCGCTGGCCGCCGGAAAGCAGACCGACCTTGCTGGTCATGCGGTCCTCCAGGCCCAGGCCCAGGGTTTTAAGCAGCTCGTGGTACTCGGCATTTTCCTTTTTGGTAATACCAATGCGCAGGGTGCGGCCCGCACCGCGGCGGGCGGCCAGGGCCAGGTTTTCATCAATCTGCATCGTGGCGGCGGTGCCCATCATGGGGTCCTGGAACACACGGCCAATGTAAGCGGCGCGCTTGTGCTCCGGCAGGCGGGTGATATCCTTACCATCAATAATGATCTTGCCCATATCCACCGGCCACACACCGGCAACAGCATTCAACATGGTGGACTTGCCCGCACCGTTGCCGCCGATTACGGTGACGAAATCGCCGTCCTCCAGTGTCAGGTTCAAATCATTCAGGGCAACCTTCTGGTTGACCGTACCGGGGTTAAAAGTCTTGTAAACGTTTTTGATCTCAAGCATTGCTGCTGCCGCCTTTCTTTACCGCAACGCGGGTGAAGTATTTTGCTTTCCAGTATGGAACCGCAAGGAAGATGGCGACCACGATGGCGCTGAGCATTTTGAGCAGGTCGGTATCGATCTTGAACCAGATGCAGATCTGCATAACAATGTAGTAGATGACGCTGCCGATGCCAACACTGAGCAGCTTGAGCGCAAAGTTGCGAAAAATCTTGCTGAACACGGCTTCACCGATAACAACGGCAGCCAGGCCGATCACGATAGCACCGCGGCCCATCTGAACATCAGCAAAGCCCTGGTACTGGCTGAGCAGCGCACCGGAGAATGCCACCAAACCATTGGAGAGCATCAGGCCCAGCACAATGTTGAAATTAGTGTTGATGCCCTGCGCCCGCGCCATGTTGGCGTTGCAGCCGGTAGCGCGGATGGAGCAGCCAAGCTCGGTGCCGAAGAACCAGTACAGAATAGCGATAACAACCACCATAAGAACGGCCACGATTAGGATGGTATTGCGGTAAAACGGAACGCCTTTGATATAACGCAGGGATACCAGCAGGTCATATTTGTCCACGTTGATAGCCTGATTGGCTTTTCCCATGATTTTCAGGTTGACCGAATATAGGGACAACTGGGTTAAGATACCGGCAAGGATGGCCGGAATGCCCATAAACGTGTGGAACAGGCCGGTCACCAGGCCAGCCAGCAGGCCAGCACCAAACGCCAGCAACAGGGACAGCCAGACGTTCATGCCGGAAGTCATACACATGATGCAGACCGCACCGCCAAGGCCCAAGGTGCCGTCTACCGTCAGGTCGGCAACATCCAGGATGCGGAAGGTAAGGTAAACGCCAATCGCCATAATGGCCCAAATCAGGCCCTGCGCCAATGCGCCCGGCATGGCATTGAACAATGTTGCAATGTTCAAGAGATCGTCAACTCCTCAAAAAAGATATAGTCTTTTTAATTATATCAAAAAATCGCGGGAAAGAAAAGCCTTTTCCGCGATTTTTGTATTAAAGTTACCTGCATCAAATCAAAGCAGGCCGTTCTGCTGTTTAGCCCTCGTATGCCACATAATCATCTGGGATGGTGATGCCCAGAGCTTCGGCAATGGTCGGGTTGTATTCCTTAGTGAACTTCGGAGCGTACTCAATGGGCATCTCCTCAACCTTGCTTTCGCCGGTCAGAATCTTGGCGGCCATCTTACCGGTAGCAACGCCCAGGTCATAGTAGCTGATGGACAGGGTAGCAACGCCACAGCCGCCCATGATGCCTTCCTCGCCTGCAACGACAGGCACACCGGCGGGCTGGCAGATGTTATTGACGATCTCAGTGTTGTTGGCAACGGTGTTATCGGTGGGAACATAGATCACATCGCTGGCATCGGCAGCGCTCTGGCAGACGGTGGCCAGATCGTTGGAGTCAGAGAATGCGTAATACTCGCAGGTGTAGCCCAGTTCTTCCAAGCTGGCCTTTACGGTATCAACCTGATACTGGCTGTTTGCTTCGGCGCTGCAATACAGCAGACCAACGGTCTTTGCATCGGGGAACAGTTCCTTGATGATTCCTGCCTGCTCATCCAGAGGAGCCAGGTCGCTGGTGCCGGAAATATTGGTGCCGACAAGGCCATCGAAGTCATCAATACCCAGTGCCACGCCGTACTCGGTAACAGAGGTGCCCAGAACCGGGATGGTGTTGGTGCCGGCCTGTGCAGCCTGCAGGGCGGGGGTTGCGTTGGCCAGGATCAGGTCAACATTATCAGAAACAAAGCCATTGATGATGGTGCTGCAGGTGTTGGAATCGCCCTGGGCGTTCTTTTCCTCAAAGGTAACGGCATCGCCGAGCTGCTCGGTCAGGGCATCCTTAAACCCCTGGGTTGCAGCGTCCAAAGCAACGTGCTGCACCAGCTGGCAGATGCCGACCTTGTAGGTCTGGCCGTCAGCAGCGGCGGTATCGGAAGCGGCGGTGGATTCTGCGGCAGAAGAAGCGGTGCTGTCCGCGGCCGATGCAGCAGAGCTTGCTGCAGTGCTGCCACAGGCAGCAAGGGAAACAGCCAGGCAGCCGACTGTCAAAATAGAAAGTGCTTTTTTCATGGTATCTTCCTCCCAAATCTATGCATCGCTCACCGGCATCCACTATGCTGCATAGCCTTGGGTGGGTGTCCTCTCCGAAAAGCGATTTAGTGATTTAAAGTATAGCATCAATCGTATTCCCCTGCAAGATACAATCCGCCAAATCGCGGCGCTTTAGAGCACTAAATTTCCACATTTTGCACAATTTTAACAAAAAAGCACACCCTGCGTTCTGCCTTTGGGGCATTCGCACAGGGTGTGCAGTATCAATAAGACTTATAAAATGATATTTTTCTCTGTTTCAGCAATCGGGTGCTGGATTGCTTTTGTGTTCCTTGCCGTTTTGGCCTCATTTATGCAAAGATTGCCGCTTCGGTCTGGTTCAGGATGCGGATAAACGCCTCTCGCGTATCCGCCATACGCAGTTTTTCCGTCAGGCGGTGGTCGCTGAGCAGGTTGACAAGGCGAGCCAAAATCAACAGGTGGTCGCTCTGGCGGTCCGGCGGAACCGCAACCATAAAGATCATATCCACCAGCTTGCCGTCCGCTGCGCCCCAGTCCAGCCCGCGGGTAAGGGTCAGCGCAGCCAGCCCAAGCGAGGCAACGCCCGCATTGCAGGCATGCGGGATGGCAAGCCCTTCCCCAATGGCGGTGGTGCCGCCCGCGCGTTCACGCTCACACACGGCTTTATAGTAGGCGGTACCGTTGGTGATCACGCCGTTGCTCTCCTGAAGTTCCACCAAGGTTTCCAGCGCCGTCTGCACACTGGGCATCTCGGCATGCAGCATCACGCTGTCACGGTTCAGTAAACGGCTGACTCTCAGCTGTGTCTGCTCACTTTCCCTGTGTTTCATACGCCCTCCACCTTGCTGATCAGCTTGTAAAGGAACTCGCCCACCGCGCCGCCGGTGCAGTCGCAGTTGGTCACTTCGTTGGCCGCTGCTTTTACTTCGGACGGCGCATTGGCCACAGCCACGGAATAGCCCGCTTTTTTCATGATTTCGAGATCATTATAATAGTCACCGATCACGATGGTTTTTTTGATGTTCTCGTTCAGGATATGGCAAAGCTCTTCCATTCCGGCTGCTTTGCTGATGCCGGAAGGCATAATTTCCAAATAGATCTGGTTGGTAGGCAAAAAGTAATTATCCCGGCCAAAGTACCGCGTTTTGGCGTACTGTCCCGCTTTGCGGATCGTTTCCGGATCCCCGGCAAACACCACCTTCAGCCAGCCATCCGGCACATTTTCCAGCGGGCAGGCCACGCTTTCCATGTGTTCATCCACCTGGTGGGCGTGGGTATAGCTGCTGGCGTGAACAACATACATCTCCCCCGCACCGGCCATGACCTCTACACCAATCTTCGGGAATTTTTGCAGCATATCGGCAATGGCGGCAGCGGCCTGTTCCTGATTCAGGCAGGAGCGACGCAGCACACGGTTGGTCTGGAAATCATACAGCAGCGAACCATTGCAGGAGATTGCTGGCAGCGAAAGCTCAATATCGCCCAGCGCCGCGCGGATCGACTCCGGCGGACGGCCGGATGCGACGGTAAAGCGCCCACCCATGGCGGTAAACAACCGGATGACGCTGCGGTTGCAGGCGGGAATGCCCTCCTTTGCAGTCAGCAGGGTGTTATCCATATCACAAAAAACCAGATAATCACTCAAACGCTCCATGGCGGCTTTCCTTTCTCAGACGGCTTAAGTAGTCCTGAAACCAGTCAGGCAGTGAGCTGTCAAACTGCATCCATTCCCCGGTGGCGGGGTGCACAAAGCCAAGCTCCTTGGCGTGCAGGCACTGACCGTTCAGGCTGCGGATACAATTTTTGGGCCCATACACGGCATCCCCAGCCAGCGGGTGGCCAATGGACGCCATATGCACCCGAATTTGATGGGTGCGGCCTGTTTTAAGCTTGCATGCAATGTAAGTAAAGTTGCCGAACCGTTCCAGCACCTGCCAGCCGGTGTAGGCATATTTGGAGTTCTGCTGGGTCACGGCCATCTTTTTGCGATCCTTAGGGTCGCGGCCGATGGGGGCTTCCACAAAGCCGGTATCCTCTTTCAGGTTGCCATACACCACAGCGTGGTACACCCGATGGATAGAATGCACGCTCATCTGTTCGGTCAGTGCCTGGTGGGCGGCGTCCGTTTTTGCAACGACCAAAAGGCCGCTGGTATCCTTATCAATGCGATGCACAATGCCGGGGCGGATGGCCCCGCCGATGCCGGACAGCCGCCCCGCACAGTGCCACAGCAGTGCATTGACCATGGTGCCGTCCGGGTTGCCGGGCGCAGGGTGCACCACCATGCCTTTGGGCTTGTTGACCACCAGCAGGCTGTCATCCTCATACACAATGTCCAGCGGAATGTTCTGGGGCTGGGCTTCGATGGGCTGCGGGTCCGGCAGGGTAAGCAGAATCGTCTGCCCGGCTTTCAGCTTATCCTTTTTGTTCAAGGGGCTGCCGTTGCAGGTCACACTGCCCGCTTCGATCAGGTTTTGCAGCTGGCTGCGGGAAAGATCCGGGCACTGTTCCGCCAGCCAGCGGTCCAGCCGCAGGCCAACGCTTTCCGGCGCAAGGGTCAGTTCACGCTGTTCCATCTGTGGGCGCACTCCCCTTTTGCTGTTTTGCTTTTTGTTCGCGGCGCATATCCAGCAGCAGGCTGAGGACCAGCAGGCCCACGCCGACACAGATGCAGACATCCGCAAAATTGAACACCGGGAAATTGATGAACAGGCAGTTCAGGTAATCCACCACCACGCCGGTGCGGATACGGTCGATCAGGTTGCCAACACCGCCGCCCACGACCAAAATCCAAGCAGCACGCTCCAAACACGGCATTTTGCGCAAAAGCAGCATACCGGCCAGCACAGCCAGCATTACACCGGTAACGATCACCAACAGCGTGCGCTTGCCGCTGAGCATGGAAAACGACATACCATCATTGAGCAGGTAATAAAATTCCAGCACATGCGGGATAAAGGGTTTGCTGCCAACCGGCAGCAGTTCCACGGTGGCCCAAAGTTTGATCAGCTGGTCAACCAGCGTCAGGCCTGCCGCAGCAAGAATGGATAAAATGCCAACCAGCATAAACGCCTCCGTCGTCCGGGCCAATGCAGCGCTGCAAAATGCCCTGACAAAAACAGCGGTGCAAAGGCTTGATAAAAGCGCAAAAGCACCGCTGTAAATCATACTATGGCAATACCGCACAGTTCCTGTTTTACAGGCTTAAGCACTGGAACAGCGCTTAACATCATGCGGCATAGCCCTTTATTCGAAATTAACCAAGAACTTTCGCACAGCGCGGGCACAGGCCGTCTTCGCCAACAGCTGTGTCGAACTTCCAGCAGCGCAGGCACTTGTTGCCGGCAGCATGGGCAACGCTCATGCCCAGGCCCTCGGTCAGACCCTTCACGCCGCCTTCACCCTTGACCAGATCCACATGGGAAACGATCATCAGATCGGCCAGCTCATCCATCGGGATGGCGTTCAGGAAGTCATACATTTCATCGCTGCAGTACAGGGTAACGGCAGCTTCCAGAGAGGAACCGATGGTCTTATCGGCACGGGCCTGCTCCAGAACCTTCTTTACATCGTCACGCACAGCAATGATCTTGGCCCACTTGGCGTCAAAAGCGGCATCCTCATCGCTCTTGGCTTCCGGCATACGCTCCCAGCAGACATACTCCTGCATGCCTTCCAGCTTCGGGATGTAGCTCCAGATTTCCTGGGCGGTGAAGCACAGGATGGGGGCAACCAGCTTGGTGAAGTCAACCAGAATGCGGTACAGCGCAGTCTGGGCGCAGCGGCGTGCGTGCTCGTCCGCGCAGTACAGGCGGTCCTTGATGACGTCCATATAGAAGTTGGACATATCAATGACGCAGAAGTTGTAGATTGCGTGGTAAGCGCGGGAGAAATCGTAATTATCGTAAGCGGCACGCACATTGGCGGTCAGGCTGTTGCAGCTCTTGAGTGCCCAGCGGTCGATTTCGAACAGCTGATCCTCGGCAACCATATCCGTGGCAGGGTTGAAATCGCCAATGTTGCCCAGCATAAAGCGGGCGGTATTGCGCATCTTGCGGTATGCTTCAGACAGCTGCTTGAAGATATTCTTGCCTGCGCGCACATCAACGGTGTAATCGCTGGAAGCAACCCACAGACGAACGATGTCAGCGCCGTAATCGCGGATGATTTCGGACGGCTCTACACCGTTGCCGGCAGATTTGTGCATCTGCTTGCCCTGCTCATCAACGACCCAGCCATGGCACAGGACGCCTTTGTACGGGGCAACGCCCTGGGTGGCAACGCTGGTCAGCAGGCTGGACTGGAACCAGCCGCGGAACTGGTCGGCGCCTTCCATATACAGGTCAGCGGGCCAGTTCAGTTCGGGACGTTCGCGGCAGACTGCGCTCCAGGTAGAGCCAGAGTCGAACCAGACATCCATGATATCGGGATCCTTTTCCCAGTCAGAAGCGCCGCATTCGCAGACCTCAGTCTTGGGCATGATCTCGTTGGCATCGTACTTATACCAGGCATCGGAGCCTTCCTTGCGGAACAGGTCGCTGACAGCCTTGATGGAAGCATCGGTGATGTGGTACTTGCCGCAGTTCTTGCAGTAGAACACCGGGATGGGCACACCCCACACGCGCTGACGGCTGATGCACCAGTCGCTGCGGTCACGCACCATGCCGTGCATACGGTCATGACCCCAGGCCGGCTGCCACTTGACTTCGTCAATGGCCTTATAGGCTTCCTCGCGGAACTTATCAATGGAGCAGAACCACTGTTCGGTTGCACGGAAGATGATGGGATGGTGGCAGCGCCAGCAATGCGGGTACTGATGGGTGATGTGCTGCACGCCCATCAGGTGGCCGGACTGCTTGATGTGCTCCAGAATAACTTTGTTGGCAGCCCAGACCTTAAGGCCTGCAAACTCTTTGCCTGCTTCTTCGGTCAGGTAACCGCCATCGTCCACGGGGACAATAACGGGAACCTGCGGGTAGTGGTTGACGCAGACTTCAAAGTCCTCAACACCGTGGCCAGGTGCGGTATGAACGCAGCCGGTGCCGCCTTCCAGGGTAACGTGGTCACCCAGGATAACCAGGCCCTTGCGGTCCAGGAAGGGGTGCTGATACTGCATCAGCTCAAATTCAGCGCCGAGAACGCGGGGCTCCAGAACCTCGTAATCCTCGATATGGCAGGCTTTCATGGTGGATTCCACCAGACCGGCAGCCATCAGGTGATATTCATCGCCGATTTTGACGAAGGCATACTCCAGGCTGGGGTTCAGGCAGGTTGCCACGTTGGCGGGCAGGGTCCAGGTGGTGGTGGTCCAGATCACGATCCATGCCTTGTCCAGAGGGATACCGTACTTGGCCAGAACACCGTTGGGGTCATCGGTGAGCTTAAAGCGGACATAGATAGAATCGCACTCGTCCTCGGCATACTCGATTTCGGCTTCTGCCAGAGCAGTACGATCCTCCGGGCACCAGTAAACGGCTTTCATGCCCTTGTAGATATAGCCTTTCTTGGCCATCTCGCCAAAGATCTCCACCTGGCGTGCCTCAAATTCGGGGCGCAGGGTCAGGTAGGGGTTGGCGAAATCACCCTGAACGCCCAGGCGGGCGAACTGGCTGTTCATCACATCAATATGCTCGGTAGCAAACTCTTTGCAGATCTTGCGCAGTTCCAGCTTGGAAATGCCGGCCTTTTTATCGCCCAGAGAGGACAGAGCCTTCAGCTCAATGGGCAGACCGTGGGTATCATAGCCGGGAACATAGGGAGCACAGTAGCCCGACATGTTCTTTTCACGGATGATGATATCCTTGATGATCTTGTTCAGGGCAGTACCCATATGGATATTACCGTTGGCATACGGAGGGCCATCATGCAGAACAAAGCGCGGCAGATCCGCGTTATGTTCGATCATTTTTTCGTAGACGTGGTTTTTCTCCCAATCCTCCAGCATTTTGGGTTCCTTTTTCGGCAGCCCGGCACGCATTTCAAAGGGGGTAGCCATCTTATGGATGGTATCATTGTAATTCTGCGGCAAAGTTTCCAACTCTCCTCTATTTCCTTATTATAGCTGATATGGCGGCTTGTCCAAAGCGCAGTATACCAGGTTGCCCCGGCAGTTCTGCACCGTTCAGGCAGGTCTTAAAATGCTTGGGGTACACGCACGCACAAATGCGGCACCTCAAACATCATAATCAATGTCATCAAATGCGTCAAGTTCCGCTTTGGCAGGGCTCTTGGTTTTGCGGGCATTTTTGCCCGTGCTGCGGGCCGAAGCGCCGCGGCTGCGGGAGCCGGATTTCTTGGCGGGCTTTTCCGGCATATCCCCGCCGTAAAGCCCGGCAACGGATGGCATATCATCGTCCGGCAGGATTGGCTTTGTTTTGGGGGCAAAGGCAAATTCTACCGTATCGATCTTTTCCTCGTCCAGCGGCTGGGCAGGGGCAGGTGCCGGAGCCGGAGCCGGTTCCGGCTCTTCTGGCTGGGCGGGTTCTTCCGGCTCAGCCTCGTAATATTCCGGTTCCTCATATGCTGGGTAGCTTTCCTCCGGGGCTGCGGGCTGCGGAGCCGGGACATCCTCCGGGATTGGCTGGTTGGGTTCCGGTTCCGGCTGCGGAGCCGGGGCAGGCTGTTCTACCGGCTGGGGTGCAGGCTGCTGCGGGGCTTCCTGCGGTTCCGGCTGCGGCTGCGCGGCCTGCTGTTCTGCACGGTTGGGGTGATACTCCGGAATTTTGGCAATCATTTCGATGTGCTGGCGGTACAGGTCCATCAGGCGCTTTTTGAACGCATCCGCTTCCTGCTTTATTGTCACAAGCTCCTGCTGGGCCAGCTCCACCTCATCGCGGGCGCGCTGTTCACGATCCTCCGCCTTAATGTTGGCGGCACGAATGATCTCGGCAGCTTTCTGCTTGGCTTCCTTGATGACGTTCTCGCCAAGGCGCTGGGCATTGATCATGGTTGTGCTCAGGGTATCTTCGTCGGCACGGTACTGGTCAATGCGCTGGGCCAGTATGACCAGCTTTTTCTGCAGGTCATCATTTTCTGCGGCCAGGCTGTCGATGCTGTCCGCAACCTGTTTGAGGTAATCGTCTACGTCCTCACAACGATAACCGCGCATGGCACGGTCAAAGGTCACGCGGCGCACATCATCCGAAGCAATCATCCAAATTCCTCCTGTTTCGGGTGGCACACACCCGGAATGGTATCCGAAATTTTACCGTTCGGCACGGCTGCCGGGCTGCCCCGGCCCATGGGTTTCACATTCAGGTTTTATGTTCAATACTGATAAAACGTGATAAAGATGCGGTCCTTGCGGCTTTTTCCGCCGATTGCCACCAGACGGTAGCGCCCAACGCCCCGCACGGTGAAGATATCGCCTTCAAACGCATCCTCATGGGCGGTGCGCAGCGGAACGTGGTTCACTTCCACCCTGCCGCTTTGGATCGCCTGCGCCGCAATGGAGCGGGAGGTGCGCATCATGGCTGCCAATACGGTATCTGCCCGCAAAGATGGCACCGTTGCATCCTGCGTCTGGCGTTCCGGCCCGCGCAGGACTTCTTCCGGCACGGCATTGCAACGCTCGACATGCACCGGGCTGCGGCCAGCTTCCGTCAGGTTGGAAGCAATAAAATCCGCCTTATCTTCCAGCACAAAGGCATACACACTGCGGGCATCGGCCGGATCCGGCAGGATATCCCCCAAACAGGCACGATCCAGGCCAAGACCCAGGATTGCCCCCAGATAGTCACGGTGGCCCGGCACGGCGCTGCCGCCCTGCTGCGGTGCTGTGAAATGCAGCACCGCAACTGGCTCTTCCGGCCAGGAATCCGGTGGTTCAATGCAGAGCACTTTGCGTTCCGCATCCGGCCAGCCGCCCTGAAATCGGGCAAAATCGCAGCCCTCACGGTTGAGCGCGGCCTGTGCAAGGGCCTGTTCGCGGTCCGAAAGGAAGCCCGTTGCCCGCGGGATGCCACGCTGCATGGCGGTACGGCAGAGTTCTTCCACCCGACGCATCAAAAAGCGTTCATCCTCGTTCTGCGGCGGCACAAAGCCGCGGGTCCTTGTATCAGAAGAAGACGCCATTGTTCTCCAGCTCGTCCAGCAGGTCGCCCATAATATCAACGTTATACGGGGTAATGATGAATGTACTGGTTGCTACACGCTTGATCTGGCCGTTATTGGCGTAAGCCACGCCGGACAAAAAGTCGATCAAACGGCGGGAGACTTCTTTGTTGGTGGATTCAAGGTTCAGCACAACAGTGCGCTTTGCGTTCAGCTGGTCTGCAATGGCAGCAGCATCGTCAAAACGTTCCGGCTTGACCAGTACAACCTGCAGCTGGGTGGTAGCGTTGATGTTGACCACCTTGTTGCTGTGCTGCTTAGCAGTTTCCTGCGTGGGGTAGGCTTCTTCCGGGGCTGGCGAACCGCCCTGACCACCGCCAGGGAAGATATCATCCTCTTCGTTATCATCCACATAGGAATCTGCTTCGGGATCCTGGTTGATTCCGAGGACGTTTCTCAAACCATCTATCATGGACATGGCAGTTACTCCTTACGTTTGCTTAGTTGTATAAATTGCACAAAAAAAGCCCCGATCGGCTTTTGTCACAACTATACAGTATTTATTATCTTCCATTTTTGCTTCGTTGTCAATACAAATATAACAGAATGTGGGGCAAAACGCCCGTTTTCTGTCCTTACAGCAGCTTACCGTCCTGCAGGTTACTGCCTTCCACGATCACCTCATCGTACAGGCGCAGCTCGTTATCCTCCCCCACTTTGCCGCCTTCCGGTACAAGGATGTAGGTATCGTCCTCATATAAAATGGTAATGCGGCGGAAGCGCTGCAAATCGCCGTATTTGACATACACGCCGCGCTGGCCGTTCACGATATGCAGGGCCCTGCGGTCAATGCGGATGCCCTGATAGGTGTGCAGGCTGATTTCGGCTTCCTCATAATTCAGGCAGAGCACCTGAGCATTGATGCTGCGGCATTCCAGCGCCACTTTGGCAAGGCCGGTTTCTTCGTCGGTGGTCACATCCACCACGGTGGCAGCCAAAGGCTCTTCCTGTTTGCCCGGAACGCTGATGCTCACGCGGGACAGGCCGTTCAACCGCTCGGCAAGGTCTGCCGAACACACGGCATAAAACCGCCAGGAAAACCCGGTTACAATATGCCCGGCAAGGTCGGCATTGGACGGAGTCTCCCCTGCGTTGATCATCTTTTGCAGATCAGCCGGGCTCATGGCATCCAGCTCCGTGGGATCCCGCACCACCGGGGCGGCGCTTTCGGATGAGACAAAATACCCGTTGGTATCCGCTTCGATCGTCTGCAGGCCGTTCAGCTGGGCAGCAATGCTGTCCCGCTCGGCCTGCAGGCTGGCCAGCACCTCGCCAAAGCCCGCCGCCTGGCCGGTGCTGATCTGCAGTTTATTTTGCGCCAGCAAAAAATCTTCCGCAGCATCCTGAATTGCGCTGTAAGATGCTGTGTCGATCTGGTCCAGCAGGTTATACAGCGCCGTGCGCGTCTGGGTGGTCAGAACCGAAAGATCGCTGCCGGAGGAATTTTCCGACTTTGTCAGCAGCAAAATCGCACGATCCAACCGGTCCAGCCGTTCCCGCATTGCTCCCTGTGAATCATCCGTATACTGTTCCGCCAGAATGGTGCCCGCGCTGACGCGCTCACCATCCTGCACCACATATCCCAGGTTGCCGCTGCCAGGCACATCCACTGCCTGGAACACTGCCACGCCTTTCAGCGTGATGTTATCCGACATGGTGTAGGCAATGGCGGTTTCGGTTTTGTAAGTTCGGTGGAAGATCGTGTAAATCTGGATACAGAGATACCCAAGCACCACAACCAGCAGCGCCGTAAACAGGGCAAAAAGAATTTTTATGAATGCTTTGGGCCGGCTTTCATTCTGTTCATGCATTGGGTATCCCCCCTTTGGTTTTATGGCAACACCGCACAATTCCCGCCTTACGGCTTAAGCACCGCTCCGGCGGCTGCG
>ENA-OWRJ01001588-OWRJ01001588.1-human-gut-metagenome-genome-assembly--contig:-NODE-1588-length-22958-cov-2.710169_pt1 | contig 22958 bp, 27 predicted proteins | sample MGYA00248269_ERZ651897 | MGnify/ENA primary metagenome ERZ651897 (study PRJEB26924, sample SAMEA4378252) | human gut metagenome | biome: human gut; feature: human-associated habitat; material: faeces...
GATAATATTTTCCCCCTACTTTCTGCCAGCCAGTTTTCATTGCTCCGTCATTGGCATTTCCAAGCCAATAATATTTATTATATACTTTCTGCCAGCCTGTTCTCATCGCTCCGTCACTTCCAAGCCAGTACCATTTTCCTCTTACTTTTTGCCAGTAAGTTTTCTTTATACCATCATCTTTTCCACCAAAGTAGTACCATTTTCCGTCCACTCTCGCCCAATCTGTATCCATATAGCCTTTGGAGTTGAAATGATACTGTTTTCCGTAAATGGTTTTCCACTGATTTTTCGGATAACTGTAATCATTTTCCTGCCACCAATACCCATACTTGTTATGTTTCCATCCTGCTGCCTGAACGGTTGCCGGTACAACTGCAAAAATAAGTGTTGCAGTAAGAAGTGCAAATACCATTTTTTTGATAAATGATTGGCACGAATATTATGTGTCTATTCAGAATACTATCGGAATATTTGCATTTTGCAGCAGGTGGAATATGGGATTCTACAGATATTAAAAAATTTTTAAGTTTAGGAGCAAGCGATGTACAAATGGCAACAAGATTTGTTGCCACAAATGAGTGTGATGCTTCAATAGAATTCAAAAAAGCTTATGTAAACGCAAAAGCTGAAGACATTAAGATAATTAATAGCCCTGTTGGAATGCCAGGAAGAGCTATATGCAATAACTTTATTAAAAGAGTAGAAAAAGAAAAATGCAAAATAGATAAATGTTATAATTGCATTAAAACTTGTAATGTAATAGATAGTCCATACTGCATTACAAAAGCATTAATAAATTCTGTAAAGGGACAAACAGAAGATGGATTAATTTTTTGTGGCAGTAATGTTAGCAGAATAAAAGAAATTGTTTCTGTCAAAGATTTAATGCGGGAATTGGTTTGCAAACTATAGTGTTAGAATAAGAATGAAATTTAGAGGTCTAAATCAAACTACCCGTTCACGCGGGTAGTTAATAAGCAGTACCATTTGCATAAAATGCACCTTGATTATTATTATAACTTTCGTCATATACAGGTGTTTCAGAAGCATAAGATAAAGCCATATTCATTATAAGCAATGAAAGTATAAGTGCAAAAATAGTAATTAATTTTTTTATCTAATTTTAGTATCCTTTCTAAAAATTTTGTAAAAAAAATACGTGTATATTAATATTTTATGAAATAATTTAAGAGCTGTGAAAACTTCATGAACCGTAAAAAATAATAAAAAATATTGAGTATTTCTATTAAATATGTTAATATATATAGTATATTAAAAAGTAAATATAGCGGAGGTATTTAATGAAAAAAATAAATGATGGAGCGACAATAAAAATTATTGGGGATGAAAGCAAAGATAATATAGAAAGTTTATTACAAGAAAGAGAAAAATTAATAAAACAAGGAAAAAATGTAATTCTTTGTGTTAAAAGACCAGTTTATGAATATGATGCTAAAAGACCTGATGATTATGCTTTAAAAATGCTAGCAGAACCAGAAATTATTGATATTTATGACACTTATTCTATTGATGATATATATGATATACTGTTTGCTTCTTCTAAAGAAGACTACGATCATAAACCAAGAATATATTTGAAATCACGAAGAGTTGAAAATATTATTTCTGCAATTTCTTCTATGCAAAGAAAATTAGGAGAAAATTTTAGAATTGTTATTGATAATAACCGATCATCTTCTCCAAAAGGTTTTGATGCAAGTAAGGTTCTTACAATAGACGAATTAGCCAAAGCATGTTTTAATAGACCATTAAATAAATGTACCTTTGATCAAATAGATACAAATAATCCAATTGTTACTGATTTGATTTTCAAAACATTTAAAGAATATACTTATCCTGAATTATTCCCATTAATTGTTCACTATACAGCTCCAATGAGATATATGAATAAAGTGGAGCAATTAGGTGACTTTATAATATCGTTAAAAAATTTAGGCAATGTTAAAAATTTTGAAGAAGAAGCAAAAAAATACTCTGACCCAGACAAAAACTTATTTGAATTATCTGTATTAATGCAATTTGCAAAAAATGGACCAGAATTTTATGAATATGTAGTTGGAAGAATAAAGCCAGAACAATTACAACAAGAAGCTATACAGTCAACTTTAAAGAAAATTAAAGAAAGAAATCAAGAGTTTGAAAAAAGTTATATTACACCTAAAAGTGCTCTAAAAAATGCATTAAATACTACTTCAATGGAAAAAGTTGAAGAAGCAAGAGCACAAGAAATGACTCAAGAAAATGCTAGAGAGGAAGAAAAAGAAAATGGTTAACTCAAAATATGCTAAGGCATATACAGAAGTTTTAGAAATAATAAGTTATTTTCCACAAGAAGCATATAATAAAATTCCATCTGAAAAAATAAATTTTTACAAACAAAATATGGATAAAAATTATATATTCAGGATAAATCCTCAAATTGACTTATCGGAACAAAATATTTCTGCAGAAGCTAATGCAATTATAGTTAATTTATATACAAACTACCTTGCAACACAAGAAGAAAAGAATAAAATAAAACAAATACTTTATTTAAATCAACAAAGCTTAGAAAAAGAAAAAAGAGAAAAATATAATCTCGAATCTATATATGCAAAAGCAAAAAAGAATATTGAAAATAATTATATTAATGTATCTGAAAAAACAGACAATAATCAATTAATAGAACGTAAAAAATCATTTTTTACAAAATTTAAAAGTTTTGTGCTTAAAATGCTTAATATAACAAAGAATTAGATTTAAATATCTAAATTATTCGCGAAAAAACATAGAAAAACCTTTTGAAGAATATGATATTTCATTTACTGAAAGTAGAATGATATTCAGCTATATGGTTCAAGTTGATGCTTCAATAAATAATGAGGCTTTAAAAGATGAAAAACAACAAGGAGAACAAGATGCAGTAAATCATGAACTTCTTACAAAAGAGTAATGATAAATATAAGGACTTGAATATATTGAGGATAATGTAACTGAGAAGGAAAATTAAGTAGGAAATAGGGGAATAGGCTATTTTCAGAAATGTATAAAAGTATAAAAAAGAAATTTAAAATATTAAAAGAAATTTTAAAACATAAAAATAAATACATAAAAAATTTATTCTATATAAAATATAAAATAAAAATTTCTTAAAAGTATAAACCTAAACTTAAAATAATTTAAAGTAAAAAAAATTAGTAATTAAGATTCAGAAATTTTAAAATTTAAAATTTTGTGTAAAGTTAAATTTTTTATATAACTTTTTATTAACGAACATTTGTTGATAATGCTTGTAAATAATTTTACATTATAATTTAATAAAATAATTTAATAAATTTTCTTATAAATATTATATAATTTTAGATTACAAATCCATAATATAATTTTGCAATTATAACACGCTAAAATCGATTTTAAGACATTTTTATATTTAATCAAACAAGTTATATGTTTATGATTAGATATGCTAATTTATAAATCTAGTGTTTATTATATAATTTTTAGTAGAAATGCTGATTTTTAGGCATTTATTAAAAATGCTCGAAAAAGGCTAAAAAAACGACACACGAGAATCGATTTTAAGGCGTTTTTATTTTTCAGACATATAACTTGTTGTTTGAATAATTGAGCAAAATATTGAAATATGAGGATTTGTGAAATTTTTATAAAAATAATCTAAAGTTATATAAATTTTTTTAAAATATGTGGTTACAATAATGAAAAAAAATCCAACCAAGAATAATTAAAAATAATGAGGCTTCAGAATCAAATTTAAGAGAGTTTTATAAGAAAGTAATATAGTTTGTTGTTAGAATAAATAGCTTAAATACTAGTAATAACAAGGACTAGCAAGATTTTGCGGGTAGGACCATATATGTATGGTTTTATATTTTGCTCCTACTCTTTTTTGCACAAAACTTTGATTTTGTGCAATGTTTTATCTGACTATATTTAGCAAAGTTTTGTACTTTTCCTCTTCTCTATTCTCTTTAAAAAATATAAGAAATATGTAATTTATATTACATATATTTCTTATATTTTTTAATACCTCAACTAATAATTCTCTAAAATCCTTTTTCTGTTATAAATAATTTTTAATTCAATTTATAATTAATTTTATATTTTTATCGACAAATTACGACACACGTTTTTTATTTTGTTGTTGTATAATAAAAAAGATTAGTATGCAACTACTAATCTTCTAAATCGTTTTTTAATTGGTTTAGGTCTATATCTAATATCTGGGCGATTGCTACCAATTCAAAATCTTTTACAAGCAATTGATTCTTTTCTATTCGTAGTAATTCGTCCGTATTAATATAGATTCCATAGGTATCTAATAATTGGGATAACCTAACTTTACTCATACCTTTTTCTTCCCTTGCATTCCTTATTAGCGTGCCAGAAATGTTTTTCTTGTTGTTATATCTTTTTAGCATGATTAATGGTTCCTTTCGTTATTATCGTACAAGTATATAATTATTTTATAACAAATCACTTTAAAATGTGCATAGTATAACGACGGATTTGCCAAATAAATAGTACATTTTTGTCGAAATTTACCAAAAAAGAGATATTAGAAAGTAAATCTAATATCTCAATCACTATTTCATTAAATATTTTTAAAGTTTTATCTTATTTTATATTCAAATATCCTTTTATTTTTTGTATAAATTCTTCATTGTTTTTTGTTGTCATCATTAAGTTGATTAGTTGTTCTGTTACTTCTGAAACTGGCTTGCTTGATAATGCTTTTCTTAAACCAAATACTGTTTTTAGTTCTTCTGGTGTAAGCAACTTTTCTTCTCTACGTGTTCCAGACTTATTTATATCTATTGCAGGGAATATTCTCTTCTCAGATAATGATCTATCTAAGTGTACTTCCATATTACCAGTACCTTTGAACTCTTCAAAAATTACTTCGTCCATTCTGCTCCCTGTTTCTACTAATGCTGTTGCAAGTATTGTTAAACTTCCTCCATTTTCTATATTACGGGCTGCTCCAAAGAATTTTTTTGGTTTATGTAATGCTGCAGGGTCTAAACCTCCAGAAAGTGTTCTTCCTGATGGTGGTATTACTAAGTTGTATGCTCTTGCAAGTCTTGTTATACTGTCTAATAAGATTATAACATCTTTACCATGTTCTGTTAGTCTTTTTGCTCTTTCTAGTACCATTTCAGCAACTTTTACGTGATGCTCTGGTAATTCATCAAATGTAGAGTAGATTACGTCTCCTTTGATTGATCTTTTCATGTCTGTTACTTCTTCTGGTCTTTCGTCTATTAATAACACTATTAATTCAATTTCAGGATGATTTACAGTTATGCTGTTTGCAATTTTCTTTAATAATGTTGTTTTTCCAACTTTTGGTGGTGCAACAATCATTCCTCTTTGACCTTTTCCAATTGGGCAAATTAGGTCTATCATTCTCATAGCATATTCTGTTGGAACAGTTTCTAGCTTAATTCTTTCTTCTGGATATATTGGAATTAAGTCATCAAATTTTCTTCTCTTATAAGCTTTTTCTGGGCTTTCTCCATTTACTTCACCAACAAATATTAATGCTGGAAATTTTTCTCCTTCTTTTGGAAGTCTTGCAATCCCCTTTATTTTATCCCCTTTATCTAGTCTAAATCTTCTAATTTGAACTGGCGATATGTATACGTCTTTTGGGCTTGATAAATAATTTTCTCCTCTTAAAAAACCATAGCCATCTGGTAATACTTCTAATACACCTTGCGCTATAAAGTCATCTGCATTTGTAAGCTTATAAGCTAAGTCTGAATCATTTTTAGCATTTTCATCAATTTCATATCTTACATTGTTAGATGTTTTTTCAGTAATAGTATTCTCATTTCTTATATTATCCAAATTATCATTTTGACTTCCATTGTTATTTTCTGCTGAATGAGTGTCAGCAACATTTAGTTTTTCATTTGAGACGTTCTCATTTAAATTATTGTTTTGTTTAGTTAAATCTGCGTTTTTACTATTACTATCTAAAATTTCAATAAGTTCGTCTTTCTTTAATTTTGTAACATTCTTTATTCCTTTTTCTTTTGCCATTTGGCGTAATTCCACTAATGTACAATTTGTTAAATCCATATTATAGTATCCTTTCTATATTTCCATGATTATGGAAGATGATTTGTGTATAATAATTATCTAAATAAAGCTAAGCTCTAATAAAATTAAAATAATCTATAATTATCTTCGATTAACTTTTTTTGGTTTTTGCGTCATATATTTGTTTTGGAATTTATTAAGATTAAAATTTATTTCGATTAAAACCATATCTATTATATATTAAATTACCAAAAATTGCAAGAAAAGAGAGCAATTTTTTGCTCCCTTATTTGCTAATATCTATATAAACTCTTTCATTAGGTAAGTACATATCCAATTTTTCTCTTGCTACTTCTTCTATATATTCAGTTGAATTAACATTTTCTTTTGTTTTTTGTAATTCACTGTTAGTTTCTTTTGCAGTCTCAAGCTGTTCAGAATAAGTAGAAGCTTCAGATTTATATTGATTTAATGTTTTTTGTTGTGATATTAATGTTACGACGAAATATATTAAAAATATTGCTATTATTATCTTTTTATAAATTTTTTTCATCTGATTATCTCCAAAATTCAATTTTTTTTATATCTAATTATATATTTCTACATTATTTCTTAAAATCCTTTTTTATGTGTAAAAAATTTTTAATTTTTTTCGTTTTAAATACATTTTTCGCGTTTATTGTTAATATTTTGAATGGTTTTAAAATTAGGCTAAGAATATATTTTTTAAATAAGTACAGTAGTTTTCTTATTGGAAATGTAATAATCATGAATATTTTTATTATGGTGTTTTTTAATGTTGTAATTATCTTTACGTTTATTTTTATGAAATATTTGCTTATTGTAGATAAATATAAAACATTGCCTAATAGCAGGGCAAGAAATATGTAAAATCTTAGTTCTCCATTATTGAATATAAATATGATAAATATTAAGAAGATTCCAGTTATAATGCCAAATATGGCATCTTCTATGTATGTTACAAAATCGGGTGTTTTGAATGATTTTCTTAGTATTCTAAATATGTCAAAGAGTATTCCTATGGATATTCCGCAAAGTATGTATATTGCAAAATACTGCATTTGGCTGATTATTTCGCTATTCATATTTGGTTTTAATTCTCCTTCTAGTCACTAAGCTAAAACTAAATTTTTAAATACAGTACAATCTTTTATATATAAAATTGCATTTCATTATTGCAGAAAATATACAAAATTATTATATTGTAGTTATGAATTATTTTCTTTACTTAAAAATTTTACCTAATAAACTACCAGAATTTTTTTTGCCAATTTCATCATTACTGTAGCCCATATTGTAAATTTGACCTTCAATTATTACTTCTAAACTATCTATACTAAGCTTATTTATTCGCAAGTCCTCACCCTTTACAGTAAGTAGTCCTAATTGTGTTTCTACTATTACTATTTGGTCATCAAAGCTTAATACATCTACAACTCCTGTTATGGTTAACTTTTCTCTATTTTCTAAAATCAAATTTTGAATTACATTTCCATTATTTTGAGGCATGTTCTTTCTGTCGTCCATAGGCCTTTCCCCTTCCCCCATTTCATATATTTAATTATATTCGGGTCTTGTCTATTTTAGAACAGGTTTTAATGGATTTTCTATTAGAACTACAACATAATAAATATAAGAACTAAATTAAAAATTTCTTTATGCAGAAAAATCAATTATAACTTTTCTATCAGAAAAAACTCTTATAATAACCCGTTTTTTTAAAGAGACTGGAAACTCGCCTTTTGAGGATTCCGAAGGAGCCCAAACCAAGATCGACATTTCGAGGCTTTAAAAATTGATTATTAATAAGAGTTTTATTTAATATATTTATGAATTTGAAGATGCATTATATTTTAAATAGCTGTCTATGAAGCCGTTCAAGTCTCCGTCCATTACAGCTTGAACATTTCCTACTTCGTAATTTGTTCTATGGTCTTTTACTAGTGTGTATGGGCAGAATACGTATGAACGTATTTGGCTTCCCCATGCAATGTCCATTTGAACACCTTTTAAGTCATCTATAGTGTCTTTGTTTTCTTTTTCTTTTAAGTCAAGTAATTTTGATTTCAGCATTTTCATAGCAGTTTCTCTATTTTGAATCTGAGATCTTTCTGACTGGCATGTTACGACTATGTTTGTTGGAATATGAGTAATTCTGATTGCTGATGATGTTTTGTTTATGTGTTGACCGCCGGCTCCTGAGGCACGATATGTGTCTACTCTTAAGTCATCTGGATTTATATTGATTTCAACGTCTTCTGTTATTTCAGGCAATACTTCTAATGAGGCAAATGATGTATGGCGTCTGCCACCAGCATCAAATGGAGAAATTCTAACTAATCTATGAACTCCCATTTCTCCCTTTAAGTATCCATACGCATATGGTCCAGATACAAGAAATGTAACGCTTTTTATTCCGGCTTCATCGCCTGCTAAATAGTCTAATTCTTTTACCTCATATCCATTGCTATTAGCCCACCTGCAGTACATTCTATATAACATTTCAACCCAATCTTGGGCTTCTGTACCACCAGCACCAGGGTGCAATGTTAAAATTGCATTGTTGTTATCATATTTTCCAGATAGAAGTGTTGTTATTTCAAGCTTTTCTATGTCTTTTTCTAGATTTTCTGTTGTGTCTAAAATTTCTTTTGCTTCTGAATCTAACTCCTCCTGTTTTGTACCTTCTTGAATTTCAGACTTTACTAATTCGTTTAATTCTTCTATATATTCAAATGTTGATGATATTTTTTTGTAGTTCTCAGTTTTATTCTTAAGTTCATTTATTCTTTTTAAGGTTTTACTAGAATTCTGTGAATCTTCCCAAAAAGAAGGTTCTTCAGTATTTTTCTCCAATGTATACAATTCTTCTTCTAAACTTGCAATGTCAAAGAGAGTCACCTACTTCTTTTAGTCTATTTTTTAAAGATTCCAGCTTTTTAGCACTTTCATCTAAATCAATCATTTTATCACTATCCTTTCATCAAAAATCAATATTTTAGCTTTTTAATTCCTTTTTTGCTTCCTTGTAATCAGGCATATAGTATTCAACCATGTTCCAAAATTGTTTTGAATGGTTCATGTGTTTTAAATGGCAAATTTCATGTAAGCATACATATTCTATTGCATGCCTACTGTAAGCCATCAGGTTCTGATTTATGCTTATTTTTTCCTTTGAAGAGCATATTCCCCATGTTGCTTTTAAGTTCTTTATAGTGCATTCTAGTGGAGCTAAACCTGTACGTACCTTTAAATCTTCCATTGCTGACTGAACTTCTTCTTTTGCAATATATTTATATAATTTATCAATTAATTTCTTTACATTTTCTTGCTCATTTACTTTGCAATCTCTGCTTAAATCACAGTATAAATATTGATTATCCATATTAAGTGCGTTTCTTTTGCTATCAACATACATTATTTTTAGTGTATATGGCTTGCCTAATACTCTTACCGTACTTCCATTTTTATACGTTATGCTTTGTTTTGTAGATTGTTCCTCTAATTTCTTATTTATCCAATCTGTTTTGCCATTTACAATACCTTCAATATATTTAATTGACGAACGAGGTGAAGTTTTTATTATAACTTCACCATCTTTTATTTGAATATATGTGTTTTTTATTTTTTCATACACTATTTTGCATTTTATCTCATTTATAATACGATATTCTTCGCTTTTTTGTTTCAATTTATTCTCCTAATTATTTCGTGTTTCGTGATTTATTACATATGGTTAGTCATAATCGGTTTTTATCTTCTATTATATTTCAAATTTCTTCTGTTTTTCATATTCACTTTCTAAATCTGCTAAAGGATTGTCTTCAACAGCATTTCTAACTTGCTGGTCATCAACGTGAGTGTAAATTTGTGTAGTTGAGATACTATCATGTCCTAATAAAACTTGCAGTGCTCTAATGTCAACATTTCCATATCTATACATTAATGTTGCGGCAGTGTGTCTTAATTTGTGTACAGAATATTTATTTGTGTCTAAACCTGCCCTCAACAACTCTTGTTTTACAACATATTGAACTGTTCTATTGCTTATTCTTTCTAGTCTTTCACTTAAAAATAAAGCATTCTCTGATCCTTGTTTTATGCCTGTTTTAGGTCGTATTGCTAAGTAGTTATCTAATGCACTCATACACGATTTATTTAAATATATAACACGCTCCTTGTTTCCTTTACCAGTTACATTCATTTTTGCTTCATCAAAATCTATGTCTTTAATATTTATTCCAACAAGTTCAGATAAACGCATTCCGCAATTTAAAAATAATGTAATAATTGCATAATCACGTTCTTTATTTCTCGTATCTTCATTGTTCGTAGCAGCTAAAAGTTTTTTACTTTCCTCTAAAGAAAGGTATCTAGGAACACGTACTCCTATTTTAGGTGACTCTAAATTTAGAGCAGGGTTATGATCCATGGGCTTTGCGGCCTTTTGCGACATATATTTGAAGAATACCCTAATACTAGCCGTTTTTCTAGCTCTTGTTGCTGGTTTACTTTGACAACTATTTGCCAAATAAAACAAATATGCATGTATATCGTCTAGTTTTATTCTATTTAGTGTTTCTAAGTCCATATTATGAATATCTATTGCATCAAAATTTTTCTCATCTGTTAATTTAAAACGATACATTATATATTTCAAAAATCTATTTAAATCATAATTGTATTCTTTTACCGTACCAGGCGATTTGTTTAAAATCGAGGTTGTATAGTCCAAAAATGCATTTAAAAAATCTGGATTTCCATCTGTATTTATCATATTTTCGTTCCTTTGTTTCAAAAATCTATGTCTATTATAAATCATTTTAAATAAAAAAACAACAGGAGTATTTGCTTTTGTATCAAATGCTCCCATTGTTTTAACTTGCTGTTTAACACAGCTTTAATCATTTTTTACGAGTTCATCCGTGAAGTCGTACAATTGTTGTTTCCAATACTCTCCGTCACGTGAATGCCTTACGTTTTTAATAAGGTAATCCATGGCCTCACTATTTATAACTTTGTTAGCGTCAGCACCAATGGCATAACGGAAACGTATAGAACCTTCTTGAGGCACTATAAGCAAAATATGTCCTTCATCTTCAAAGGTTAAGTGGTATTCTCTTACAGCATCACCATAGGAAAGTTTTCTGTCAGTTGTCATAATAACTAACTGAACGTTAGTCTTTTCCCTCAAATACTCTAGGCCTTGAATTAAGTCTTCTTGGTTTGAGAAAATATCGTCATCATGCAAATACTGCACAGTTTCGTATTCTCCTTCAAGAGGTTTTTTGCCTCCAATATCATAATGTGGAAACACCGTTGCTAAAATGCCATATATCATTAAACATACAAGCATGCAACATGCAATAAAAAGAGCTCTATCTAAATCGTACCGAAAAGTCTTTTTAAAAAATTTTTTTATTGATCTCATATAATATTTCCCCTTTTATGTTGCCTTTTTTTCTGATTTAGATCGTTCGAGTAGTTTATCCGCAAAACTGTATAATTCCTGTTTCCAATACTCTCCATTTCGCGAATTTTCTACTTGATCAACCAAATACGAAATTGCATTGTCGTTTATTACAAAATCTGCATCATCTCCAATTGCATAGTAAAATGGATGTCTAGAACCTTCCGGCGGTACAATAAGAAGTACATGTGCTTCATCTTCTACCAAAAGGTAATACTGCTCCACAGCTTTTTTATCAGACAATTTTTCAGTGGTTGTCATAACAATCATTTGAATATTTGTCTTTTCTTTAAGATATTCCAATCCTTGAACCAATTCTTCTTGGTTAGAAAAAGTATTACTATCATCATGCAAATACTGCACAATTTCGTATTTTCCTTCAAGGGGCTTTTTCCCTCCAATTTCATCTGCACCAGTTATGTTAAAAACAAGAAATGCAGCTGCAATGCAAAGGCCTATCGAAAAAATAAGTTCCAGCATTATAACTCCAAGGCTATCATATCCTCCGCCTCTACCATATCCACCACCATAATGATGTACATGTGAATGAGGCCGTGCTCCTCCAGTGTGTCCGCCATGTGCCATAATAAGCTCTCCTTTCATCTTGTGTTACCAACATTTCGAACTTGCTAAATGATTATCATTGTTTTTCCTCCTTACAATTGTAATTTGAGAAATTTTTTATTGTTTTCTGCTACCGAGCAGCTCAATATAACTATTTTACTACGATTTTGCACTTTTGACAACTATTTTAGTATTAAAAATTATGTAAATTTGTGTTATTATGTACTGGTAATTCCAAATAAGCAAAAAGTGAAATCCGTCTTTAACAGTCGACTTTCACTTTTTATGCAATCTATTAAAATTTCGTCCAAAGTAAGATAACTATTTTGATATTAAATCTTTCGTATCTCTTGCTATCATTAGTTCTTCGTTTGTTGGAACCACCCAAACTTCTACTTTCGAGTTTGGAGAAGATATTCTTCCTTCATCTCTGAATTCATGGTTCTTTGCTTCATCTATTTCTACTCCGAAGCATTTTAAGTTTTCACATATTCTTCTTCTTGCATTATATTGGTTTTCTCCAATTCCTGCTGTGAATACGATTGTATCTAGTCCTCCAAGTGAAACTATGTATTGAGCTATGTATTGTGCTACCTTGTATGCATAAGCACTTATTGCAAGCTCTGCTCTCTTGTTTCCATTTGCAGCTTCAGCTTCGATGTCTCTAAAGTCTGCTGATACTCCTGAAAGTCCTAATATTCCTGATTCCTTGTTTAATATTAATTCCATCTCATCTGGTGTTAAATTTTCTTTTTTCATTAAGTATGTTACTATTGATGGATCCAAATCTCCAGAACGTGCACACATAGGTATTCCTCCAAGTGGAGTTAGTCCCATTGTTGTATCAACGCTTTTTCCGCCTTTAACTGCACATAAGCTTGCACCTTGTCCTAAATGGCATACTACTGTTTTTAACTCTTCTACTGGTCTTCCTAAAAGCTCTGCAATTCTTGCTGAAACATATTTATGAGATGTTCCATGGAATCCATATTTTCTTATTCCATATTTTTCGTAATATTCATATGGAATTGGATATAAATATTGCTCTTTTTTTAAAGTTTGATGGAATGCCGTGTCGAATACTGCAACATTAGGTTTGCCTGGCAAATTAATTTCACAAGCCTTTATTCCTTGTAAATGTGCTGGGTTATGAAGTGGTGCAAATCTAACAGCATCTTCAATTCCTTTTTTTACCTCTTCTGTTATAATACAAGATTTTTGGAACTTTTCTCCACCATGAACAATTCTGTGTCCTATTGCAGCTATTTCATCCAAACTCTTTATAACAGGATATCTTTCATCTGTAAATTGCTTTAACACAAACTTAATAGCCTCGCCGTGGTCTCTGGCAATTACATCATATCTATACTTTTCGCCATTAACCTTATGGGTTACAAACGAATCGTAACTGCCTATTCTTTCAAAATAGCCTTTTGCAATTACATTTTCATTCTCCATATCTATAAGCTGATATTTAAGAGAAGAACTGCCACAGTTTAAAACTAAAATTTTCATAAATTACCTCCATTTTTTACATTATTTTACTTGTAATAGAAATAATTTATGTTTTTGCTAAATTAAACTGGAAGTGCGCCTTGAGGGGGCGAATGAGCCCCAATCAAGCACGACATGTTTAATTTTAAAAAACAAATTATTTCTATTGTTGATTTGCATAACATCTAATTTATTTTTTGAGCCTGAACTGCTGTTATTGCTACAACTCCAGCAATATCTTGACTTGAGCAACCTCTTGATAAATCGTTTACGGCTTTGGAAACACCTTGGCATAAAGGTCCATATGCTTCTGCGTGTCCGAATCTTTGTGTTAGTTTATAGCCGATGTTTCCGGCGTCCAAATCTGGGAATATCAATATATTTGCTTTACCTTGTAGAGGGCTTCCTGGAGCCTTTCTTTCGGCTACTTCTGGAATAATTGCAGCATCTAACTGAATTTCTCCATCACATATTAAATCTGGTGCTTTTTCTTTCAATAATTTTGTTGCCTCTATAACTTTATCTGTTAATGGCGAATGAGCACTTCCATGTGTTGAATATGAAAGCATTGCAACCTTTGGTTCGTCTCCAATTAGCTCTTTAAAACTCTTTCTTGATGATATTGCAATCTCAGATAAAGCATCTGCATCTGGATATTCGTTTAATCCAGAATCTGCAAATATAAATACTCCATCATCTCCAAACTCTTTGTCTTGCAATACCATTACGAAGAATGCAGATACCAATTTTGTTCCAGGTGCAGCCTTCAAAATTTGAAGAGCAGGTCTTAATGTATCTGAAGTTGGGTGTGATGCGCCAGAAACGAATCCATCAGCATCTCCTTCTTTTACCATCATTGTTGCAAAATATCTGCTATTTGTTTTCAATAGCTCTTTTGCTTGGTCTAAAGTCATACCTTTATTTTTTCTTAATTCATATAAATCGTTAGCATATTTGCTAAAATCAGCAGAAGTTGCAGGGTTTACAATTTGAGCTCCATTTAAGTTTATATTATTTTTTTCAGCTAATTCATTTATTTCTTGTGGATTACCTATTAAAATAATATTAGCAAAGCCTTCCTTTAGAACTATTTCTGTTGCCTCAAGAGTACGTATATCTTCACTCTCTGGAAGCACAATAGTTTTAATGTCTTGCTTTGCTTGCATCTTCATTTTTTCTATAAATGTCATGTTTATTTTTCCTCCTATCAGTACTTAACTTTTGACATCTATATTATATATTCAAATTGTGTAAAGTACAAGAGAAAAATTACATAAAACTTCTAATATCGGCTTAATTTTCTAGTAATTTTTTTCATTTTAGCAGTTTATTATGTTATAATATTTATATAATTAATATAATGAGGTTTAAAATGATTTTAGAATATATAAAAAATAATGATAATTATAATACCATAAGGCAGGTTGTTTCTGGGAAATTTAATATTTCGTACAACCTTTTGCTTAAATTAAAAAAGAATAACAAAATTTTATTAAACGGATGTTCAACATATCTAGATAAGGAAATTATCGATGGAGACTCTATTACTATCAGCATTGATTTTGAAGAAGATAATTCTAATATTGTACCAACTAAAATGGATTTGTCTGTTTTATATGAAGATGAATATTTACTCATAATAGATAAGCCTGCTGGAATTCCAGTTCATCCATCTATAATTCATTTTGAAGATAGTCTATCTAATGGAGTAAAATATTATCTTGATACAATAAATCTTCATAAAAAGATTAGACCTGTAAATAGATTAGACAGAAATACTTCCGGAATAGTTATATTTGCTAAGAATGAATACATTCATGATATGTTGTCTAAGCAAATGAAAAATAAGCAATTTAAAAAAGAATATATTGCTATATGCGAAGGTGTATTTGATAAAAAACAAGATACAATCAATGCTCCAATCGCACGTAAAGCAGATAGCATAATAGAAAGATGCATCTCTCCTAACGGAGATGTTGCAATAACTCATTATTTAGTCTTAAAAGAATTTTGTAAAAATAATGAGACCTTTTCTGAAGTTTTAGTAAATTTAGAAACTGGCAGAACACATCAAATAAGAGTACATATGGCATATATTGGGCATCCAATCGTTGGAGATAGTTTATATGGCAATGAGTCTGATTTAATTACTAGGCAGGCCTTGCATGCTTATAAAGTTGAATTTATTCATCCAATAACCTCAAAAAAGCTGGAAATTCAATCAAAACTTCCAGCAGATATTCAAAATTTAATTAGCTAAATAGTTAATAAAGGCATTTAATGTCTTTATTTTTTATATTAGACTACAATTCTATAGAAACATTTTGTTCTACATAATTTTCATACATCTTATAAATGTTTGCAAGTTGATCAAATTGTGCTTGTGGTGCATTTCTACGTCTCATTGCTTCTAATATTAGATTGTAATCTTTTTCAAATCCATCATTTATGTATAGTTGATTTGATGTCATTCTTGCACCTCTTAATATTTGAATTGGAGATAAAGCAGGATTATATATTGGCATAGGACGTCTAGATTCTAAATCAGTCCCTCTTCTATATATAGAAATAGTTGCTGGGTCTAATCCTGTTAATACTTTTTCAACAGCCATATATGATTCATTATGTCTTTTTAAATCTGTTAATTTTGCATCCCCCGTTGCTTTACTCACTGATAACTCATTTTCATATCTTAGATGCACTGCTAAAGCGCTTATTAAATCTCCAACCGCCATAACATGGAATCTTGTTGAATACTGACATTGTCTTAGTTTTTCCATATTGACTCCAATCATTCCTTGTTGTAAAGATGGTGCAACTTCAATTAGTATGTCATATGAATGACTTGTTGCGAAATCTACAATATTTTTAGCATGGTCATACGAATCTATTCCCGTTAATGCCCCAAAATGTGTAGGGTCTTTTTTTTGGAGTTCATCTGCATCTGGTCTAAACTTCTTGTATGAATCCGAATTTATTATTATCGAATTTGGATTTTGTTGTAATAATATTTTTCTTAGATTGGTTTTGCCGGCTCCTGTTTGTGCAATTAAAACTGATGCTGTAGGAGACATTGAGCTTGCTTTATCATAAAAAGCATCATACATAGATAAAAACAATGTTGCAAGATAATCTTCGTCTGACAATCTTGATTGTCTCATTCTCTCTGCTAATTCACTGCTTAAGTTACTCGAAATAACTGGATCGGTTCTTCTTTGAGCATATGGCAATATTTCTTCTGGACTTGCTGGTAATGATTTAATCAATACTGGGTTCATTTTTTCTACTGTTCTTTTCAATGTTTCTTCTGTTATAGTTCTTTTTTTACTGTCATCCATTTTTATAAAGCTCCTTTTTCATATTTTTCTATTACCTTCTCTGCAAAAGTCATACTACCAAAATTGATTTGCATTTTTATTTTTTCTAGCACATCAATTTTAACTTGCAATTCATTATCAAATTCTTGACTGAATGCAAGTTCTTTTGTTAATTTAGCTATTTGATTATTAAGAATATTTACAGCTATATTTATTTTTTCTTCATTCATAATAACATCCTTTTTATAGAGATTTTACACTATTTTTAATTTTTCCCATCTCTCCCTAATTTTTTCGAGTTGTTCATATTGAGCTTGCGGTGCATTTCTTTTATTCATTTCTTCTAAAACCAAACTATATCTTGGTTCAAATTCTTTTATCGTTTTTTCATTGTCAATCTTTCTTGCCGATATGATGGCTTCTTCTGTAGACGCAAATTTGTCTGATGGATATATTTGTTTTGGATTGTATCCTTCTTCATTAATGCCTCTTACATAAATATTAATCGAAGATATATCTTTGTCAGACTCTATATCTTTAACATTTTGTATTAAAACATTGTACGATTCATCATGCCTTGGAATTCCTGTAAGTTTAGCTGTTTTTAATCCGTGTATAATTTGAAGTTCATACCTTTCATGAACAGACAACAAACTATTTAATTCTCCAACAGCAAGTATATGGACCGATATTCTATAATTTTTAGCCTTAAGAACATTTCTATCTAAGTCTACGAGTCCCTTCTTCGCAGATGGTGCCGATTCTTTTATAATATTATATTTTTTATCAATTGCATATTCGTAAATATTTGCTGCATGGTCATATCCATCAGACGCTGTCAAATGTGGATATATTACAGGATATCTTTTTGCAATCTCCTGTGCATCAAATCTAAAATGTTTATATTTGTCCGAATCTACAAAAATATAATTATCATTTTTCCTAAGTAATTTAGCCGTCAAATTACTTTTTCCACTTCCAGTCTGAGCAGCAACTATTGCAATTTCAGGGTTCTCTACTGGTACTTTATTATAAAAAGTTATTGCCATTACGTAGAAAAAAGTTTTTAGATATTCCTCATCACTTAACAAATATTCTTGCATCAAATCTCTCACATCATCATTTATTCCTGTTGTTACTTGAACCTCTTTCGTTCGAGTGGCATATGGTAATAGCTTTTCTGGGTTTTCCGGCAGCATATCTATAATCTCTTGTGGTATTAGAGATATAACTCTACCATACACTTCCTTTGATATAGTTCTTCTTTCCATTTTTTAATTCCTTCTTTTAATACTTTTTATTTGTATTTATAACATTCTTTTTTATTGTAAAAAATAATCTAGCAAACCATTATTTTGTGTTTAATATTGCTTCAACAGCTTTTCTGTTGCCTTTATAAGCTTCTTCCTGTAGAGCAATTAAATCATTTAACTTTTTAGTGTTTTCTTCTCCATTTCCCTTGTTCAAATTAAATATTGCTTGTGCAATTCTTGCCATTATTATTTCCAAAGACACTTCAAGTTCAACATGTTCTTGCATTTTTATCTCCTTCCAAAATTTTCTCACATATTTATACCACAAATATATTCATTTTTCAACGCTAACATAAAAAATAGAGCAAACATCGAAATGTTTCCTCTATTGCAGTCATGTAATTACTAATTTTAAATTAAAGAGTAAATCTGTAAGCCGGGTTCTGTCTAGAATGGTCATTTATCTATTACACATATTACTACATGTCTCAAGCCACCAAATTAAGAAGATGACGAGCAGTCTTATCCTTCTAATCTCGGTGTTGCTCCAGATGGGGTTTACACAGCCTAGTATGTCACCATACCAGCGGTGAGCTCTTACCTCGCCTTTTCATCCTTGCCTTACGGCGGTTATTTTCTGTTGCACTTTCCTTAAGGTCGCCCTCACTGGACGTTATCCAGCATCATTGCTCTGTGGGGCCCGGACTTTCCTCGTACGCTGCCTTTCAGCCTTGCTATACGCGACCATTTAATTTACTCCTTTTCTATTGTACCGCAACTTAAAGCAAAAATCAATGTTTTAGCATTATTTTTAAAGATTATCCAGCTCTTCTATTAAATTAATGTACTTTAAGTAGAATATATCTACATTTTTATCATTACTTGATTTTATTAGTTCTTTAAGTAATACATAAGCTTTATTTATTTTTGGTTTTTTCATTGTTGATAAATTTTCCTTCATTGTCATTAGCTCTGTTAAGTCTGTCTCTGCCTGTCCCAGTAATTTTAATACATCATCCCACCTGTCTGTCTCTACTATTGAATATGCAAATATAATGTTGGACTTAACGTTTTCCAGTTTAGATTTTGCTGTATCACTCGAAATTTCATTAGTATATTTTGGAATTAGACTATACATATTTGCTAAGCATATCGCGGAATTTACTTTATTTTTTTCCTTTAACGACACCATTAAATTATCTAGATTAGTATTGTAAGCTAAAATATTTTCACTCGTAACATTCATAGTATTTAAGTCTAAGGTTATTGTTGTCCAAGACTTATATAAATTCTCTGCTTGATTTTGCAGTTCATTCCAGTCAATGTCTGAAGTGTTTCGTAGTAGCACTGCATTATTTTGAATTTGATACTTTTCTGTACTGGTAGATGAATCTCCTGTGTTTCCAGCACCTTGTTCAGAACCACTGTTGCCTGAAGAATCCGTGCCTCCCATTTTGTTGCCCTTGCTATTAGAATTACCCTCTTCCCCACTTTTACTACTATCAGTCATAATATTCTGTGAAGAAATCTCTACTGATGTCCTTTTTGCATGAATTTCATCACTAGTCTGTAAATTATTCAATTTATTTACCATTGCAATCATCGTTTTATCTAGATAATCAATTTCAGAGATAATCTTTTCATTAAGGTTCGTCTTTTTATTATTAACAGTTACAACGACAGTAACCGCAATTATTGCAACCATTATTATTAACGCAAATATGCTAATTAACCAATTTTTACTTTTCATATTTTTAAAAATCCCTTCAATTTTCTTTTAATATAAATTTCCCTAAATTGCTCTATTTTATTCTATATATTGTAAGTATATATTTTTTTAATAATCAAATAATAATTTTAGAATTTACAAGAAAGGATTTAATCAGTAAAATAGAAATATTTTTATAAGATTAATTTGAATACATCATGCATCCCACAATAAAATTTTATAGTAATAAAGATGGAGAAATTTTTAGATTTCTCTCAAAATATTATGACATAAATGAAAAAATTTCACAGAATTTTGATATATATTATCATTCCTTAGAATGGCAAAATTCATACGAAAATCCAATAGAAATTGCAACCATTTTAGGCGTTTTTGCCGATAATATGGATAGATATGAGATGGCAATGTGGCTCTGCTTAGATAAAGGATATTATATAAAAATAACACCTAACAATGCAGATAGCATCATCAGGTATTTATACGAGAGATTTCCTTATTAATTTATTCACTCTTTTTAGCTCTTGTCATTAGCATTGTTACTGCTTTTTTTGGTTCTAGTCCATTATATAATACATCATAAACCGCATTTACAATTGGCATTTCTATGTTATATTTTTTTGATAATGCATATGCGACTTCTATGTTGTCTATGCTTTCTATTACCATTCCAATTTCTTTTCTTGCCTGTTCAACTGTATAACCTTTTCCTATAAGTCTGCCAGCTCTTCTATTTCTACTGTGTTCGCTCATGCATGTTACAATTAAATCTCCTAATCCAGATAAACCGTAGAAGGTATCATGTTTACCTCCCATTGCAGTTCCAAGTCTTGTTATTTCTACTAATCCTCTTGTGATTAATGCTGCGAAGCTGTTATCCCCTAAATCAATTTCTGTTGCAATTCCTGCGCAGAAAGCAATTATGTTTTTTAATGCTCCACCAAGTTCTACTCCAATTACATCGTCTGATGTATATACTCTCATCTTCTCATTCATGAATGTTTCTTGTACTAAATTGCGAACTTCTTCATCTTTTGAAGCTATAACAATTGCTGTTGGTATTCCAACCGAAACTTCTTCTGCATGGCTTGGCCCAGAAAATATTCCATATTTTGAATTTGGCATTTCTTGTTCTATAATTTGGCTAAGTGTACATAGTGTTTCAGCTTCAAAGCCTTTTGCACACATTATTATTGGTTGATTTGTTACATAATCTTTATATTTTTTTATAGTTTCTCTAACAAATTTTGAAGGTGTAACATGTAAAATCATATCTGTTCCTTCTACTACTTTTTGAATGTCTGTATAACATGTAATATTGTCGTTTATTCTTACATCTGGCAAGAATTTGCACTTTCTTTCTATGTTAATATTGTCGGCTTCCTCTTGCATAAAAGCCCATAATTTTACGTTGTGTCCTATATTTGATAAGTGCATTGCCAATGCAACGCCCCATGTTCCACTTCCTATTATCGCGATGTTTTTCATAATAAATTCCTTCCTTCTGTTTTTTTATAATTATAAAAGCCCGCTATAGGAATCTGTATTTTTTTGCGTAGAGACTTGATTTCGCTCTTTGAGGAGTCCGAAGGAGCTCCGACCAAGAAATTATGTCCGATTGCATCAAAAAATTGATTCCGTCATAGGGCTTATACATTTAATTTAGTTCTTATTTTGTTCCTTTAAAACTTAGTTTATTTTCTTTTCCTTCTAATAGTCTTTTTACGTTTGATCTATGGTTGAATACAACCAATACAGCCATTATTATAGCAAATATTACATAACTTCCTGGTACTAAGTAATTTTCATGAATGAATACTGTTAGTACTGGGAATAGTATTGCAGCAGCTATTGAGCCTAATGATACAAATCTTGTTAATGCCATTAATATTAATGCAAATACCAAGCAAATTAATCCTATTTGCCAGTTTGTTATTAATAGTACGCCTAGAGATGTAGCAACACCTTTTCCACCTTTGAACTTGAAGAATACTGGAAAAGTATGTCCTAATACAACAAATATTCCTGCTAATTGAACTAATAAGCTTGAATCTATATCTTTTACAATTTTTCCTGCTATAAAAGCAACTAAAACTGCAAATACACCTTTCAAACAATCACATAAAAGTGTTAGAGCTGCAGCTTTTTTACCAACTGTTCTTAGTACATTGGTTGTACCTGCATTTCCACTTCCCTTTTCTCTTACATCAAATCCAGCTAATTTCTTGCTGAATATTACCGAAAAACTTATACTTCCTAATAAATATGCTATAATTGAAACAATAATATATGTTGCCATAAATAATCACAATCCTTTCTTATAAGTCATAATCTTTTACAATTAGACCTTGTTTTTTCTTATTTAGTATTACTCTTTTCATTTTTCTCTATTTTTTCTCTTGCAATCATTCTTATTGGAGTTCCAACAAGTCCAAATTCTTTTCTAAGTTGATTTACTAGATATCTTTCGTATGAAAAATGGAACAATTTTTTATCATTTACAAATACTACAAATGTTGGTGGCTTTGTAGAAGCTTGTGTCATGTAGTATAATTTTAATCTTCTTCCCTTGTCTGTTGGTGGTTGAACAACAGCTATTGCCTCTGCTAATACTTGATTTAATACAGATGTTGAAACTCTCAATGCGTTTTGGTTTGCGACATTATTTATCATATCGAATAATTTCTTGTGTTCGTCATCTATTTCTTTAATGCCAATCATACAATCCTTAGTAAATTCGTACATGAAAAACCTCCTTAATATTTATATGTACTCTCGAATTTATTTGTTTGAAAGATTCCGGGAGTATGTTTATGTCTTTTGATACGGCATTATTATATAACAATATTTTAAATATTACTATATCAATTTGAAAAATGGATTAAATTTGTTTAAATGTAATAAAATCTTAATTGTATTTTTCTTCTTTATGCTATAGAATAACTTCTGCATTGTACTTGTTGATAATAATTATTATTTTAAGAAAGGCGGATTATAATTATGAAAAAAAGAATTATAGCTGTTATGTGTATTATTTTGTCGATTGG
>ENA-OWRJ01001594-OWRJ01001594.1-human-gut-metagenome-genome-assembly--contig:-NODE-1594-length-22935-cov-12.874650_pt1 | contig 22935 bp, 16 predicted proteins | sample MGYA00248269_ERZ651897 | MGnify/ENA primary metagenome ERZ651897 (study PRJEB26924, sample SAMEA4378252) | human gut metagenome | biome: human gut; feature: human-associated habitat; material: faeces...
GTAAATATCTACTGTGCAGGACTAAATTCTACCGCCCTGTAGGGCAGTGGAATTTGAAATTTCATTTTAGGTTCACTGCTCTCTGACGTAAAGTATTATATTAAATGCATAAAGAGTTAATCCTTATGCATTTAATATAATACTTTACGAATATGCAAAATATGACAAAAAGTACTGGACAAAATGTCCTATATAAGGTAAAATGCATATATGCAATCGAATAGCACATTTGAAGGTTGTGCAGATAGTATTGGGTATATTTTACGAATTGGGGGGATTTTTCATGAGAATATATCATGCTAAGGATTATGCAGATATGAGCAGAAAGGCTGCAAATATTGTATCCGCACAGGTGATTATGAAGCCTAATTGTGTATTGGGGCTGGCTACAGGCTCTACACCTATTGGCTTGTATAAGCAGCTCGTTGAGTGGTTCAAGAAGGGGGATTTGGACTTCTCAGAGGTTATGACGGTGAACCTTGATGAGTACAAGGGACTAAGCCGTGAGAATGACCAGAGCTACTATTATTTTATGCATCAGAATTTGTTTGATCATGTGAATATTCCGGTTGAGAATACTCACCTGCCAAACGGCATGGAGCCGGATTCACAGAAGGAGTGCAAGCGCTATACAGAGCTGATTCAGTCTCTTGGCGGTGTTGATTTACAGCTTCTTGGTATCGGGCACAATGGTCATATCGGCTTTAATGAGCCGGGCGAGTCTTTTGACAAGCAGGTACACTGTGTGAATCTGACAGAGTCTACTATTGAGGCCAATAAGCGCTTCTTTGCATCGGCTGATGATGTTCCGAAGCAGGCTTATACAATGGGCATCAAGACCATCATGCAGGCTAAGAAGATTCTTATTGTTGCAAGTGGTGAGGATAAGGCAGAGATTGTGCACAAGGCTTTCTTTGGACCGATTACACCACAGGTGCCGGCTTCTGTATTGCAGCTGCACAATGATGTTACGCTTGTAGCGGATGAGGCTGCACTGAGCAGCCTGTAAATGTTTTTTAGTTTAGAAGGTGCATGTATATGATAATAAAAAATGCAAGGGTATTTACAGAGGATGGCAGCTTTATGCAAGGCGATGTTGTCGTTAAGGATGGCCGTTTTGACAGTGTTTTGGAGAAAACAGCTGACACGGACGCGGCTAATGACAGCGCATCGCAGGAGATTATAGATGCATCAGGTCTTATCATGATACCGGGTCTTGTGGATATTCATTTTCATGGATGCAAGGGAGCTGACATGTGTGACGGCACTAAAGAAGCACTTGATGTGATTACAGCATACGAGGCTTCTGTAGGAGTGACGAGCGTGTGTCCGGCTACTATGACTATTCCAAGGGATGAGCTTTTGAGTGTCATGAAGAATGCCGGTGATTATAATTATCATGGTGGTGCACATCTTGTAGGTATCAATATGGAGGGGCCTTTTATCAGTCCTTCTAAAAAGGGCGCACAGGCGGCAGAGAATATCATGCGATGTGATTATGATTATTTCTGCGAGCTTCAGGATGCGGCCCATGGCTTGATAAAGCTTGTAGATATCGCTCCGGAGGAGCCGGGTGCGATTGAGTTTATAGACAAGGTAAGAGGGAGTGTTGTGGTTTCAATAGCACATACGGCAGCTGATTATGACACTGCGGTAGAGGCTATTGAGCATGGTGCAAGCCATGCCACACATTTGTATAATGCGATGCCACCGCTGCATCACAGGAATCCCGGAGTTATCGGGGCTGTGAGAGATTCAGAAAAGTGTCATGCAGAGCTCATTTGTGACGGTGTGCATATTCACCCGTCGGTTATCAGGGCAACATTTGCCATGTTTGGGGCTGAACGCATGATTTTAATAAGTGACAGCATGAGAGCCACAGGGCTTGAGGATGGCGAGTATACACTCGGTGGACAGGCAGTGTCGGTCAGAGGTCCGCTTGCCACACTCCATGATGGGACAATTGCCGGCTCGGCAACCAATCTGATGGATTGTATGCGTTTCACAGTAAGGCAGGCAGGTATTCCGCTTGAGGAGGCAATTATGTGTGCTACAGTCAATCCGGCTAAGGAGATTGGCATCTATGATGAAGCAGGCAGCATTTCTGCAGGAAAGAGAGCAGATTTTGTGCTTCTCAATGAAGATTTGGATATTGTGAGTGTGTATATCGACGGAAAGGAGATATCATGTTAGGTTTTTTTAAGAATAAGTCAAAGGGAAAGGTGATCTGTTCTCCATGCAACGGCAGAGTGGTTCCTATTACAGAGGTTCCGGATCCTACTTTTTCTGAGAAGATATTGGGAGACGGCGTGGCCGTGATTCCTTCTGAGGGCAGGTTTTACGCTCCGGCGGATGGTGAGGTGACAGCTGTATTTGATACGCTTCATGCTTTTACCATGACGACCACTCAGGGAGTCGAGTTGCTTTTGCACATTGGTCTGGATACAGTGATCCTAAAGGGGGCTCCTTTTACATCACATATTTCTGTTGGTGATCAGGTGAAGAAGGGTGACCTTTTGATGGAGGCTGACCTGGAGCAGATTAAGGCAGCAGATCTTAATATCATCACTCCGGTTTTAATTGGCAACACTGCTGATTATAGTGAGATAAAGATGCTCAAAGAGGGGGATGTATCCGCCGGTGATGAGATTTTAAGTCTCGCGTAGATTTGTATAATAATAACGAACTATATTGGAGTATCTCCAGTTTAGTATATATAATGTAAAGGAGGGGAAATTTATGAAATTTCTTCAAAAACTGGGTAAAGCTTTAATGCTTCCCGTAGCAGTACTTCCTATATGTGGTATCCTCATGGGTATTGGATATTTTTTATGTCCTGCAACCATGCAGGGTGGTGACATCGAGGGTGTGCGAAATTTAATAGGCCTGTTTTTAGTTAAAGCAGGGGGCGCCTTGATCGATAACATGGCCATCCTTTTTGTAATCGGCGTTGGTGTCGGTATGTCAGAAAAGAACGACGGTACCGGCGGTATTGCAGCTTTAGCTTCATGGCTGATGATGACAACACTCCTGTCTACAGGCTTTGTTACAACAATCATGCCATCTATCGCTGACAGCGCTACAAAGACACTTGCATTCGACAAGATTGCAAACCCATTTATCGGTATCTTAGCCGGTATTATTGGTTCTTTGTGTTACAACAGATTTAAGGATACAAAGCTTCCTGACTGGCTGTCATTCTTCAGTGGCAAGCGTTGCGTAGCAATTATTGCAGGTGTTGTTTCAATCCTTGTATCTGTAGTATTATTGTTCGTATGGCCATTACTTTTCGGTGCTCTTGTAGCTATCGGTAAAGCAATCGTTGGTCTTGACGTAGTCGGCGCAGGTATCTATGCATTCCTGAACCGTCTGTTAATCCCTACAGGATTACACCACGCATTAAACAACGTATTCTGGTTCGATACTATCGGACTTGGAGACCTCTCTCATTTCTGGAATGGCGAGACATCAAAGGATGTTTCATGGAGCCTCGGAATGTACATGTCAGGTTTCTTCCCATGTATGATGTTTGGTATTCCTGGTGCTGCACTTGCCATGGTTAAGTGTGCAAAGACTGCTAAGAAAAAGGCTGCCATCGGTATCCTTGCTTCTGCAGCTATCTGTGCATTCATCTGTGGTGTTACAGAGCCTTTCGAGTTTGCATTTATGTTCCTTGCTCCTGTTCTCTATGTGATTTATGCTTTACTTTATGGTATTTTCACAATGATTACAGTAGCTCTTGGATTTAGAGCAGGCTTCTCATTCTCAGCCGGTGCGATGGATTTATTATTCTCATCTTCACTTCCGGCTGCAGCAAAGACATGGCTCATCATTCCTCTTGGAATCGCAGCTTTTATCGTATTCTACATTGTATTCTATTTCGCTATCAAGAAATGGGATCTTAAGACCCCTGGTAGAGAGGACGATGATGTCGAGGCAGAGAAGAAGGCAGTGCTTTCTAACAATGACTACACAGCAGTAGCAAAGACTATTCTTGAGGGCTGCGGTGGCAAAGACAATATTGCAAGCATTGACAACTGTATCACAAGACTCAGACTTGAGGTTAAGGATATCACTCAGGTTGATGACAAGAAGATTAAATCTGCAGGTGTTGCAGGCGTTATGAAGCCTGGCAAGAATTCTGTTCAGGTTATTATCGGAACCAAGGTTCAGTTTGTTGCGGATGAGTTTTCTAAGCTTTGCGAGTAGATTTGTTCTGCAATATAGCAGTGTTGATTCACATTAGGTGATTCACATAATTTCATAATACATGATTTAAAGCCACACCGGGTGTTATGCCTGGGGTGGCTTTTTTAGTTGGTTCGGGACGTAAGCTCCGCCCGGTCGTGGTGCACACGGACTCTCGTTTTCGCTACGCTGCGCCGTTAAGATACTGTACGGATTATGCCTTTGAGTTTTTCTAGGCTTGACGAAAACGTCGAAACGCGCCTTCCATGGCGCGATTCTCCTTGACTTGCCTTCCTTGGCAAGTCATTTCTGCTCTTCATGGGCATAATCCTACAGTATCTAACCAGCTTCGCTATGCGCTCTCACGAGAGTCCGTGTGCACCTCGCCGGGCGGGGGCTTACGGCCCTTACGCTGTGGTGGAATCCGCTTAGGAGAGAGTTGCGAGTTGCACATTGTTGCAACAGGCAACAGTTTTATCTACGCCTTGATTCTACGAGCCTGCGATGGGATAAAATAAGAAAGGATTGAAAAACAAACAAATGTTTGCTATAATAAATGAAGCGAGGAAATAAAAGTATATTAGGTTTAGTAATTTAAGTATTCATTTAATTTATTGTAATTAGGGAAAATCCAATATAAATCGATTGATAGAAAGAGTGATTTTATATGAACATATGGCTAAAGTTAAGGAAAACAGCAGCAATTACACTATGTGAGTTACTTGCAATTGCTACAATTTTTACAGGCTGTGCCTCCACTGATTTATCCGGCACTGAAGGTGCCGAGCATGCCGCAGGAGCTGTAGTGGCAGGTGAGGATTCTTCCGGTGCTTTAGGCAGCAAGGATAATGCGGATGATATACAGGGCGGAAGTGACCCGGCGGAAGCTGATTCAAGTGCTAACGGTACAGGACAGGCGGATGCAGGGAAGCCACAGGAGGATCTGGTAAACAACAATTCCTATGTTTCCCTTGATGCGATTCCTGCATATGATGGCAAGGCATACGTGGCCGTCAACAATAATGAGCCTTTTTTTACGGACAGCGATATGACTACCACTGCTTTTGAAAATTACAGTGACTTGGATTCACTTGGCAGATGTGGTGTGGCTTATGCCAATATATGCAAGGATATCATGCCGACTGAGGAGCGTGGCAAGATAGGCATGATAAAGCCATCAGGCTGGCATACGGTGAAGTATGATGTGATAAAGGACAGGTATTTATATAATCGCTGTCATCTTATTGGCTATCAGCTTGCCGGGGAGAATGCCAATCCGAAGAATCTTATTACCGGCACGAGATACCTGAATGTAGAGGGAATGCTGCCGTTTGAGAATCTGGTAGCGGATTATGTAAACAATACAGGAAATCATGTACTCTACAGAGTGACTCCGATGTTCTCGGGCAGCAATCTAGTTGCAAATGGCGTTCTCATAGAGGCAAAGTCGGTTGAGGATAACGGTGGCGGCATACTTTTTAATGTCTATTGCTATAATGTGCAGCCCGGAGTTGGAATAAACTATGAGAATGGTGACAGCTGGCTGGATGGCACCACTCCGCAGAAGCAGAGCGCTCAGACGGATACACCGAAGAATGAAGGCTCGCAGAGCAGCGCTGGAAGCGGGGCAGGAGAATCCGGCTCTTCAGGCAGTACAACAGGAAGTGCATCATCAGGCTCAGACAGCTCAGCAGCAGAAAATAGCGCTGCAGATTCCTCAAACAGCGAGACTATGGTTCATATCACAGCAACCGGCAAGAAATATCACCGTGCGGGATGTCGCACCTTGAAAAAGAGTGACACAGAGGTAACGCTTGATGAAGCAAAATCCATGGGCTTGTCTCCGTGCGGCATCTGCAATCCGCCACAGTAGGATGAATTACCATAAACCCTTGACGATTGCAAAACCGAAAAGTATAATAGAATAGCTAATGAATTCAATATTTTAATATAGATGGAGGAAACCAAATGGCACTGAGCAAAAAGCCGGTCAACGGCATGAAGGATATACTACCTGCAGAGATGGAAATCCGTGATTATGTGACAAGCGTGATCAAGGATACATACAGAAGCTTCGGATTTACACCGATAGAGACACCATGCATGGAGAATATAGCAAATCTCACAAGCAAGCAGGGCGGAGAAAATGAGAAGCTGATCTTCAAGGTAATGAAGAGAGGCGAGAAGCTGAATCTGGAGACAGCAAAGGAAGAGTCGGATGTAGTAGACTTTGGAATGCGCTATGACCTTACAGTGCCACTTTCAAGATATTATTCAAACAATGCCAACAACCTGCCATCACCATTCAAGGCACTCCAGATGGGCAGCGTGTGGAGAGCAGACAGACCTCAGAGAGGACGCTACAGACAGTTTACGCAGTGTGATATAGATATACTCGGAGAGCCAAGCAATCTGGCAGAGATAGAGCTGATTACAGCAACCACTACCACAATCGGCAGGCTCGGCTTCGAGAACTTTGAGATAAGAATCAACGAGAGAAGAATCCTAAAGGCAATGGCTGCTTACAGTGGTTTCGCTGAGGAGGACTATGACAGCGTATTTATCACTCTCGATAAGATGGACAAGATAGGAGTGGACGGCGTTGCAAGTGAGCTTGCACAGGATGGCTATCCACAGGAAAATATTGACAAATATCTTGATTTGTTCAAGCTTTTGGAGCAGACAAGGGATGTCACTGAGGGTGTAAATTTACTTTCAGAAAAGCTGGGAGAATATTTAGACGAAGAAGTGGTTACAAATATGACAGAGATAGCTACGGCTGTTAATGCTACAAAGGGAGCAAAGTTTGAGCTCGTATTTGACCCGACACTTGTTCGTGGAATGAGCTACTACACAGGAACCATTTTTGAGATATCAATGCCTGAGCTTGGCGCAGCCTGTGGCGGTGGCGGACGATATGACAAGATGATTGGAAAGTTTACCGGAAATGATGTACCGGCCTGTGGTTTTTCAATCGGTTTTGAGAGAATCATACTGCTTCTCATGGAGAGTGGCTTCAAGATTCCTGAGAGTCCAAAGAAGGTGGCTTATCTGGTTGAGAAGAAATATCCGGCAGACAAGCTTGTTGATGTCATGAACCAGGCAAAAGACGCAAGAGCAAACGGACAGCAGGTGCTTGTCGTGCGCATGAACAAGAACAAGAAATTCCAGAAGGAGCAGCTTATGAAAGAGGGCTACGAGGAGTTTGTTGAGTTCTTTAACAGATAGGAATCTGATAAGCAGCAGATTAGCTGTATAGCAGCGGTACCAAACAGTTATTAGAATAAATATATAGTAGAAATATAAGGAGCGTAAAATGGCAGAATCAATGCAGGGCTTACATAGAAGCCATAGATGTACAGAGGTATCAAATGCCAATATCGGTGAGAAGGTCACCGTGATGGGCTGGGTACAGAAGAGAAGAAATTTAGGAAGTCTCATTTTCGTAGATTTAAGAGACAGAAGCGGAATACTTCAGATTGTGTTCGGTGAGGAAAATGTAGGTGCAGAGGGCTTTGAAAAGGCAGGCACCTTAAGAAGTGAGTTCGTCATCGCAGTTGAGGGAACTGTCCAGAAGAGAACAGCCGCTGTCAATGAGAATCTAAAGACAGGTGATATAGAGGTTATTGCTACATCAATCAGAGTGCTTTCAGAGGCACAGACACCTCCGTTCCAGATTGAGGAAAATTCAAAGACCAGCGAGGACATCAGACTTAAATATCGTTATCTGGATCTTCGCCGCCCTGATATTCAGAGAAACCTTATGCTTAGAAGCAATGTGCTTCGCGTGATGCGTGACTTTATGGCAAACGAGGGCTTTTTGGAGATAGAGACACCAATCCTTTGCAAGTCTACACCGGAGGGCGCCAGAGACTATCTCGTGCCAAGCCGTATACATCACGGACATTTTTATGCGCTTCCTCAGTCACCACAGCTCTTTAAGCAGCTTCTGATGGCTTCTGGCTATGACAGATATTTCCAAATTGCACGATGCTTCCGTGACGAGGATCTGCGTGCAGACAGACAGCCGGAGTTTACACAGGCCGATATGGAGCTTTCATTTGTAGATATCGATGATGTAATCGAGGTAAATGAGAGACTCTTAAAGCACCTTTTCAAAGAGGTTATCAATGTGGATGTTGAGATTCCATTTAAGCGTATGCCTTGGCAGGAGGCTATGGACAGATTTGGCTCTGACAAGCCTGATACACGTTTTGGTATGGAGCTTTGCGATGTTTCGGATGTGGTAAAGGGCTGTGGCTTTGGAGTATTCACCGGAGCTCTTGAAAACGGTGGCTCTGTCCGCGGTATCAATGTAGAGGGACAGGCAAAGATGCCTCGTAAGAGGATTGACAAGCTTGTAGAGCATGCAAAGGGCTGTGGAGCAAAGGGACTTGCTTATCTGTGCATCAATGAGGATGGCACATACAAGTCATCATTTGCAAAGTTTATGACAGAAGCTGAGCTTGATGCACTTGTTGCAAAGATGAACGGAAAGCCGGGGGATTTACTCCTTTTCGCAGCCGACAAGAATAAAATTGTATGGAATGTACTTGGAGCGCTTCGTCTCATGCTTGGAGCTGAGCTTGGACTGATTGATGAGAACAAGTACAATTTCCTCTGGGTAACAGAGTTCCCACTCCTTGAGTGGTCTGATGAGGAAAACAGATTTATGGCAATGCATCATCCTTTCACCATGCCTATGGAGGAGGACTGGGACAAGATAGACTCAGATCCGGGCGCAGTTCGTGCAAAGGCATATGATATAGTACTCAATGGTACAGAGCTCGGTGGAGGCTCAGTGCGTATCCATCAGGATGACATCCAGGAGAAGATGTTTGAGGTGCTTGGCTTCACAAAGGAGCGTGCGCATGAGCAGTTTGGATTCCTGCTTGATGCATTCTCATATGGAGTACCGCCACACGCAGGACTTGCCTTTGGTGTTGACCGTATCTGCATGCATATGCTACATACAGACAATATCAAGGAGGTTATTGCATTCCCTAAGGTAAAGGACGCTTCGGACCTCATGTCAGAGGCACCCGGAACTGTAGATCCAAAGCAGCTTGAGGAGCTTGGAATAGCTATAGCTGCAGAGGAAGATGAGGAATAACACTATAATATGAATTTGAAAAAAAATATTTTCAATGCGATTACCATAATACTGCTCGCCGCACTTATTGCGGGGGCAGTATTGCTTAATAACAGAGTAAAAAAGCTTGAGACACAGATGTCATACACCTCAGACAACACATCAGTGATACTTTCAGATGTGCAGACCATGCAGGATGATATCAAGTCCACCCTTGAGGAGGAGGCCAGCCTCATAACAGACTGGGACATTTCCTTAAAAAGTGCAGACTTTACCGATATGACATACACAGTCTCTGTCTCGGTGGTGCCAAAGGAGTACACAGAGGATACAAAAACCAGTGTATTTTTCGGTACAAACGAGATACCGCTCGAGCTAAACGGCATAAAGTATACAGGCGAGGCCACGCTTCCACTGTCTGAGGACTATGCAGGCAATGTGACATTTCTGTTTGTTGATGGAAATAAGAGAAGCACAGAGGTGCTCGATGAGTTTGAAGGTGTGACATCAGTGTTTAAAAATGTAGCATCCGGCATACTTTCCGATAAACCGACCTTTGACAATGGCAGCATAAAGCTTGGCACAGATGTAGATGTAGCAGTTATGGGAAATGATTACTTTGACTTTAACAGTGTGCAGCTCGTGGTTGCAAGCTCAGATACAGAGCTAAAGACCTACGATATCAGACAGCTGTTGGCAGAAAACGGCACAGACAGTGCAGACTCTGCAGACACAGACTCCATCACATCCGCCTTAAGTCGGAAGGATGATGCCAAAAAAGATGGCTCAAAGAATAACACGGAAAATGATACCTCTGATGCCTCAAAAGAGGACGACGGTAAGCTCCATAGCCTCGAAGGCACAGTCAAAATCGAAGACTTAATCCCTGTCACAGCTGCAAGCAATATCAAAATATATGTCAAAGCAGTATCGGCACAGGGCTACACCTTCACATATGACCTGTTCGATGGTACCGTAAATCAGGACATCACAGACTTTGAAACCACAGCCGACATATCCGGCGGCGACTACACAGTAACCGACCCGGCCGGCAGCAAATATGAACCGTAAAATATGATATAAGCGTAATTATTTAAAATCAGTTTTTCTTGTGTTTTCAAGGCGGCTCAGAATATTTATTTATAAACAATATATAACTACTAAATAAAGCTCATTTCGCATCTGAGAAATGAGCTTTAAATTTAAGAAGAAAAAAGTGCCGGACAAAATTTCACGCCAGTGAAATAAGTCCGGCACTGCCAGAATGCAAGGTCGCAAAGCGCCTCGCTCGTAAACCTGAATTAGCCGGAGAGCATACAGTGTGTTCCGAAGAAAAATGTGAACTGCCGCGGAGTTCCATAAATTAAAGAAGAAAGAAAACATAAATAAAATCGTAACCTGTCCGGATAAAGAACCGCGGCTGACTTCACATTTTTCTGAGGAATATACTGCGTGCTATGCCGGCAGCTTCACAACCTAAAAAGCGAGGCGCCCACCACCACCAAACATTTGATGAGCTGCGCCTCATCCTTCTTTTTTGCTGAGCGGCAGCGTAAATATAAACTCAGTTCCCACACCCTCAGTGCTTATCACATTTATATTCTCACCATGTGCCTGCACGATTTCTTTAACTATAGACAGGCCAAGTCCCGTACCGCGCTTATCCTTTCCGCGGGATAAATCACTCTTGTAGAAGCGTTCCCAGATCTTTGAAAGGCTGTCCTTTGGTATACCGATACCGTGATCCTTTACTGATATAAACACCTTTTCATTTCTGATACTCGTCTCAATCTTGATACTCGAATCATTATTTGAAAACTTCACAGCGTTGTCAATCAGGTTGTAAAGAATCTGCTGGATTTTGACCATATCACCGCGCACGAAAAGCTCTTTTCCGGTGAGCAGCAGGTCAAAGCTTAAGCCCTTCTCACTGCATTTACCCTCGAAGGTAAGGATTGTCGTGCGTATCATTGTATTGATGTCAAAATCAGCAATATCCAGGTGTATGCCGTGATGACCGAACTGGTTCAGATCGATAAGACTCTTGGTGAGCTTATTAAGCCTCTCGGTCTCAAAAAGTATGATATTTAAATATTTATCCTGCATCTCAACAGGAATGGTTCCGTCCAGCATGGCCTCCACGTAGCCCTTTATCGAGGTAAGAGGGGAGCGGAAGTCGTGTGACACGTTGGAAACAAACTTGCGCTGATCCTCCTCAAGCGTATCAAGCTCAGTTGCCATGTAGTTGAGTGTGTTTGCCAGATAGCCGATTTCGTCATTGGAATGTACATCAATCTGAGCAGTGAAATCGCCCTTTGCATACTTCTTTGCGGTCTTTGTGATTCGTGTGATTGGTCGGTAAATGGAGCGGCTCATCATGACAAGCATAATAAATGCCACTGCAAAAATGAGCGCTACAGTGTAAAATGAGATATTCATAAAACCGTTTACACCTGCCGTGATATGGCTCATTGTCTTGTGAATGACTATGTAGCCGATATTCTGGTACGAGACATTTACCGGGGAAAATACGGATAGCATCTTATGCTTGAAGGAGCCGTAAAAATCTCCAATCATATAGTTGTCGCTGCCAAAATCGGTGACATCAAAGCCATTTATCACTACAGGCTTAGAACTGTCATTTTGGGTATCAATGCCTATTGACGGATCATCTGAGTCCATGAGCAGCTCACCGTCAGGGCTGACCACCCATACCTTGGCATCCATATAGTCGGCTACGATTTTCATGTGATTCTGGAAATCGCTAAGCGACATGGATGAGCCAAAGTATTCGGCGGCGTAATCACCTGCAATGATGGATGCTTCCCTGTAGAGATTGGAAGCCTCCTGTTTTTCGATATAGTCTGTGGTGAGATGCTGTGTAAAGGTGCATATAATGAAAAAAGCGATGACACCGTAAATCAGGTAGCTGATTAACAGCTTAGAGTAGATGGTATGCTTCATTATTATTTTACCTCAAACTTGTATCCGATACCCCAGACAGTTGCGATGCGCCAGGTCGGCTTGTCCTTGATTTTTTCGCGCAGACGCTTCACATGTACATCGACAGTGCGGGTGTCACCGACATATTCATAGCCCCATATGTTGTCCAAAAGCTGCTCCCTTGTAAACACCTGATTGGGAGATGAGGCAAGGAAATATAAAAGCTCAAGCTCCTTTGGCGGCATATCAATCTGCTGTCCGTCATAAGTGACAGAGTAGTTGGACAGATTTACAATGAGCCCCGGATACTCCACACACTTGATATCTACGGAAGTATAGGCCTCCGGCTTTGCAGGATGGAAACGTCTGAGCACGGCCTTGACTCTTGCAACAAGCTCCTTTGAGTCAAAAGGCTTGAGTATATAGTCGTCGGCGCCAAGTTCGAGACCTAAAACCTTGTCAAATACCTCGCCCTTTGCGGAGAGCATGATAATCGGCACATCGGACTTTGCACGTATCTCACGGCATACCTGATAGCCGTCTATGCCCGGAAGCATGAGGTCCAAAAGAAGCATGTTTGGCTTGTAGTGCTCAAACGCGATAAGAGCCTGCTCACCATCATTTACGATTTTGGTATCATAGCATTCCTTGGTCAGATATAGAGATATAAGCTCTGCTATATTGTTGTCGTCGTCTACTATCAGTATTTTCTGTTTAACAGCCATTTCTAATCTCCTTCTTGAAAATTATTTATATTCCGTAAAAGTAAATTGTCGTTATTTAAAGGTTGCGATGGTTACTCCGGCATCGCCCTCACCAAACTCACCGAGATGGTATTCCGCAATAGTTTTTGTCCTCTTCAAAAGTCCATGCACGGCCTTTCGCAGTGCACCGGTGCCTTTTCCATGGACAATGCGCACAGATGAAAGATGAGCGATATATGCATCGTCTAAGTATTTATCTAAGAGAGCAAGTGCCTCATCCGTAGTCTTTCCTATCAGGTTGATTTCTGATGAAACTGACATCGATTTACTCATCTTTATCTTGCTTCCGTTGCCGCCGTACTTCTTGGCAGGAGAGACATCATCGTTTAATAGCACGAGGTCATTAATATTAACCAGCGAGCGCAGTATACCCATCTGCACATACAAATCGCCCTTGGCATTTGGCAGAGTGTGGACAGTTCCCTTCAGATTGAGGGAGAGCACAAGCACAGAATCACCGATGCGCAGCTTCTTAGGCGCCTTGTGATTTGCCTTGGCAGTGTTTTTCCTGATGTCTGACAGCTTCTTTTCCTTGTCATTCATCTTGTCACGAAGGGCAGAGCGCTCCTTCTCCATCTGGCTCATAGGAGCCTGACCCTGTCCGTATTTGTTGAAATTGCGTATGGTCTTGTCGGCGAGATCCTTTGCATCCTGCAGTATCTTGTAGGCTTCCTCATTTGCTTCGCGTAAAATCTTGTCTTTGCTCTTGTCTATGCGCTCATTTTTCTCTTCGAGCTGTTTCTTGAGCTTTTCAATCTCAGCCTTGTAGCTGTTGATTTCAAGCTGTTCCTTTTCGATAGTCTGTCGCTGTGACTCGAGGCTTGCAATCAGATCCTCAAAATCAAGATCGTTATCATTAATTCTGCTTTTTGCATCCTCTATGATGCTTTCATCAAGACCAAGCTTTGATGAGATTGCAAAAGCGTTACTCTTTCCCGGAATACCGATTAACAGGCGGTAGGTAGGGCTTAGGGTCTCAACGTTGAACTCACAGCAGGCATTTTCCACACCGTCTGTGGAAAGTGCATATACCTTAAGCTCACTGTAATGCGTGGTGGCCATGGTGATGGCACCATACTGGTGCAGCCTGTTTAAAATTGAGATGGCAAGCGCCGCACCCTCTGTCGGGTCGGTTCCCGAGCATAGCTCATCGAACAGGCAAAGGCTTCTGTCATCGGCTTTTTCAAGAATTTTTACGATATTGGTCATGTGAGATGAAAAGGTACTGAGGCTTTGCTCAATACTCTGCTCATCGCCTATATCCGCAAAGACATCCTCAAAGATGGCGAGCTTTGACCTGTCAGCCGCAGGAATGTGAAGACCCGCCTGACCCATGAGAGTCAAGAGTCCGACAGTCTTAAGTGAAACCGTCTTACCGCCGGTGTTTGGACCGGTTATGATGAGCTGCTTATAGTCCTCGCCGAGCCGAACATCTATGGGAACCACCTTTTTAGCATCCAAAAGCGGATGACGTCCCTTTCCGATATTGATATGCCCCTCGGTGTTGAACTCCGGTGCCACACCGTTATATGATTTAGCCAGATTTGCCTTTGCGAAAATGAAGTCAAGCTCTGAAAGAACCTCATAGTCCTGCTCCAAAGCAGCCGCATTCATGGCAACCTTGTCACTGAGAGCCGCAAGGATTTTTTCAATTTCCTCCTGCTCCTTTATGAAAAGCTCCTTGAGCTCATTGTTCAAATTGACGACAGCCATCGGCTCAATAAAAAGAGTAGAGCCTGTAGAGGACTGGTCATGCATCATGCCGGGTACATTGCCCTTTGCCTCAGCCTTTACAGGCAGACAATATCTGCCGTCACGCATGGTCACAACAGCATCCTGCAGATAGGTTCTTGTTGTGCTGTTGTTCATGAGCTTGGTGAGCTGCGCATGGATTCTGTCGTTCATGCCGCGTATGCCCTTTCTTATCTTAAAAAGCTCAGGACTTGCATCATCGGCAATCTCTTCCTCAGATAAAATGCACCTCTTAATCTCATCGCAGAGCGCAGAAACCGGTTCAATCCCTGCAAACAGACTGGAGAGTGAATCCTGCTTCTCATTGTCCATGCCGCTTCTGCCATAAGCCTTAACACGCTTTGCAACCTCTAACAGACTGCAGATGCGAAGAAGCTCGGTCGTATTCAGCGCCCCACCGATATCAAGCCTCTTTAGAGAAGCATGCACATTGTGTATGCCCACGAAGGACACTCCGCTGTCCTTGTACAGGCGGCTTAGTGCATCGGCAGTGGTGGTCTGCAGATGTCTGATTTCGTATAAATCGGTGACCGGCTCAAGAGAAAGACACCTTTTCTTTGTCTCATCACATGCTGCGTAGCTGCTTAACATGGTGAGGATTTTGTTATATTCCAATGTTTTGTAAACTTTTTTATTCATTTCTATATCCTTATATTTCGGTAGTTGAATATTAAATTCATATTTACTGTATAGCTTATCATATTATAGCTGAAAATCTTCAAAAAAACCATAATAAATATGTATTAAATGATAATTACAAGATGATAACATAAAGTTTAATACATAACAAACCAGTTTGTTAAATGAGCCAAAAAGTAAGGGCTTGCGACATGTACCCGCCGCAAGCCTGTACTCAAAGCCCATACTCAAAGCCCATACTCAAAGAAAAAATATGGTTGCAACGCAATATAATTCAGAATATAATGTAAGATAGTAACTAAAGACATCTAATCAGGGTAACAATATGGAGCAATTTATCAGAGAAAAGATAAAGGATAAACCGCTGAATAAAAAAAGACTTGCAAAAAAAGCAGGCACAGCAGCACTCTGCGGAGTGGCATTTGCAGTGGCTGCAAGCATTGTTTTTGCTATATTTCTGCCGGTAATCAGCAGACAATCAAAAAAAGCTTCAGATGGGAAAAATAATAATGATGTGCAGACAGCCACACAGCAGTCAGGCATAGATGACAGCAGTGATGCATATAGTGAAAATGGTACACAAAGCGCAGATCCCGGCACTTCTTCGGAGTCATCCCAGCAGACATACCAGCCTACACTGGCAGATTATCAGGCAGTGCAGAGCCAGCTATACAGAGTGGGAGCTTTGGCAACGAAATTTGTAGTAGGAGTCACAGGCGTGACAGATGCCACTGATATTTTCAACAATTCCTATGAGACCGAGGGTCAGGGTGTGGGAGTGATACTGAAGGACAATGGAAAGCAGCTAATCATTCTGACAGAGAAAGATGTAGTGGATAAGGCGGATAAGCTTAGTGTGACCTTTGTAAACGACATGATGGCTGATGCTGCACTGGTCAAGTACGACAGCAATACAGGCATAGCGATTATTTCTGTGGATAAGTCACTTCTGGACGATGCCACAACAGCGGCTATAGCGGTTGCGGAGCTTGGTAATTCAAATATTGTTTCAAGAGGAGCATCTGTCATTGCACTTGAAGCAAACTATGCCATTCTCACAGGTCTAATAACATCAACAACCAATGAGCTGTCGGCGCAGGACAACAATTACTCGGTGCTCACCACAGATATCGCAAGCAACAGGTCACAGAGCGGTATACTCATCAATACGGACGGTCAGGTCATAGGGCTTTCGCTGCAGGATTTTAATCCGGCGGAGGAAAACAATACTCTCACAGCTGTCAGCATAAGCGACCTGTCACCGGTCATTGAAAAGCTTGAGGGCGGCGCAGATGTGCCGTACATAGGCATCACCTGTACTACAGTTACGGAAAAAATAGCAAACAGATATAACATCCCAAAGGGTGTTTATATAAAACAGGTTACCATGGATTCACCGGCATTTGTCGCAGGGCTTCAAAGCGGTGATGTGATAGTGGCGGTAAGCGATAAGGATGTATCGAATGTGTCTGCGTACAACACACAGCTTATGCAGCAAAAGCCTGAGGATACCTGCAATCTGAAAGTAAAGAGAAAAGGAAGCAACGGCTACACGGAGATTACCTGTCAGGTGAAAATCGGTGTGATGAATTAGCCGAAATTAGGAGGATATATGAAGTATATTTCAACTCTCCGCGAGGGAGAGAGAATCAATGAGATTTTTTTATGCAAGAGCAAGCAGACAGCCATGACCAAAAGCGGAAAGCCTTATGACAATGTCATCCTGCAGGACAAGACAGGCACGCTGGATGCCAAGATATGGGATGTGGGCTCAGTAGGCATTGAGGAATTTGACGCAATGGATTACATAGCCATAACTGGTGATATCACGAGCTTTCAGGGCAATTTACAGTGCTCCATAAAGCGTGCGAGAAAGGTAAACGAGGGAGAATATGACCCTGCGGATTATCTGCCGGTCAGCGATAAGGATGTCGAGGTCATGTATAAGGAGCTAATGGGCTTTATCGGCTCTGTAAAGAATCAGTATCTGTCACAGCTTTTACATAGCTTTTTTGACAATAAGGAGTTTGAGCGCCGTTTCAAGTTCCATTCAGCCGCAAAGAGCGTGCACCACGGCTTTGTAGGAGGACTTTTGGAGCATACACTCGGTGTGACGAAGAACTGTGATTATTTTGCAAAAATGTATCCGGTTTTAAACCGTGACCTGCTTCTTACGGCAGCTATTTTCCATGATATCGGAAAATTAAAGGAGCTCTCTACTTTCCCGGAGAATGACTATACAGACGCAGGCCAGCTCCTCGGACATATCATGATTGGTGCAGAGTGGGTAGGCGATGCGATTAAGGGCATCGACGGCTTCCCGGTAGTGCTCGCAAATGAGCTGAAGCACTGTATACTTGCCCACCACGGCGAGCTTGAGTTTGGCTCTCCTAAAAAACCGGCACTTGTCGAGGCACTGGCACTTAGCTTTGCAGACAACATAGATGCCAAGATGGAGACCTTCAGGGAGCTGCTTGTAAATGTGCCTGAAAACGATACAAAGTGGCAGGGCTACAACAGATTTATGGAGACAAATTTCCGCAGAACAAGTGTGTAAAAAGCGGACGATATTAATATAGCTATGGTGTGATTTTGGTGTGAAAGTTTGCACCGGATACAAACATTATAAAGAGTAATTATATATATAAAATAAAGAAGAGAAAAGCATGAAAAAAAATGACATATTTGAACTTGAAATAACAGATATGGGAACAGATGGCGAGGGTATCGGACATTATGATGGCATGACCTTTTTCGTAAAGGATGCACTGATTGGTGACGTCATAACAGCCCGCGCAACAAAATTAAAGAAAAACTATGGCTACGCAAGAGTGGAAGAGATTAAGACCCCTTCCACTTTTCGCGTTGAGCCGGAATGTGAGCTGCACAAGAGGTGCGGAGGCTGCCAGATACAGGCGCTCTCCTATGAAAAACAGCTTGAATTTAAAAATGATAAGGTGCGTAACAATCTCATGCGCATAGGTGGATTTTCCGAGGCAGAGCTGGACAGTAAAATGCAGCCGCCTGTAGGCGCAGACAATCCATACCGCTACCGCAACAAGGCACAGTTTCCGGTGGGATATGACAGGGATGGCAATATAGTGACAGGCTTTTATGCATCGCGAAGCCACAATATCATCCCGGTCGAGGACTGCAAGCTTGGGGTGCCGCAAAACAAAGAGATACTCGACATCATAAAGGAATGGATGAATGAGTGCGGCATTACGCCGTATGACGAGAACACACACAAAGGGCTCGTGCGCCACGTGCTTATCAGATATGGATTTACATCAAAGCAGATTATGGTGTGTCTTGTGATAAATGGGGACAGTCTTGAAGCAAAACGCCGAGCCGGGAATGCAGCAGATTCACTGTGCGAACGACTCTCAAAAATCGATGGAATGACTTCCATTTCCTACAATATCAACAAGGAAAACACAAATGTCATCCTCGGCAAAAAGACGGTCTGCATATGGGGCAGACCATATATTGAGGACACCATCCATTTGCTTTCTTACCCTGATTTCACACCACAGGGGACTGGCATCACATATCAGATTTCTCCACAGTCGTTCTATCAGGTAAACCCGAAGCAGACAGAAAAGCTCTACAGCACGGCACTTGCATTTGCAGGGCTCACAGGAAATGAAAATGTCTGGGATCTCTACTGTGGTATCGGTACCATATCGCTCTTTTTGTCACAGAAGGCAAAGCAGGTGTACGGAGTGGAAATAGTGCCTCAGGCAATCGAGGATGCAAAAAACAATGCGAAGCTCAATGGCATCACAAATGCACAGTTTTTCGTAGGAAAGGCTGAGGAGGTGCTGCCACAGTTCTATGCAGATGCAAAGAAAAATATAACTAAAGGGATTGAAGCTATCAAGCCAGAAGTACCTGCAGAAAAAGACACAGATGAAGCAGATATGCTTCGCCCGGATGTGATAGTCGTTGATCCACCAAGAAAGGGCTGCGATGAGAAGTGTCTGGACACAATGCTTGCGATGTCACCGGAGAGGATTGTTTATGTAAGCTGCGATTCGGCAACATTGGCAAGGGATTTGAAGATACTTTGCGAGGAGAAGTATGAGCTCATAAAGTGGCAGGCATTTGACCAGTTTAGTCATACTGGGCATGTGGAGACGGTTGTCTTACTTTCAAAGGGTGCTAAAGGTCCAGTGGATCTTTGCTCAGCGCGGACCGAAGTGGAACGGAGACTGGTCGACAGCAGGAAAGTCAAGGTTGACTTCTCGTTGGAGGATATGGATTTATCAGAGTTCAAGGGAAAAGCAACTTACGAGAAGATAAAAGCTTATGTGTTGGAACAGACAGGGCTTAAGGTTTCTTCACTGTATATTGCACAGATTAAGAAGAAATGCGGACTGGACGTGGGAGAGAATTTTAATTTACCTAAATCTGAGAATGCGAGACAGCCACAGTGTACACCGGAGAAGGAAGAAGCGATTATGCAGGCGTTTAAGCATTTCGGAATTGTATAGGATGTGCTATTGAAATTGATGGGTGTGTATTGTAGATGAACTATAAATATTGTTTAAGAAAGATAAGAGGTCAAGAACCATAGGGGGAAATTCATGAGAGATGATTTTTCACAATCTGTAAAGGATTTGTTAGCAAATCGGGTTGGATGGAAATGTAGCAATCCAAATTGTAGAAAAGCAACACGTGGAGCGGGAGTAGAGAAAACTACTATCATAAATATAGGGGTTGCATCTCATATTACAGCAGCATCTAAAGGTGGACCGAGATATGATGAAAACATGACGGCACAGGAGAGAAAATCTTTTGAAAATGGTATATGGTTATGTCAATCTTGTTCCAAATTGATAGATTCCGATGAAATGGGATATACAGTTGATAAATTGAAAAAATGGAAAGATATTTCAGAACAATTGGCTGTTTTAGAGTTAGAAGATGCAACAGTAGGTAAAAATGATAAAGATATAGAACTTATAAGATTTTATGTACAATGCTTTGATAGGCCAGCATTTCGAGATAGAATATGTATGGAAGGAAGAATGGAAGATTTTGATAAGGCTATCGAAGATACTATTATTGCATTGAATACAGGTGTACTTAGGACAAGAGATGGAAGTATATTGAAGAGGGCAGAGGGAAAATCGGTCATTGTAAATCCAGAGTGGAGAGAAAAATTTGATACAATTTATGATATATTAGTTGCCTTAAGAAAACGTCTGAGAATAGCGAAAAAGGAAGGTGCATATTCCACGTATGGTGAAGGTGAGGTAATGTACTGCTTTAATGACAGAAATTTAGAAGAATGGTTCGATTTCACGAGAGAGGAGATTTTAAAGATATTATCTTCAATGTGTGAGGAAATTGGAATTCATGGATTGCGGTTTCCTAGGAATCGATATAAGTGGTAACTTGATGCAAATGCATTAAAATATGCTGCTAAAGGAAATGCAATTATGCAGAAATTTTCAAATCATATGACTGTGGATAAGTAGTAGTGTATGTTGAAAATACAGATTATTATCGTAAAAAGGACATTCCTGAACCGTAATTATTACTGGTCAAGGGATGTCCTTTTTGGTTGCCTTGGAGTGTTCAAAGGACAAGGTAATGAAACTGAGAGTATTTAGACTGATAAAAATAATATCTATCTTATTTAATCTGGAGATAAGGATGGATGGGATGATTGTATGTACACTTTTCTTAAATCTGTTGGAAAAATGATGGAGGATGACATGGCAGTCAGTTACAAAAAATTATTCCCTTTACTGATAGAAAAAAATATGACGAATGCACAGTTGCAGCAGGAGGCTGGCTTCTCCGCAAATATCATCACACGGCTGAAACGTAATTGGTATATTTCCCTCGAAAGCGTAGAGAGTATATGCCGTGTTCTGAACTGTGGCGTTGACGATATTCTGGAATTTGCACCAGAGGATAACAGAGGAAAAGAGAATGGTTGATACCAAAAAGGAACAGGAGCGTGATGAACTGCATCGTGCAATATGGGCAATTGCAGATGAATTGCGTGGAGCAGTCGATGGTTGGGATTTCAAAAATTATGTTCTTGGCACGATGTTCTATCGTTATATTTCCGAAAACCTGTGTAATTACATAAACAGTGGTGAGATTGAGGCGGGCAACGTCGGTTTTGACTTTGCAAAAATGTCGGATGAGGATGCAGAAGAAGCAAGAGAAGGATTGGTAGAGGAAAAAGGATTTTTTATCCTTCCGAGTGAACTTTTCTGTAATGTCCGAGCCAACGCTGCGAATGATGAAAACTTAAATGAAACACTAGAGCGTGTGTTCCGTCACATCGAGGAATCAGCGAAAGGCAGTGAGGCAGAGAGTGACTTTGCCGGATTGTTCGATGACTATGATGTAAACAGCAATAAATTGGGTTCTACGGTTGCAAAGCGTAATGAAAAACTTGTAAAACTGCTGAATGGCGTAGGTGAAGGACTTGCAAGGAGAATCTGCAATCACTGTTGAACATGTGGAAAATAATACTTCTGTTAGAGATATGCTTGGACAAAGAGGAATTAAACCAGAAGATTTACCAGCATCGGAAGACATTAAGAAACTGGAACGTAGAGTGAAGAGAGAAGAGAAAAAGCTTGCAGAGCAATCTGGAAAGTTGACAAATGAATAATACAGGAGACTATTCTGATGAAGGGCATTCCGGTAAGAATATCAAAGGTCGTCAGGAATTTATGCGGATGCTGAATGATATTGAAGATGGCAAGGACGGAGTTGATTTCGTCCTTGTATTCAAATTGTCACGATTTGGCAGAAATGCAGCGGATGTGCTCAGCTCTTTACAGCTTATGCAGGATTATGGTGTGAATCTTATCTGTGTAGAAGATGGAATTGACAGCTCAAAAGACGCCGGTAAACTTCTTATATCTATTATTGCTGCTGTGGCAGAGATGGAACGTGAGAACATAAGAGTACAGACGATGGCAGGACGTGAGCAAAAAGCCAGAGAAGGGAAATGGAACGGTGGATTTGCACCTTATGGATATAAGCTGGAAAATGGAGAACTTGTCATTGCAGAGGATGAAGTGGAAATTATTCAGATGATTTTTGATCGGTATATTCATACTAATGATGGAATCAATGGCGTTGCCAATTATTTGAATAATCATGGTTATACAAAGAAATTACGTCAAAACGGAACAATCCCAGGTTTCTCATCAAGTTTTATCAAAAAGATTATTGATGACCCGGTGTATATGGGGAAGATAGCATACGGACGTAGGCGCACCGAAAAGAAAACAGGAACCCGTAATGAAACGCATGTAGTGGAACAATCGGAGTTCCCTGTATATGAGGGAATCCATGAAGCTATTATTTCTGAAGAGGACTGGAATCTTGCACAGGAGAAACGCTCTAAAAATAATTACAGAAGAGAAAAGATTCATGATCCGGAGCATGCACATATTTTGTCAGGAATATTGAAATGTCCATGTTGTGGAAAAGGAATGTATGGCAACATTGCAAAAGCAGGGCGGAAAGATAAGAAAACCAGATATTACTACTATTGCAAGAATACAGTAAATGCCA
>ENA-OWRJ01001609-OWRJ01001609.1-human-gut-metagenome-genome-assembly--contig:-NODE-1609-length-22750-cov-36.080238_pt1 | contig 22750 bp, 22 predicted proteins | sample MGYA00248269_ERZ651897 | MGnify/ENA primary metagenome ERZ651897 (study PRJEB26924, sample SAMEA4378252) | human gut metagenome | biome: human gut; feature: human-associated habitat; material: faeces...
GGCTGTAAGCTCGGCTGTAAGTAACGTGAAAGAGTCCAAAATATGGACTATTTCATGTTGTACCTCCAACGGAGGTACAGGGACCTGCAACTCTGAATAGACACTTATCCAAAGTCTTTTATGCTCATCAGAAGAATAATTTAATAATCCCATTAAATGATATAAATACCGAATCAAAACATCCTTTTTTGAAGTAATCATTTTCATCGCTGATGACTTTACCTTAAATGGAAAATCAACCCATTTAAATGCACCAGTAAAATCATCAAAAATAATTACAGGTTTTTCAGGAGAAGCATTATAAATCCCTTCTTTTTCTTTTGTATATCCCAAAATAAAAGTTTGACCCGCTGTTAATACAGGTATTTCAAAATTATCATTATAATCAGTACTTTTTACAAGATATTTTGATGGTTGCTCATAGTCAGCTATATCACCAACTCTTCTATATTCTACCCCATCTGGGCAAAATTCCGCAATTAACTCATCTAATTTTCTCATGCTTCAGTCTCCTTGCTCAAAACAGCTTGTAATCTTTTTGCAAGTTTTTGTTTCAAATCAGCATCGTTTTTATAAAGAATGATATTATCTCCACTTACATCAAAATGAACTCTTTCACTATCAAAAAAACTTTGTTTGCAGGTTAAAATCAATTTGATTGGATGATTACACAACTGTAGTCCTCTGGTAATTCCGGCTTCATAATAAACACCACCACGATTTCCTGTTAAATCTGCAATCAAAGCAACAGAATCCGTTATTTCAGCAGTAATTTCTCCGATAATTGATCCATTGAATTGTTTCTCATCAATTCTCATGGCTGAATAATTCAACATTTGAATAACCGGCTTATATACCTGTTCGTATGTAGAAACAGTTTCCCCTGAGAACATCATTGCAACAAATATCTGATTTCTTTTCGTTATTGGCGGAATGGACACTTTGTCATATTTTTTCTTATAAAGTTGGCGTAATAATGCCACTAAATTATCGCAACGCTGAAAAGCATCTCCTTGCTTTTTTATGCCATCAATAAGCATCCAAGCTTCTTCGTTATTTTCATTAATTTCTTCTAAAAACGCCTCGACTTCATATACCCATTCACTAACATTAGGCTGTTTTGGATTATCAATCAATTTTTTCAACGCTTCTTTTTCATTCATAATTACACCTCGATTTCTGCGATAATCTTGTCAATCTCATCGCGAAGCACCTGTTCACGAGCTACAATTTCTTTGATTTCTGCATTCAACTTCACAATATCAATTTTCTCTTTAGTATCCTCAGCTTCCACATAGGTGGACACCGATAAATTATAATCGTTACCAGACACTTCCTCATAACTTGCCAGATGTACAAAATGCTTCACTTCTTCACGTTTTGTAAATACATCTACAATGTGATCAATATTTTCCGGCGTTAGTTTATTGTTGTTAGTAACCTTCACACACTCGTTTGTGGCATCAATAAACAACATCTTATTATCTGTCTTATTCTTTTTCATTACCATGATGCAGGTTGCAATCGAAGTACCAAAAAATAAATTACTTGGCAACTGAATAATACAATCCACATAGTTATTATCTACCAAATACTTACGAATTTTCTGCTCCGCACCTCCACGGTACATAATTCCCGGAAAACATACAATGGCAGCAGTTCCGTTAGACGCAAGCCATGACAGACTGTGCATGATAAACGCCATATCCGCTTTGCTCTTAGGTGCCAGAACTCCGGCTGGAGCAAAACGAGGATCATTTATGAGCAGTGGATTTTCGTCTCCCGCCCACTTGATAGAATACGGTGGATTAGACACGATCAACTCAAATGGCTCATCATCCCAGTGCTGTGGACTAAGCAATGTATCTTCACAAGCTATATCAAATTTATCAAATCCCACATCATGCAGGAACATATTGATACGGCACAAGTTGTAGGTTGTGATATTGATCTCTTGTCCATAAAAACCGTTACGGATAGCATCCTTTCCAAGAATTTTCTCAGCCTTCAAAAGCAATGAACCCGAACCACAAGCCGGATCATATACTTTATTGATTTCTGTTTTTCCTACAGTGCCAAGGCGTGTAAGCAATTCAGACACATCTGCCGGAGTAAAGAACTCTCCACCAGATTTTCCGGCATTCGATGCATACATGGTCATAAGGTACTCATACGCATCACCAAAGGCGTCAATGGAATGGTCTTTTACATCTCCCAGATTCATTTCGCCTACGCCATTCAGCAGTTTTACAAGTTTTTCATTACGCTTTGCAACGGTAGAACCCAGTTTATTGCTGTTTACATCATAGTCATCGAACAGTCCGGCAAAGTCGCTCTCTGCCTCACTGCCTTTCGCTGATTCCTCAATGTGACGGAACACACGCTCCAGTGTTTCATTTAAGTTTTCATCATTCGCAGCATTGGCACGGACATTACAGAAAAGTTCACTCGGAAGGATAAAAAATCCTTTTTCCTCTACCAATCCTTCTCTTGCTTCTTCTGCATCCTCATCCGACATTTTTGCAAAGTCAAAACCGACGTTGCCCGCCTCAATCTCACCACTGTTTATGTAATTACACAGGTTTTCGGAAATATAACGATAGAACATCGTGCCAAGAACATAATTTTTAAAATCCCAGCCATCCACTGCTCCACGGAGTTCATCTGCTATTGCCCATATTGCGCGATGCAGTTCATCACGTTCTTGTTCTTTTTTAGTATCGATCATTCTAGTTTCCTCCGTGGTCTGTATATATATAGCCCCTATCATACTTAAGGGCGTCCTTTTAAATCAGTTATAAGTATATCATATTTCAGCAGGTATTATGGGTATTTAATTACACCATTCCCAAAATAGTAGCATCCTCTTTCTTATATTAGTTCTTTGCTTCTTTCCTATTCTCTTCTGCTTCTTTCCTATTCTCTTCTGCTTTTTTCTTTCCATACATAATCTCATAATATTTTCCGTTAAGTTCAGCATCAATTATTTCTACTATATGATTATGTACATTTTTAGTAACGTATTCATTATCACCGTTTCCTACAACACGCTCTTCTTCCCTGATTATTGCAGGTTCTATCTCACTTACAAACTCTTTCATTGCTGCATTATTTACCCCTGTATCATTAACATGCATTTCAAAATTCCATGTATGAGAACACGCTTTTTTGTGTGCATATGTCAGCGGACTATATATTTTTTCATAAATGTACTTCTTTGACTTTTTATTAAATAAATCTATTCTTGCATATGTTGTACCCCAATATTCCATATCATAATTAGATAATTCCAAGAAAAAATTTATTTTTTTGTCAAGCGTTAAATCCGTTTGGTATTTATTGTAACGCTTCAAAAGTTTTATCGTCTCCAAATAAAACTCTTCTAATGCATGCCTTCGTTCCACAAAATACCCAATTATAGATGTAATTGAAGTAAGTACGGCTCCTCCAAATATTCCCAGTAAAACATTGCACCAGAACTGTTCTTGCATTGCGTAATTTAATATAGCTGCAATTAAAAATGATATAACAGATATTACTAAAGTTACAACAAAGCTTCTTTTATATATGGTCAAATTATTTTCCCTCTCTCCCGCAATCTTATTCCTTCCGCTCCGGCAGCATCCCTTTGATCTTCACGCCACTCAGATCCACATCCAGCACGATCTTCACCATCCAAAAGAACAGCAACAGTACCAGCATCGGGATCACGCAGGAAGTGATGATCATCACGGCAACCGCCTCAATAAAGTGATTCAGGGAATTCTCCACCTTCTGTACCAGTTCTTCGGTAGAAATTGTCACATTTTCCACAACATTTGCCACCGAATCTTTAGCGCCGGAAATAGCGTCTTTTGCCCAGTCGAAAATGTTTGAGACAGATCCGGAGTTATTGTTTTCCTTCTCCTGCACATTACCCGTAACAGTTTCAGAAGCTTCTGTTGTTCCGGTTCCGGTTGTTTCCGTCGCATTGGTATCATCCACCACGCCACTGTTTTCCAGTATGCTCTGTGTGTTCCTGGCATCCTCAATGGTAGCTTCGATCTGGACCTGATAGGTGTCACCGATGAGGTCAGAAATCTTTACACTGGCCGGAACCACGAGAAAAATGGCAATGCCAAATACTGCAAGTTTTGCCGCCAGTTTACGCACCGTAGCATTTTCAAAAGCCAGATTCAATATCCACAAGCCGCAGGCAATCGGAATCAGGTAGGTAAATGCCACATAGCCGGTAATCGTCACGAGATATTTTTCCAGATAGATAGCGCAGAGGACCACTAGCAGATACCCGCTGACATCTGCCATTTTCTCCGCGATGGGTGTTGCCGTGTCACCTGGAAGCAAGGTGATCAGCGCCGAAGTCACCGTGGATGCCGCTGTCAGCTCCATGACAGTCTGTTTTTTCTCATCCAGAGAGGCAATGGTCTTCTGATGATTCTCCGGGGCGGAGGCGTATTTTCCTACAACCGTTATGGACAAAATAGCAACCAGCAATAATACTGCTGCTGTAATGCATTTCTGTTTGATAAAGTTCATACTAATTACCTTCTTTCCTTCACGATTTCTATATTATTTCACGCAAATATCCTGCTATTACATTTTTCAGGACGTAATTTAGGCTATACACTACACTTTTCAGGACGTAATCTCGTGCCATCTCACACTTTTCAGGACGTTACTTTAAAAACCGCCGCAACAACTTCTCTTTTTTCTCATCATACCTCTGGTACCGTATCGGCAGATCCATCCATGTCTTTTTGTCCACGATACTCCGATAATGGCTAAAGGTCTCGAATCCGGTGCGGCCGTGATACCCGCCCATGCCGCTCTCGCCCACACCTCCGAAAGGCATGGCACTGGTGGCGAGATGAATGATGGTGTCGTTGATGCAGCCGCCGCCAAAATGGCAGTGATCCAGGATCCGTCTCTGGGCTTTTTTATCTTCACTGAAGAAATACAATGCCAGCGGATGAGGATGTTTCTCCACACAACGGATCGCCCAATCCACAAAATCTCCCGCGGCAGCGTGGGTTCCAGAAACCTCCCCGCTAAAATCATTTTGTGCAACACCTTTCTCTGCATCATGTGCATTATACGTCAGCACCGGCAGGATTGGTCCGAAGATCTCTTCTCCCATCACGGCATCCGACCAGTCCACATCCGTCATCACCGTAGGCGCAATGCGCAACGTCTTCTCGTCATACTGTCCACCGCAGACGATTTTTTCCGCATCCATCAATCCCAACAGTCTGTGAAAATGCTTCTCGTTAATGATTTTCCCATAATCCGGATTCTGCAGGGGATCTGCTCCAAACTGCCTCGCGATCTCCGCCCGGATGGCTTCCACCAATCGGTCGCGGATCCTGACATCACACAACACATAATCCGGTGCCACACAGGTCTGCCCGCAGTTTAGATATTTTCCGAATACGATCCTCCTCGCCGCCAGCGGAAGCTTCGCCGTAGCATCCACGATACAGGGACTTTTCCCGCCCAGCTCCAGCGTCACCGGGGTCAAATATTCCGCAGCACTTCTAAGCACCTCCCGTCCCACGATCTTGCCTCCGGTGAAAAATATCATATCAAACCGTTGCTGTAACAATGCCTGATTCTCTGCTCTGCCGCCGGTGATCACTGCCACATATTCCGTCTGGAAGCATTCTTCCAAAATCATTTTTAACACTGCTGCCGTCGCCGGAGCATAGGCACTGGGCTTTACCACTGCGGTATTCCCTGCGGCAATCGCATCGATCAAAGGATCCAGTGTCAATAGCACCGGATAATTCCATGGGCTCATGATCAGCACGGTGCCATAGGGTGACGGAGACCGGAAGCTCCTCGCCGCGAACTGCGATAACGGTGTCGGCACTCTCTTTTCCCGCATCAGCCCCCGCAGGTGTTTCTGCATCCAGATCAGCTCCGAGAGCGTCAGTCCGATCTCGCACATGTAGCTTTCCATCCGGCTTTTCCCAAGATCCTGTTGCAGTGCATCGTTCAATTCTGTTTCATGGCGCTGCAGGGAAGCCTTTAATTTTCCCAGCTGTTCTGCCCGGAATTCCCGGGAAAGCGTGGCTCCCGTAGCAAAATATTCTCTTTGTCTGCGTAATATCGTCCGGATCTCCTGCTCTGTCATAGATGCCTCCTGCTTCTATTCTTTATACTGCCATAACTATTCAGAACCCTATTCACAAAACCACCTCTGAATAATTACATACTACCCAATTTTGAGTCTCGGTGCAACCGCTTCCCTGCTCATCCTATACACAAAAACGGCAGAGTTCTCACCCCACCGTCGTTTGTCTCTTCCTATCTTGATCTCATTTCTCCTATTTCCATGCAAAATTTACCATTCCGTACACATAGATGAACAGCACTGCCGCCGGCACAAAATATTTAAACACCGGTTTCATCCACGGCTGGACCTTTAAGCCCTTGCCGGCATTTGCTTCCTCCAGGAATTTGTCCCAGCCCCAGCCGACCTTATAACAACAAAATACTGCCAACAGGATCGAACCTATGGGCATGATGTTATTCGACACCAGGAAATCCCAGAAATCGAGCCAGGTCGTCCCTGCTGCAAACGGCTGAAAATGAAATACACTGAAGCCCAGTGCTGTCGTCAGAGCCAACAGGAAACATCCGACACCACACGCTACACATCCTGCCGGTCTGGACCATCCGGTCAGTTCCCGGACCATGGCCAGAATATTTTCACATACACCCAGCACTGTGGACATGGCTGCAAATACCATGAACAGGAAAAATAAAGTTCCCCACCATCTGCCGCCTGCCATGTTGTTAAATACGGTCGCCATAGTATCGAACAGAAGGCTGGGACCCGCCGTCACTTCTACATCATAAGTGAAGCATGCCGGAAATATAATGATACCGGCGATCACTGCCACCAGTGTATCCAGGATAATAATATGGATAGACTCACCCATGAGAGAACGGTCCTTGCCGACATAGCTTCCGAAGATCGCCATACCGCCCATTCCCACAGACAAGGTGAAAAATGCCTGATTCATGGCGCCCACCACCACAGAACCGGTGATTTTAGAGAAATGTGGGATCAGATAGAAGCTCAATCCCTCTCCTGCTCCCGGAAGTGTAAAGCTGTGCACCGCCAGCACCAGCATCAGCACGATCAATGCTGACATCATATATTTGGTAATACGCTCCAGCCCACCCTGCAGATGGAAGCTTAAAATGACAAAAGCGATCAGCAAGGTGACTAACAGATATGTCACATTCACCGAGGGCGTCGTGATCATTTTTTCAAAACCGAAATCCTGATTCTGCCCTGTCAGAAATTTTACAAAATAATAGAGGATCCATCCGGACACCACCGCATAGAAAGCGATCAACGCAATGTTTCCGATGAGACAGACGATGCCCCACAGATTCCATTTTCCCCTGCCGCCGGATAATTTCCGATACATATAAAGTGGACTCGTCTGCGCCGCGCGCCCTACGGAGAATTCCATGATCATGGTGGGCAGGCCCAGCACGATCAGGCAGATCACGTAGATCAGCATGAAGCTTCCGCCACCGTTCTGCCCGCACATCCACGGGAATTTCCACACATTTCCGCAGCCGATGGCACACCCCGCCGACAGCATGATAAATCCCAAACGACTCCCCAGTCTTTCTCTGTTTTCCATACCTCTGATCCTTCCCAAAACCACTTATTCTAAACACGGGATACGGCATATATTTTTGCTGTTTTCCCATATTTTCGCCATCTTTTCACATTGACAGCCCTATTTTCTCATTATATAATTTTCTTAAATATTTGAAAAACAAATTATTTGCATTGTATTGATCGAAGAATTGAATTTACAATATAGAAAGAGTATCTACCCTATGGATGTCAAAAATCTGGAAACCTTTGTTATGGTGAACGAACTGAAGAGCTTTACACTGGCGGCAGGACGGCTGGGTTATACCCAGTCCACCGTATCCTTTCAGATCAAACAATTAGAAAAGGAGCTGTCCATCCCTCTGTTTGAGCGGATTGGGCATACCGTAACCCTGACCAACGAGGGGGAGAAGCTGTTACCCCTGGCCCAGCAGATCCTGCGTCTCGCTGCTGAAGCCAGCCACATCAGCGGCAACACCGCCCCAGAGGGTCTGGTGCGGATCGCCATTGCAGAGTCCCTGGCCAGCTGGGAATTTCACAGCCGTTTTAAAGATTTTCATGAAAAATATCCCGGAATCCGGTTGAAGATCATCGCTACCAGCACTGATGAAATGTTCCAGATGCTGGGACAGAATCAGGTGGACATTGTATACACGCTGGACCGCCGTATTTTTAATCACAATTATGTGACCGCTTTCGAAGCTCCAGTGGATATTCATTTTGTCACCGGTGCCGGTCACCCCTTAGCCGGACAGACTCAGATCACCCTGGAACAGATTTTGGAATATCCGCTGATCCTGACAGAGAAAAACATGAGTTACCGGGCTGCTCTGGATGATCTGCTCTCCCAAAACGGTAGGGAGACAATGCCCATCATGGAGGTGGGCGATACCCAGCTGATCCGCAATCTTCTGTGTCAGGGTCTCGGCATCTCCTATCTGCCGGAGTTCGTGATCGCAGAGGACCTGGCAAAGGGAAGTCTCGTCAGTCTCCCCATGACGGAGATTCAGCCGGATATCTGGCGACAGCTTTTATATCACCGGAACAAATGGATCTCACCGGAATTGAAATGCGTAATAAAATACCTGCAGGAGGAATAATCCCCTGCAGGTTTTCTATTTGTCATCTTGTTCCTAGAATCCCATCAGCAGGCCAATACCATGTACCAGGAAGGCTGCCACCCATGCCACGAAACACTGCCAGAGTACCACTGCAATGGCCCATTTTCCACCCAGTTCTCTGCGGACAGAAGCGATGGCTGCCACGCAGGGAGTATACAGCAGACTGAATACCAGTAACGACGCGGCTGCCAGCGGGGTAAGTACCGTGGCAATGCTGCTGCCGAACAATACTTCCAGGGTTGCTACCACACTTTCTTTTGCCATGAATCCACTGATCAGAGAGGTACAGATCCGCCAGTCACCCAGGCCGAGCGGTCGAAACAGCGGTACCAGCAGACCGGATACCATAGCCAGCATACTGTTTGCCGAATCCTCAACGAGATTCAGTTTCAGGTCAAAGCTCTGCAGGAACCATACCACGATGGTGGCAATGAAGATCACAGTGAATGCTTTCTGTAAAAAGTCTTTTGCCTTTTCCCACAACAGCTGCCCTACATTTTTGGCTCCCGGCAGACGGTAGTTCGGCAGTTCCATTACAAAAGGCACCGGTTCTCCCTGGAACAACGTTCCCCGGTATAAAAATGCTACCAGAATTCCCATCAGGATACCAAGCAGATACAATGCCGACATGATCAGTCCGCCCTTTCCCGGGAAAAATACGCTCACGAAGAACGAATAGATCGGTAATTTGGCGGAACAGCTCATAAACGGTGTCAGCAGGATCGTCATTTTACGGTCTCTCTCACTGGTCAGTGTTCTCGTGGCCATGACCGCCGGGACCGTACATCCGAACCCGATCAGCATGGGCACAATGCTTCGTCCGGACAGACCGATCTTTCGAAGCAGCTTATCCATAACGAACGCCACACGGGCAATATAGCCGCTGTCCTCCATCAGAGACAGGAAGAAAAACAGAGTGACCACGATGGGCAGGAAGCTCAGTACACTGCCCACGCCGGTAAAGATACCGTCTATTACAAGGCTTTGGACCGCACTGTTGACATGAGCCGCCGTCATAGCTGCATCCGCAAGTTCTGTCAGTCTGCCGATTCCCAGTTCCAAAAGCCCTTGCAGCCAGGCTCCGATCACATTAAATGTCAAATAAAACACCAATATCATGATCACAATAAAACAAGGGATTGCCGTATATTTTCCGGTAAGGATCCGATCGATCTTCTCACTGCGAATCCGTTCCTTACTTTCTTTGGGTTTTACTACTGTCTGTTCACATAATCTCTCGATAAAATCAAACCGCATGTCCGCGATAGCCGCACTCCGGTCCACACCACGCTCTGTCTCCATCTGACAGACAATATGCTCCAGCATTTCTTTTTCATTTTCATCCAGCTGCAACTTCTCCAGGATCAGGTGGTCTCCTTCAATGGCTTTGTTGGCTGCAAAACGCAGGGGCAGCTTCGCAGTCTCCGCATGATCCTCGATCAGATGGCATACCGCATGGATGCAGCGGTGTACGGAACCGTCATGATCGTTTTTATCGCAGAAATCCTGCCGCAGCGGCCGTTCCTGATATTTTGCCACATGGACTGCATGACGGATCAGTTCATCCACGCCTTCGTTTTTCGCAGCGGAAATGGGGATTACGGGTACTCCCAGGAACGCTTCCATGGCGTTCACATCGATGGAGCCGTGATTGCCGGTGACTTCATCCATCATGTTCAGAGCTACAACCATGGGAATATTCATTTCCAACAACTGCATGGTCAGATACAGATTACGCTCGATATTCGTCGCATCCACGATATTGATGATAGCTCTGGGTTTCTCATACAGGATAAAATTACGGGATACGATCTCTTCACTGCTGTAAGGGGACATGGAATAAATACCGGGCAGGTCTGTCACCAAAGTATCCGGATACCCTTTGATGGAGCCGTCCTTACGGTCTACGGTAACTCCGGGGAAATTTCCCACATGCTGATTCGAGCCGGTGAGCTGATTGAACAGTGTAGTCTTGCCGCAGTTCTGATTTCCCGCCAGGGCGAACGTTAGTGTCGTTCCCTCCGGCAGAGGATTCTCGTCTTTTTTCGAATGGTATTTTCCATCCTCACCTAAGCCCGGGTGCTCCGCATCCGTCACCCGGTCCAGCCCCTTATGCTCTCTTGTTCTCTTCGATATGGGTGCGATCTCGATCTGATCCGCTTCCGCCAGCCGTAACGTAAGTTCATAGCCGTGCACCTGCAATTCCATGGGATCCCCCATCGGAGCCAGCTTTACCACCGTCACCTCCGCTCCCGGGATCATACCCATATCCAGGAAATGCTGTCTGAGTTCTCCAGAACCACCGACGGTTTCGATCACGGCGCTTTTGCCGATTTCCAATTCTTTCAGTGTCATAACACTTCTGTATCCTTTCGTATCTCAACATCTTAATGTTCTGTGCTGTAACAGAAGTATTATAGCGCATTTGGTATTGAAAATCAGTATCAATTTGCATTTTTTATTTCCATGATTTTTTTCAAAAAAATTTTCAAAAATGGAATAAAAATGTAGAAAAAATTGACGAAAGCAGTTAAACTTAAAACAGCATCAATAAAAATAGGGAGGGAACTTATGAATATGAATATAAAAGAAAATAATAAATATCGTTATACGGATACCGCGGAACGCAATATCAGAATGAACCGGTTCTATATTATCGCTACTTCGCTTTTGGCGATTGCATTCCTGTTTTATCTGTGGTTGAAACTGGTAAATCACAACATTGCGCCCATTGTTACATACGCAAATACCATTCTGATCGCTGTTTTCTGTGTGATAAATACCGTGACACACCTTCGAAATAAGGCGACACGACTATTAAAAGTCTTCGCTACCATCGAGATCGGCATTGAGTATCTGTTGGTTGGTTTACAGACAGATGCAAGTTTCATTCACTATGCGCTGATCGCCATTTTCATATTACAGATTCCTTATTATGAGAAAAAATCTCTGAAGAAAACCGCTTTGGGATTATTCGTGCTCTACCTGATCGTCATGATCGTTCAGGCTGCGAAGGGAATCTACGGTCAGGATGTGAATGCCATCTGCTCTACCCTGTTGGTATTCCTGATTGGAATCATTATTCTGGAAACCGGTAAGATTGCTATATTATTTAACAATGATGCCATCGATTCTTCCCGTGAAGAACATAAACATGTAAAAGAAGTACTGGATAATGTTCTGGACGTATCCAAGACCGTACATCAGGAAACCACCAAAACCACAGATCTTATGGACCAGCTGGTACAAACTACGGAATCTGTAGCCAACAGTATGCAGGAGATTTCCTCTGCCACCAATATGACTGCCACCAGCATTGAAGAGCAGAGCCAGATGACCGGTACGATTCAGAATGCTATCGAGCAGACCAGTCATATCTCCGAGCAAATGGTTCAGATTGCTGAGGATTCTAACGAAAGCATCCGTAAAAACCTGGCTGCTATGGAATCCTTAAAACAGCAGTCCGCCATGATCAAGGATACCAACCATTCCGTCACCGATGCCATGGCAAAATTACAGGAAAAGACAAAAGAGGTGGAAACTATCGCCGGAAGCATCATGGCAATCTCCGGTCAGACAAATCTTTTAGCCCTGAACGCTTCCATCGAAAGTGCCCGTGCCGGTGAAGCCGGACGCGGTTTCGCCGTTGTAGCACAGCAGATCCGTCAGCTCGCAGAGCAGACCAAGAGTTTTACCGAAGAGATCACCAAGATTACCAACGAGCTAAATGTCAATGCCAACATGGTAGTCAACACGATCAACGGTTCCATTGAAGCTACCGAACAGCAGGGCGAAAAGATCCTGGCTGCTTCCGAGACTTTCGAACAGCTGAACAAAAATATGGAAGCACTGGCTTCCCAGGTAGAAGAAGTAAATCACCACATTCTGGGCTTGTCAGAATCCAATAATAAGATTATGGAAAACATCTCCCATCTGTCCGCTGTAACCGAAGAAGTCACAGCTAATGCCGAACAGGTGCACACCATGAGCCAAAACAACCTGGATTGCGCAGAACAAGTAAAAACAGCAGTAGAACATATCCGCTCTACCACCGATGAGATGGGAACGCAGGAGGGTTAACCCTCCTGCGTTCTTTGCTCTTACTATTTCAATTTCAAACCGTCTTTAAAAGCATTTCCTACTTTATCTCCCATTGCAAGATAAGTATTATTCACAGGATCATAGCTGATTGGCTTCAATTTCTTCGGATCGATCTTGCCATCCGTCAGGATGCTTTCGTCCGCATTGACGTTGACGATATCGCCCACCAGAATGCCGTCTTCAAAACTTTTCACCTTACATTCCAGCGCCATGGGAAGTTCATCGATCAACGGTGCATTGACAAAATCACTCTTGGCTGCATGGAAACCGGACTTTGAGAATTTATCAGGTACTTTCTTCGCAGATTCCACGCCCACATAGTCGCAGGCTACCACGGTATCTTCGGTTCCGATACTTACGGTAAATGCTCCGGTCTTTGCCAGATTCTCCGTGGTCTTATGCTCTGACATACTGATGGATATCTCATTCATGTCCGTAATGATTCCCCATGCTGCGTTCATGGCATCGGGTACTCCATTTTCGTCATAAGTTGCAATGATCAGCACCGGCATGGGATACATTACCGGCTTTGCTCCAAAATTTACTCTGCTCATATTCGTCCTCCTTGTACTAAATTAATTTTTCCTTCCATTCTGCTTCCCGGAATCCGGTCAACACCAGATCCCCGTCCACGACAAACGGCCGCTTTACCAGCATTCCGTCCGTGGCCAGCAGCCGAAGTTGTTCCTCTTCCGTCATGTTCGGAAGCTTGTCCTTCAACTGCATGTTCTTATATAACAACCCACTGGTATTGAAGAATTTCTTTAACGGCAGCCCACTTCTGCTCTGCCATTCTTTTAATTCTTCGTAGGTGGGGTTGTCTTCTACAATGTGACGATCTGTATAGGTGATATTATGTTCCTCCAGCCACTTTTTTGCCTTTTGACAGGTGGAACATTTGGGGTATTCTATAAATAGCATGGGGACCTCCTAAATGTAGCAAAATTTATTTTTTAACTAAAGTCATTATTATTCACTTGATTATCTTAATTCAAGGTATAACTATAACAGGAATTTCTTTATATACTTCAATATAAAAAGTCCCGCGCCTCACGGCGAAGGACTACACTTTCGACCCAACCATTTATATCCCGCATATCGGTCAGCGGTAAACTTTTATTACATCTATATTCTATCAAGCACGCAGGCGAAAATCAATAGTATTTTTCATCTGCAAATACTTCTCTATCAATTTCGGCTGTATCAGCGGATACGTCCACTCCTCCGGCAGTTCGAGTTCGTCCAAGAGTACTATCTTCTCCATCTCGCTATGCAGTTCTGTCGCAAATTCTGTTATCTCCGCATAGCAAAGCAGCCCAAAGGATTCTTCTCCCGTATCATTTACTCTGGTCTTCCCGGTTACAGAGTATACACACAGGGGCTTCATATCGAACCTGATTGCACCGGTTTCTTCCTGCAATTCTCTTTTCGCCGTTTCAAGAATGCTTTCACCGGCTTCTCTATGTCCACCCGGAACTTCATAGGTGTCTCTTTCTTTATGCTTGCAAAATACCCATTTGCCATTGCTCTGTGAGACGATCACCGCAAACTTCAACAGGGAATCATCCACTGAGTCATAAAATTTTACTTCCAACATTTTCTTTCCTTGCCCTCTCAATTAAATCTGCCTTGAAACAAAATGTAGCGTTTCTTTTCTCTGCTCAAGTATGTAAGGTATCAGTTCCAATGGATATACCTTCGTGTCCTTCCTTAGTTCCTCCAGCGGAATCCAGCAGAAATCCAGATTGATTCTCTCATGATCCAATTCATCATATCCATGAAACACCCCATCCATAGGAATACTATCGTCCAGTAAATGAACATCATAATATAAGCAGATCTGGTGGCAGGGTCTCTTTCCCCATGGAAAATAAATTTCGCCTATAGCCAGCAGATTATCTACCTCTATCTCAGCGTGAAGTTCTTCTTCAAACTCCCGTTTCAGCGTTTCCATGCTGGTCTCCATAGCCGCAACATGCCCGCCGATGATAGCATAGTCATCATTTTTCGGACGTTGCAACAGGATCTTTTCATTATGGATCAATATACCGCCAACCCTGTAGGAAAATACAAAATCATCGTTTTTAAATAGAATGTCCATGTGATCTCCCTTCACGTCAGATATACTCATCCTGTTTTACCTAAACTTTAAAATCAAAACTGTTATTCCCACGGAAATCATCATAAGCCCAAGCAAAATGACCAGCGCAATAACCTTTGCATTTTTCTCCATAAATCGGATAGGTGTCCCATACTTTTCATCAATGTTTGCATCTCTTCGCTCATTCCTGATATTCTGCTCCCACTCCAGATCCTTCAGTTTCATATATTCGTCATAATGGCGTTTTTCCAGACGGTCTTCCTCTTCGCGTACCAATAATTCCAGGTTTTCTTTATAAGAAGCCCCACAATTACTACACCCCTTTTCGTCTGTGCTTTTTCCCCTTATCTTATTATCACAGTATTCACAGGTAAATTCATAATCACTTGCAGGTTTATAAACCGGAGGCTCGCCGATTTCAAAATTGTAGTATTTATGACGTATCAGCTTATATTTTTGAATTGCCTGCATTGTAGTACTTATATATTCCGTTTCCTGTGTAATGGCTTCTTCCTGGGATTTCATATACTCTAAATACCTTTGATGCATGGCCCGTTTCTTTAACTGATACTCCTTGTTCTTTCCAAAATTACCGCCACAGGTTGGACATTTTTCATCCGCATAAGATACCTTGGATCCGCAAAACTCACAGGTAAATTCAAAATTCTCCTGAAAATGATCCTTTTTGTAGGAAATGTACTTAACCGGTTTCAGGTCCTTACGTGCTCTAATGCCCGAAAAGAAAAACAAGTATATAAGTAATAACAGGCCAAAGGTAATTGCTATATTAAAAAATACTGTTGAAAACAAACTGAAAAATTCCATAATAATGTGTCATTCCTCTTTCGTATTAAATATAATTCTTAACTAATCATATCATAGTAAATCCTATTTTTCATCTAAATCCTAAGAATGTACTGATTACAACTCTTGATACTTCATGCATGGGAAATATCTTAGAAAAATCCAGTTGCCATATCTCCATTTTCTGCTACAATTTGATCATAATAGTTGCGAAGCAACGGCCATCGTCGCAGAGTCAGAAAACGCAACTACTGCCACAGAACCGGATGCCGGGCAGAGTGAAACGAACGCAGAAACCGAACGCACTGAAACCACAGAAGTGATAACGGAAGATTCCACAGAAACTCCGGCACCGGTGGAAGTATCAGGAAACACGGAGAATAGCACCATTTTGCCTCTCTCTTATGATGATTTTAATGTTAATGGATTTGGATATAGCAATTACGTAGACTTATATGGAGCCGGAAACGGCTATGAAGATGTAGAACGTATTTCTATTATGACTACAAATTGTACGCCATATACTGAATACCCCGATCAAATGTCATCAGACACAGAAACTTCGCGTGGTATAAAATTAGGCGATTCCAGGGAACAAGTGATTGCTGCTTATGGAGAGCCTCAAAAAGAGGTAGTGTATAAAAATAAGGCCTATAATCATGATGGTCTGGAAAGCCAATACAATTTGTGCTATTCCTATATTGATGAACGCTACCCTGAAGTCTTTTTCAATTTATCCTTCAGTATGGATCAAAATGATAATGTGCTGGACATTTGCTATGAAGCAATATTGATGAAATGGTATAAATAATTAGTCGTTTATAAGTATACCCCAGGAGATATTATCTCTCATATCCCCTGGGGTATATTAACCTTATAGTTTTATTTCCAATTCGAGGCAATTCCATTCTTCCCCCATTACATTATACTTTTCTATCCCTAATGTTTTTAAATACTTATATTAAGTTCAATAATGCCTGCACTTGTTCATAAGCATCCCTCTTGGTCATTTCTATACTTTCTTCATCCTCTAAATCCATAAAATCCGCTACATCTTTTGGTCCAGCATGATTTTCAGAAGCAAATTTACCTGCTAACTTATCTTTCGCCTCTATTACAATATTTTTATCCCTTACAGGTTCAAATTCTTTTGCCAGTTCTCTTACTCCACCGAAATAATGTTTGATAATAAAGTAAATATCGTAAGCATCCTTTACTTTTCCTCTTCCCATTGCTGCTGTTTTCATTATTATATAAGGAACTACTGCTACAACACTGACATTTGCAACATCTATTGCTCCATCTGGTCGTTCTGCTTCCACACTAATCTTCTGTGCCGGAAATTCAAATGCAAAATTGCCGCCAGTAGCCTTTAATGCCTTAATCCCCTGCACATGCTGACTTCTTCTCTTCAGTTGTGTACCACCATACATTCCTGCTAAAATATCTACATCTACATCATAAGATATTCCTTCCACCATCACTGTTTTTACAAAGGAAAAATATTTTTCCGGATGCTCCTTGTACCCGTTTTTCTGAAGTATCCTCGACATATTCTGATAACCTTCATCCTGCAAAGTCAAATGATTAATCATAATATCTACATCCACACTTCCCACATGACCTTCTTGGGGAAACATTAAATCTGGAACCCAGCCTCCTATCACACGGATTTCATCTTCATCTTCTTGAAAAATATTAACCAACTCTACTAGAACTCTATGTGCAGCCCGCTTCTGACCTTCCGAATAGTCTACGCTACTTTTCAAGTCTTCATCTCTTATCATCTAAGTATCTCCTGTTTCAAAACCGCATCTGCCATTTCTTCTCCCCTTCCCTTTATCTGCATACAATCCAAATATATTTGCAGAGGGGATACTACTGCAGACTCGCCAATTACCCTGTAATCCTTGATATAAGAATCATTTTCTAGTGGAAAAATAACCACATTTGAACCACTGTTTACTTCTTTCATGTCCAAATATCGAATGGCTTCCTGAATATCCTCCGGCGCTATATAGACATGTACCTTATTGTATCGTACCACCGGCGTATAACGCACTCCACCGGACAATCCGGTAAGATAAGAATCAATCCCCGTATCTGTCTTTAATTCCTTCAATCGCTCCTCAATAGCAGAGATATTATCTAAGCTATAGCAAGCATAGGATGTTATTTCTTTTTTACCATAATCCTTACTCCATTCTAGCAAGAGTGATTCTGGATCAATAACCTTATAACCATCCGGCAATTTTTCTACCCATGCGTTTTCTATCAGAACTTTCATCAGTTTGGATACCTGTCCAATGCTGCAATTCACCTTTTCCGATAGGTATTTAAGCTTCCATGTCTTAGTTACATCCGCGAACAACTCACGCAAAATACGTGAAGACACCACAGAAGTCCTTTCAAATATTGACACAGACCTTTGCTCTTTAGGTCTTGGATTCTTATTTCCTTTTTCTGACAAATAAATAGAATGACCCACAAACCAACAGTTTCCTGCATAGTCAAAATACCCCATTCCATTATCTTCACATATTTGTGCAGTTCTTTCTGAAATATATGGAGCAACCAATATGTTAACTTTCTGACTTTTATTCTGCTTTTCAATCAATTTTATAACTGTAGATGGAAACACCCTGTTCAAGAAGCTGGCATATATTTGAAACTCATACCCATCATCCATCTCCACAGATGCAATAAAACCATCTTCTGTTCTGCTGACAACTTCATACTTCTGAATATTAGGAAGTTTTAAAAACTTATTCTCAACACATGCTAATCCCACTCTATCTAGTTTCACCTATATCACCACTTTCACTCATGTAGTGAAACTTATTATATCAGTGAAATTAAATTAAGTCAACTAAGTCATTCTCCAGCAGATAATTTGTAAAGGTAACAACTCTGTTGCATGCCTCACTTAAATCTATGCACATTTCTTTATACATAAGCGTTTCCAATATTCATATAGTCTTTTTTCTCCTAGTGACTTTTCTCCATACTTTTCCGTAAAGATACTATATTCACATTTAGGCACAAGCAAATCTTCCATATGAACCTTGAGCAATCTGCTCAATACATACAAATGATCTACTGATGGTAAAATGTTTCCTTTAAACCATCGATATATAGGCTGTGGGCATGACAAATGTAATATTTTCTGAATATCTTTAACTGTATAACCAGATTTATCAAACATCTCTTTCAGCAATATTCCTGTTCTTTCCATATCAATATTCTCATACATAAGCATATGCTCCTTCTAGCAAAACTCACCTTCTGTCCAATCAAATGGATAATCCGGATCTTCCCAATACCTTTCTTTGCACCATAGTCTTTCATGCACATGAAAGCGTTCCTTCGCCAGCTTTTCCTTTTCGTTATATTCTCTATGGCAGAATGGAATATATATTTCTGCCTCCTGTTCAGTACATGATACATTTTGTAAACGTGGCCCACAATTTGGAAAAACTGAATCGATATCATATATCCATTTACGAGGCTCTTTCTTCTGCTGACTATGCTCATATACTCTTTCAAAATATTGTTTCCATGTATATCTTCTGCCATATTCATCATAAATGCTTATAACACTTTTATTTTTTAGGCAAAACTCTTCCAGTTCCTTAAATGTATTGATTGTCTTATGTCTTTGGAATAGCGGACGCCATCCCCAACTTAACTTATTCAGATGAATCTCATATCCAAGATAGGGTTCATCAACTATTGCGTATTCAATATCCTTAATGTCATATTCTGTTTCGACAGCAAAATGCTCTCTCATCAGCTTTTTATTTCTACTCATAAGATAAAAATTAGTTCCCATAAGATATCCTCCAAGCTTTTTATTTGATAATACCTTATGCGAACTATTATTTCATTGGACTGTTAGTCCAAAATCATATTGCTGTCTCAAAAAATATTTAATCTCCCAGTGACCACTATATCCATTTGCAACATATACCATATTCGTCATTTGTTTTATTCTTCTCTTCACAGTCCTTACACCAACACCTAACCTTGTTGCAATTTCCGATGTGGAAATTTGAAGATTTTCTTCTATCATATCAAAGATTTGTTTCTGCAATTTGTCTTGAGCGCCACCTTGAGTGCCATTCCTCGTATCACATTGAGTATCGTTAACATTTATCACATAATCATGTCCATAATTCAGATTATACAAAGTCAATGTAAAATCATCATTATCCGCCTCAAAGACTGGTATCTTGGTCTCATCAAATTCAACTTGTCCCTTGTAGTCTGCCAATATTTTCTTAAATCCGTTCCTGTATGTAATAGTTTGACAAGCCTTATATCTTCTAACATTCAATAAAGAAATGACTTACCTGTACCACAGTCTCCCTCAATAAGTGTAATTATATCATCAAATTAAAGATCGTATAAAAATAGATCTGCCTTAAATCTAATTGTGGCATCACTTGTTACATTAAAAATGTTGGTATGCATAGACATACAAATAATATTGTGAGTAAAATCTAAACTTATATTATTATCATAACATATTCTTTTAATAATTTCTCAAACTATTATATCTGTGGTACTATCAAAACAGGTATCATATAGGTATCACGACAAAGAAAAAGCCCCATAAATGGCTTGTTTACGCCATTTATGAAGCTCTGTTTATTATTCAAACTCGACAACTACTAATCAATTTTGTTTAGAGATTATTTTCTATCGTATTTGCCTTTCTTTTAATTCTTTGATTTGTCCATATTATCCTGCCTGTATAAGCTAATGTTATCATTTTGTTATCGCTGTTGATAACACAGCATAAGTAACTGTGGATAATAGCAATATGTTCCGATACAGATTATAAGCAGCTTTGCTTAGAAAATCAACTATTTGTTTCTGTATCTTCAATAAGATTTTTCTTCAATGCTTCAATCGTATCTTGATTCTTCTTCAAAAGTTCTAATTGTCTGTATGCCTTTTCCCGTAATATTTTTAATCGCTCAATTTTAGGCACTTCCCGTCTTATCAGATCAGCGTTTGTATCCTCCAGATTGATAAGCACAACCAATTCTTCCGCAGAAGCAAAATCTCTGATATTGGAATTCTTCCCCTTTATTCCTTTTTCGCTTCTCCATTGGGATGCTGTTTTTCCAAACAAAGCCATATTTAAAATGTCCGCTTCAGAAGCATATGTATATGCCATTTCCTGTTGGGACAACGTCGGTGTAATCAAAAACTCCTTCACCGCATCCGTATGAATTCGGTAGTTTATTTTTGAAAGTTCTCTCTTTACATCCCAGCCAATCGCTAAACGGTCTGCTTCATCTTTCTTTAAACGCTGATAATATACAGCTTAAATTCTGGTGAAATCCAAGAAGCAAACTCAAACGCAATATCCGTGTGTGCATAAGTACCACCATATCGACCTGATTTTGATATGATACCGATTGCATCCGTTGCTTTTATCCACTGCTGCGGTGTCAGTGTAAATGCATTATCTCCTGACTCTGCTTTAAACCTATCGAATTCGATAGGTTTAAAATTGGGATTATGAATTTGTTCCCACAATCCCAAAAATGAAATTGTAGAATGATTACGCATCCAGTTTGCCACTACAATAAAAGCATTGTCTGGATTTTTATATTTTGCAATATCAGTGAGCGAAATATAGGCGTCTTTATTAACAATATCTCCCATTACTCTGATTTCAGTTCCATTGGCATCTATTTTCATATTTTTCATATGATTCCCCTTTATTTATATCATCTTTAAAAACGCCAATATATTGTTTTCCATTCTCCCTTACTTCTTTTTATTTCCCAGCTCACTTAATTCTATCAATGTTTTCATTGAATTGGGATTTCTTAACAGCTCAGGAAGAACTGCTTTCATTATTGCTGTATTGGAATCCTCTATAGGCGCAGATGGCGTTGCTGCCTTAATAACTGCTTGTATTGTTTCTGTATCCTTATTATGAATTTCCTTTTTTAACTGGGATATATCGTCCTGAATTTCATATAAAATTGGAATCAATTGAGATATATCTCCATTCATCTCCTTAGTATCGGAATCGTCTTCATTATTTTGATCTGATTTCGTATCAAACGATAGGGCCCCTATTGTTTTGATTAACCTGGATTTAATCTCTTCAACTGAATCCAAGTCACTAAGGTCATAATCAAATGCTCTGATTCCAGCTATGTCAAAAGGAATCCTTTCATTTTTACATTTCAAATGGATAATTGGTTTTCCAGTTGAAGCTCTGTAACCCATCTCATAAAAAGCGTTCGGATTATGTCCTGTAATATCCGCAATCACAAGTTCTGATTGTAATAAGTAATCTATAATAGTTTGGGTTATTGAATCTGGTTGATTTAACTTGTCCACTCTTATAGGTTCAAATCCAGTTTCTTCACATACAGGTGCGATTATATATTTGAACATTTGATCCGCCCGTTTTCTTATTTCGCTCCCTTCATCACCTATTGGTGATACTACAAAACATTTTTTCATATCCTCACTCCTTAATTTTATAGAATATATACCTCTATCCACTTTTTTTATTGATCCATTTCTCATTAAAGTATTCAAAGAGCCTGCAAATTGCCCCTCTGTATAATCACGAACATCTTGTTCTCGAAGATAATGCTTAATGTCCTGCACACTATGTTCTTGTTTGTCTGATAAAAATTCTAATACAACTTCTTGTATTGTCGAACTCATTGTCATATCTTTACCCCTCCTAATTTACTCTAATAATACCTCTGCAATATCTTAGAGTCAAGTCCTTTTCTTGCATTCTTGTTTGTTTTCTTGTTATTCTTGTATATTATTAAAAATCTATACTGTTAAAAAACAAAAATATATGGCAGATAATCTATAGATTACCTACCATATCAGACTGTAGACAAAACGCTTTTGGTCAGCACTCCAGAAGCGTTTTTTTGTTTTCGGTTCAAAAAGTGTGTACTTGATCAATAATAAACACTTTTGGGCTCC
>ENA-OWRJ01001616-OWRJ01001616.1-human-gut-metagenome-genome-assembly--contig:-NODE-1616-length-22711-cov-4.917991_pt1 | contig 22711 bp, 20 predicted proteins | sample MGYA00248269_ERZ651897 | MGnify/ENA primary metagenome ERZ651897 (study PRJEB26924, sample SAMEA4378252) | human gut metagenome | biome: human gut; feature: human-associated habitat; material: faeces...
GTTGCCAGAATCGTCAGGCTTCCGCCCTCACGCATATTACGGGCTGCGCCAAAAAATCTCTTAGGCATATGAAGGGCCGCCGGATCAAGACCACCGGATAAAGTCCTTCCACTTGGCGGGATAATCAGGTTATAGGCTCTGGCAAGTCGTGTAATGGAATCCAGAAGGATGATCACATCCTGTTTATGTTCTACCAGACGACGGGCACGCTCCACAACCATCTCGGAAACTCTCTTATGATGCTCCGGAAGTTCATCAAACGTGGAATAGATCACTTCCACATTAGGTCCCTGGATTGCTTCCTTGATATCGGTAACCTCCTCCGGACGCTCATCGATCAGAAGGATAATGAGATGCATATCTTTATTATTCTTAAGGATGGACTTGGCAACGTCCTTCAGAAGGGTTGTCTTACCGGCTTTCGGCGGAGATACGATCATTCCTCTCTGTCCCTTTCCGATAGGGCTGATCAGGTCTACAATGCGCATGGCAGTTGTACCGCCTGCACGCTCCATAACCAGTCTCTCATTAGGAAAGATCGGTGTCATATCTTCAAAATTATATCTTCTCTGGCCTTCACTCGGATGGAATCCATTGATGGAGGACACGTAAAGAAGTGCACTGAATTTCTCTCCCTGGGTCTTGATCCGGATATTTCCCTGGATGATATCACCGGTCTTTAAATTAAAGCGGCGGATCTGGGAAGGCGAAACATAAATATCGTTTTCACCAGGAAGATAGTTGGCACAGCGGATAAATCCATATCCATCCGGAAGTACCTCCAGGATCCCATTGGCTTTTTCACCACTGTCCAGCTGTGTGGATTCTGAAGGAACATTGCCATTCTCCGGACGCGCTTCTGCCTCGTGGCTGCCATCACGTGTATAAGCACGTTCTTCCTGTGCCGGCCTTCTGTAATTCTCCCTGTTATATGCACTGCGGTTGTAGCTTTCTCTGTTGTTCTCTCTGCGTCCGTTTATATTTCTGTGTTCCTGATCATTCCGCTCCGTACGATACTCTTTCCGTTCCTGCTGATTTTCAGATGCTGGACGGGTTCGATATTCATTTTTTTCATTTTCCTGTACTTTCTCTTTCAGAGAATTCTCACCCGCTGTATTTCCCGGTGTTTCTTCCGTCTTCTCCTTCACCGCTTCCTTTGCGTCTTCTTCCAGCATTCTCTCGATCAGTGCCGGTTTTCTCAAAGTAGAGATTCCCTTCATCCCTCTTGCCTTTGCCAGATCTTTCAGCACTGCCAGAGACAATGATTCATATTTTTCTCTCATAAATAAATCCTCTATTCTTGCTTAATTATGATAAATTGTAATTTTATAATGGAAATCTGATGCAGTCTGACATGACCGCACTGGTATCTGAACCGTTATGAAATATGATTATGATAATAATATACACTATTTTTGAAGCAATGCAAGAAATTTTTGTCGACAATGAATCTTCCGTTACCGGAAGGGGGGGCTGGATATCTCAAGTAACGAGAATGCGATGCGCAGTTATTCAAAAAATCCCCGGGATAAACTCCCGGGGATTCGGCTGTATAACTTATTATTTCCAGATTACCTTATAAACATTCATGATCTTGTTTACCTGTGCGTCTGTAACCTTTGACAGTGCATTGGTGATTGCTTCGTATGTCTGAGGACGCTGTGCCTTCAGTACAGAAGGATTCTCTGTATACTCCAGAACGGATTCTGCGAAGTACTCAGACGCATTCTGTGTTGCATAAGCCTTTCTGACACCTGTGAATTTAGATTTCTCACTGTTATAAACAGATGCGAAAGCTGCATTCTTATCTACATTACCAGCGATAAATGCAAGATAATGGCCAAGCTCATGGTAGATCGTATCATCCTCCACTTTAAGAGTGATCGTTCTTGATCTTCCATCAAAATATCCGGCGTAGGAAACGCTTGGATCAACAATGACGGTAAATCCCATCTTTGTAAATGCATTTAATACTCTGCTGTCCATCTGAGGTGCAATAGATGCTACATTGCTGACTGTGTATTTCTCTTTTTTAGCAGTTGTACTTCCTGCAGTAGTAGCATTCACAGTTGTAGATGCCGCTGCAACAACTGTTGTAGTTGTCTGCACTGTAGTGGTAACCTTCTGTGTCTGTACTACATTTTTAGATTTTTTGGTGTATTTCCGGCTTGTATATGTCTGTACGGTTGTTGTTGTCTTTATGGTTGTAGTCTGATTTTTCTTGGTTGTCTTTTTTGTAGTTTTCTTGGTTGTCGGAAGTTTCTTGGTATAAGTCTTCGTAGCTGCTGCTTTTAACTTGATGTTCTTCTTGGTTGTCTTGCTGCTCTTGGTTGTCTTGGTTGTAACCTTCGGCTGTGAAGCAAGCGGTGTATCATCATCTTCAATCGTCTGCTCAACTACCGGATCTGTGTAATTCGGCAGTTCCGGCACCTGTGAGTCCTGCCATACCATTGCAAAGCTTCCTGCTGTGATCAGTGCAGCAGCTGCAATACATCCAGCTGCGATCTTCTTTTTCATAAAGAAATTTTTAAGGTTCATTTTTTTCATACTTTTCACACCTTTCTGAAAACGGACGTTCCGACCGTCATCCATATTCGGTGGCCGCAGAATTTACTGCATCAAAAAAACCGCTTATTTTAAATAAACGGCCGCGTCAACACATAAATCCTTTTCACCTGAATGCTGTCTGATTACGTCACTAAATCGGAATTTAATGCGGCAACCGGCTGTCATAGTCTTTCAATTGTGACCTTAGACCCTTGGCTTTGCGTCCCTGCTTTTCAACAGGTTTGCCTTTTATATGTATAGTATATGTTTTTTCTTTCGAAATGTCAACATTTTACTCCCTGCTTTCTCTGCTTGTTCTGTCTTTTTTTTTCATAATCTGCTATACTGTTATCTGTAAAAAAAGAAAAAAACATTATATGACAGGAGAACGGCAAATATGTCAAAAACTTTATCTGCCCGTCTCTTTTTTGTACTGCTGCTTTTCGGAACTGTGTTTTTTCTGACTGGCTGCGGGAATTCCGGAAGTTCCGGTGACAAGCCTCCGTCTTACTCACCAGCCCGTGTTCTCACTCCGGAGGCACCCGGTAAACAGACACTGGGAAGTTCCCCTCTGATCCTGGATATTTCCAATCAGGACCAGGGTTATATGACTGCCAGCTCCGACTCAGGAGATTCCCGTATGAATATACAGCTTACTTCCCCGTCCGGTGTCCTTTACTCCTATTTTCTGGAGCCGGAGGAACAGGCTGTTATTCCCTTTTCGGAAGGCTCCGGAGATTATTCCATTACCTGTTACCAGCAGGTAGACGGAAGCCAGTATGCCGCACTTTATGCAGAAACTCTTACTGTAAAACTTCAAAATGAGTTTCTTCCATTTCTGTATCCCAACCAGTATGTGGATTTTTCCGTCAAAAGTGAAGCCTGTACTCTGGCACAGTCACTGGTCAAAGATGGTATGAACGATGTGGAAATCCTGAAAGCTTTTTATACATATGTCACAGAACATATCACCTACGATTACGATAAGGCAGATTCTGTAGAGGCCGGATATCTTCCTGATGTAGACGAAACCCTTCAGTCAGGCACCGGCATCTGCTTTGATTATGCAGCACTGACTGCGGCAATGCTTCGAAGTCAGGATATTCCCTGCAAACTTGAGATTGGCTATTCCGGCGACATCAAGCATGCCTGGATCGATGTCTACATCCAGAACAAAGGCTGGGTAACAAAAGCAATCTCCTTTGACGGAGATACATGGAAACTTATGGACCCAACCTTTGATGCCAACAGCAACGGCAATGAAGCGATCCAGGAATATATCGGAGACGAAAGCAACTACACGGTACAGTATACACACTGACCAACCACCCGCAAAAAAGGAGACTTTATTATGAAATCTAAACTGACAGCCCGGGAATTATCCAATTTCTGCGGGCAGATGGGAATACTGCTGCATTCCGGCATATCAACAACAGAAGGAATCCATATCCTCTGTGAAGAAAGCAAAACCGACACAGATCGTGAGATTCTGAAGCCACTTATCAATTCCATGGAAAAAAACGGTTCTCTTTCCCAGGCTCTTGAGGATTCCGGCTGTTTTCCAAAAGCTATGACCGCCTATATAAAAACAGGCGAAGAAACCGGTTGTCTGGATGAGATCATGACAAGCCTCTCCCGGCATTATGATCAGGAGCAGGAAATTTCCCAGCAGATACGAAGTGCAGTCACCTATCCGCTGATCATGCTTGGAATGATGGCAGTAGTAATCCTGGTTCTTCTTGTAAAAGTTCTCCCCGTGTTCCAGCAGGTCTTTCATCAGATGGGTCTGGAAATGAACGGAATCTCACAGGGACTTTTAAATGCCGGCAATATGATCAGTCGCTATTCTGCTGTTTTTCTGATTCTTGCAGTACTTCTCATTGGCTGCATTCTTTTTTTCAGTCTCACAGAAAAAGGTCATGCCAAACTTCGAAAACTGGTCACACATCTTCCTGTTTTTTGTGAGATTCCTGTTGCCATGGATTACAGCCGTCTGGCGCAGGGACTGTCTCTGGGGCTTCGAAGCGGTCTTTCTCCGGAAACCAGTCTTGAGCTTACAGAAGCAATGCTCACACAACCGGAAATTCTTGAGAAGCTCCGAAAAACTTCCGAACTTCTGAACAACGGGGAAGCTTTTTCAAAGGCTCTGACAGAGTCCGAACTGTTCAGTGGCATGGAGGGACGTCTGATCAGTATTTCCTTCTACTCCGGAACCAGTGACGAAACTTTTCGCAGGCTGTCTCAGCAGTACACAGAAAAATCCATAGATCTGATCTCTCAGGCAGTATCTGTTGTGGAACCAACTATTGTGATCCTGCTTTCCCTGCTTGTAGGACTTGTCCTGCTTTCCGTAATGATGCCGCTTCTAGGAATCCTTTCAGATTTTGCGATATAAGGTGGTGACAACATGGAACTTTTTGAAAGTCGACGAAAAAAAATTTTCCGGGGGCTTCTGCTTCTTTTTCCTGTATTTCTTCTGATATTTGCCTGTATTCTGTTTGTAGCGGGCGTCAGTCATACATCCGGCCAGGCTCTCGTGAAAGAACAGGATGCTCTGGAGCAGGCATTAAAGAACAGTGCTGTCCGCAGCTACGCCATGACCGGTGAATATCCTGAAGATCTTGCACAGCTCCTTAATGATTACCATATCACCTATGACAAAAACCGATTTATCGTAGAATATATCCCCAACGGTTCCAATCTCCTGCCTTCTATCAGCGTTATTGCGCGTCCTGGCAGTTCGAAAGGAGGCGCTTCTTCATGAAACTGAAAAAAAATACCGGCCATTCCATATCCTCTCTTTTTTCACTCCTTCTGTTCGGTGTTTTTGCGCTGTTTCTTATGCTGATGCTGTTGTTCTCCGCAAGAGTTTACCAGCAGACTGTAAAACAGACGGATTCCGATTCCGGGCTTGGGACTGCCATCACCTATCTGACGACCAAATTCCGGCAGCATGACCAGGCCGACGGGATTTTCTCAGGTTCCCTGGATGATATCCCTGCACTTTGTTTTCGGGACACACTGAAGGGAAAAGATTATATTACCTATATTTATCTGAAAGATGGAAATCTTACAGAACTTTTCACCGTTGCGGATTCTCAGGCAAGCGCATCGGCCGGTACTTCCATTTCTCAGCTTTCGGATTTTCAGGCAGAAAACCTGGATAATGGTTTTTACCGCATTTCCCTGAAAAGTGCAACCGGAATCTCTGCACACTTTCTGCTGCACAGCACAGCCGAATCTTCCGTTACCGGTACAGATGCAGGCAAAAAGGAGGCATCATGAAGAAATCACAGCATAATTCCAGTACCAGTCTTTTTCTTATGGAAATGATCCTGGCGCTTTTATTTCTTTCTCTCTGCTCGGCTGCCTGCATTCAGATTTTTGCGGCAGCCCGTAAAAACCGTATACAGGCAGAACAGTGGAATCAGATTCAGGCACTCACCACTTCTGTGGGAGAAGCACTGGAAGGCAGCAATGGATCTCCCAAACAGCTTCTTGCTCTTCTTCCGGATGGCACACAGACCGACAACAGCCTGATCTGGTATTACGACCATTCCTGGCAGAACTGTTCCAGAGATGAGGCAGATTACGAAATGGTTTTCGTTTTGTCCACAACCTCCTCTGAAAAATCCGGAGAGCTTTCCTTCCGCAATATCCCGGAAAATACTTTGCTTTATCAGATCACCTTAAATTTTCCTGACTGTGGCAACGGAAAGGAGGAAATCCATTGAAACAAAAACATACTTTTTTCGTAACAGTAGGAATTCCTTCGCTGTTTCTGATCTTTTCCGTACTTTGCCTCTGTGTACTGGCTTTGCTTACTCTTTCCAGTTCACGGACCAGTTTAACAACAGCCAGACATTCCATGGAACAGACAGAGAAATATTATTCAGCCTGCAGTGAGGCTACCGAGCGTGTAGCCGATATCCGCAGTACACTGGCCGGATATTTGGCATCCGCAGAAGATAAAGCGGAATATTTTTCCCAGGTGAAGACTTTTGCAGATACGCAACAGGATCTTGTCTGGAATTCCTCTGATCACACCCTGTCTTTTTCCACGAAATTTGCCGACAGTCAGCAGCTTTCGGTGATACTTGAGATTTTTTATCCAGGAAAGACCGAAACCTCCGTATTGAAGATCCTTCAGTGGAGCACAGAATCTAATGGCACCTGGAATCCTGACAATCATCAAAATCTATTTAAAGGAGAGTGAACAAATGGATACTCCAATTCCTGAATTTCTTGCAGAAGCTGCCAATAAACGGGTCTCCGATATTTTTATCATCGCAGGCCGTCCTCTGGCCGAAAAAATTGATGGCCACCTTTTCAGCAGTGGTGACCGATTGATGCCAGCCGAAACGGAAGCACTTCTGCGCACCATCTATACACTTGCGGAAAACCGTGATATATCCCGGCTTCTGGAAACCGGTGACGATGACTTTTCGTTTTCCATTCCCGGCGTCTCCCGTTTCCGTGTCAACGCTTATAAACAGCGTGGTTCCCTGGCTGCCGTGATCCGTGTGATCGCCTTCCGGCTGCCGGATCCTGCAGAGCTTTCCATTCCGGAAGATGTGATGAGTGTTTCTGATTATACACGCGGCATGGTCCTTGTCACCGGTTCTGCCGGAAGCGGTAAATCTACCACTATGGCCTGCCTCATTGACCGGATTAACCACACCCGGGAAGGCCACATTATTACCCTGGAAGATCCTCTGGAATATCTTCACCGCCATGACCGCTGCATTGTCAGCCAGCGGGAGATCTGCACCGACACCGAGAGTTACTTGACTTCTCTTCGTGCCACCCTCCGCCAGAGCCCCGATGTAATCCTTCTGGGTGAGATGCGTGATTATGAAACCATACAGACCGCCATGACTGCCGCAGAAACCGGCCATCTGGTTCTTTCCAGTCTGCATACTCTGGGCGCTGCCAACACCATCGAGCGTATCATGGATGTCTTTGAACCTTCCCAGCAGCGTCAGATCGCTATCCAGCTTTCCATGGTCCTTCAGGCGGTTATTTCCCAACAGCTGATCCCGGATGTGGACGGCCGCAACATTCCTGTTTTTGAGATCATGCGCCTGACACCTGCCATCCGAAATATGATCCGTGACAACAAAGTCCACCAGATCGAAGGCGTAATCTCCACTTCCAGCCAGGATCAGATGCGTTCCATGGACCAGAGTCTTCTGGAATTATACAAAAAAGGCCGTATCACTAAGGATACAGCCGTGAGCTATGCAATGAATCCGGATATGCTGAAACGCCGGCTTATGTAACAATGCCTGAAAATACAAAATTCCTCATCACCTGCCAGACTTCGTGACAGTGATGAGGAATTTTTATTTTTCTTAATCAGTGCACTACATTTCCTACAATTCCATAGGAAACAATATACATAATCGCACTTGCCATAAAAAGTCCGCACAGGATCGCAATGGAGGATTTTTTGATATCCACCTCAAGAAGAGATGCGATCAGTGCACCGGTCCAAGCACCGGTGCCAGGAAGGGGGATTCCCACAAACAGCAGAAGTCCCAGAAATTCATAGCGTTTGATCTGATCACTTTTTCCCATGGCTCTGTTTTCCATTTTTATGATCACACCTCTGAACAGTTTTGTTTTTTTCATCCATTTAAAGATCTGCCGGATAAAAAGCAGGATAAACGGAATCGGGATAATGTTTCCCACGATACAGATCGGCAGTGCTTTTGCCGCTGAGATCTTCAGCAGAGAGGCTGCCAGAAGACCGCCTCGAAGCTCCAGGATCGGGATCATGGAAATGATGAACACAGCTCCCTCCGGAGAGATAAACTGTGAGAGATGGTTTGAAAACCACTGTACCAGTACTTCCATAGTACCTCCTTAATATTTATTTCTGCAGATATTCCTTCAGGAATTCCACCAGTTTTTTCATCTCCTTATCGGTACCGATGGTGATGCGGAGATGATTGTCGATTCTGTCCTTCGGGAAATATCTCACATAGATATGTTTCTCCCTGAGTGCTCCGAAGAGCTTTTTTGCCGGACAGCTCTCATGTGTGGCAAAGATGAAGTTCGCCTTGGAATCCTGGAAAGAAAATCCCAGTTTCTTAAGCTCTGTCTTTGTCCACTCTCTTGTTGTAATGATCTTATTACAACACTCTTCAAAATATGCCTGATCTTTCATAGATGCCACACCGGCCGCAATGGTGGTACGGTCCATGGTGTAGGAGTTGAAGGAATATTTCACATCATTGAGATATTTGATCAGTTCCGGATTTCCGAAGGCATAACCGATACGCATGCCCGCCAGAGATCTGGATTTGGAAAAGGTCTGCACAACAAGAAGATTGTCATATTTCTCGATCAGCGGCAGTGCGGAAGTGGCTCCGAAATCCACATAAGCCTCATCTACGATCACAATGCTCTCCGGATTTTTTGCTACAATCTCCTCGATCTCGGAAAGAGGCATTTCCACACCGGTAGGTGCATTGGGGTTCGGGAATACGATTCCGCCGTTTTCGCGGAAATAATCTTCTTTCCGGATATGGAACTCTTCATCCAGTGCCGGACGCTCATAAGGGATCCGGAAAAGATCGGCCCATACATCATAGAAAGAATAGGTGATATCCGGGAACAGGATGGGTTTCTCTGAATTAAAAAATGTCAGGAAACACATTGCCAGTACATCATCAGATCCAACGCCTGTAAATACCTGCTCGTCCTTCAGCCCGTAAAACGCAGCAATGCTGTGTACCAGGTCTCCGGCTGTCGGGTCCGGATAAAGTCTCAGAGTGTCGGTATCAAGGGCTTTCAGTGCCTTCTCCACACCCGGGGCCGGTGAATATGGATTCTCGTTTGTATTCAGTTTGATCATACCGCTCTCGTTTGGCTGCTCGCCAGGAGTATACGGCACTACTTTTCGTATATTAGCTTCCCATGGTTTCATGCTGTGCTTGACCTCCTATCATATTCTTTTGCTATTGTACTCACTGGAAGGACATTTGTCAAAGGGTAATACCACCTGTCAGATGCAAAAAGACACCCGTACCGGGTTACAGGGTACGGGTGTCTGATTTATTTTCTTAACTTATGAAGGGCTGTTCTGGTCTGTATCGGACGGATATCCGTGCTGTATCTGTAATCAGATACGTGCTACGCCTGTTGCTTTTGCTGCCTCTGCTACTGCTTTGGCTACAGCCGGTCCGACTCTCTTGTCGAATGCCTTCGGAATGATATACTCCGGAGAAAGCTCCTCGTCTGTGATCAGATCTGCAAGAGCCTTGGAAGCTGCGATCTTCATCTCATCGTTGATATCGCTTGCTCTTACGTCAAATGCACCACGGAAGATTCCAGGGAATGCAAGAACGTTGTTGATCTGGTTCGGGAAGTCACTTCTTCCTGTGGAGATAACCTTAGCTCCGCCTGCTTTTGCGTCATCCGGGAAAATCTCCGGTATCGGGTTTGCGCATGCGAAGATGATGGCATCTTTGTTCATGGTCTTAACCATCTCTGTTGTAACTGCTCCAGGAGCGGAAACACCGATAAATACATCCGCGCCAACCAGCATCTCTGCAAGAGATCCCTGTTTCTTCTGAAGGTTTGTGAGCTTGCTCATCTCTTCCTTAACCGGGTTCATTCCTTCTGTACGTCCCTCATAGATGGCACCCTTTCTGTCGCAAAGTGTAACATCCTTGAAGCCGGCTTTCAGAAGAAGTCTGCAGATAGAGATTGCTGCAGCACCTGCACCGTTCATAACGATACGTACTTCCTCTTTCTTCTTTCCAACAACTTTCAGAGCGTTTGTAAGACCTGCAAGTGTGATAACTGCAGTTCCGTGCTGATCATCGTGGAAGATCGGAATATCACATTTCTCTTTCAGTTTTTTCTCGATCTCAAAGCATCTCGGAGCGGAGATATCCTCAAGGTTAACACCACCGAAGGATCCGGAGATCATGTAAATAGTATTTACGATCTCGTCTACATCATGGCTCTTAATGCAAAGCGGGAATGCGTCTACATCGCCGAATGCCTTGAACAGTACACATTTACCTTCCATTACAGGCATACCAGCTTCCGGTCCGATGTCACCAAGACCAAGAACTGCGGAACCATCTGTTACAACAAGACACATATTCCATCTTCTTGTAAGCTCGTAGGATTTATTGATATCTTTCTGGATCTCAAGGCAAGGCTGAGCTACACCTGGTGTATATGCAAGAGAAAGGTCGTCTTTATTCTCAACCGGCACTCTTGTAACAACCTCGATCTTACCTTTCCAATCTCCGTGCAGTCTTAATGACTCTTTTGCATAATCCATTTTCTTTTCCTCCTTGGATAATTGTGATATATTTCATTTCAAAAGGATTACCTGAATTAATAATTGCCATTGAAGAATTTACTGTCTTTTGGAAGCTCATAGCCCTCAAAATAAGAACCGAAGTCAAGCTTCAGATAACTGCAAAGATCAGCAAGTTCTACCATGGTATTGTCATTGACCGGAATTCCGTTTTCTTTTCTGTCTTTTTCAGCAGCTACTTCTTTCTCACCGTGTGTATAGATTCTCTCCTGACCGTCTGCCTTCGGGCTCTCCCGAAGTGCCTCAAGGTATTCTGAAAAGTGTCTGCGGATCGCATCCGGATCACCGAATGCCGCCGGGTTGATCGCCATAAATCCATGGCAGATACCGGTCTTATCCGGGAAGGTACAGCATTTGTCAGAAGTAACGCCCATGGAAAGAATGGAGCTGAACAGCTCACAGAGCATTCCATAGCCATATCCCTTATGGCTTCCGCTGACTTCCTCGTTTCCACCAAGAGGCATGATTCCGCCGCCTTTCTTGGCTACGATGTTTGCAAGTACATCCGGTGCATTATTGCTGGCATGACCGTTTTTGTCAAGTGCCCAGCCATCCGGAAGAGGCTTGCCCATCTTATTATACATTTCCAGTTTACCTCTGGTTACAACTGTTGTGGAACAGTCAAAGAAAAACGGATACGGGTCTGCAGGCATAGCAACTGCGATCGGGTTGGAACCCAGCATAGCCTTTCTTCCGAAGGTCGGTACCATGATCGCCTCGGAGTTGGTACATGCCATTCCAAGAAGTCCTTCATGACAGGCCATGTTCGCATAATATCCTGCAATACCGAAATGGTTGGAATTTCGTACACTTACGATTCCCACACCAGTTGTCTTCGCCTTCTCAATTGCCTTTTCCATGGCAAAATGGCTGATCAGCTGGCCCATTCCATTATGTCCGTCTATCACAGCAGAAATCGGTGTCTCAAAAACAACTTCCGGTTTCGCCTGGGGATGAATAGTCCCCTTCTCGATTCCTTTATGGTAACGAACCATTCTCTGCATTCCGTGGCTCTCGATTCCATATAAATCAGCAGTCAGAAGAACATCTTTAATAATGTTTCCCTCTTCCTCAGAAAAGCCAAACGCTTTGAAAACGTCTCCGCAGAAATGGTTCAGTGTGTCATAACTCCATTTTACATATCCCATAATCGTAAGTCCTTTCTCCTGATATTTCCGGCAGGTTACCGCCCACGCTGTGGCCTGCTGCATATTTTATATGATACTGCAGGGGTACAGTAACCTTCATCCTGTGCTGTCTCGTCTTACGCTGTCCTGCCTCATGCTGCTTCAACTTATGCTGTCTCATCTCATGCTGTCTCAACTTATGCTGTCTCGTCCTAAAGCCTTCAGGATGCTGCCATAATATCAAACTTTTTGGTATTACCAATACAGTCCCTATTATAGCACTCGGTCTTACCAAAATCAATAGTGGTCTTACCAGATTAACGGGATTTTTACTGAAATTTTATTTAATTTTTGTCAGGTAGATCAGCGATGAAATACAAGGCTGTTCTCACCCTGCTGCTGTGCGATCTCCATTATATATTTCTCAATGGTTTCCATATGTTCGCGCATCAGCCTCTCCGCCTGGTTCCGGTCTCCGGAAATAATAGCTTCCACCAGCCTTCTGTGCTGGTCATCCACCTCAAGAGCGGAATTATGTTTCTGCATAATATAAGCTCGGGTACCGGAAATGATCTCCTCTGTCAGCTGCGCTGCCGCATCCAGAACATTATAGATCATAGGATTCCCTGCGATCCTGCCGATCTTCGTATGAAGCTTCTTATCAAGACCTGCACGAGCTTTCTCGTCCTCTGAGCTCTCCAGCTGTGCCAGGATGGAACGCAGATCTAATGCATCCTTCTCTGTACACTTCCCGGCTGCAAGAAGCGCAGCCTCCTGCTCCAGCGCAGAACGAAGTTCCTGTACCTGCTGTACATGACTGTTATTCAGCTGAAAAAGAAGGGCCAGTGGTGCAGAAAGCCACTGATCCATATTCTCGGTAATATAGTTGGCTCCGCCGCGGACCGTTGTGACAATTCCCATCAGCTCCAGTGCCCGCAGGACTTCACGGACAGCAGGTCTGGAAACTCCCAGTGATTCTGCCATAATACGTTCCGCAGGTAACGTATCACCCGGTTTCAATTCTCCATGCCGGATATTGTCTATGATCTGTGTTAATATTCCGTCAAATGCCCGTTCTTCTGTAATCTTTGTAAACATGTCGTCCGTTTCGGCCGCCTTCCTTTATTATTGTGTTGCCTTCCTTTACATAAAAATCCCGGAATATAGACAAGTGGATATTTACCATCCGCAATCGCCATACAGCTCTGCATCAAATAGTCACTCTGCAGCCATTCAGTCAGTCTGTGCATTTTGACTATTTGCCCTCTCTATTTTCCGGACTTTTATAGTAAATATTATACGATAATTCCCCAATTTAATCAATAGTAAATAATAAATTGGTAAGACATATTACATTATTCCATTATTGAGAATGTTTTCCACTTCCTCCATCTGACCCAGAAGCATTTTCTGGCGGTCGTCAAAAAGAAGACCTTTATTATGCCTGTAATACTGGTCAGAACCGTTCTCCCGAATGAACCAGAGACTATAATAGTTGGCATTCAGTTCTGTGATAAATGCCACCATTTCCTGACTGTCCCCAAAGGCAGCTTCCATAAAGTCGAAAACGTTCTGAAGAGTAAAGGATATTTCGTCGGTTCGGTTTTCGTAGGCTTCGGTTTCGGATTCAAAGAGGGCTTTCACAAACTCATAGTTCCTGTTTGACGATAGAACTTCCGATTCTGCTGCAGCACTTCTGCCTCCTGCCGGCTCTGAACCTGATCCGGTTTTATCTGATCCGGTTGATTCCGAAGCTGATTCCAATCCGGACGCATTTTCAAAGAATGACACAACACGCTTCTGTATACGCTCCTGCTGTTTTGTAAGAAGCTCACTCTTTTTGTCCTTTTCAAGATCCGCCTCTGCTTTTTCCATGAGATTTTTTGCTGTGAGGCTGTCCTGAGCTTCTCTGAAGTACACCATATAATCATACAGTTTCGTGAGATAGGCATCGGTAAGATAGCATTCTGTAAAAAGCTCGCTGAGCTTTCCATTGAGAAGGCTTACAATGCTCAGATGCTCATCCAGAGAGGCCGTGCGGATCTTACCCAGGGTAATGGAATCCCACTTTCCTTTCAGGATGTCTTCCACTTTATAATCCGTTCTGTACTTATAATAAAGAGCCAGATAGCTGGCGAAATCCTTCGCGATCATCCTGTGCTGGATGTACTGGCTGACCACCTCACGGTCTACGGTTTTTCCAAGGATCTCATAAACCTGGATCAGACGTGAAAGATCCTCCCAGCCTCTGGCTGTGGCAAAGATCTTTCCGTCTACGGTATTCTCCACCCTGTAGAAATTTTTTCTGCGAAGCTCCAGATAGGAGATCACCGCCGGATGAATTCCCTGCTGGTAGGCGTATTCCTTCCATACATCAAAGTCTGCCTCCACATCAATCTTCTTGATACGGTCCAGAGTGACCACATCGAATTCCCGGACGGATTTGTTATATTCCGGCGGGTTGCCTGCTGTGATGATTACCCAGCCTTCCGGCACCTTCTGGTTTCCGAAGGTTTTTCCCTGAAGGAACTGCAGCATCATCGGTGCCAGTGTTTCAGATACGCAGTTGATCTCATCAATGAACAGGATGCCTTCTTTCAGACCTGTTTTTTCCATTTTGTCGTAAACGGATGAAATGATCTCACTCATGGTATATTCCGTGACAAAAAATTCTTCCTCACCGTAATTCTTTTTTACAATGAAAGGAAGTCCCACGGCACTCTGTCTGGTGTGGTGGGTAATAGTATAAGAAACAAGGGCAATCCCACATTCCCTTGCGATCTGCTCCATAACCTGTGTCTTTCCGATTCCCGGAGGGCCCATAAGAAGGATCGGTCTCTGTCGGATCGCCGGGATCCGGTACTCACCGAATTCGTCCTTTGAAAGATATGCTTCTATGGAATCTCTGATCTCCTGCTTTGCTCGTTTTATGTTCATGGTATTTCTTCTCCTTGTAATTCTTCCTCCGTGATCACCAGCTTCATGGCCCAGGCCGGGATATCCACATCCTCAGGCTCCTGCTCCATAAATACAAATGCTGTCCGGTATGGCGGCATCTTTGCCGGAAAAAGCCCGTATCCGTCTGTAAAATACACCAGGCCCTTCAGATTTTCAAACTCACGTTTTTCCATCAGCTCTTCCACATAAGCAAAAGCCGGACGGAAATCTGTACCTCCATCACCGTAAAGTTCCAGGCTGTCCATGTAATCCTGCAGTTCTTCTCTGCTGGTGATCTTCACATCCGAATGCACCTTCTCATCACACTGGATAATGTGTATATTTACCTTCTGGAAAAAATTCCCGCTGTCGCTTAAGATCCCATAGGTTTCCTCCAGAAATCTCTGTACCAGTTCTCCTGAACAGGACATGGAGGTATCGATCACAATGACAAATTCCGAAACTTTTTTCACTTCTCTGGTTTCCAGGGGTTCGATCAGCGGCATATTCCCGTAAAGGGAAAGCCCGTAGGTATAAAAATTATAATCAAAGCTGTCCGGATCTACAGTCAGTTCTTCCCGAAATACTGCAAACTTCCGCAGAAATTCCCGATAATCATATCGTTCCCGGTTCTCTATTTTCAGCTGGTCCAGAAAATCTCCGTCCTGCTCTCCTGACTCTCTGGAAAAGGTCTCCAGATCTGTCTCGATCCCATCGCTGATATCTCCCCATTTTTTGCTCATCAGGGGATTGGGTTTCCGGTCGGGCTGCTGGTTTGCCCAGTATTTATGGTCGTCCACGTAGAACTCTTTTTCAAGCTGTGCCAGTTCTTTTTCCTTCAGAAATTCTTCTTTCAGAATCTTGTAGATTCTCTCTGCATTCAGCGTCTTCTTTTCCTTTTCCAGAAGACGGTAGGTTTCCCTCCGGAGAAGACTTCTGGAATATCGGACTGAGCGGTGGTAGATCCCGTCGATCATATGCTCCACTGCAATATCGCAGCTTAAATTCCACAAACGCTTCTCTATTCTCGGCTTCCCAAAGTGCCGGAAAATGCAGTGAAATACCATATGGAGATATCCTCGATTCACAAGAATCCTGTTTTCTTTATAAAGCCCGCCAAGCTGTGCCGGATGGAAGTACATCACAGCCCCGTCTGTTCCAAACGGACTGACCGAACCATCCATCTGATAAATAAAGCTGCTCAGCGCCACATCCAGAAAACGCATGCCAAGATACAGCTCGTCTCTTGCCGCCCGGAGGATGCTGCTGCCGATATCCTGGAGACGCTGGGCTGCCTCCTGGGAATTGGATCCCTGACCGGGCAGGAAGTTATTTTTATTGTTTTCAGTTGTTTCTATATCACTCATAACTGAAACTTCTTTCTCCTTTTAACAGGGCACCTCTCATTTTCCTTCTCCCCGGCATCCTTCTGCTCTTCCTTCAGCATCCGGCTGCGTTCATTCATCAGAAATGCGGAAATCTCCATATCCTTCTTCCCGGCCGCCACATCAATACTATGTTCCAGGCCCTCTCTGTTCCAGAGTTTTTCCCGAGAAAGCAGCTCCAGACCATTTAAGCTTCCGCTTTCCACCAGAAATCCCCCGATATCCTTAAGATTTCCCCGGATATAATCCTCATACTGCTTCTTCGCCTTTTCGCTCAGCTGCCACGGATAACGAAGCCGCCCGAAGCTCATATCCACCAGAACCTCCAGCTTATCCATCACCACTGCCATATCAAATAGGCTGTCATACTCCGCGAAATCCAGTTCTTTATTATAGAAGCATTGCCGGTAATTGGTCCCGGATCCATGATACTCCGTAAACAAAATTCTCGCAGGCGTATTCTCCACCGCCTCATCATAATGCTCCGGAAAAACCATATGCGCACGTTTTCCACCTGCCTCGCCATTTTCATACAGAAAATCCACATCGATCTTCTGCCACAGCTCACCGAGGATCTCCTTTGCACAGGACTTGAGCCCTTTTTTCTGATGGATCACAAGCTCCTTCAACCCGCTGCAGCCCGTAAACGCCCCGGTTCCCACCTGCATCAGCTTATCCGAAAATTCCAGCCGTTCCAGTTTTTTGCATCCATAAAAAATATATCTTCCGATTTCCTTCAGCGTATCCGGGAAAACGATCTCCTGCACTTCCTCTCCGGCAAGAAGTCTCTCTTCTCCGAACGAAATTACATCTTCGCTCTCCCAGGTTTCTGCATCTTCTTCTCCATCCTTATGTGCAGAAAACGCATACGGCGCCGCACTGACTACCGGAAAGCCATTGATCTCTTCCGGCAGCACCACCCGGCTGTCTGTTCCGTAACAACGGATAATTTCTATTGTATTCTTTTTGACTCTGTAATGTATTTTCATAATTCTCCATCATACCAAGAAACAGATATCCGAAATCCATTTCCCGTTTTTATTCTTCAGGAATCATCTCATCTACTGCTGATCCCGATCTTCTATATATAGCACATCTGCATCTCATTGTAGTCTCATTATCCATTTCATGCAAGAAATTTTCCCTCGGCCCCAAATTCTGTCTAATACAGAAAACAGCCCGCCGGATACACGATGATCTTTGATCATCTTATATCTGACAGGCTGTATGCAACACAAAACGAACCTCTGTATTGTACTCTGTTTCACACTCATGAACACAATTTTATTTACTTCTTATAGGTACTGGCTAAACTCCACTTTCTCCTTATTAGGTCCCTCAATAGTAAAGAACTTCACACCATTCTCCCAGAACGGCAGGAAATGGACTTCATCATTGGTAGTATTCAGTCCGGCTGCTGTCACCAGCTCGTGGACTTTCTCCACATCCCTCACATCAATGGCAACATGGTCAATGGCGCCGGATTCCATTTTTGCTGCTTTGTTCTCGTAAGTCTCGATCACAAGATTTCCAAGCTTCAGGAAAGCAACCTTCTCATTGGCAGCCTCGTTCACCGTCTGGAAAGCGATCTTAAATCCCAGTGCCTCATAAAATTTAATGGTTGTCTCAATGTCATTGGTCGGCACACCTACGTGCTGAATTCCGTTCATCTGATCTTTTAAATTCATTTCAAAACCCCATCCTTTCATAAATCCGGTGTTCGCATCCCGCTTTACTGCATGCTCAGAAATGCGATCACTCTGCAATTCTGCGTTCTACCTGTGCAAGCTCTGGATTTCTCTTTATTCAATACTTACATAAACTATTTTCGTAACCCTGGTTTTATTTTACATATTTATGAATGGTTGCCTTCACAGCTCCAGGTCCTGCAATCATCTCGCGGAACATGTCCTCGATCTTTTCACCCACACCATCTTTGTAAAGATCTGTAAAGAACAGTCTCTCATTGGAAAGGATCGGCTTCAGCTGATCCTTGAAGGTTTCCGGTCTTCCGATCACGATATCGCCAAGCTGCTCTGTGATTTCCTCATTCATCGGGTCCGGTGCAAGCTCAAATTTGTTTCCTTCGTCATCTACAGCCAGCATGTATCTCAGCCATCCTGCGATTCCAAGCGGGATTGCTGTCAGTCTGGAAGCATCTCCAAATTTCTTCACATATGCTTTTACAGTCTCACCAAAACGGATACCTACCATCTGGGACACATCTACAGCCAGACGAAGGTTGGTATCTCCAAGATACTCATTCGGGAAACGGTCATTAAAGAGTTCATCCACAAATGCCTGCGGGGAAAGGATTCCAGGATCTGCAACTACCGGAAGTCCCTCGTCATAAGCAACCATACGGGCCATTTTCATCATATCTTCGTTGGTATTCAGCATGTGTGCAAAGAGATCATATCCAAGTACCACACCAAGAGGGCCGGTTGCGGAATGTACAGGATTCAGGCATACGGTTACTTTCATTCTCTCGGAAAGATTGACGGTATTTCTGTCCGCCATGTATACGCCGAAGCCTTTTTCCAGAGCAGGGCGTCCGTTAGGGAAGCTGTCCTCGATAACAAGATACTGTGGCTTCTCAGCATTAACAAATGGTGCTATGTATGTCTTCTTTCCTGTGATCACCGGCTGCATGTCTTCAACGCCAAGCTTCTCAAGGTCTGCTGCAATCTGCTCGCTTGGACGAGGTGTGATCTTGTCGATCATGGTCCACGGGAATGCAACCACCTTCTCATCCGTTACATAATCTACAAAGCCATCATCTACAAAGCCTGCTTTATGCCATTCCTCTGTCATAGTCAGCACGGACTCACGAAGCTTGGCGCCGTTCTGTGAGCAGTTATCCATAGATACCAGAGCGATCGGATATTTACCAGCTTTATATCTCTCGTTCAGCATTGCTACCAGTACTGCCATAGCTCCGGTTGCCTTATCCGGACCGTTTTTAATATCTGCTTCCACAAACGGGAACCATGTTCCGTCTGCTTTCTGGAGTGCATAGCCCTTCTCTGTAATAGTGAAGGAAACCAGCTGCAGGGACTTAGCTGTGAAGATCTCCTTCAGGCGATTCCACTGTACTGCATCAGAGGACTGTGCTTTCACTGCTTCTGCAAGTGCCCCAAGAACTTTGTACTCACGGGTTCCATCACCGTGAAGGATGACATTTAAGCCAAGGTTGTCATATGGCGCATAAATCTTATCTACTACGTCATAATCAAAGGTCTCTACACATGTGATACCTCTGTCAAGAACTCCCTCTTCCAGAAGACCATCTGCAATACCTCCGATAAATACACGGAAGATATTTCCGATTCCGAAATGTACCCAGCCTGGTTCTTTTTTCGCTTTCTCAGTCACAGCCTCTACATCGTATCCCGGAAGATCGATGCCTGCTTTCTTCCATGCTTCACATTCTTTGATTCCTTCTCTTGTTAATTTCATAATCTTGGACCTCCCTGTTTTCTTCTATTTCGTTATTATTTACGTCTTTTACTTATGCTTATGTCTTAACTGTAAGTAGAGTATAAAACTTTTATATTTAAAAATCCATTGACAAAACACCTAATTTTCCTCTTATATTTTTGTTTACTTTTACTCAGGCGCTCCTGCATTGCATTTCCCGCAGATTTATACTAAAATACATTTAAGACTTAAACATATCTATAATTACTTTTATCAGGAGAATCTCATGAGTGAAAAAGGATTAACCACCATCAATTTAAAGAAAATAAACCGCTCCAAGGTTTACCAATATATATACCAAACACACCAGACTTCCAAAATGCAAATCGTCCAGGATCTTCAGATGGGGCTTTCCACCGTAAGCCAAAATCTGAACCTACTGGAAAAAGAAGGGCTTATTGACAGAAACGGATATTTTGATTCCACGGGCGGAAGGAAGGCCCAGGCTATCCAGATCACCTCGGATTTTCGGATTTCCATTGGTATCGGAATTCTGAAAAACATGTTCCATATCACAGCCATCGACTTATATGGAAATGCTTTTTATACAGAAACCATTGCTCTTCCCTATTCCAACACAGAAGAGTATTACAGACAGCTGACCGATAAAGTATGGGAATTCATCGCAGAGAATCACTATCCGGAAGAAAAGATCCTGGGTATTTCCATTGCCACACAGGGGATCACTTCTCCGGATAATTCCACTGTGATCTATGGAAACATCATGAACAATACCGGCATGAAGCTGGAGGATTTTTCCCGGCATCTTCCTTACCCCTGCCATCTGGAACACGATTCCAAATCCGCCGCTTTTCTGGAGCTGTGGAATCACCCGGAGCTTGACAGTGCTGTCGTGTTCCTTCTGAACCGAAACCTGGGCGGTGCCATTATCACCAATCATCAGATCCATCAGGGAAGCTCCATGCACAGCGGAACCCTTGAGCATATATGCGTGAACCCTGACGGCCCTTTATGCTACTGCGGAAACCGTGGCTGTCTGGAGACCTACTGCTCTGCCAATGCTCTGGAACAGTCTGCCGGGATGCCTGTGAAGGAATTTTTCCCGCTGCTCCGCGAAAAAAAATCTCCCCGGCTTGCTGAGCACTGGGAAGATTACCTGAACCATCTGGCCTTTGCCATGAAAAACCTGAACCTGATCATCGATGCGCCGATCATCATCAGCGGATATCTGGCACCTTATTTTACGGAAGAAGACATCACTTATCTGCTGGAACACATCAACACAGGCGCACCCTTTACCCTGGATAAAGATCAGATTCTGGTCGGTACCCACGGACAGTATACACCTGCCATTGGTGCAGCTTTATATTATGTAGAAAAATTTATACAGAGCGTGTGAATACAGGCAGCTTCACCTGAACCGCTCAAAAAAGCATGTCATACACAGCCAGACGGATATAACTTGATCCGCTCTGTCCTAAGGTATGACATGCTTTTTTTTATTTTACTTATTATTTTTTCAGTTCTTTCAGCAGCTGCCCGATCTTTGACACAAACAGATCAAAGGCCACATTATTCTTACCGCTGTTGATCACAATATCTGCTTTCGCCCGTGTAGGCTCCACATACAGATAATGCATCGGTTTTACTGTGGTAAGATACTGATCGATGATTCCGTTTAAATCCCGTCCACGTTCCTCCACATCTCTGGAGATCCGTCTTAAGATCCTCTCATCTGCATCTGCTTCCACATAAACCTTGATATCCAGAAGATCTCGGATACGGGGATCTGCAAGAAGCAGGATTCCCTCTACCAGAATGACCGGTCTTGGTTCGATCTTCAGCACTTTGTCGGAGCGGTTGTGCTGACTGTAATCGTATACCGGACATTGGATGGTTTTGCCCTCCTTGAGTTCTTTGAGATGCTCGACCAGAAGATCGGTTTCCAGTGAATCCGGGTGATCGTAATTCACCTTCACACGTTCTTCAAAAGGAATTCCGTCCTGTCTGCGGTAGTAATTATCATGATAGATCACCACCACATCGTCTCCGAAATGCTTCTTCAGTCTGTTTGTAAATGTAGATTTGCCGGAGCCTGACCCTCCGGCGATCCCGATAATAATACTTTCCATCGTCTCTTTACCTCTTAAGCTAGAATTCTTCCGCTGTGGATCCCGCAGGCTTCCCGAAGAGTTTTTCCGTATAGAGAAGCTTTTTCTTACACAAAAGCTGCCCGGTCGGTGTGCATCTCCTGCATCCGGTTCCGGACAGCTTTTCTGGTTATTTTTTATAAAGCAATCGTTCTGATCAGATCTCAGCCTGCTCCAGAAGTGCCGGGATCTTGGACTCCCATCCAAGTGCCATGATATGTACACCCTGGCAGTATGGCTTACACTCTTTGATGATACGTGCAGCGATCTCAACACCTGTGATACCAGCTTTTGTCTTCTCTTTGTCAGCTTTCAGCTCCTCGATCATCTCATCCGGAACATGAATGCCGGCAACGTTGTTGTTCATGAACTTAGCCATTCCAGCAGACTTCGGAATGATGATACCAACCTGTACCGGTTTTCCGAACTGTTTTGCTTTTTCCATAAATTTGATGAATTTCTCCGGCTCAAATACAGCCTGTGTCTGGAAGTAGTCTGCACCTGCAGCAACCTTTCTTTCCATCTTTGCAAGCTGAGCGTCAACGGAATCGCTGCATGGAGATACAACAGCACCCTTGGAGAATTTCGGTGGCTCACCAACCAGCTGGTTTCCTCCAAGATCTACACCGGACTCGAGAAGCTGTACTGTATGAAGAAGAGATACAGAATCAAGATCGAATACCGGTTTTGCCTGCGGATGATCACCCATCTTCGTATGGTCACCTGTCAGACAGAGGATGTTCTCAATACCAAGCATAGCAGCACTTAAAAGATCAGACT
>ENA-OWRJ01001621-OWRJ01001621.1-human-gut-metagenome-genome-assembly--contig:-NODE-1621-length-22687-cov-23.363556_pt1 | contig 22687 bp, 18 predicted proteins | sample MGYA00248269_ERZ651897 | MGnify/ENA primary metagenome ERZ651897 (study PRJEB26924, sample SAMEA4378252) | human gut metagenome | biome: human gut; feature: human-associated habitat; material: faeces...
GGAACGGCACCGGCAAGCGCATCTCCATCAAGGATACCCGCGGCATCATCGACGCGATCCTGAGCGGTGCTATCAACGAGGCTCCCACCAAGAAGATCCCCTACTTCGACTTTGAGGTCCCCACCGCTCTGCCCGGTGTCGATCCCGCCATCCTCGATCCCCGCGACACCTACGCAGATGCCGCTCAGTGGGAAGAGAAGGCAAAGGATCTGGCCGGCCGCTTCGTGAAGAACTTCGCTAAGTACGAGGGCAACGAGCACGGCAAGGCTCTGGTCTCCGCAGGCCCCCAGCTGTAAGCTGAATCCCGCATTTTTCTTCTGAACTCCATATAAAATAAGCGCCCGCCCCGTGGTTCTGCTCGAACCATAGGGCGGGCGCTTTGTTGTTTGCATTCAAGCTATCCAAACACTTTTTGCCCGGGTAAACAAAGCGTCGATTGCGTTTTGCGCGGCCTTATGCTATGCTTTTTCCAAGGGAGTTGATAAAATGGATGCCAGAACTTTCGGAAATTATCTGAGCCGGATGCGCAAAGCGCAGGGGCTGACACAGGCAGAACTGGCGGAACAGCTGCACGTTACCGACAAGGCTGTCAGTCGCTGGGAGCGGGGCATCGGTCTGCCGGATATCAACACGCTGGAACCGCTGGCAGATGCGCTGGGGCTGACACTTGCCGACCTTATGCACTGCCGCGCCCCGGAAGAAGCCGATGCCGCACCGACCATCCAGCTGGAAGATTTCTTTACCATGCTGCGCCGACAGCACACCGTAGACTGGCATTCTGTGCGCACCGCCCTGCTTGGGCTGAGCATTGCGCTTGCCTTATGGGGCGTTTTGGCTTGCCCCGACACTATTGCTGTGCACTGGTATGGTCTTGGCGATGGTTCTTTTCGGGCAGACGGCTGGATGCATTCTCTCGTCATTTTCCCGTTGTGTGCTGGCATTGAATTTTTATCACTGGAGATCTGGAACAGTTTTGAACAGACAGGCTATTATCGCCGCTGGGGTGAGATCAATCTTTTCATCATTCATGCCATGTCCTTCGGCACACGCTCTGCCAGATGGATGAAGGTTGTGCTGGATCTTTTGTTTTTCTTTTGCTTTGGTTTTGTGATTCCATTTGTAGAAGCGTGGATGATTTTTTTGAATTGATGCCAACCATTTCCGTAAAAAAGGACAGCGGAACGCCCGCAGGTGTTCCGCTGTACCACATTCAAAACGATAATTCAGCCCAGCAGCTCCAGCACGCCGGCCTTGGGGCGGGCACCCACGGCCTGACGCACCAGCTTGCCCTGCTCGAATACCAGCAGGGTGGGGATGCTCATTACCCCGAACTGCGCCGCCAGATCCGGCTGCTCGTCCACGTTCACCTTGCCCACCTTTACATCGGTGCGCTCTTCGGCTACTTCGTCCACCACGGGGCTCAGCATCCGGCAGGGACCGCACCAGCTGGCCCAGAAGTCCAGCAGAACCGGCTTTTCGCTGTGGAGCACTTCCTGTGCAAAGTTTTCCTTGGTAATGTTGATGACTGCCATATTTTTTCCCTCCTGAATGGGTGTTGTGTTTTACTGACAGCATCAGTATACCCCATAAGCCTCCCGCTTTTCCGTGACCGGGTCACGCAGGCGCAAAAAACAGCCGCTCCGGGCGCACCCGGAGCGGCTGTTTTTGAAGGAGGTAACGAGGTAAATGAATAAGGAGATCTCCCAACGCTTCTCCCGGGGTGCAGGCCCCGGACAGGCGCTCAGGCAAAGAAGGAGATGATGAGGGCTACCAGGAAGCCCACACCGCCGACCAGCGTTTCCATGATGGTCCAGGTCTTGAGGGTGGTCTTTTCGTCCATGCCCACAAGGCTCTTCACCAGCCAGAAGCCGGAGTCGTTGAAGTGGGAGCAGACGGTGGAACCGCCTGCAATGGCAGCGGTGACGCAGGCAAGGTACAGCGGGCTCAGCGCGCTGAGGCCGGGCATGGCGGAGATGATGCCTGCTGCCATGGTCATAGCCACGGTAGCGGAACCCACCGAGATACGCACCAGAGCAGCCACGATGAAGGCCACCAGCACCAGCGGCAGGCTGGCGTTTGCCACGGCGTTGCCGATGACATCGCCCAGACCGGAGTTCTGCAGCATATAGCGCAGCACGCCGCCGCAGGCAGTGACCAGCAGGATCATACCGGTGGGCTCCAGAGACTTGGTCATGATCTTTTCCAGCTGGGCGTTAGTGTAGCCGTGGCGGGTGCCCAGCAGGTACATAGCAGCGATGGTAGCCAGCAGCAGCGCCATGAAGGGCTCGCCGAGGAAGGCCAGAACGGGCTGGATGCCTGCCAGTGCGGGCACTACCTTTGCCACGGAGTTTGCGATGATGAGCAGCAGCGGGATCATGATGATGCCCACGATGGTGCCAAACTTGGGCAGCTTGCTCTCGTCAATGTCTGCCTGCTGTGCAACGTGCTCGGGGACTTCAACCATGTACTTTTTGCCGCAGATGCTGCCCCAGATGGGACCGGCGGCGATCATGGCAAAGATGCCGCAAAAGATGCCGATGAGGATGACCCAGCCAAGGTCAACGCCCAGCATGGTAGCCACCAGCACGGGGCCCGGCGTGGGAGGGATGAAGGCGTGGCCGACAGCCAGACCTGCCAGCAGGGGAATGACGTAGTACAGCACGGAGCGCTTGGTGCGCTTTGCCAGAGAGAAAGCCAGCGGGATGAGGATGATCAGACCGGCGTCAAAGAACACCGGCATGGCCACCACCAGACCCGTGATGCCCAGTGCCCACGCGGCCTTTTCGTCACCGAACTTCCGCACCATGGTCACAGCCAGCGTCTGCGCGCCGCCGGATTCCTCCAGAATGGCACCGAACATGGAGCCCAGACCCACCAGAAGGGCGATGCCCTTTAAGGTGTTGCCGATGCCCTCGTTCACCGAGCCGATGATGTCGGACAGGGGCATACCGGCCATCAGGCCGATGCCCACCGCACCGATCAGGATGGAGATCATGGCGTGTACCTTGAACTTGATGATGAGAATGAGCAATAGGATCAGGCCTGCCACGGCAGCAAAAACCAGCCGTGCCGCATCGGGCGTTGCAACTGCTGTCATAGAAATTTCCTCCGTTTCGTGATTTTTGGTTGCACTTATCCAAGCCGTCCGGCAAAACCCGCCGGACAGTTTACTTTTTGTTATTTATGCGGAGCGATTTACTCCATGTATGCACCCTTCATGGGGCTGACGGCGTGCTGAGAGTAGAGCTTCAGCAGACCCTTGGTGTACTTGGAAGCCTTGGGCTTCCAGTTGGCGCGGCGCTCGGCAAGGATGGCGTCCATCTCCTCGGGGGTCTTGGGCTCGCCCTTCACGCCCACAATGGCCAGCTTGCGGTTATGCACGTCGATCTGGATCAGGTCGTCCTGCTCCACCAGTGCGATGGGACCGCCCACCGCAGCCTCCGGGCTGACATGGCCGATGACCGGGCCGCGGCTTGCGCCGGAGAAGCGTCCGTCGGTGATGAGCGCTACGCTGGAAGCCAGCTTCGGGTCGGCGCAGATGGCCTCGCCGGTGTAGAACATCTCGGGCATACCGCTGCCGCGCGGGCCCTCGTACCGGATGAAGATGGCATCGCCGGGCTTCACCTCACCGTGCAGCACAGCGGAGATGCACGCCTCCTCACTGTCGTAGGGCTTGGCGCGCAGGGTGGCTTCAAACATATTCTTGGGGCAGGCGGTGTGCTTGATGACGCAGCCTTCCGGGGCAAGGTTGCCCTTCAGGATGGCGATGCTGCCGTCAGTGCCCTTGGCGTTATCAAAGCTGTGGATGATGTCCTCGCGGCTGACCGGGCGGGCAAAACCGGCGGTCTTTTCCGCCAGAATGGCGTCGCAGTGCTGGTAGAAGCCGTTCTTCTTTAGCTCCTCCAGATTCTCGCCCAGCGTCTTGCCGGTGACGGTCATCACGTCCAGATGCAGCATGGACTTGATCTCCTCCATCACCCGGGGCACGCCGCCTGCGTAGTAGAAGTACTGTGCGGGCCAGTCGCCGGAGGGACGGATGTTCAGCAGGTAGTGTGCGCCGCGGTGCATCCGGTCAAAGGTGTCGGCGTCGATCTCAATGCCGAACTCGTGGGCGATGGCGGGCAGGTGCATGGTGGCGTTGGTGGAGCCGGAGATGGCGGCGTGCACCATGATGGCGTTCTCAAAGCTCTTCTTGGTCACGATGTCCTTGGCGGTGATGCCCTTCTTGATCAGCTCCATCAGCTGCTTGCCGGCATCGTAGGCGGCCTGCTTCAGCTCCGGGGCGGTGGCGGGCATCAGGGCGGTGCCCGGCAGCATCAGACCCAGTGCCTCGGCCATGATCTGCATGGTGGAGGCGGTACCCATGAAGGAGCAGGCACCGCAGCTGGGGCAGGCGTTGTGCTTGTAGTAATCCAGCTGGCTGTTGGGGATGACGCCGGTCTTTTCCCATGCGTCAAACTTGCCGATCTGCTCCAGCGTCAGCAACTCGTTGATGGCACAGGCGGGGTCGTTGACCACATACTCCTTGGGCAGGGTGTGGGCTTCCATGACGCCGCCGGTCACCACGATGGCGCTCATGTCCTTCAAGCGGCCGATGCTCATGAGCATGGCGGGCACAGATTTGTCGCAGCTGGCGATGAACACGCCGCCATCGTAGACGCTGGCGTTGGCCTGTGCCTCCACCAGATTGACGATGGCGTCACGGTGGGGCAGCGAGTAGTTGATGCCGTCATGACCCTGTGCAATGCCATCACACATATCGGTGGCAAAATAGCGGGCCGCCTTGCCGCCGTTATCGTTGACCGCCTGCACGGCCTCCTTGACGAACTGATCCAGATGGGCGCTGCCGGGGTGGCTGTCGCCGAAGGTGCTCTCCACCATGATCTGGGGCTTGGAAAGGTCCTCGACCTTCCAGCCCATACCCATCTTCAGCGGGTCGTTCTCGGGTGCTAAAGTGCGGACTTCCTGTGAACGCAACTCCATATTCATTACCTCCAAATACTGCTTGCTTCCGTCCTTTTTCTGCGGGACCTTTTTGTGGCTTTATTGTAAATCCGCAGACGTCTCTTTGCAAGTTGTCACGGGTATGTCCTACTTTTTGTGCAAAAACTCTGGGATACATTATGCACACTGCCCAAATCCGGGCGAATTTTGCCCAAAATCGACCGTCAAAGCGGCTTTTGAGAAAAAAAGAGGAGAAAAAGTCATCTGATGACTTTGAGAAGGGCCCTCTCAGTCAAAGCCTTTCCGGCAGCGCCGCGCTTTCGTAGAAAGCGGCGCTGCAGCTGCCGCTTCCCTTCACGACCCCACCCGTGAAAATGCAATGCCGGAGCGTCCGCAGACGCTCCGGCATTGCTCTATAAAAAATATTTTTCCGCTGACTATGCGCAGAGCAAAGCGGAGCGCATTTTCAATCAGTTTTGTGTATCAATTGACATACGCCGCCATGCCGATGGTGCCGTCGTCGGGATCCTCGCCATCGTAGACCTTTTTGATATAGCTGCGGTTGAAGTTCAGGTGCATCACCATGGCAGCCTTTGCGCCGAGGGGGTCGTGGTTGGCAATGGCTTCGGTGATCATGCGGTGGGTCATGATGGTCTCGTCGATGAGCTTTTTGTGGGTGACGTTCACGAACATCATCACCGCTGTGTCGATGACCGGGATCAGCTGCCCCACCACCAGATTCTTGCTGCTCTCGGCGATGCAGGTGTGGAAGGCGATGTCGTCCTCGATGTAGCGGTCGCCCGCGTGGATCTTGGTCTCCACCCGCTCGCAGAGCCGCCGCAGCCGCTCGATATCCTCCGGGGTGGCGTTCTGCGCCGCCATCTCCGCAATGCCCGGCTCCAGCAGCAGACGGACGTTCACCAGATCAAAGGCCAGCGCGTTCTTGTCCTGCACACTGCGCAGGTTCAGCGGGTCGGAAAGCCCCTTGACCGTGGTCACCACATAGGTGCCGGAGCCCTGCCGCACCTCCACGATGCCCTTGCTGGACAGCAGCTTGACCGCTTCGCGGATGGTGCTGCGCCCCACCCGGAACTTTTCGCCCAGCGCAAACTCGTTGGGCAGCTTTGCGCCCGGCTCCAGCGCCTCGTCCAGAATATAATGGTAGATCTGGTCCTCCACCTGCTCGGCCAGCAGCTTGTTTTTCAGATGTGAAAATTCACTCATGGAAGCTTCCTCCGCGCCCTGCGTATCTGATGGTTTGGTTATCCGCACACGCTGCCGTCCGGGGCAAAGAACTGAACGTGCTTTTGCCACTGGGTGGGGCTGATGGTACGGCGGTAGCAGTCGGCCAGTGCCTCTACCACAGCCTCCGGGGCAAGGGAGGCGCAGCCCGGGCAGTCCAGCACCAGAATGCGGAACCATGCGTCAAAAAGATGCTCGGTGTAGTGGGTGTCCCACGCGCCGCAGCGGGCGTAGAAGCCCAGACGCCGCACCGCCATATCGGCGTCCTCGGCCTTTTCCGGCATTTCGGCTTCGATGAGGATCGCTTCGGCATCGCCCTCGTGGGCGGGCAGCTGCGCCAGCAGCTGCGCCCCGATGCCGTGGGCGCGGTAGGCGGGCACGACGGCAAAATAATCCAGCTGGCTCACCCGGCAGCCCTCCGGCCGCACCATCAAAAGATAAGCCGCCAGCGTGTCGCCGTCAAACACGCCCCATGTGTGGGCGGTGCCCTCCGCTTCGCTGGTCAGGATCATGCTCAGGGGCTTCAGCTCCCCGGCGGGGAAGTCCCGGCGCATCTCGTTCAGATACACCTCGGTCAGCTCAGGGCCGGTGAGCAGCCGCCATGTGAAGGTTTTGGTACACATACGATAAAGAACCCTTTCCGATGCCGCTTTGCGCAGCATCATATTTTTTCCTGTCCTGTATAGCATACCGGATGTTTTACCGAAAGTCAATCTGTGCACCCTTTCAAGCACGGAAATCAATTTTCCTCTAAAGGCTTCCCCCGGTCGGGGGAAGCTGTCACCGCAGGTGACTGATGAGGGTGCGGATAAGCAGCTGCTTGCGGGAAATTACCCCTCATCCGGCGCTGCGCGCCACCTTCCCCCCAAGGGGTGAAGGCTTTTGCTCCGGGGCAAATTGCAAAAATTGATTTCCATGCCTTTCAGGCGGCAGCGCCGCCGGTTTTGCCGAGGGGCTTGCATCCGGGCGCAGAATCGGGTACTATACAGGTGACAGAATTTTTCCCTCCGGCGCTGCCGGAAGGGCTAAGGATAAAAAAGGAGACTTGTACTATGGAATGGACCGATATCCGCCTGACCGTGGCCAAGGCTGATGCCGAAAACGCCGAAGCCGTTGCCACCCTGATCGCCGAGGGCGGCATCTACATCGAGGATTACAGCGACATCGAGCAGCAGGTGGCCGAGATCGCCCATGTGGACCTGATCGAGCAGGAGCTGCTGGACAAGCCCCGGGATACCGTGATCATCCATCTGTATCTGGAGCCGGGCGCTTCTCAGGTGGAGACGCTGGCGCTCATCGCCGCCCGCATGGAAGCCGCCGGCATCCCCTACACCGTGGAGACTGAGGGCGTGGAGCAGGAGGACTGGCAGAACGGCTGGCGCAAATATTATCACCCCATGGAGATCGGCAGCCGTCTGGCTGTGGTGCCCTCGTGGCAGCAGTACGATACCGACCGGGTCAAGCTGATCCTTGACCCCGGCCTTGCCTTTGGCACCGGCGGTCACGAGACCACCAGCCTTTGCCTTGAAGCGCTGGACGAGCAGGTGCGCGGCGGTGAGCGGGTGCTGGATATCGGCACCGGCAGCGGCATCCTTGCCATTGCCGCCCTCAAGCTGGGCGCTGCCAGCGCCGAGGGCGTGGACATCGACCCCGTGGCGGTGCGTACCGCCGGGGAGAATGCTGCGCTGAACGGCGTGCAGGATAAGCTGACCGTGCTGGTGGGCGACCTGTCCGATAAGGCCAGCGGCACCTATGATATCATCACCGCCAACATCGTGGCAAACGCTATCCTCAGCCTTGCGCCCGCCGTGCCCGGTCTGATGGCCGAGGGCGCCACCTTTATTGCCAGCGGCATCATCGACAGCCGCAAGGACGAGGTGATCGCCGGGCTGAAAAAGGCCGGCCTCGCCGTGGCAGAAGTCAAGGAAAAGCGCGGCTGGGAGTGCATCGTCTGCAAAAAGGCCTGAGATTCAAATATTATAAGAAGGAGCGCACAGTATGCCGCACCGCTACTTTACCACCGAGATCTCCGACGGCACCGCCACCCTGCGGGGTGCGGACGCCCATCACCTTGCCCGGGTGATGCGGGCAAAGCCGGGGGATACCGTCATCCTCTGCGACGGCAACGCCGTAGAGTACACCGCCACCATCACCGGCTTTGGGGAGGACAGGGTGGATTTTGCCGTAGAGCCGGGCTACCCCAGCGCCGCCGAGCCCACCGTGGAGGTGACGTTGCTGGCGGGCTACCCCAAGCAGGACAAGCTGGAACAGATCATCAAGCACGGGGTGGAGCTGGGCGCTGCCCACATCGTACCCTTCTTCAGCCGCTACTGCGTGGCTGCACCCAAAAAGGAGGAGCAGAAGAATGAGCGCTACAACCGCATTGCGCTGGAAGCCGCCAAGCAGTGCGGCCGGGGCGTTCTGCCGGACGTAGCCCTGCCGCTGCCGAACTTTGGGGCGGTGTGCCGCAGCTTTGACCAGTACGACCTGGTGCTGTTCTGCTACGAGTGCGGCGGCGCACCCCTGCGTCAGCTGCTGGCGGAGGCAAAGCCCGCCGATGGGCAAAAGCTGCGCCTTGCCATCGTGACCGGCGCCGAGGGCGGCTTTGCCGCCGAGGAGGCCGAAATGGCCGCCAAGGCCGGGGCAAAAACGGTGGGCCTTGGCCCCCGCATCCTCCGGTGCGAGACCGCCCCGCTGGCGGTGCTCTCCGCCGTTATGACCCTGACGGGGAATCTGGAGTAAGAAGCAATAAGAGGCTGCTGCACAGGGGTTTGTGCAGCAGCCTCTTATTATTTTGAATTATATTACGTTTCGTAAAGCGTTTTCAGGCATTTTCCCCAGCGTCCGGGTGGGCATCGGTGTCCAGCAGAGCCTGTTTTACCTTGAGCAGGTTCTGGGGGCTTACCGAGAAGCTGCGCAGACCGAGGTGCAGGTACTGCGCCGTGTTGGCGGGGTTGCCCACGGCAAGGCCGCAGATGGTCACAGGGACGTGGTGCGCATTGGCGGCATCCATCACCATGGTGATCAGCTTTTTCATAGCCGGACTGGCGGGGCGGTAGTAGTGCTCCGCGCTGGCAAGTTCCCGGTCGGCGGCGTGGGTGTACTGGGTCAGGTCGTTGGTGCCGATGACCAGAAAATCGCAGCCGTGGGCTACAAAGTCCTCCACGGTCAGGCAGGCGGCGGGGATGCTCAGCATCACGCCGAACTGGGTGTTCTCGTTAAAGGGCACGCCCCGCTCCCGCAGGCTCTGGCGGCAGTGCTCCACGATGCTCATGGCAGCGTCCCAGTCCTCTACATCGGTCACCATGGGGAACATCACCCGCAGCGGCCCCCGGGCGGCGGCGCGCAGCAAGGCGCAGATCTGGGTCTGGAACTGCTGGGGCTGGCGCAGGCTGTTGCGGATGCCGCGCAGGCCAAGCTTGGAGGACTGCGGCCCCTGATTGGCATCGGCCACGGTGCGGTCGGAGCCAAAGTCGAAGGTGCGCACGGTCACCGGGCAGCCGTTTGCCGCCGCCAGACAGGAGCAATAGAAAAAGTACTGTTCCTGTTCGTCCAGAATGCGCCCGGGCAGCATCATATAGCCGCTGCGCAGCAGCCCAACGCCCTTGGCACCGGACTGCATGGCGGTGTCGATATCCTCCGGGCCGAAGCAGTTGGCCAGCAGCTCAAAGGGTTCGCCGTCCCGCGTTTCGTCCGGCAGGCTGTGCAGCTGCTTCATCTCCGCGTCCTCGCGCTGGAGCTGGCAGATGCTGGCCTCCGCCTGCTGGCGGGCGACGGCATCCGGGTCAAGGATGCAGTTGCCGTTGGTTGCATCCAGAATGACGGTGCGTCCGTCGCAGTCGTCCAGAAAATCCTTGCCCACCTGCACGATGCCCGGGATGTTCATTGCCCGGGCAATGATGGCGGCATGGCTCTGGCCGCTGCCCTCGGCGGTGATGACGCCTAAGATCATGCCGGAGGGCACGCTGAACAGATCAGTGGGCATCAGCCGGTCGGCGGCAAGGATCACCGGATGATCCAGCGCCAGCCACACCCGGGGGCGGTTGGTCAGGATGTTGATCACCCGGCGGGTGGCGTCCAGAATATCCACGCTGCGCAGCTGCATATAGGGGTTATCCTTCATGTTGGCAAGCTGGTCGGCGTAGCGCTGCCCCACCTGATGCATCGCCGCCGAGGCGCTGATGCCCGCATTGATGCAAAAGCGCACTTCGTTCATCATGCCCTCATCGTCCAACATCATGCTCTGGAACAAAAAGATGGCCTGCTCGGTGGGGGCGGCGCGCTCCGCCATGGAGTCCAGTTCATTCTGCGCCGTGTGCACGGCGTTTGCCAGCAGCCGCAGCTCCCGCTCCGGGTTGAAAGGGCCGTGGCTGAAGGTCTCCACATGGTGCTCCAGTCGGCTCACCTGACCCAGCACCAGCCCAGGGGATGCGGATACGCCTTTATAAACCTTCATCTTCTGTCACCTCCGGCAAAGCCGATGCGGTCAAAGTGCGCCACACCAGCGCCTGTAAGAATGTATTGGGCAGCAAAGCGGCCAGCGCTGCCTGCCCGGCGGTGCTGCTGCCCGTGAACAGCGGGGCAAAGCTTTCCATGCGGTCTTTATCGCACGCCGCCAGAAACGCCTGGGCCAGCGTCCGGGTGGTATAAAAGCGGGTGGGGTCCACCCCGGCGTCCTCGGCGGCGGCTTCCAGCGGGGCAAGCTGGTCGTCCTTTGTCATATTGGCCAGTTTAAGAGCCACATCTGCCGTCAGGGTCACGGGATATTTTTCCCGCACGGCCCTTTGCAGTTGACTAAACTTCTGGGCAAAAGCGGCGGCATCCTCGCAGCTCTGGGCGTCACAGGATACAGCATAAGCGCAGCCCCGCAGGTATCCCATGGCGCGGCGGGTGTCGTAGTAGCCCAGCTCCATGTTGCGCTTGGCGGTGTCAGGGTCGAAGTGCAGGATATCGCCCAGCTCCCAGTAGCTGCGGATCATGGTGGTGGGCAGGCCGGTCAGGTTCGGGCGGGTGATGCCCACGCCTTCCAGATCCACACAGACAAGCTCCTCTGCGCCCATGGTCTTGGCAAGGCCGGTGGGCATGTTATCGCTGTACCCGCCGTCCAGAAACTTGACCCCATCGATCTGCCGCGCCCGCAGGGCGGGGAAGCAGGCTGCCGAAGCCATCAGGTAGTCCCGCACCTGCCCGGCGGGGATATCCTCCAGCGTCAGCTCCCGGGGGCGCAGCCCGCGCTGCTCCACCGTCACGATGCCGAACCGGATGGGCGCTGCCCGCAGCGCGTCCTCGTCCAGCACCCGCTCCACGATCTCCTCCAGCGGGGTCACATCCATGCCGCCTTCCTTTACCACCCGGCGCAGAAACTGGTGCAGGGCGGAAAGGTCGGCGTTTTCCTCCGGCAGCTCCATCACATCCCGGCTGCGGATGGTCAGCCACATATCCCGGGCAGTCTCGTACAGGTCCAGCACGAACATGGCACCGTTCAGCCCGCCCACGCTGGTGCCGGTGATGATCTGCGGGTGCCAGTCCAGCTCCATCAAAGCCCGCCAGACGCCTACCTGATAGCTGCCGCGCGCACCACCGCCTGCCAGCACCAGCGCCTTTTGCGTGGGTTTTTGCGTGGGTTCTCTGCGTTCCATATCCAGCCCTCCCGTGCACGTTCCCGGTATTTTCTAAAATTGTTATAATTATACCATACTTTCAGGTAAAATTCTCCCGAATTTTCGGAGATCATGCCTTTTTCCTGTGAAAGTTTCGTGCTATACTAACCGGAGATGAGTATAAAGGCGGCCCGGAGGGCGCACAACAGGAGGAACGTATGCACTGCAAACAATGGATCTTTGATATGGACGGCACCCTGACCGACAGCATGGTGGTGGTATGGGAGGGTGCCCCGGAGGCGCTGCTGGCGCGCTTTGGCCGCACCCCGAAGGCAGACCTGCACGAGACCCTGCTGACCATGGGCATGGAGGACGGCGCACAGTACCTTATCCGGGAATATGCGCTGCCGCTGGACAGGAACGGCTATCTGGACGTGATGCGCGAGGTGATCGCCCAATTGTACGAGAAGGTGGAACTGAAGCCCGGCGTGCGGGACACCCTTGCCCGGCTGCGGGCCGAGGGCGCACGGATGTGCATTTGCTCCAACACATGGAGCAGCCAGTGCCGCACCGTGCTGACCCGCCTTGGCATCGACGAATACTTTGATTTCTACATCGAGGCGCGGGGCGCCATGAGCAAGAGCAGCCCCGCCCCCTTTATGGAGGCGCTGCACCGCCTTGGCGGCACAGACCCCGCCGGGTGTGCCGTGTGCGAGGACGCGCTCTACGCTGCCCAGACCGCCCATGACGCCGGCTTCTATCTGGTGGGCATTCAGGACACCACCAGCGCCGCCGACGCCCCCGCTTTGCACCGCATCTGCGACCAGTTCCTGCCGGACTGGACTGCACTGGACTGGGCGCAGGCGTAAGGTTTCACAAAACTGCCACAGTGCGGCGCTCTTGTAATCCGGGCGCCGCAGGAGTATTATAATAATACTCAAATTCTGTCGTCAAAAAAGGAGGCCCTGCCATGACGAACCCCCTCGTCAGCATCATTGTGCCCGTGTACAACGCCCAGAAGGGGCTTTCCCGCTGTCTGGAAAGCATTTGCAGCCAGACCTATCAGGAGTTGGAGATCATCGTGCTGAATGATGGCTCTACGGATGACAGCCTTGCCATCTGTGAGCAGTTCCAGGCCAAGGACCCCCGCATCGTGGTGGTGGATAAGGAGAACGAGGGTGTTTCCCGCACGCGGAATGCCGGGCTTACCCTTGCGCAGGGCGACTATATCCAGTTTGCGGACAGTGATGACGCACTGGACCCTGATTACACCCAGAACCTTGTGCAGGCCGCCTTGCAGCACAACGCCGACCTTGTGATCGCTCCGTACTGGATGGTGATCCCCTCCAACTCCAGCAAGACCGGGCACGCGCTGGAAACGCTGCAGACCTCCCTTGGCATCGAGCCGGAAGCCCCCAAGACCGAGGTGCACAAGTACGGCTTTCTGCCGCAGGGCGTTTACAGCCGGGAGGACTACGCCCGCCGCCTGATGCAGCAGCCCGCCTCCTTTTACTACGGCGTGCTGTGGAACAAACTCTACCGCCGGGAGATCATTGCGGAAAACCAGCTTGGCTTTGCGCCCGATGTCCATTGGGCGGAGGATCTGCTCTTCAACATGGGGTATCTCGAACACGCGGAGGTGTTCGTTTCCATCCCCGATGCCGGGTATCACTATATCCAGAACCCCAAAAGCATCTGCCACACCCAGATCGACCTGCGCGGGATCGTGGAGAACAAAACGCAGGTCTTTCAGCTGTTCAAGGAGGTGTACACCCGCCTTGGACTGTACGAGGAGCTGCAGCCCCAGATCTACAAATTCCTGTTCGCCTTTTCGGAAAGCGGTGTGCCCTCGGACAGCCTGCAGGGCGCTTTGCTGGATGCCGTGTCCCGCCTGAACGATGCCTCTGTCCAGCCCGAGCCCTCCCGCAAAAAGCCCCGGCGAAAGCCCAAAAAGCACGCCCGCCGCAAAAAGCCCCGGGATAAGACAGAATAAGCCATTTACAGCCGGGACGCTTTGAACGACTGCAAATGCCGTTTGCCTTTACGGCCTTTCCCGTGAAAAGGCAATTATATCGTCAAGCAAAAAAAGCCGCCGCACAAACGCTGTGCAGCGGCTTTTGCTTTTATCCCAACCGGGCGCAGAAGGCTTCCCGGACGGCGGTTTCCCGTCCGCGGGGGATGGGAATGCGTGCCCCGCTGCGCATCCGTACCTCGCCGGGGGAAAGCAGCTGCACTGCTTCCAGATTGACCACATAGGAGCGGTGCGGCTGCACAAAGCGGCCGTCTGCCAATAGCGGCTGCGCCACGGCGGAAAAGGGCACCCGCAGCGAGAGGGAAGCCACATCCTCCCCGGTGGTCAGGTGGAAGTGCACGATATGGTGGGTGCACTCCAGATATTCAAGCTCGGCATAGGCCAGCGCCCGCACGCCGTCTGCGGTGGTCACGGTAAGGGTGGGGCCGTATTCCGGCTCCACCGCCCGCTTGAGCAGGGCAGAGACCTCCGTCTGGTGCACCGGCTGCAGCAGATACTGCATGGCGTCCACCCGGTAGGCGCTGTATGCGTGGGCCGGGGTGCGCGCCACAAAGGCCAGTGGGGCGCGGCGGCCCCGGCGGCGCAGCTCTGCCGCCGCTGTAAGCCCTTCGGGCCGGGCTACCGCCGCAAGCTCGATAAGGTACAGTTCGTACCGCAGCCCGGCGGCATCCTGCTGTAAAAGAGCTTCCGGGTCTTGCAGCTGCTCCACGATGCAGGCGTCCTCCCGCCGGGCGAAGAACTCTATGCACTGGTGCTCTAGCCTGCTGCGCAGCGCTCCGTCCGGGCTGCATATCGCAATGTGAAAGATCATGGTTTGGTTTCCTTTGCAGGGTAGACGATTTGGAATGGCCTCCGCGTTGCTCTGGCCATCATAAGCGGAAAAATCATCTTAAATCAAGCAATTCCGGGCAGACTGCGGTCTGCCCGGAATTGCATTTTTACGGCAAGAGTCAGGACGGCAAGCGGCAGCTGACTTTTGTTCTTTTTAGCATTAGCAGCCGATGGCGGCGCACTTCTCGGCCAGCCATGCGCGCTCGTCCTCGGTCAGGCGGGGTGCCAGCTGCTCGAACACTTTGCGGTGGTAATCGTTCAGCCAGGCGACCTGCTCCTTGTCCAGCACGCCGGGCACGATGGGAGAGGTAGCGATGGGCACAAAGGTGAGGGGACGGAAGGCAAGGAAGGTACCGTACTGGTTGTCGGCCTTGTGGTAGCACTCGATCTCGTTCTCGATGCGGATGCCCACCTCGCCGGCTTCATACACGCCGGGCTCGTCGGTAACGATCATACCCGGGCGCATCAGGGTGGTGTTGCGGCCGTTCAAAGCGTGGGGGCCCTCATGGACGTTGCCCACAAAGCTGACGCTGTGGCCGGTGCCGCAGCGGTAGTTGATGAGGTGACGCCACAGCGGCTCGCGGGCGATGGTGTCCAGCATATGGCAGTCGCAGTAATCCAGCCAGACGGCCTTGGCAATGTCGATGTGGCACTGCAGCGTCCAAGTATAGAACAGCCGCTCGTCCTCGGTCAGTTCGCCCAGCGGATAGGTACGGGTGATGTCGGTGGTGCCGTCCAGATAGGTAGCGCCGCTGTCCACCAGCAAAAAGCCCTTGCGCTGCAGAACGGCGTGATCCTCCGGGGTGGCGTGGTAGTGCATCATGGCTGCGTTGCCGCCGTAGGCTGCAATGGTGCCAAAGCTTTCCACAAGGAACTTATCGTCTGCGCTGCGGTACTTGTGCAGGATCTCGTCCACGGTCAGCTCGGTCAGCTGTTCGCCGGAAGCCAGACGGTTCTCCAGTTCGATCTGGAACCGCACCATGGCCACGGCGTCCCGCAGATGGGACTCGCGCAGGTGTGCCAGCTCCACCTCGTTCTTCACGCCCTTCATGGCAAGCAACGGGTCGGCGGCGTCCTTCACGGTCAGGGCGGGGTTGTTTTCCAGCACCTGATACACGGCGTAGTTCACGGTAGCGCTTTCCGCCAGCACGGTCTGGGGCTCAGTCTCGGCGGCCATCCCGTCCAGAATGCTGTCGTAGTCGGCCAGCGTCACGCCGTTGGCCTCCAGCTCTGCCTTAGCCTCCGGGGTGACCCGCGCCTGATCGATGAACAGCACGGCGCGATTCGGGGTAACATAGCAGTAGGCCATGGCGTAGGGGGTGCACTCGATATCCATGGCGCGCAGGTTCAGAAGCCATGCCAGATTATCCAGCTTGCCCACCAGCTGGGCGGTGCAGCCCTGCTCCTTCAGCTTGCCGCGCAGCTGCTCCAGCTTTTCTGCCGGGGAGAAGCCAGCGTATTCCTTGGGCAGGATCCATGCCGGGGTAGCCGGGCGGGCAGGGCGGCCCTCCACCCACAGCTCGTCCTCCAAGAACAGGGTCTTGATGCTGCCGTGCTTGGGCTCCAGTTCCTTTTTCAGGTTGTTGACCAGTGCACAGTTGGCGGTCAGGCCGCACAGACCCAGCGTGCCGCCCTCGGGCAGCACCTTGCCGCAGTATTCCTCGGCGGTGGGCACGCCCGGCTCGCCCATGCGCATCAGCTGGATCTCGGTGCCGGCGATCTCCTTTTCTGCCTGTACAAAGTACCGGCCGTCTGCCCAGACGGCGCTCTCGGTCATGGTGACCACAAAGTTGGAGTTCTCACCGTGGAAGCCGGAGAAGTAGGTCAGGGAGGTGTAGTGGTCGGGCAGATACTCGCTGGAATGCGGGTCGCCCACCGGGATCAGATAGACGTCCACGCCGTTTGCCTTCATAGCGGCACGCAGCGCGGCCAGACGCTCGGGAACTGTGTTCATACTCATAACAAAAGCCCTCTTTCTGTCATTTGCCGGAAAAACGTCCGGCGGCGATGGTTTGCTGCTGCTATTGTATCATTCTGCGGGGAAGAATGCAATGCGGGGGCAAAACTCCCCCCAAAACGCCGTCAATTTGCAAAAAAAGTTACAATTTTTTCTTGAAAAAGGCCGGTTTTCCATTGACAGCCTTGTTATAATAGAGGTGTAGTATTTTTGGGTCAGCACTCTGCGGCCCTTTGCGCTAACAATTGCGAATATTGCGATAAAAAGAAAGAGGCATTTGGAACATGACTAAAATCGATATCTTCTCCGGCTTCCTTGGCGCCGGCAAAACCACTCTGATCAAAAAGCTGATCACCGAGGCCTTTGCAGGCCAGCAGGTGGTGCTGATCGAGAACGAGTTCGGCGAGATCGGCATTGACGGCGGTTTCCTGAAGGAAAGCGGCATTCAGATCAACGAGCTGAACGCAGGCTGCATCTGCTGCTCTCTGGTGGGCGATTTCCGCACCGCTCTGCAGCAGGTGGTGGAGCAGTACCACCCCGACCGCATCGTTATCGAGCCCTCGGGCGTTGGCAAGCTGAGCGATGTGACCCGCGCCGTGGAGGGCGTGGCGGAGCATCTGGACGTGCAGCTGAACAGCTTTGTCACCGTGGCCGATGTGAACAAGGTCAAGATGTATATGAAGAACTTCGGCGAGTTCTACGATGACCAGATCAGCCATGCAAGCTGCATCCTGCTCAGCCGCACCCAGACCGCCAGCGAGGAAAAGATCGCCGCTGCCGTGGCAATGCTGCGGGAAAAGAACCCCACCGCCACTATCGTGACCACCGCATGGGATCACCTGACCGGTGAGCAGATCCTGAAGGCCATGTCCACCAAGGACGACTTCAAGGCTGAGCTGATCGCCATGGCTGCCAAGGCCAACGAAGAGCACGCCCACGAGGACGAGGAAGAAGAGCACGAGCATCATCATCACGACCATGACGAGCACGATCATGATGACCATTGCTGCTGCGGTCACCACCACGATCATGACCATGACGATGATGACGACGAGGATGAGCACGAGCATCATCACCACGACCACGACGAGCACGATCATGATGACCATTGCTGCTGCGGCCACCACCACGATCATGACGATGATGACGACGAGCACGAGCATGAGCATCACCATGACCATGACGAGCATGACCACGACCACGAGGAGCACGAGCATCACCACGACCATGACGGTCATTGCTGCTGCGGTCATCATCATCACGACCACCACGCTGATGAAGTGTTCACCAGCTGGGGCGTGGAGACGGCCCGCAAGTTCACCAAGGCCGAGGTGGAGCACGCCCTCACCGAGCTGGATACCGGCAATTACGGCATGATCCTGCGCAGCAAGGGCATCGTGGACGGCGGCGCAGACGGCTGGCTGGAGTTCGACTATGTGCCCGGCGAGTGGGAAGTGCGCAGCCGCAGCGCAGACGTGGGCGGCAAGCTGGTGGTCATCGGCTCCAAGCTGAACGAGACCGCCATCGCCCAGCTGTTCGGCTGCTGAGAACCCCATTATTGAGAGAAGGAGCAACCATTTATTATGGCAAAAGAGATCCCGGTCTACCTGTTTGTGGGCTTTCTGGAAAGCGGCAAGACCAAGTTTATTCAGGAGACCTTTGAAGACCCCAATTTCGACTCCGGCGACAAGACCCTGCTGCTGATCTGCGAGGAGGGCGAAGAGGAGTACAACGAGAAAAAGTTCGCCTTCCCCGGCGTGACCGTGAAGGTGCTGGAGGACAAGTCCGAGCTGAACCCCCAGAACCTTGCAAAGCTGGGCAAGGAAGCAGACGCAGGCCGCGTGGTCATCGAGTACAACGGCATGTGGCTGCTGCAGGATTTAGCGGATGCCCTGCCCGAGAACTGGCTGGTGTACCAGTGCATCGCCACCGCCGACGGCACCACCGCCCTGACCTACGCCCGCGACAACTCCATGCGCAGCCTGATGCTGGATAAGATCGCCCGCAGCGAGCTGATCGTATTCAACCGCGCCGAGGCCGTGAACAACGACGACGCCCGGCAGGAGCTGCACAAGCTGGTGCGGCAGGCCTCCCGTAAGTGCGATATCGCCTACGAGTTCAAGGACGGCAGCGTAGCCTACGATGATATCCCCGACCCGCTGCCCTTTGATATCAACGCCGACCCCATCGACATCCCGGATGACGATTTCGGCATCTGGTACATGGACTGTCAGGACGAGCCCCAGAAGTACACCGGCAAGACGGTGCGCTTTCTGGCACAGGTCTGCCAGACCAACCGCGCCGGCAAAAACAGCTTTGTGCCCGGCCGCTTTGCCATGACCTGCTGCGTGCAGGACATCCAGTTTGTGGGCTTCCCCTGCAGCTACGATGGCTACAAGGCACTGGAGCAGCGCGCTTGGGTGCGGGTGACCGCCAAGGTGGGCTACAAGTTCCACAACATCTACCGGGGCAAGGGCCCGGTGCTGACCGCCGTGTCGGTAGAGCCTGCCGAAAAGCCCCTGGAAGAGGTCGTAACGTTCTCTTAACGTTTCTGTATTATAAGGAGGTTCTGGTATGAAAACTCTGTTCCGTATTCTTGGCACGGCTGCTGCCGTGGCCGTCACCGGCGCTGCCATCGTGGTGCTGGACAAGATCCTGAACCAGAAAGACCCGCTCCATGTGGAGGAGGTCGAGTTCCCGGAGGACGCCGAAAAGGACGCCGAGGAGGCCGAAAAGACCGCCGAAGCCTACGCGGAAGCCGAGGCCAAGGAAGAGGCAAAGGCTGCCGATGCCGCCGCAGAAGCTGCCGAGGAAGCCGCACCGGAAGCTCCCGCCCCTGCTGAGAACGCACCCCAGACCCAGCCGGAGACCGCCGAAGAGCGCCCTGTGTACGACCCCGAAGCCCCGAACGCCAATCCCGTAGAGGCCGGCCCCGCTGTTGCCCCCAAGGATGAGAACGGCAAAATCGACGTCACTAAGATCGCCGATGCCAACGATTTCGGCGACTGGGAAGAGCAGGGCTGCAAGGGCTGAGAAAACAGCATGATCCCCGCATAGACGCGGATATCAGCTCCCCCGAAAGGGGGAGCTTTTTTGTGCTTGCAAAATGCCGCGCAGTTCACTATACTGGAAGAAAAAACACCGATGGAGGGGCAGCACCATGGCATATACCGATGATTGGGAAAGCTTGATGAACGGCGTGTTCGGCGCGGGCGGCAAACTGAAGTTCGGCGGTGCACAGCCGCAGCCGGAAAAGCCGCAGCCCGAAAAACCGGCGGGCAGCGGCCTGCCGGATCTGAACGCGGCGCTGCTGGAACAGCAAAAGCAGCTGGACGAATTGCTGAAACAGCAGAATGCCCGGCTGAAGGCGCAGGATGCCGGGGTGCAGACGGCGCTGGAGGACAGCCGCCAGATGCTGCGGGATATGGAAGCGGACGGCCTGCTGGCCAAGGGTACGGCAGACACAAAGCCGGAGCAGCTGGGCAGCTTTGAAGGCCTTGCCGCCGAGGTAAAAAAGACTGTCCTCGGGCAGGATGCCTTTGTGGACAGCGTGGTGCGGGCCATGCGCCGCCCCTTTGTGCTGGGCACCGAGGGCGCAGCCGCCCGCAATGTGATCCTGCTGTGGGGCGCCCCGGGCACGGGGCGGCACTTTGCGCTGGCCGAGACCGCCCGCATCATGGCGGCGCGGGGGCTTTTGCAGAGCGACCGGATGGCGGTGATGGATCTTGCGCTTTACCCCGACCCCGGCGCGGAAAAGCTGTTTTTGCAGGACCTTTACGCCGCCCTGCACGCCCCGGGCGAGATCGTGGTGTTCGAGCATTACGAGAGCTGCCACCCCGGCTTTTTGCGCATCCTCTCCGACCTCGCGGTCAAGGGCAGTGCGCCCCTGTCCAGCCGGTATCTGGTGAACAAAGAGGGCATTTTGGTGGAAGCCGGTACAGCGCTTGCCCCCGGCGCAGTGAGCCGCATCGACCCCTGCGGCAAGTACCTGATCTTCTTCTCCCGCAAGGGACGGGAGGCGCTGGCAGATAAGTTTGGCGCGTCCTTTGTGGCGGCGGTAGGGGATGTGTGCCAGACCGCTCCCTTTACCCCGGAAGCACTGGCGGCGCTGGCGGCGCAGCAGCTGAACGCGCTGGCGCAGCGGGTGCACAGCCGCCTTGGCCTGACCCTCGCCGCCGGGGCAGAGGTGCGAGACTATGTGGCGGCACAGTGCTCCAAGGAAAAGGGTGCAGAGGGGCTGGCAGACTGCTGTGAGCGCATCTTCCGCGCCCTGAGCGAGTACTGCCTGCAGACCGATGCAAAACTGTCCGGCACGGTGGCGCTGACCGCCGCGCCAGAAGGGCTGCAATTTGCGCTGAACGGTGCCGCCCCGGCAGACCTGTTCAGCCTGCTGCCGGCGGCCTACACCGGCGCGGTGGAGCAGATCCGCGCCGAGCTGGATGCGCTGGTGGGGCTTGCCCCGGTCAAGGAGTATGTGTTCGGTCTGGCAGACAATCTGCAGGTGCAGCGGCGCCGCGCAGCGGCAGGCTTCAAGACCGCAAGCCTGTCCATGCACATGATCTTTACCGGCAACCCCGGCACCGGCAAGACCACCATTGCCCGGCTGGTGGCAAAGTACCTCAAGGCCATCGGTGCACTCAAGGGCGGGCAGCTGGTGGAGGTGACCCGCGCCGACCTTGTGGGGCGCTACACCGGTCACACCGCCCCGCTGACCAACAGCGTCATCGAGAGCGCACTGGGGGGCGTTTTGTTCATTGACGAGGCGTACAGCCTGTACCGCGGCCAGCAGGACAGCTTTGGGTTGGAAGCCATCGACACCCTTGTAAAGGGCATGGAGGATCACCGGGACGAGCTGGTGGTCATCCTTGCGGGCTACACCAAGGAGATGGAGATGTTCCTCACCGCCAACAGCGGCCTTGCCAGCCGTTTCCCCAACAAGATCGAGTTCCCGGACTACAGCGCAGACGAGCTGCTGGACATCACCACCGTGCTGGCAAAGGGCAAGGGCTACCGCCTTGCCGAGGGCTGCACCTTCCCGCTGCTGGGCTACTATAAGCGCCGTCAGGCGCTGGACAGCCGCACCGCCGGCAACGGCCGTCTGGCGCGCAACACGCTGGAAAAGGCCATTTTCAATCAGAGCCGCCGCCTTATCGCCGAGCCCGCCGCTCCCCTTGACCTCATCCAGCCCAGCGATCTGGAATTTGAGGAATAAGGAAAAATTGATAGGAAAAAGGGTTCCGGAAACGCCCGCAGGCGTTTCTGGAACCCTTTCTGTTTATTCATGCTGCTCCGCAAGGCTCTGCACCATCTCGTGCAGCTGGGCGCGGACGGCGGCGGGGGCGGTGACCTCTACCTTGCCGCCAAAGCCGCACACCCAGCCGAAAAACTGCTGGCTGACGCAGATGGGCACGTCAAAGTGGAAGTGCTCTGCGTCCTCCGGGCAGAACACCGGCTCACGGCCAAAGCGCTCCCGCATGACCGGCTCAAGGTCGGAAGTACACCGCAGGGTGACACGGTACTCGGTGCCGCCGAACATGTTGAAGTGCTTGCGCAGATAGGCGGGCAAATCGAAGGTGCGGAAGAACTCCTTGCCCCGGCGCGGCTCGTCCAGCACCAGCACCCCGGACATCCGGTCCACCCGGTAGTGACGCACCGGGGGCGCTTTTTCGTCCTGATAGGCGATCAGGTAATAGCAGCCGTTTTCCCATGCCAGCTGCCACGGGCTTACAGTGCGCACGGCGCTGCTGCCCTTGTAGCGGAACTGCACCAGACACCCCCGGTTGATGGCAGTGTGCAGCGCGTCGATGCTGTACAAAAGGGTCTGGCTGTCGGTCTTGGGGCGCCCGTCCACATACACCTGACGCTGCAATTGGGTGCCCTCGTAGTCGGAGCAGAGGGCTTCCAGCTTGTGGATGATGCGTTTGCTGGTGCGCGCCGAGATGACACTGCTGGACTGTACCGCATCCACCAGCAGCTTCAGCTCCGAAAGCTCGAATGCACGGCTGGCCATCCAGTACCCGCCGCCGCGCCCGCGCTGCAGCTGGATGTCGTAGCCCAGACTGCGCAGGGTGTCGATGTCGC
>ENA-OWRJ01001637-OWRJ01001637.1-human-gut-metagenome-genome-assembly--contig:-NODE-1637-length-22559-cov-6.104337_pt1 | contig 22559 bp, 15 predicted proteins | sample MGYA00248269_ERZ651897 | MGnify/ENA primary metagenome ERZ651897 (study PRJEB26924, sample SAMEA4378252) | human gut metagenome | biome: human gut; feature: human-associated habitat; material: faeces...
GCAGAGCTTCTTTGTGCCCAAAGCGGAGATTGCCGCCAATGGGTATGATTTATCCATCAATAAGTACAAAGAGACCGAGTATGTGCCGGTGGAGTACCCCTCGACCACGGAGATCCTTGCCGACCTGCATGAGCTGGAAATGGAGATCACCAAGGGTTTGGCAGAGTTGGAGGAGATGGTGTGATGGCGAAGTTGGGAGAATTATACAAAATCACTTCTGGAGGCACTCCATCGAGAACCCATTCGGAATATTATGAAGATGGAACTATCCCATGGGTTAAAACCGGAGATTTAAAGGACAAATATTTATTTGAAACGGATGAAAAAATAAGCCAATTGGGCCTTGAAAATAGTTCTGCACGGATATATTTGAAAAACACAGTGCTTTCGGCAATGTATGGAGCAACTATTGGTGCAACATCTATTTTGAAAATTGATGCCGCAACAAATCAGGCTTGCGCTGCGTTTTCTCCGAGAGAAGATACTCTTCCGGAATATTTATATGCGTTTCTGGAAAGCCAAAAAGATAAATTTATAAAAGATGCTGTTGGTGGAGCACAACCCAATTTATCAGCAGGATACTTGAAAACCGTAGAATTCAAACTTCCATCACTAGAGCAGCAAACCAGAATCACACGCAATTTGAGCAAAATTGATGAGTTGTTGCTTCTTCGCAAGCGGCAAATTGCCAAACTGGACGAATTGGTAAAGGCACGGTTTGTGGAGATGTTTGGGGACCCAATAGGAAACACGAAAAATCTCCCTGTGACTAAATTTGTTGATGTGGTTAAAATGCAAAGAGGCTTTGACTTGCCGGTTCAAGAACGTAAAAGCGATGGAATGATACCGGTTTATGGCTCTAATGGAGTGCTAGGTTATCATGATATTTCAAAAGTTAAAGGCGGCGGTGTTATTACTGGACGCTCAGGAACAATCGGTAAAGTTTTTTATGAAAAAGAGGAATTCTGGCCATTAAACACAACACTTTTTTCTTTGAATTCACACGGAAATGATGTTGTGTATTTGAAATATTTGCTGGAGCTATTTGATTTATCACGTTTTACAGAAGGAACAGGTGTTCCGACTTTGAATAGAAACAAATTTCATGATGAACTAATAATTGATGTTCCTTTGGATGAGCAAGAAAGATTTGCCACCTTTGTGGAACGTGTTGACCAGCAGAAACAGACCATACAGCAGAGCCTTGAAAAGCTGGAACTGATGAAAAAGGCGCTGATGCAGGAATATTTTGGGTGACTCCCTCAGTCATCTTCGGTGACAGCTCCCTCTGGGAGGGAGCCTCTTGACAAAGAGGGAAAGTTTCCGGCCCGAGGAAAAGCCTCCCTCTTTGAGGGAGGTGGCGCGGCGTTAGCCGTGACGGAGGGAGTTCCAGAAAGGAGCGCGTCCAGATGTCATTGCCATATCAAGGAAAATTGATCCCTCGTGCAAAAGAACTGCGTAAGGGCGCAACCAAACAGGAAAATCATCTCTGGTATGATTTTCTGCGTGGCTATCCGATGCGCTTTCAGCGTCAGAAAACGATTGATGGCTTTATTGCGGATTTCTATTGTCACGTTGCAAGGCTGGTCGTGGAAGTGGACGGTTCACAGCATTATAATGAGCAGGGACTGGCATACGACAAAGAACGCTCCGCCATTTTTGCCGAATATGGTGTGAAGGTGATTCGGTTTTCTAATCTGGAAATAGAGCAGAGCTTTCAAGAAGTTTGCAGTGCAATTGATTTGGAAGTCAGGAAGCGGGTTCAGGAACTGGAAGATACTCCCTCAGTCAAAGCCTAGCGGCTTTGCCAGCTCCCTCTGGGAGGGAGCATATAACGTAGAGGTAAGGTAAAAGCCTCCCTCTTAGAGGGAGGTGGCACGGCGTGAGCCGTGACGGAAGGAGTTGTACAGCAGAGCCTTGAAAAGCTGGAACTGATGAAAAAGGCACTGATGCAGGAATATTTTGGGTGAGCATAAATGAAATACCGTATAGTTTGTATGATTGGCAGTTGTCAAAGAAACTTAAAAGAAAACGTACCAGAACAAGAAGTGTTCCAAATCAAAAGAGTGATTGCGACTATTTTTGAATTTATGAATGAAATAGATAATTATACGATGTTGCTTGGAAATTCAAAAGATTTTTTGCAGTATACAGAAGATGGAAATATCAATCTTGAAAAAATGGAGGAATTTGCAAATTTAAATCGCCTGTTTATGAATTGGCTAAATTCATTTTATGTTTGGGTTGAATATCACGAACGGTATCATAAGATTCTGTTTGGAAAATTAAAAGGAAGATTCTACGACCAGTATCCGGAGTATAGGATAACATATTTTCTTCGGCGGTACACAACACATCAAAGCTGTTGTATAACCAAGACTACACTTGCGTTAGACACGGGGATAGTATCATATTTGATTCCGGTGGATAAAATACTTGAAAATGGAGACATGAATAAACAGACCAAAGGTGATTTGAAAAAAGTCCAAAAGGAAAATCAGAACATTGATTCACGAAAACTTGTTGAAAGCACGACGAAAATTATACAAGAATTTCAAGTGGATCTGTGGAAAGAAGAATGGCAGACCGTAAAGAAAAGCTTGAACAGTCTGAAAGGGTATATAATAACGGATGGAGTTGCTTTAAAACCAACCTATATTGTTTCAGATGATGATAACGTTCGCCCCTACTGCATCAGCAATGTGGTCGGATATTTGATTCAGAAAATGAATTCGTATCCAGAACTGAAAGCACTTTTGCATTAATGGTTACAAGGAGGCTATTACATGAAGTTTTTCATTAGCTCGACTTATCAGGACTTGAAAAATATCAGGCGTGTTGCAATAAATACTATTGAAAGCTTGACTGAAAGGAAAACTGCTGAAATTAGTGCAATGGAGGAATTTCCGGCAAGTCAAAAATCAAGCGGAACTTTTTGCGTTGACCAAGTAAAAGATGCCGATATTGTAATTGGCATATATGGGTATCGCTTTGGTTCCAAATACTATGATGGGCGTTCAATGACGGAAATTGAATTCGATGAAGCAACAGAACTCGGCACTCCAATTCTTGCATTTGTAGAAAATGGGGCAGAGGACACAGGTGACATTGATCAAAAGCGTTTTATTAACAATAAAGTATTTTCACTTGGAGGCGTTTGTGCAAGATTTGATTCGACCAACTTGGAAAATTTTGCAAAGGTATTAAACAATTCATTAAAAGAATACTACGGTACATTAGATGGCTATAGTTATCATTCCATATGGGATGATATCCACGAACTCAAACATAAAATTGAGGAAACAGATGATTATCCCAGATTATTACCCTACGGAGAAAATGAAGAAGATAAGGCGCTCGATGATATTATAGAAAGTGCCAAGATGCTTTCAGAGATGGGGAATAATCTCCGCACTGAAAATAATATAGTATATGATATTGCTCACTACTATTGGCAAAAAGAAGACGAGAATCCTGATATTGACCCAGAGTTCAAAGCAACAATTGATGCGCAAAAAGCAGGATTGGTTAAGCGCATAAAAAAACACAATCATGAACTTGTACTATGCTACGATTGGACCGTATACGGAATTCCTAATCATTGCACAAGTATTATGCTCGCTGTAAATTATTTAAAATTGTGTCGTGTGCAGAAAAGGCTTTTGACGGAAGCATGGACTGAAGATTTACGTCATGAAGTATTAAAGCTCAAAGCTTTCTATATCGATACCATTGAAAACCGAAGTGGTCTCATCGACTAATTAAAAAGGAGCTGATTTTATGTCCAACTTCTCCTATCTCTCCACCCGCCCCGAATACTCCCTCTTCGCCAATTCTGCCATCGAGGCCGAGAAAGTGTTCTCCACCTCCCCGGCGATGTGCGCGGTGGGGTGCCGGAAGGCGTTGGAGCTGGCGGTGAAGTGGGTGTATGCGGCAGATAAAACCATCACGATGCCCTACAAGGACAACCTGCAATCCCTGCTGCATGAGCCGAGCTTCCGGTTCGCGGTGGACCGGGACGTGTGGAGCGTGCTGCCCAGCATCGTGAAGGCGGGCAATCTGGCGGTACATACAGGACATAGTGTGTCGGCGGCGGATGCAGTGTTCAGTCTGCGGGGGCTGTTCGCCTTCATCCAGTGGGTGGATTACTGCTACGGCACGGACTATGTGGAGCGCTCCTTTGATGAAACAGCCATCCCCGGCGAGAAAGTGGCGCTGGACGAAAAGAAGATCCGGGAGCAGGAAAGCCTGCTGACCCAGAAAGATGCCGAGTTGGAAGCGTTGCGCAAGCAGGTGGAGAGCCTTTCGACGGCGTACACAGCCAGCAAACAGCAGAACCAGCAGAGCCGCAGTTTTACCGCTGCCGACCTGACCGAGGCCGAGACGCGGCGGAAGATCATCGACATCGACCTCAAGGCCATGGGCTGGAAATTCACCGGGCCGGACGCTGATGTGCGCACCGAGTACGAAGTGGACAACATGAACGGCGTGCTGGGGCAGAAGGGCTATGCGGACTATGTGCTGATGGGCAAGGACGGCTTGCCGCTGGCGGTCATTGAAGCCAAGCGCAGCACCAAAGACCCCAACATCGGGCGCAAGCAGGCTCAGCTTTATGCAAACTGTCTGGAGCAGAAGTTTGGCCGCCGTCCGATGCTGTTCACCACCAACGGCTACACCACCTATTTCTGGGATGAGCAGAGCGGCCCGCAGCGGCCGGTGAGCGGCGTGTTCTGCAAGGATGATTTGCAAAAGCTGATGAACCGCCGCACCGAGAAAAAGCCGCTGGACACCATTGAAATTGACGACAAAATCACCGACCGCTACTATCAGAAAAACGCCATCCGGGCAGTCTGCGCCCATATTACGCAGGGCTTCCGGCGCAATCTGCTGGTCATGGCTACGGGCACGGGCAAGACCCGTACCGCATCCAGCCTGACCGATGTGCTGAGCCGCGGCGGTCATGTGACCAACGTGCTCTTTCTGGCAGACCGCACTGCACTGGTCAAGCAGGCAAAGGACGACTTCAAAAAGTATCTGCCCGACCAGTCGCTTTGCAACCTGTGCTCCTCCAAGGACGATAAGGCCGCGCGCATCGTGTTTTCCACCTATCCCACCATGCTCAACGCCATAGACAACGCCAAGACCAAGGACGGCGTGCCGCTGTTTTCGCCCGCCCACTTTGACCTTATCATCGTGGACGAGAGCCACCGCAGCATTTTCAAGAAATACCGCGCCATTTTTGATTATTTCGATGCCGTTCTGGTGGGTCTGACCGCCACCCCGAAAACCGACGTGGACCGCAACACCTACGACTTTTTCGAGATGGAACATGGCATCCCCACCTACGCCTACGATTACGACACGGCGGTCTACACCGACCATGTGCTGGTGCCTTACTACAACTACGAGGTCAAGACGAAATTCACAGAAGAGGGCATCCACTACGACCAGCTTTCACCGGAGGATAAGGCCCGCTACGAGGACGATTTTGCCGAGGATGACACCCTGCCCACCTTTATCCCATCCGAAAAGCTGAATAAGTTTATCTTCAACGCCAACACCGTGGACACGGTGCTGCAAGACCTGATGGAACGGGGCATCCAGACGGCGGGCGGTGACCGCATCGGCAAAACCATCATCTTTGCCCAGAACAAGCGCCATGCGGAGTTTATCCGGGAACGTTTTGGCAAGCTGTACCCGCAGCTGGAGACCCAGTACCCGGGATTCATCCAGCGGGTGGTCTGCGACGATGCCTATGCACAGTCCGTCATTGACGACTTCAAACAGCCGGATAAGCCGCCGTTTATTGCGGTCTCGGTGGATATGATGGACACGGGCATCGATGTGCCGGAGTGCGCGAATCTGGTGTTTTTCAAAAAAATGCGCAGCAAAACGAAGTTCTGGCAGATGATCGGCCGTGGTACGCGGCTCTGCCCGTCCCTTGCCTACGTGGATGCCATCGACGGCGAATATACGGGCAAACGGCGTTTTCTGATTTTCGACTACTGCGGCAACTTTGAATTTTTCCGTCAGAAACCCAACGGCTACGAGAGCGCGGACACCAAAAGCCTGTCCGAGAGTATTTTCTGCAAGCAGGTGCGGATCGCCGCCGCGCTGCAGGATGGAGCCTATGCGGACGAAAAATACCAGAACTGGCGCAAGATCTTAACGGAGACCTGCCGTGCCGAAGTGGGAGCGCTGAACCCGGAGCTGGTATCCGTGCGGCTGCACCGACAGGCCGTGGAACACTATCAAAAGCCAGAAGCCTTTGTCAGCCTGACCGAAACGGACAAGGGTACTCTGATGAAAGAGGTGGCACCGCTCATCTCGCTGGACGACAAAGATGAAGCCGCCAAGCGGTTCGATAACTTTGTGTATGGCTTGCTGCTCTGTGAACTGGAAGGTCTGCCGGGGCTGGGCCGCGCCCAGAAACAGCTGCGCAATACAGCGGCAATGCTGGAAGGGAAGGCTACCATCCCGCAGGTGCAGGCAAAGCTGCCCCTCATCCGCGAGGTGCAGACAGACGAATTTTTGACCTCGCATGATCTTCTCCACTTTGAGGAAATGCGGCAGGAGCTGCGGGAACTCATCAAGTTTCTGGTGGAGGGCGGCGAGGGGCAAAAGCCTGTCTACACGGCCCTTGCCGACCCGGTACTGGAACAGACCGAGGGCAAAACGCTGGATTCCGGCTACGATTTTGGCGAGTACCGGGAACGTGTGAACCGCTACATCATGGAGCACCGCAGCGATACGCTGGCCATCCACAAGCTGACCCAGAACATTCCGCTTTCCCGGGGTGACTATACCGAGCTGGAACATATCTTCACCTGTGAGCTGGGCAGCAAAGAGGACTATGCACGGGAGTTTCGGGATACCCCCTTTGGTCTGCTGGTGCGCAAGGTGGCAAAGCTCGACCACGATGCTGCCATGCAGGCATTTTCCAAGTTCATCAACGACGAATCGCTGAATGCAAAGCAGATCGCGTTTGTGCAGAAGGTTATTCATTACATCGAGCAGAACGGTTATGTGGAAAGCAAGGCGGTTCTGATGAAACCACCCTTTGACCAGCCCATTCTGTTTACCCGCCTGTTTGATGGCAAAACAGGCAGTGAGCTGATGGATACGATCAATTCGGTGAAAGAGAATGCCACCCATGTGACTGCATAAAGTGGTGGAATGTACTGATAAAAAACAGTATAATACGCTTGAACTATATTAGGACTTAGAGCTTCATGTGGAAGTAGCCCAGAAGCCGACCTTCTACTCGGATTCGGATTTCTTTATCGTCACACTGCCGAATAGAAGTGTAGCGACTCCGGCACAGATCAGTATGGAAAGTGTGGCAAGTGGTGCGGAAAGTGCGGAAACCTCTGCGGAAAGTGCGGAAACTTCTACAGTGCTCCACGGAATGAGTACGGATGCAGAAGTGAGTGAACTTTGCGAAAGGCTGAATGGCACGAGACTAACTGCAAGTACAAAAGAGCGGACGCTTGAACTTTTCAAGAGATATCGGTATCAATATCAGTTCCGCAGCATAAACATTGCACAGCTATATGGCGTTCAGAAATCTCGTGCATCCTCTATTATCAAGAATCTTATCAAGTATGGATTGGTGACGTCACCAGAATATGGCGTATACCAATTTGTGAAGAAGTAACACCGCTATCAACAGATGGTTTTTGAAAACCAAGCGGTGAAGCTGTTACAGCCCATGGAACGTCTTAATATAATTTGAATTATCATAATCGAAATTATATTAACTGTCTACACAGAATGCCCACTCCCCTGAGAACTCCTCAGACGAGTGGGCATTCTTCTTTCCGTGTATCAAATTTACCTTTGTGGTCACTCAGATCGCCACCAAGTCATGGATCAAAAATCATTATTTTTTATTTGTCCAAGAGTAAGTGCACGGTTTCTGCACTGTTTTTGCACGGTTTCAAGGGATGCAATGGGTACGCTGACTTGCAAAATACGGCAAAGGGTGCAGAAATTACAACGTGAAAAATCACGATGTTTTGCACAAAAATAACGCAAACTCGAAAGTTTTAAAATCAGAGTGCTCAGCCCGGTGGGCTCTTTTAATCAGAGGGCCAGGGAATCGAGTTCCCTCAGACAATCAGGCCCCGGGTGGTGGCTTTGAACGACAACACGGTTTGCGGTGCAAAGTGATAGACCATCTGACAGAGATTTTCAAGCATTGAAAATCATGGTGATAAAGTGGATTTTTGTTACAAATCAATAAAAATGTTGAGGAAAAAATCCTTCTGTGGTAAAATAATTAAAAAGATGCTGCGAAATTGCGGAGGGAGGAGCTGTGCAACATGCACCGGCTCCATAAACGCCTTACAGGTGCAGCCAACAGTTCCATAGAAATCATCATTGCTTGGAGTGAGCTTTTGCAGATGCGTAAGAGACTGTTTGTTAGAAACTGGATCCGAAGGCTTTTAAGGTATCTTTGTATTCCGGTTGGGTTCTTCCTGGTCGTGTTTCCTCTATATAGCCTGATGATCCGCCAGACGATCCAAGCGCAGTCCTCCAGCGCGATGGAAATGCTGGCGATCGGCACCACCCAGTTGGAGCGATGCCTGAGCAACATCCGCAGTACAACGAACAAATTGTTCAGCGAAACGGAGTATACTCTGCTTGCCAGCAGCTATGACAACAGTATTCTGGGAGATTATCAGACACTGACGAGAGCCAGCAAATCGTTACAGGATAAGACCTACGATTCCTCTGTGATCACATACAGCTATATTACATTTGAGCGGAATGGCATCATATTGGATGACCGGAGCGCGTATGAAAGCCATAGCAATTTTTACCCGGGAGCACTTGAGTATGAGGATGTGTCTCAGGAGGAATGGGATGCACAGAATCAGATCGATGTAACGACGATAAAGCCCGCCCTTGTTGTCAAACTGATGCATTCCAGCTATGGCAATTCATATACCACGGTATACCAGCCCTATGTGAACACGGCGGGCCGCCTTTGCGGCGCAATGACGGTGCTGATCAAGGAAAAAGATGTCGTTTCAATGTTCCTTTCGCAGCAGCAATGGCGCGAGGAAGGGCTTTTCTGCCTGATTTCCGATGACGGAACGATCCTGGCGGGAAATAACTATGACGGAACGACACTTTCCCTGGCGAGTGATGATACGGGTTGGGAGATCTATCAGGGAAAGCGCTATCTGATGGCAACGCGATATGTGGCATCTCTGAATGCAACGGCGGTCATTGGAATGCCGCCGTCGCTCTATGAAGCGGGTCTGTTGGCAGTACAGCGTGCAATTTGTCTGTATCTGATCGTGGGCGTTCTGGGCTGTGTATTGATCAGCGTCTGCATGACACTGGAGGACATGAACAGCCTGCGTCCGATGCTGGATACGCTGGACGAATCGGATCTGGCATCACGGAAAGTGCTGAATGAAATCTTTCTCCGTAATGTGAACAGCCAGCATGAACTGGCGCGGGAACTGGAGCATTCACGCAGCGAGCTGGAACACGGCAAAATGGAAATTTTGCTGCGTACAGGGTCTGTAAGTCAGGAATCCCTTCAGCAGCTGACGGATGCGGTGCAGCTGAAAGCCTATAACTTCCTGCTGCTGATCCCATCTCTTCAGGAAAACGCCGAGTGCTCACTGAAAGAAGAGCTGCGTACTGTGGTGGTGTCAGAGCAGATACGTCAAATTTACGGGCAGAGATTTTATGTACAGGCAACGGCAGATGACCTGATCCTGGTGATCCTGACGCAGGAAACGGATGAAGCAGAGGAACTGCGGGAGATGTGTTTCCGTACAGAGCAGCTGTATGATGCGCTGCATTTGACGACCCCCCTGATATTGAGCGATCCTTTTGAGAAAATGGAGCAGCTGTCAGATATTTACTGGAAGGCCCGCAATGTGGCGGCCTATGCGGATCCGACACAGAAGATCTGCTATTTGGGGAACAGCAGTGCGCAGCGCGGTACCACGGTCAATGCAACCAATGCAGCGCGGCTTCGGGAGTATCTGCTTTCCGGATGCACGGAAGAAGCGGTTTCGCTTCTGAGTGAACTGTTCCCGGTGGATAATCTGGACCCGGAAAACTTCAAGCAGGATTTTTACACGGCAGGCGGCATTCTGCTGAACACGGCGGAAAGGGTATGCTGTCCGGATATCGCCTATCTGTGCAGTTATGACTCTAAACTGACTGCCCGCCAGATGCTGAGCCGGTTGCAGGACTGCTGTGTGGAGATCTGCAATCATGTGCAATTCTTGAAGCATAGCCACAATGATGCGCTTCAAAAGAATATTCTGGACTGGCTGGCACAGAATTTCCAGAATCCGGAGATCAATGCGGCGATGACGGCAGAGCAGTTCAAGATCTCGAAAAAGTATCTTTCGCAATTCCTGAAGGAGCAAACCGGAAAGAGCTATACAGAGTATGTGGAAGAATTGCGTCTGGATCATGCAATGCAGCTGCTGAGAACGACAGATCTGAATATTACGGATATTGCAGAACAGTGCGGCTTCTCCACGGCAAATACATTCTATAAGGCATTCCGGCGGAAGTATCAGCTCTCGCCTTCTGCAGTTCGCAAAGGAGATAACTGATTTCAGCGCAAAAAAATGAACGATGTCAGCCCATTCGGACAGACATCGTTCGTTTCTTTTTACAGGTGGATTCAGGGATGGATGCTTATGGTAACAGTGCGGGGAGCATCCAATGCAAAGGTCAGCTCAAGCAGCCCATCGTGGCGTGTGGTCACGGTGCAGGGAACAGAGGCTGTAACAGCTTTGGGACCCGGCTGCAGAACAGCCAGAACAGTGCTGCGGCCCGCTGCGGTAAAATCCAGTGTGGCATTTAAGGCGCTGTTGTCCGGTGCCCAATCCGTATGCCGGACAAAGGCATCAAAACCGGTCGTGAGGGTGCCGGGGCGGTAGTAAGCGGAAAACCACTGTACAATGGGAGAAGAAAGCCCGCTGAACTGATGCCAGCCGGCACCACGGCGGCTCTCGATCATAAAGTGCTCAAAACAACAGTAGCTTTCGGCACACTCGTTCTGCCACAGGGTAAGAGCGGTGTCGGCAATGCGGTAAGCAAAATCGGTAAGGCCCGCATCCAGCGCGGATTTGAAGAACATCCACTGATAAGGCATCCATACAGCGCCGTTCCAGTAGCCGTCACGCCGATAGTACGGCGCACTCTGATCTACGGTGGAAAGGCCGCAGGCACACCACAGGTGTTCCGGGCTTTGCAGCTTCTGCCACAGAAGCTCCTTCTGCGGTTCTGTACAGGCACCTGCAAACAGCGGCGAAGCGCCATCCAGGCCCATGTCGTAGTTCAGGCCCTGCTCGGTGCGCAGAATATCCGCAGCATCACCGGAAGGATCGTGCAGGAGGTACCCGAAGTAACCGCTTTCCTCGTCCCATGCAGTCTGCAGGGAGCGCCCTAAGCGAAGCGCATCGGCATCAAATACATCTGCGTCGGCTGTCTCACCCAGCAGGCGGGCGGTGTAAGCCAGGATCTTTGCGCAGCGTATCGCATGGGCAGTTGTGACCACGGGCGCGCAGCTGGCCTGCAAACGGCGGCGATGGACCTCCTGCTGTGGGGGATAATCGTCCCATCCACCGGAATTATAGAAATAATCCCAGGGGCGCAGCAAGCCGCTGTGCAGGTTGGCGGTAGTGGAGCCGCCTTCCTGCCCGGTGAAGAAGCGATAGTACAGCTTTAGGCGTGGATAGCAGTAGGCGGCAAGTTCTCTGCTGCTGGTGCGATTCAACAGCTCGGCGTACAGATAAAACTGCGTTGGCACCATGGAGCCATGGTGTAAGAAAGCAGCGTCCACAGAATCCGGGGGCATCAGGTAGGTGTTCAGGCAGTCAAAGGCATTGCGCAGGCTGGTCTGAGCCAGACCCATTCCAATGAATCCGGAATCCCATGTGTAGACACAGTCCCACCAGCGGCCGGGAGTGTAGTGGCGGATATACTGTCCCCGCGTGTACACCGGATACACAACGTTGGTGCAGAGAACTGCATTCATCAACTGTTGGCCCAAGGCAAGCGATTCGGCAGCCGGTAAAGCGGGCGGTGCTGCAAGGGAGGCAGAAGCCTGCTGCCATAAGTGCTCCCAATCACTGCGCTGCGTCAGCAGCTCATGGCAGCGCAGCGCGGCGGCAGAAGCATCCGGAGCAGCACAGACCGCTCCATAGATCACCTTTGTCTGTCCTGCCTCCAAGGGGATCGGCCCCATAAAGAGATTGACGTAATGCCCTTTTCCGTTGCCGCGCAGCGTGGCGTTTACATGGTCGTGTACGGTGTCACGCAGAAAGATATCCAGTTCATCGTTTTCGATCGTGCGAATATGGGTGGTGATATCATCCCACAGGATCCCGTAGCACTCCTGAATGTGGGGATACTGCAGGGTCAGATAGTTCTCATCTGCGGCGGGTTCAGCCTGAGGCCGGGAGCCATCTCCACGCAGGGTGACGGTAAAGTTACCAGCGTCCGCCTGCTCGCACAGAGCGAGACAATCCAGCTTCGCCCCTCCAACACCGGCAGCAGTCAGGGTCAGAGTGAATTTCCCGGCGGGAATGGAAGCATTCAGCGGCAGGATGGCAATGGAAGGCTTCTGACAGGGCGGCAGCCGCAGCGTGACCTGACCATTGACATCGTACTCGGAACTCTCATCTGCCGGATTCCAATACCGTACACAGAGACAGGGGGTATGCAGGGGCGCGGTAAGGGAAAGCGTAAAGGTAACGGTGTCCCCTTTTCCGCTGGGCATGACCTGACCAAAAGGTCCTTTGCCTTCGGAACAGCCGAACCCCGTGCCAATGCCGTATCCCTGACCAAAGCCGGGAACGGCTTCTTCGCCCCGGCGCAGACCATCCCAGGTCAGACATTCGTTGGGACGGTGGATGGAAAAATCCAGGGTCTCATAATCCTTTGCCCAGACAAAGGCGGCGTTTTCCGGCAGGGATACCTCACAGCCCGGCAGGGAGAAACCGCGGTAGGACGGAACGGGATCCCAGGCCGAAGCCATGTAATGGAGCACCAGATTCTGCGGAGCATCTGTATTGTTGTGGAGTTCAGCGCGGATCAGCCGGGCATCCTCCCCCAGGGGGGCAAAAGAGATATCTGCATACAGCTGATCCTTCCACAGGAGCTCGTGGCGGAGCGTGTAGCAGCTCAGGTCCGGAGCCGCAGCCCAGGGGTGAAAGCCGCTTTCAAACCGTACATTGGGCACATCGACCCGGCGGCGATACATTCCCGGAAAAACGGACAGGTCAAACCGAACGCCGTCGTTGGCCGCAGGAACATGGGAAATGCCGCTGTATCGTTTGGTGTAGGGGCCCCACGCAGGCAAGGAAAGGTCATGTGATTGCATGGTGTGATATCCTCCCATCAGCCCTTGACTGCGCCAATGGTGACACCGGCAACAAAGTACTTCTGCAGGAACGGATACAGGCACATGATCGGCAGGGTGGAAACCACCATGGTGGCATATTTCAGACCGTCGCCGATGACCTCGACATCACCGGTGGAACCGGCCATGTTGCCGATGTCGCTCTGGATCAGGACCTCACGCAGGATCATCTGCAAAGGGTACAGAGAACGATCCCGAATGTACAGCAATGCCGGGAACCAGCTGTTCCACTGCGCAACGCCGTAGAACAGCGCCATAACGGCGAACACTGCACCGGAGAGCGGAAGAACAATGCGGAAGAAGGTCGTGATATCGTTGCAGCCGTCCAGGGCTGCGGCCTCGATCAGCTCATTCGGGATGGTGTTTTCAAAGAACGTGCGCATGATGATCATGTTATAGGTACTGATGGCGGAAGGCAGCACCAGCGCCCAGATCTTATTCAGCATACCCAGCTTCTGAATGATCAGATAGGTGGGGATCATGCCGCCGTTGAAGAACATGGTAAAGATGAAAAGGCTGATAAAGACATTGCGCCCGAACAGATCCTTGCGGGACAGGGGGTAGGCGGCGCAGGCGGTAAGGGTCACGCTGATCAGGGTGCCCAGCACGGTATACAGGATCGTGTTCAGATAACCCGTCCAGATGCTGGCATCCTTCAGAACCTTCTCATACATGGAGGTCGTAAAGCCTTTGGGCCAGAAGGAAACATTGCCTGTCAGCAGCTGCATGGGATCACTGAACGAGCCGCTGATGATGTGCAGAAGCGGCAGAATAATAGTTGCACTGATCAGGATCAGCAGCAGATACACAACAATGGTATAGATCCGTTCCCCGATGCTTTCCTTCACTTTCGTGGGGTGATTCATCGCATCAATATTTTTTTTCATCACCACAGGCTCACCTCACTGATCTTTTTGCTGAACTTGTTGAACAGCACGATAATGGTAAAATTGATCACAGAATTGAACAGGCCCACAGCCGCAGAGAAGCTGTAATCGCCGCTTTCAAAGGCACGGCGGTAAACGTAAGTGGAGATCACATCGGCAGTCTCATAGGTTGCAGGGTTGTACATCAGCATGATCTTTTCATAGCCGACCGAGAAAATAGAGCCCATGCGGAGGATCAGCATGATGATGATCGTGGGCAGCAGGCCGGGCAGCGTGATATGGATCAGCTTGTCCCATTTGGAAGCACCGTCAACGGTGGCGGCCTCGTAGAGAGAGGGGTCAATGCCGGTCAGTGCCGCCATGTACACAATGGAACCGTAGCCGGCGCTTTGCCAGATGTCAGAAAGAACATAGATCGTCTTGAAATACTTGGGTTCGGCCATAAAGTGGATCGGCGTACCACCAAAGGCGGTGATCAGCTGGTTGATCAGGCCGCTGGAAGGAGAAAGCAGGGCGCTCAGAATACTGACAACGACCACGGCGGAGATGAAGTGGGGCAGGTACACCACGGTCTGTACGCTGCGCTTGAAGAATTTACCGCGGACTTCGTTGATGAGCAGAGCCAGAATGATGGGAATGGGAAAGCCCACAATAATGGAATACAGGCTGATGCCAAGCGTGTTTTTGATCAGACGGCCAAAATACTCGGATTTAAAGAACTGGATGAAATATTTGAAGCCGACCCACTTGCTGCCCGTGATGCCCAGTACGGGAGAGAAATCACGGAAGGCAATCTGCGCGCCGTACATGGGCGCGTACATGAACACGATATACCAGATCAGGGCGGGCAGCAGCATCAAAAGCAGATAACGGCTGCGCCAGAACTTTTTGCAGGCATGATCAAGGCGGTTCGCTGTTGGCAGTGTGATCGGTTTTGCTGCGGTGGCTGTTTTCATGGTGGTATTCTCCTGTTTTCGTTCTGAAGAACCCAGGAAAAAATAGGCCGGGAACAGGGTGTTCCTGCCCCGGCCGTTATTTTACTGGATCAAAAAATAGGTGCCTGCTGAGGCATCAGCCATTCAGAGTCTTCTGGTAGATATCGATGACCTCTGCAATGCCCATGCCATTGACCTTTTCAACGTAGGTGTCCCAGTTGGACAGCGGCTCACGGCCGGAAACAAACTTGATGATCATCTCATCAACGTAAGTATCCACGTCTGCCATTACTGCACGACGGACGGCATCATCCTCAGAGGAGAAGGAGGTGGAGCCGGGGATCACATACTTCTTGGATTCTTCCAGGAAGGGAATGATGCAGTCCTGCTTTGCGCGGTTGACAGACTCATCATCCAGCTGTGTGACCTCATCCTGGCTCAGAATGAACGGGCCGGAGCTCTGTGCAAAGGTGAAGGTGCCGATCGCATTCTTGGGAGACAGGCCGTCAGGATTCTTCATTACATAATCGGTGAAGATCGGCTTGCCGTTCTGCATGGTGTAGTGAGTGCCCTCGATACCCATATTGATCAGCAGGGTGCCCTCGGCGCTGTACATGTAATCCAGCAGAGCGACCACGCGGTCAACGTTCTTGCAGCTTGCGGTGATGGCGGCGGCTGCAATGGCACGCGGCTCCTGATCAATATAGGAGTGGATCTGTGCATCGCCCTTGGGGGGTACGGTGGCCTCAACATGGAAGCCGGGGAAGGAGGCAGGCATGGTGGCGTTCTGTGCAGCCAGCATACCGCCCAGCGGGCCGTAGAAGGAAGCCACCGCGTTCTGGGCCAGCTTCGGCACGAAGGAAGCGTAGTCCATGGTGATGATCTCAGGGTCGATATAGCCCTTCTCGTACATATCGTGCATCCAGGTCACGGCCTTTTTGTACTTGGGGTCGATGGGGCCGTAGTGGACCTTGCCGCCATCGTCCGGGTCGGTGTAGAAGTCATCCAGGCAGCCGAAGGCGGTGCAGAAGTTCCGCAGGCCGGTCATATCGTAGGAGCTGAAGGGGATCTCATCGTTGGTGCCGTTGCCGTTCAGGTCGGTGGTCTTGACCAGATGCCAGTAGTTCTCCCAGTCCTCCAGGGTCACGGGGCTCTCAATGCCCAGCTTTTCCAGCCAGTCGGTGCGGACGATGTAGGGCATATTGCCGGAGACCTTCTCATCCAGCATGGGCATATAATAAATATTGCCGTCGCTGTAAGTCAGTGCTTTTTCGACACCGTCCCGCTTGTCGATCTCCTTCTTCAGGTTGGGCATGTTGTTCTCGATGTAGTCGTTCAGGGACAGGATCACGCCGGACTCGCCGTATTTCAGCACCTCGGTGGTGGGCATATCCATAATGATATCCGGCAGCTGAGCATCCATCATCACAAGGTTCAGGCGCTCGTTGTAGTTGTCCTGCGGGGGATTATCAAATTCAAAATCCATATTGAATTTTTCGCCCAGGACCTTCCAGACATCCATCTGCTCGGCAGCAACCTCGTTTGCGGCCTTGGATTTCAGGATGCGCACAGTGATGCGCTCGTTGGAAGCAGCTGCTCCGGAACCGGCAGCAGAAGAAGTAGTAGAGGAAGAGCTGCCACAGCCCTCCAGAACACCCAATGCCAGAGAAGCGACCATAGCGCTGCATACGGCGCGTCTGCTGATTTTTCTTTCTTTCATAAGATCTTTTCCTCCTTGATGTATGGAATGGGACGGGGAAAATCCCCGTGCTTCCATAACCTCCGTTCAGCTCGTACGCTGCCGCCCAGTGGTTTTTCCTTACTCAGAAGCATATCATGTTCTTTTTGGAATTGCAACATTTTTTGATACAAAGCGCACAAAAGATTTTCTCATTTTTGAGTGTGATTGTTGCACAATATCCACAAAGATGCGTTTTTTCTTCCTTTTGTCATGGTGTGGGATGAAATGTCATGCTCCTTCACCTTGACGATTCCGGCACAAAAAGATATGCTGGAAACAAAATTGGAATCGGAGATCCATTCAAAAGAAAGGAAGAGAGAAACTATGAGGAAGCAGATCACGGCCATCATCGTGGGCGCGGGCCATCGGGCGATCCTGTACAGCCTGTATGCGCTGGAACACCCGGACGAGCTGAAGATCGTGGGCGTAGCAGATCCGGATCCGATCCGGCGGAAAAAGGTTGCGGAGATGCATGGCTTCGGGGAGGAAATGTGCTTCAGGAATGCTGAGGAGCTGGCAGAAAGGCCTAAGCTGGCAGATGCGGTGATCAATGGAACCATGGACCGCCAGCATGTGCCCACTGCGGTTCCGCTCCTGCGTGCAGGATATGATATGCTGCTGGAAAAGCCCTTCGCGATCAGCGAGGAGGAAGTAAACTATTTATATAAGGTGGTAAAAGAGACCGGGCGGAAGGTGATGATCTGCCACGTTCTGCGGTATGCGCCCTTCTATGTCGCAATCAAGCAGAGACTGCTGAGCGGGGAGATCGGTGACATTATCAATATTCAGGCCACGGAGCATGTCAGCTACCATCATCTGGCCGTCTCCTTTGTGCGCGGCAAATGGGGCAACGAGGAAAAATGCGGGGCTCCGATGCTGCTGGCAAAGTGCTGCCATGACATGGATCTCATTATGTGGCTGAAGAGCGGCGTTTCGCCCAAACAGATCGCAAGCTTTGGAAGTGACTTCCAGTTTGATCCTGCCAAAAAGCCCGCAGGGGCGGGCAAGCGCTGCCTGGTGGATTGCCAGTGCGAGGAGACTTGTCTGTACTCCGCCAAAAAGCATTATCTGGATCACCCGGATCGGTGGGCGTTCTATGTATGGGACTGCCTGGAGAATATTGAGGAGCCGACGCTGGAGGACAAGCGCAAGTCGCTGATGACAGACAATATCCATGGACGCTGTGTGTGGGATTGCGAACATACGGTGGTGGATCATCAATCGGTGCTGATGAATTTTGCGGATGGTGCAACTGCGACCCTGAACATGATCGGCGGCACAGCGAAGCCGGAGCGCAACATCCACATCATTGGTACGAAGGGTGAGATCAAGGGCGTGTTTGACGATTCTGTTTTCACTGTGCGCACCATAGATACCGCCAGCGAGAAGGGCTGGAACGAGGAAGTGGTAGACCTGAAGATCGGTGGAGATAAGAGCGGCATGACAGGCTCTCATGGCGGCGGCGACCTGCGGCTGGTGGAGGACTTTGTTCATGTGCTTCAGGGTGAGGAGCCTTCCATCTCCTGCACAACGATCAAAGATTCGATCAATGGGCATCTGGGGGTCTTCTGCGCAGAGCGTGCTCGCAAGGAGAGCACCGTCATAACGATGCCAGACATCAGATAATGCAGTGTTGACATAGAAAACGTCCCCGTGCAGTTTTGATATCCTGCACGGGGACGTTTTGTGATCTTTTTATTTCCTCATTTCCGCATTCACCCATTCCCGCACGCGGTCAGGCCGGTTGGTGACGATGCAGTCAGGGCCAAGGGGCAGCAGGGAACGGACTGCGTCCTGGGTGTCCACGGTCCAGAACGCGGCCTGGATGCCCATGGCGTGGAGCTGGTTCACGAGATCGGGATTGGAGTAGGCGGTGTGGTATTCGCAGCTGACGATATCCACAGGGAAATCCAGCGTTTTGATATAGGCGGCCACATCCGCCTGCTCCTCCAGATGGCCGATGACCTGCTCCACGGTCTCGCCGGGGAAGTTGGCGCGGAGCATATCGACCTTGTCGGCCACAGTGCGGTAGATGAGATTGTTCCGCAGGTCGATGCAGTTTTCCTCGCTGAAGGGCTCATCCATGCTGTTCACAAGGCCCAGATCCTTCCATATCACCGGCGGGGGAAGCACCATGCTGAGGAAAGCGCCGTAGGTCAGCGCGCCTACCTTCAGCTCAGGCATCAGCTGCTTTGCCTGCCGCAGCTGGGAGTGGTGGAAGGAGATGAGGGTGAGCCGGTCAGTGAGCCCGGCGGCGCGGACCGCATCCAGCACCCGGGGCACAAAGTCGGGGTCGTCCTCCAGTGGGCTTTTCAGTTCCAGCTGCACCTGCGTGCCCTCCATGTCGGCGCAGAGCTCCAGCGCTTCCTGCAGCGTGGCGATCCTCTCGTTGGCGTAGATGGCATCTTTCCAGCTGCCGAAATCCAGAGCCTTCAGCTCGCCCATGGTCAGGTCGTAGATCTGGCCGGAGATGTCGGTGTGCATGTCCACCATGTAGTCGTGGTGGATGACCAGCTCGTTGTCGTAGGTCTTCTGTACATCCATTTCCACGCCGTCCGCGCCGATCTCCATCGCCTTGCGGAAGGCGACCAGCGTGTTCTCGGGGGCCAGATAGGATGCACCGCGGTGCGCAATGATTTGGGGTGTCGTCATCTTGTGCTGTGATTCCTTTCCTTACAGTTGGCTCAGGCCAGATCTTCGCCGTCGGAGGCGATGACCTTTTTATACCAGTAGAAGCTATCCTTCCGGCTGCGGGCCAGCGTGCCCTTGCCTTCGTTGTCCTTATCCACATAGATGAAGCCGTACCGCTTCTTCATCTCGCCGGTGGAAGCACTGACCAGGTCGATGGGGCCCCAGGTGGTGTAGCCCAGCAGGGGCAGGCCGTCCTCGTTGATGGCCTTTTCCATCTGCTCAATGTGGGCCCGCAGGTAGTCGATGCGGTAGGTGTCGTGGATGGAACCATCTGCTTCCACCTTGTCCACCGCACCCAGACCGTTCTCCACGATGAAGAGCGGCTTCTGGTAGCGGTCATACAGGCTGTTCATGGTGATGCGCAGGCCCACCGGGTCGATGGCCCAGCCCCAATCGCTGGCCTTGAGGTAGGGGTTCTTGACGGCATCCATGATGGCATTGCCGCTGGCCTTGTTCATCAGTTCGGGGTCCACAGTGGTGCAGCGGCTGGAATAGTAGCTGAAGGAGATGAAGTCCACAGTGCCCTCTTTCAGCAGCTGCTCGTCGCCCGGCTCCATCTGCAGGGCAATGCCTGCACGCTCCATCCGCTTTTTGGCCCAGACAGGGTATTCGCCGCGGGACTGGACATCAATGAAGAAGTAGTTGTCGCGGTCAGCCTCGGCAGCAGCCTGCACATCGGCAGGGGCGCAGGTGCGGGGGTAGAACTGACCGGCGGCCAGCATACAGCCCACCATGGCATCGGGCATGATGGCATGGGCCAGCTTGACGGCCTTTGCGCTGGCCACCAGCTCGTGGTGAGCGGCCTGATACTTGACCTGCTGCACGTTCTCGCCGGGTGCAAAGAGCAGACCGGCTCCCATAAAGGGCATGTGGAGCAGCATGTTGATCTCGTTGAAGGTCAGCCAGTACTTGACCTTGCCCCGGAAGCGATGGAACAGCACCTCACAGTAGTGAGCGTAGGCATCCACCATCCGGCGGTCTTTCCAGCCGCCGTACTTTTTGATCAGGGCAATGGGGGTATCAAAGTGGCACAGGGTCACCAGCGGCTCAATGCCGTACTTGTGGCACTCATCAAAGAGCTCCTCATAGAAGCGCAGGCCCTCTTCGTTGGGCTGCGCGTCATCGCCGTTGGGCAGGATGCGGGTCCAGGCAATGGACAGGCGGTAGCAGCGGAAGCCCATCTCGGCAAAGAGCCTGATGTCCTCCTTGAAGTGGTGGTACATGTCAATGGCTTCGTGGGAGGGGTAGAAGTGCTCGGCATCGCAGTCCAGCATCTTCAGCTGGCCCAGCGCCACGGGGAAGCGGTCGGGGCCAAAGGGCACCACGTCCACACTGGACAGGCCGCGCCCGCCCTCGTTGTAAGCGCCCTCGCACTGGTTGGCGGCAGTGGCACCGCCCCACAAAAAGTCTTTCGGGAATTTGCCCATAGGTCTTACCTCCTGATGCAGTTGAATTCTGATGATTCAATGATACCATGTTCTGAGCCGCTGTCAACCGGGAAAGTACGACTTTAGCCGTCAATTCGACGAAAAATGTTGCTGATTTTTGACACTTTTCACGAAGAAATCGAAAATTGCGGGCAATTTTCCTTGGAATCTGTTTCTTCCAAACGGACAGTAAGTGTGATAGACTGAATAGGTAAACGGAAAACGGCTCACCCTGCCCTTCATTGCTCTGCAATGCCGGAGCGGGCGAGGACGTTGATGAAAGAGCTATCAGGAAAAATGGAGTGTTTGCTATGACTGAATTCAAGCCCATCAAGGAAGGCAAAGTCCGCGAGATCTATGACAATGGCGACAGCCTCATTATGGTTGCCACCGATCGTATCTCTGCATTTGATGTGATCCTGAAAAATAAAGTGACCAACAAGGGCAAGGTGCTGACCCAGATGAGCAGATTCTGGTTCGACTACACCAAGGATGTTCTGCCCAACCACATGCTGAGCGTGGATACCGCCGATATGCCCGAGTTCTTCCGCACGCCTGCCTTTGAGGGCCGGAGCATGAAGTGCCGCAAGCTGACCATGCTGCCCATCGAGTGCATCGTGCGCGGCTACATCACCGGCAGCGGCTGGGCCAGCTACCAGCAGAACGGCACCGTCTGCGGCATCCGCCTGCCCGAGGGCCTGCAGGAATCCCAGCAGCTGCCCGAGCCCATCTACACTCCTTCCACCAAGGCTGAGATCGGCGACCACGATGAGAACATCAGCTACGAAAAGAGCATTGAGGTGCTGGAAAAGCAGTTCCCCGGCCACGGCGAGGACTACGCCACCAAGCTGCGGGACTATACCATTGCCCTGTACAAGAAGTGCGCCGCGTATGCCCTGAGCCGCGGCATCATCATTGCCGATACCAAGTTCGAGTTTGGTCTGGATGAGAACGGCAACGTGGTGCTGGGCGATGAGATGCTCACCCCCGATTCCAGCCGCTTCTGGCCGCTGGAGGGCTATGAGGCTGGCCACGGTCAGCCCTCTTTCGATAAGCAGTTCGTCCGCAACTGGCTCAAGGCCAATCCCGACAGCAACTACGATCTGCCTCAGGATGTCATCGACAAGACCATTGCCAAGTACGAGGAGGCTTATGAGCTCCTGACCGGCAAGAAGCTGTAAACACTCTGATCTTCTTTCTCCCCTCTGCTGTATAACGGCAGGGGGGATTTTTTGTGTCAACGGCTTCCCCCGGAGGGACGGTGGGGTGCTCCACAAAAAATCCCCCCGCCCATGAACAGATGGGGCGAGGGGAAAGCTAAGGGTTGGCAGTGTTACAGGATGCGCACCCGGATGACAGCAGGGATGGCGGCCAGCTTCTCAGCCAGCCTGCCGTCCACGGCACCGGTCGCGTCCAGCATGGTGTAGGCCATGTTCTTTTTGCTCTTGTTCACCATGTTTTCAATGT
>ENA-OWRJ01001639-OWRJ01001639.1-human-gut-metagenome-genome-assembly--contig:-NODE-1639-length-22553-cov-3.743177_pt1 | contig 22553 bp, 19 predicted proteins | sample MGYA00248269_ERZ651897 | MGnify/ENA primary metagenome ERZ651897 (study PRJEB26924, sample SAMEA4378252) | human gut metagenome | biome: human gut; feature: human-associated habitat; material: faeces...
TGTGCCGGAAGATTTTGATGCCCTTTTAAAACTTCCGGGTGTGGGAAGAAAGAGTGCGAACCTGATCATGGGAGATGTCTTTGGAAAACCTGCAATCGTAACTGACACACACTGTATCCGCCTTGCAAACCGTATTGGTCTTGTCGATGGAATCAAAGAACCCAAAAAAGTAGAGATGGCACTCTGGAAGATCATTCCGCCGGAGGAAGGGAATGATCTGTGTCACCGTTTTGTGTATCATGGACGTGAAGTATGCACGGCGCGGACAAAACCGTATTGTGACCGCTGTTGTCTGAACGATGTCTGTAAAAAGACGGGAGTGGAGTAAAAAATATTGGAAATTCCAGATTTTACCGGTTGGATGGCAGTATAAATTATGATATTCTTCTGCTTGTAACAATTATGTAATATATTTGAAATGGATAAGAAATATTTAAACTGTTACATAATGCAAAATTACAAATGGAGGAATATCATGAAGAAACAGACAATACTAGCATTTACAACGGCACTTGGAATTGCGATGAGCGTATCTGCACCGGTAGAGGCAGCGTCCGCTAACCGTGTGAACATCTCAGTTTATGAGAAGGACTGCACAACAAATCAGTGGAACTCTGTTGAGACAGGTTCTATCAATGATGTATTGAAAAAAATATGTGATCGTTTTCCGGCAATCGTTTTACCGGGAGACTGCATACCGGAAATTCCAGAAGACGACAAAGAAGAGCAGACACCGGATACATCAGAAAAACCTGATACGTCAGAGAAACCAGACACATCGGAAAAGCCGGGTACACCAGAAAAACCAGACACATCAGAAAAGCCGGAAGAAAGTCAGCCGGGCGGTACTGAATCAGGTGGGAACAGTACTACAGACAGTGAACAGCCGAAAGATGATGTAACGGAAAATTCCTATGCAAAACAGGTTTTAAAACTGGTCAACACAGAGCGGAAAAAGGCCGGCTTAACGGAACTTACATGGGATGATACAGTTGCGACTGCCGCAATGACACGTTCAAAAGAAATTGAAAAATCATTTTCCCATACCAGACCGGATGGAAGAAATTTTGGAACGGCGATCACAGATCTTGGTATCACTTATCGCGGAGCCGGGGAAAATATCGCATGGGGTCAGAAAACACCGGAAGCAGTTATGAATGCATGGATGAACAGTGAAGGGCACCGTGCGAATATCTTAAACCCGAACTTTAAGAAGCTTGGTGTCGGTTACCGTACAGATAGTCAGAGAACGCCGTACTGGACGCAGTTGTTTACTTATTAGAAAAGAATAAGAGTTATTTAGAGAATGGGCATATTGCAAATGAGAGTTTGCGTAATATGTCCATTTTTTTGCGGGAAACCACAGTTTTCCAGAAAAAGTCCTTGGTTTTCCGGGAAAAGTCCTTGGTTTTCCCTTATTCCCGTTTGACGGCAGTACTTCTGTACAGTATAATATAAATAGCACCCTTTTATGCGTACACACAGGAGGAATCAATGTTAACGATCAATGAATACCGCAAGGTAGAAAGTTTAGAAGAAGCGTATGAGCTGAATCAGAAAAAGAATAATAAGATCATCGCAGGCGGTGTCTGGATGAAGATCGGTGACCGGAGAATTGCGACGGCAATCGATCTGTCAGGGCTTGGGCTGGATCAGATCACCGAGACGGATACAGAGTTTGTCATCGGTGCCATGACAACACTGCGTGAGATAGAAAAACATGCGGGACTTGCCGCATATACAGACGGAGCCATCCGTGAAAGTGTCCGCCATATTGTCGGTGTACAGTTCCGCAACTGTGCAACCGTAGGTGGAAGTATTTTCGGACGTTTTGGTTTTTCCGATGTACTGACCGTATTTCTGGCAATGGATACCCAGGTAGAGCTGTATCATGCAGGTATGGTTTCCTTAAAAGAATTTATTGATATGCCATATGATAATGATATTTTAGTAGCTCTGCATGTGGCAAAAAAGCCGATCCGCATTGCCTATTTAAGCCAGCGCAATACGGCTACCGATTTTCCGGTGGTTGCCTGTGCAGTGTCTGAATATGATGGCAGTCTGCATGTGAGTATCGGAGCAAGACCGGTTCATGCCAGATTGGTAGAGCTGCCGCTCGGTTCCGGTGAACCGGATGGTTTTGGAAAGCAGCTTCCGGAAGGATTTGAAAAAGATGAGGCACTGGTAAAGGAACTTGCAACCTGGTGCGCAGATCAGTTTACTTATGGCAGCAACCGCAGAGCTGGAGCTGATTACAGAGAACATGTTGCTGGCGTGCTGATCCGCAGAGCAATCTGTTCTTTGGAAAAATAAAAGACAGGCATTGGTGTAAAAAGGTATGAAAGTCTTTGCTTATAAAAAGACAATATCAGAAATGGAGAACGAACAATAAGATGAAAATACATGTATGGCTGAATGAGCGTGAAATCACACGCGAGATAGCAGCAGATCTGCCGCTGTTAGAATTTGTCCGGTCAGAGGGCTGTTACAGTGTAAAAAGAGGATGTGAGACCTCAAATTGCGGTCTCTGTACCGTGTGGATTGACCACAAACCGGTGCTTTCCTGTTCCGTGTTAGCGGCAAGGGCAGACGGTACACATATCACAACCTTAGAGGGAGTGGAAGATCGTGCAAAAGAATTTGGCACTTATCTCGCAAAACAGGGCGGCGAGCAGTGCGGCTTCTGCAATCCGGGATTTATCATGAATGTACTTGCGATGGAGGATGAGTTGGAAAACCCGACGGAGGAGGATATGAAGGAATATCTTGCCGGAAATCTCTGCAGATGCAGCGGATATGAGAGCCAGCTTCGTGCAGTCAAAGAATACCTGAAGTTTAAAATGGAGGGAAAAGCATGAACAGCAGTACGAACTTAAGAAAACCGGGAAAATTTGTCAACGCTCCCGTAATGAAAAAAGATGCGATGGCGCTTGTGACCGGAAAACCGGTTTATATGGATGATGTGGCGCCAAAGGACTGTCTGGTCGTAAAAGTTCTGAGAAGTCCGCATGCGCATGCACTGATCAAGGAGATCCGCACAGACCTTGCAGAAAAAGTAGACGGTATTGTCTGTGTACTGACCTACAATGATGTTCCAAAACGCCGCTTTACCATGGCAGGACAGACTTATCCGGAGCCGAGTCCGTATGACCGTTATATATTAGAAGATCGTGTCCGCTTTGTCGGCGATCCGGTTGCGATCGTTGCCGGAGAGACCGAAAAAGCAGTCGATATGGCATTAAAACGGATCAAAGTGACTTATGAGGTTTTAGATGCTGTATTAGATTTCCATACAGCAATGGATAATCCGGTTTTAGTACATCCGGAGGATGACTGGAAGTCACTCTGCCCGGTGGGTGCGGACAACAAAAGGAACCTCTGTGCGTCCGGTGTGGACGGAGAGGGTGATGTGGATGCCGTGATTGCGGACTGTGATATCGTATTAGACGAAACTTACCATGTCAAAGCCATGCAGCAGAGCATGATGGAAACTTTCCGTACCTGTACCTATCTGGATACCTATGGCCGTCTGATCGTGCTCAGTTCCACGCAGATCCCGTTCCATGTGCGGAGAATCGTTGCAAATGCACTCGATATTTCCAAGGCAAAAGTGCGTGTCATCAAACCGCGTATCGGTGGAGGTTTCGGTGCAAAACAGACTGTTGTCACGGAAGTATATCCGGCGATCGTAACATGGAAGACCGGAAAACCTGCAAAAATGATCTACACCAGGGAGGAATCCATGATCGCATCCTCACCGCGCCACGAGATGGAAGTCCGTGTACGTCTTGGCGCAATGTCGGATGGAACGATCCGTGCCATCGACCTGCACACACTTTCAAATACAGGGGCGTTTGGTGAACATGGTCCGACTACGGTGGGATTAAGCGGCCACAAATCCATCCCGATGTACCACACGGAGGCATTCCGTTTTCAGTATGAGGTAGTCTATACAAACCGGATGTCCGCAGGCGCTTACCGCGGTTACGGTGCCACACAGGGTATTTTTGCGGTGGAGTCCACAGTCAATAAATTGGCAGACAGACTTTCCATGGATCCGATCGTGCTTCGCCAGAAGAATATGATCCATGAGGGCGATGTGATGCCAGCTTATTATGGCGAGACCGCGAATAGCTGCCGCTTAGAGGAATGTCTGCTAAAGGCTTCTGATATGATCGGATGGAAAGAAAAAGGCATGCGCACTGTCATGCCGGATGGAAAGATCCGTGCACGCGGCGTTGCCATGGCAATGCAGGGATCTTCCATTTCCAACTGTGACGTCGGTTCTGTCACGGTAAAATTAAGTGATGAGGGAACTTATCATATCACGGTCGGCTGTACCGATATGGGAACAGGGTGCGATACGATCATTGCCCAGTTTGCGGCGGATGTGTTAGAGACACCGATCGATAATATTTCCGTGTACGGTGTTGATACAGATATTTCCCCATATGATTCCGGTTCTTATGCGTCCAGTACGACCTATCTGACCGGAATGGCAGCAGTGAAGGCGTGTGAACAGCTGCGTGAACGCATCATCGCGCTTGCAGCAGTACGCATGAACAAAGATGCCTCGGCACTCACTTTTGACGGAGAAAATGTCATCGATGAGTCGGACGGCGCAAAAATGAGTCTGTTTGATATTGCAACTGCATCCATGTGCAACAATGAGATCTCACTGGAAGTAACATACTCACACAGCTCTCCGGTATCACCGCCACCATTTATGGCGGCGTGTGCGGAGATCGAAGCAGACCCGGAAACAGGTGCTATCGAGTTATTGGATTACACCGCCTGTGTGGATTGTGGAACGGTTGTAAACACCAACCTTGCAAGGGTACAGACTGAGGGTGGTCTTTTACAGGGAATCGGTATGACACTGTATGAAGATATCTGGTACGATGAGAGAGGAAAGAATCTTTCTAACTCCTTCATGCAGTATAAAGTGCCAAGCCGTTTAGATACCGACCGCATCCGTGTGGAATTTGACAGCAGCTATGAGCCGACTGGTCCTTTCGGTGCAAAATCGATCGGTGAGATCGTCATCAACACGCCGGCTCCGGCAATCGCAGATGCAGTTTACAATGCGACCGGTGTCTGGATCAATGAACTGCCGATCACACCTGAGAAAATCCTGAAGGGAATGAAGGTGATCTGATACGATACAGATAAATCTGATCTATCTTGCTGCCGGATACGCAAGGCGGTTCGGCAGCAATAAACTGCTTACGGAATTTCATGGAAAACCGCTGTTCCTGCATGGTCTGACAGAATTAGTGCGCCTGCAGAATATGTGCAGTTATCCGTGTAAGATCATTGTTGTGACTGCATACGATGAAATTGAGCAGTTGTGTAAAGAATTGTCTGCAATCGATTGTATCGTCGTGCGCAATCAAGGTACGCAAAACGACGGAATTGCCTCAAGCATTCGAAAAGGTATAGAGACAGCTGTCACTTATCCCGTGACAGCAACGGGTGATTCTGTCTCCTATGATATGTTTTTTCAGGCAGACCAGCCGTATGTAAAAGCAGAATTACTCCTTGACTTTCTGGATGCATTTTTTCACAGCAAAAAAGGGATCGGAGCTTTAGCGTGTGACGGCAGTCTGCGCAGCCCCAATCTTTTTTCGGAAACTTATCGCGGGGAACTGCTTGCACTGACCGGGGAGTGCGGCGGTAAAATAGTGATCCGTTCCCACCCGGATGATGTTTTCTCTTATCCGGTTTTAATGCCGGAATTTTTTGCTGATATCGATACAAGGGAGGATTATGCACATGAGAATGTATGACCTGATTGAAAAGAAAAAACTTGGCATGGAACTGACCACAGATGAGATCCGTTTTATGATCGATGGTTTTACGGACGGTACGATTCCGGATTATCAGATGTCTGCCATGACGATGGCGATCTGTTTTCAGGGAATGAGTAAACGGGAAACGGTCGACCTGACACTTGCCATGCGTGACAGCGGGGATGTGCTCGATCTCTCTTCCATTCCGGGTGTGAAAGTAGATAAACACAGTACCGGCGGTGTGGGAGATAAGACATCGTTAGCGCTGACACCGATCATTGCTTCTCTTGGAGTTCCGGTTGCAAAGATGTCTGGAAGAGGACTTGGCCATACCGGAGGAACCATTGACAAACTTGAGAGCTTTCCGGGATTTACGACTGCGCTTCCGGAGGAAATCTTTTTTAAAAATGTCCGTGAGATCGGTATTGCACTGGCAGGGCAGACGGCCAATCTTGCCCCGGCAGATAAAAAGCTGTACGCACTGCGTGATGTCACGGCTACCGTCGATCAGATGTCACTGATTGCCAGCTCGATTATGAGCAAAAAATTAGCTTCCGGCAGTGATGCAATCGTGCTCGACGTCAAGACCGGAAACGGCGCATTTATGAAAAAATATGAGGACTCTGTCGCACTTGCAAAAGAGATGGTGTCGATCGGAACGATGGCAGGCAAAAAGACGGCGGCAGTCATCACGGATATGGACCAGCCGCTTGGAAATGCCGTTGGAAATGCCATCGAAGTGATCGAGGCGGTCGACACCTTAAAAGGAGAAGGCCCTTCGGATTTTAAAGAGGTAGTCTTTGCACTGGGGGCCCAGATGTTACTCTTTGCAGGACGTGCAGATTCATGCGAAGAGGCGGTAAAACTCATGCAGGATTCCATAGACAGTGGAGCTGCGCTTGATAAAATGGCTGAGTTTGTGAGAGCGCAGGGTGGGGATGCATCTTATGTATATGACACTTCAAAGTTCCCAAAAACAAAATATTCGGTCGAAGTAAAAGCAGCGTGCGGCGGATTCGTGCATCGCATTCTGGCGGAAAATATTGGCATTGCCTGTATGACACTTGGCGGTGGACGTGAAACGAAGGACAGTGTGATCGATCTTTCTGTTGGCATTTATTTAAAGAAGAAAAATGGAGATGCTGTAGATACCGGTGACACACTGGCAGTCATTTATGCAAATGATCGTGAAAAAATGGATGCGGCTGCCGAAAAAGTACTGCATGCTTATGAAATTGCTGCCGTGCCGAAAGAAATGCTGCCGGTCGTAAGAGAATATATTTACGAATAAAGAATAAGATCTTTTTTTCCTTCATACAATCATATATGAAGAAAAATCAGAAAGAAAAAATAATAAACAGCTTAGAACTGCCGAAGGATCTGATGCTCGGCGCAGCGATCGTGACTGCAACCGGAAGGCATGAGGTTCTGATTTCTAATTATAAAGGAATCCTGGAATATGAGGATTCCTTTATCAAAATACAGACAAAAAACTGCAGGATCCTGATTTCCGGCTCACATCTTGCAATCGACTATTACACGAATGAGGAAATGAAAATTACCGGGTTTTTAGACACGATCCAGTACGAAAATTAACAGATGCTGCTCTCGGTAATTAAGTATTTTAAAGGATACGTGTATGTCCGTTTAAGCGGTTATGCGCCGGAACGTTTCCTGAATTTATGCGGAAGCCATGATATTCTGATCTGGAATTTGAAATCTACGAAGGATGGATACGAATTCTGCATCAGTGTAGCAGGTTTTAAGCAGTTACGTCCGATCTTAAAAAAAACAAGAACACATATCCACATCCAAAAAAGATATGGCATGCCGTTTGAATTGTACCATTACCGCAAACGGAAAATGTTTGCCATGGGCATGCTGTTATTTGCAGGGCTGATCTATTACCTTTCCGGTTTTATCTGGAATATTGAAGTCAACGGCAATTCCTATCTGTCGGAGGAAGTCGTACTCTGCTTTCTTTCGAAAGAACATGCCTCTTTTGGCACAAAGAAAAAAAATATTGACTGTGCGGCTTTAGAGGAAACGTTAAGAAGCCGTTATCCCGAAGTGATCTGGACTTCCATCAAAATCTACGGCACCAAAATGACGGTTGATATCCAGGAAAATCTGCTCCCGGAAGAAAATTATGAGGAAAAGAAAGAGGAGACAGCGCACGATATCGTTGCTGCCGATGATGGCTTGATCACAGAAATGATCACAAGAAGTGGTACACCGGTAGTGACTGTAGGAACCCCGGTGAAAAAGGGAGATGTGTTAGTCAATGGATATGTTGAGATTCTAAATGATGACGGAGAGACGGCACAATATCTTTACCGCACTGCAGATGCGGATATCATTGCAAAAGTTACATATTCCTACCATGACGAGATACCGATGGAATATGTAAAAAAAGTGCCGACCGGCGCAGAAAAAATAACTTATCAGGTCAGAATTCTGGATTATCTGATCGAAAATCCTTTTTTTTCACCGGTGGAAGAACCATATGAAGTTGTGTCGGATGTGTCACAATTTCACTTTACAGATAATTTTTATCTTCCGGTTTATCTGGTCAGACAGACCTGTGTGGGCTATAAAAATGAGCAAAAGACGTACACAGAAAAGGAGGCAAAACGACTGGCTTCTGAGAATCTTAAGAAATATCTTGACGATTTGGAAGAAAAAGGTATTCAAATTACAGAAAAAAATGTTATTATAGAGAGAACGAAGAAAAAATATGTGGTGAAAGGAACGATTGGCACTTTAAAATCCATTGTTTCCTATCAGCCGACAAAAATCATCGAACAATCGAGCGAAGAGAGGCAACCGACGGATGAGTCTGACTGAACTATCATTAAATATACCGACTGATCATGTGGCCAATGTATTTGGTCAGTTTGATGCGTATATCAAAAAAATTGAACGCACCTTAAACGTCACTGTGGTTTTACGCGGTGAGAGTATGAAGCTCCTTGGAGAGGAACATAATTTAAAAAAAGCGGAACAGGTATTTTTACAGCTGATCGAATTATCAAAAAGAGGCAATATCATTACTGAGCAGAATGTCAATTATGCACTGGCACTTTCGGAGGAGGAAAAAGAATCGTGGAGATCGATAAGGACTGTATCTGCCATACGATCAACGGCAAGCCGGTCAAACCAAAGACACTTGGACAGAAAGCATATGTGGATGCGATACGCCAGAAAATGATCGTGTTTGGCATGGGTCCTGCAGGAACCGGTAAAACTTATCTTGCAATGGCAATGGCGATCACGGCGTTTAAGAATGAAGAAGTGGGAAGGATCATCCTGACACGTCCGGCAATCGAAGCCGGCGAGAAATTAGGATTTTTGCCGGGGGATTTACAGAGTAAGGTCGACCCGTATTTAAGACCGCTTTATGATGCATTATATCAGATCATGGGAGCAGAAAGCTTCCAGAAAAATATGGAAAAGGGGCTGATCGAGGTTGCACCGCTTGCATACATGCGCGGACGTACACTTGACAACGCGTTTATCATATTAGATGAGGCGCAGAACACTACACCGGCGCAGATGAAAATGTTCCTTACCCGTATCGGTTTTGGATCTAAGGCGGTGATTACCGGTGATGCAACCCAGAAGGATTTAGCACCTGGCACAGCATCCGGTCTTGATGTTGCCTTAAAAGTATTAAAAAAAGTGGATGAGATCGGCATCTGTGAACTGACCAGCAAAGATGTGGTCCGTCATCCGGTTGTACAGAAGATCGTGAAGGCTTATGAAGATTATGAAAACCGCAGTAAGAACGCATCAAAAAGAAAACAGGAGACTCGCCAGCGATGAATGACCGCTTTGTAATCAAAAGAGGATGGAATCAGGTCTGCATGTTTATCGTTACCATTGCAGCCATACTTTTACTGTGTGCAAAACAACAGATTTTACTGGATCAGATTTTAGGGATTGTCTGTGTTGCCATGATATGGTTTGTATTGTTTCTTTTCTTTATAGAACACGATCGTGCGGAAGGACTGATCAGCCATAACCGTGAAACAGATTTCAAAAAAGTATTATATAGTTATACGGCAGCAGCGGTGGTGGTTGTGTTTGCATCATACTTTCCTGAATTTGTAAAACCGCTGGTATTTGTACCGCTCATTATTGCAGCCTTTGTTTCCGAACGTCTTGCGCTTATCACCGGTATTTTCTGGGATTCCATGATATGTCTGGTTATGGGACTGCATTCACAGGAACTGATATTGTACTGTCTGTTGACAATCTTTGGTGTGATCCTTGCCGGGACGGCGGAGGAAGCCGCAAAACAGGAAAAAAAACTTATCTGGTATGAAGTGCTGTTGTTCTGCCTCTCCGTTTTACTTCCAGTCACCTTTTATTATCTGACCTATCAGGAGGTACATTTTGTGCTTTTATTATGGGGAATTGGAGAGGGTGCCATCAGTGTTTTGTGGCTGCAGTTTGGCTATCCGCATTTCTCACATTTGATGGAACAGGAAGTAAATGATATCCTGACGGATATTATAGATGATACTTATCCTCTTGTCCGTGAACTGTCAAATTTTTCGAAACAGGAATATCAGCATGCACGCAGAGTTTCAAGACTTGCAGCAAGCTGTGCGAGAGTTGCCGGGGCAGATGAAAAGACCTGCGCGGCGGCAGGATTTTATTACCGGATCGGGATCATGGAAGGTGAACCGCTCACAGAGAGCGGAATCCGCATTGCACAGGAACACTGTTTCCCGGAAGATGTCATCCGTATCATCAGTGAATATGATGGCGAAACAGCACCGCCTTCATCCATCGAGTCCGCGATCGTACATATGGTAAATGGCCTGGTCAAAAAGATAGAAGTTTTTGACAGTTATACAATGGCAAGCGAATGGAATCAGGATATGGTCATCTACCAGACACTAAACGAATATTCTGCAAGCGGAATTTATGATCAGTCCGGGCTCGGCATGAATATGTTTTTAAAGATCAGGGAATATCTTGTAAATGAAGAAACCTTCTTCTTTTAAAAAACGTATAAAATACAAAAGATATAAAAACTGCCTGTAAGGCACAGAAATGAGGAAATTTATGAGTCTTTTTATAGAAAAAGAAACAGATACTGATTTTTCATTTGATGAGGAGGCACTTGCAAAAGAAGTGACAGACTATGCAATCGAGCATGAGGGATTTCCGTTTGAAGCTGAAATCAATCTGACGCTCACGGACAATGATGGAATTCACGCCATCAATAAAGAATACCGTGACATTGATGCGCCGACGGACGTTTTGTCATTTCCAATGCTTTCTTATGAGAGCGCAGGAGATTTTTCGAAATTAGAAGATGATTACGATGACAATTTCAACCCGGACACAGGCGAAATAATGCTCGGTGATATCATTATCTCTGTTGACAAAGTAAAGGAACAGGCAAAAAGTTATGGGCACAGTGAAAAACGTGAATATGCATTTTTAATCCTTCACAGTATGCTTCATTTATTTGGATATGACCATATGACACCGGAGGAAGCTGCTATTATGGAGGGAAAACAAACTGAGATCTTAAACGAGATGAACATTTTAAGATAACGAGGATTAAGTCATATGGGCAAACAAAATAAAAAAAGCAGTACAAGTTTTCTTGTGCAGGGTTCTATTCTTGCTATCGCATCCATCGTCAGCCGTATTATCGGTCTGATCTACCGTATCCCGCTGACAAATATTATCGGGGATACCGGAAATGACTACTATGGAACTGCTTTCCAGATTTATAATATATTATTGATCATTTCATCCTACAGTCTGCCGCTCGCAGTATCAAAACTTGTATCTGCAAATTATTCACAGGGCAGAAGATACAATGTATACCGCATTTTAAAATGTGCATTGATCTTCGGTGTATGTACCGGTACGGTCGCCGCACTGATCCTTTTGTTTGGTGCTGAGTTTATCACGGGCACGCTGATGAAAACACCGATGAGCGTCTTCGCTGTGCGTGTACTGATCCCTGTACTTCTGATTGTTGCAGTACTTGGTGTTATGAGAGGATTTTTTCAGGGACTTGGAACAATGATGCCGAGTGCAACTTCCCAGATCTTAGAGCAGATTGCAAATGCAATCGTCAGTGTATGGGCAGCGTATGTATTGGCTGATTATGGTGCAAAGGCTGGAGCACTGCTTGGTGATGCTGATAATTATTCCGCAGCATACGGAGCAGCAGGAGGAACGCTTGGTACTGCGGTCGGAGCACTGGTTGCATTATTATTCTGTACCTTTGTACTGGTTGTATATCTGCGTGCGTTCAAACGCAGTCTGCACAGAGAGCGGAAAAGAAACGTTGATTCCTATGGCTCGATATTTCATCTGCTTATCATAACGATCATCCCGGTTTTACTGAGCAGTACGATCTACAACTGCAATACCGTCATAGATCAGGCTGTATATAAACACATTGCTGCATATCAGGGATATACCGCGAACCAGTATGGTTCCTGGAATGGTATTTATACTGGAAAATATACGGTTCTGATCAATGTTCCGATCTCCATTGCATCAGCGATGGCGGCATCCTCTGTTCCTGCACTGACTGCTGCCTATGCAGCCGGGAAAAAAGGCGAAGCAAAACGACAGATCGGGATTGCAACACGTTTTATCATGGTGATTGCTTTTCCATGTGCAGTTGGCATGGGCATACTTGCATCACCGATCTTACAGCTTTTGTTCCGTGATTCATCGGAGACTGCTGCACATATGTTACAGGTAGGAGCTGTTACGATTTTGTTTTTTTCACTGTCAACGCTTTCAAACGGTCTTTTACAGGGAATCGGCCGCATGAAAGAACCGATCAAAAATGCGATCATTGCACTGGTACTGCATTTAGGACTGCTGGCAGCACTTATGTTCTTGTTTGACTTAAACATTTTTGCAGTCGTTATCGCAAATGCAGCATTCGGTCTTATCATGTGTATTTTAAATGCAGGATCAATCCGCCGTTACAGTGGATATCATCAGGAAATTCGAAAAACATTTTTTGTCCCTGCAATCGCCGCTGCCGGTATGGGTGTTGTTGTATGGCTCGTCTATCATGGCATTCTGTACGTGCTGCGTGTTAATGCTGTAGCAACGCTTTTGTCGATCGTAATTGGAGCGGCGGTATATGCAGTGTTACTGTTGCTGTTAAAAGGATTAAATGAGCAGGAAATCTTACGTTTTCCGAAAGGCCGCATGCTGGCAGATGTCGCAAAAAAAATGCACTTATTAAAATAGCTGACGGCATGTGTTTAGACATTCTATAACCATGAAAAAATATTTCTGACAAGTGAATAAAAAGTAAAATTTGGCAAATACTTATCGTAAAACCGGAATATGGAGTGATGGGATGAAAAAGACGACGAGTATTTGCCTTTTTACCGGAATGATCTTTCTTTTATTGGTCATGGTTGTTTATTTACTGTTTACACAACAGGATACGGGGGAAAAAGAACAGGATCTTGCTGCGGCAACCGAAGAAATGCCGGCAGAAACGGATACAGAAAAAGAACTTAAGACAACAGAGAGTCTTGCTGTTTATGAACCATATGCATATGTTATAAAACAGAAGGACGGGATATTGGTCGTATACCAGAGTGATGGGATCACAGAATTTTTTGAGACAAATATCCGCATCCGTGATCTGAATGAAGATATGGTAAAAAAATTGGAAAATGGGATCCGGTTTTCGGACGATCAGGAATTGTACGCCTTTTTGGAGAGCTATTCCAGTTAGATTACTGCAGCCTTTCTGATATTGATGAATTACCAGCAATAACTATGGGTTTCACGGATTGAATGTTTGTTTTTTGTATGTTAAAATAATCAATGGTTTATCCTGTTACGGACAAATAAACTATATAAATATCGAAAAAGGTTTTTAATATGACAGAAACAGAAGTTGCAGTCATTGGCGGCGGAGCATCCGGGCTGATGGCTTCTATTGCGTCTGCTTTAGCAGGTGCAGATACAATCATCTTAGAACATATGGACCGTGTAGGTAAGAAAATACTTGCCACGGGGAATGGAAAATGTAATTATACAAACGAGGTGCAGGGATTATCGTGTTACAGAGGCGAAAACCCTGCTTTTGCTGTACCGGTATTCAGACAGTTCGATCAGAAAAAAACAGTGGCGTTTTTTCGTGAGATCGGTATCGAACCAAAAATAAAAAACGGCTATTATTACCCGGCAAGTGAACAGGCTGCTTCTGTTCTGGATGTCCTTCGCATGGAAGCCGCATATACCGGTGTAAAGGAGATTGTCTCCTGTGAGATCAAAGCAATAAAAAGACAGGGGGATTTCTTTCTGATCCGGACAGGCACAGGAGATTTTCGCGCAAAATCAATCATTTTTGCAACCGGTCTTTTTGCTTCGCCGAAGAGTGGGAGTGACGGCAGTGCGCTTCCATATATTGAACACTTTGGGCACCATATCATAGATATTGTACCGGCGTTGGTGCCGTTGCAGTGCAGGCAGTCATTCTTTAAAATGCTTGCAGGAATCCGTGCAGAAGTTTCGATAAGACTGTACATAAACGGAGCAGAAACGACCAGAGAACGTGGTGAATTACAGCTGACGGATTATGGAATATCGGGAATTCCGGTTTTTCAGATCAGCCGATATGCAACCAGAGCTTTAAAACAGAAAAAACAGGTATATGCACAGATCGATTTTATGCCGGACCGGTCTTTTGGGGAAGTGAATGATCTGCTGAAACTGCGTTTTTGCATGAATGCTCACGGAAAAGATGCCTCTCAGGCGATGATCGGTCTCTGCAATAAAAAGCTTGCAGAGGTACTCTTAAAAGAAGCCGGGATTGATCTTCATATTCCGTCAAAAAAAGTACCGGAAAAACAACTGACACGTCTGACAAAACTGCTGAAAGACCTGCGTGTCGACATCACAGGAAGCAAAGATATCGCGCAGGCACAGGTCTGTGCGGGCGGTGTGGACACACGCGAGATCGATGCAGCCAGCATGATGTCAAAATTAATTCCGGGACTGTTTTTCGCAGGAGAAGTCGTTGATATTGATGGTATCTGCGGTGGATATAATCTGCAATGGGCTTGGTCCAGCGGATATGTGGCAGGAAGCCATGCAGGAGAATATGCACATCCGGGGAAAAAAGCGCACAGGAAGAAACGAGGAAATTATGATTCGAATTAATCAGATCAAGCTGCCAGTAACACATGATACGGTGCAGTTAGAGCAAAAGATCAAAAAAGCGTTGAAATTAAAGGCGGACACGCCTTTTCAATACCAGATCGTCAAAAAATCCATTGACGCAAGGAAGAAGCCGGATCTGTTTTATGTGTACTCCGTAGATGTAGAGACGGCAGACGACCAGAAAATTTTAAAAAAGGTTAACAATAATAATGTTATGTCAATCAAAACGAAAAAATACGTCCTTCCGGAAGTCAAAAATCCTTCACGCACACCTGTGATCGCGGGGGCAGGCCCTGCCGGACTGTTCTGTGCCTATGCATTAATGTCAGAGGGTTTTCATCCGATCGTGACGGAGCGTGGTAAAAAGGTCGAAGAACGGACTGCGGATGTGCAGAAGTTCTGGGAGACCGGTGTCTTAGACACCGCCTCGAACGTCCAGTTCGGAGAGGGCGGTGCAGGAACCTTTTCCGATGGAAAATTAAATACATTGGTCAAAGATCCCATTGGAAGGAACCGTTTTGTTCTTGAAACATTCGTAAAATTTGGGGCACCGGAACATATTTTATATGAAAATAAACCACATATCGGCACAGATATTCTTGCAGATGTGATAAAACGGATGCGGGAATTTATGACAGAAAATGGCGTAGAGTTTTTATTTGAGACCTGTGTTACCGGATTTTCCACCGGCAAAAACGGGAACTTAAAATCTATCGAATTAAATCACGACAGACAGATCGATACCGACTGCCTGATCCTTGCCATCGGTCACAGTGCAAGGGATACGTTTTCGCTGTTACAGGAAAAGGACTTAAATATGCAGGCAAAATCCTTTGCGGTCGGATTCCGTGTGGAGCATCCGCAGAGCGAGGTCAATCTGACACAGTACGGAGATTTATATGCAGACAAACTTCCTGCGGCACCTTATAAAGTGACGGCAAATCTTCCCTCCGGCAGAGGGGTATACTCCTTTTGCATGTGTCCGGGCGGTTATGTCGTAAACGCTTCCTCCGAAGAACACCGTCTTGCAGTCAACGGCATGAGTTACTCGGACCGTGGCGGCAGCAACGCAAACAGTGCGATCATCGTCTCCGTCACACCGGAAGATTTTAAGGCGGATGCGATCCGTCATGGCGTTTTAGAAGATGCCGATGGGAAAGAAGATGTACTGTCCGGCGTCCGTTTTCAGGAACGTCTGGAGGAGCGGGCATGGAAACTTGGAAATGGAAAGATCCCACAGCAGTTGTTTGGTGATTACTGTAAAAATCGTCCTTCCGTTTCCTACGGTGCATTTGAGAGTACAACAAAGGGTGATTCCGCACTTTGTAATTTGAGAGGACTTCTGCCGGAAGAATTAGAGGAATCATTCATAGAAGGAATGCATCATTTTTCCCGTGCGATTCCGGAATTTGACCGTGAGGATGCGATCCTTTCCGGTGTCGAAAGCCGTACATCTTCCCCGGTGCGTATCGTGCGTGATGAATCATTCCAGTCGAATATCCGCGGCATTTACCCATGCGGGGAAGGCGCCGGATATGCAGGTGGTATCATGTCTGCGGCAATGGACGGCTTAAAGGTTGCCGAGGCAATCGGTAGATATACCATAGAGAGTAAATGATAGATTACAATTATGAAAAAAATAGATGATCCATTTGACGGACGCTATTATGATGAATAGAAAAAGAACAGAGGTTAAAGACGTGGCAGAATATACACCTATGATGCAGCAATATTTAAAAACAAAAGAGGAATATAAAGATTGCATTTTGTTTTACAGACTCGGTGATTTTTATGAGATGTTTTTTGATGATGCGATCGTTGTCTCAAAAGAACTTGAACTGACGCTGACCGGCAAAAGCTGTGGTGCAGAGGAACGCGCGCCGATGTGCGGTGTTCCTTATCATGCAGTGGAAGGATACTTAAATAAACTGGTTGCAAACGGTCATAAAGTTGCGATCTGTGAGCAGGTGGAGGATCCAAAACTTGCAAAAGGTCTTGTAAAGCGTGAGGTGATCCGCATCGTCACACCGGGAACAAACACAGACATGCAGGCTCTCGACGAATCCAAAAATAATTACATTATGTGTATCGTATATCTTGCAGATAAATACGGTATTTCATTAGCGGACATCTCGACCGGAGACTATTTTGTTACAGAGGTCGATACGGAGCGGAAACTGATTGACGAGATCAACAAATTTGCACCATCCGAGATCATCTGCAATGAGAGCTTTTATATGAGCGGTGTCGATCTCTCTGATATGAAAAATCGCCTTGGTATTGCAGTGTACTCTTTAGAGGCATGGTATTTCAGTGACGAGACGGCAGAAAATACGTTAAAAGAACATTTTAAGGTGCAGAGTCTTGAGGGGTTTGGATTATCTGATTATGCGTGCGGCACGATCGCTGCGGGGGCATTGCTCCGCTATCTGTATGAAACACAGAAAAATGATCTTGGCAATCTTTCTGCGATTCATCCATACTCAACCGGGAAATATATGATCATAGACAGTTCGACCAGACGTAATTTAGAGCTGGTGGAGACACTGCGTGAAAAGCAAAAACGCGGTTCACTGCTATGGGTGTTAGATAAAACCAAAACAGCGATGGGAGCAAGGACACTTCGTGCTTATGTGGAACAGCCATTGATCGATAAAACCGAGATTGAACTGCGCCAGGAAGCCATTGGTGAGTTAAACGATCATGTGATCACAAGGGAGGAATTGCGCGAGTATTTAAATCCGATTTATGACCTTGAGCGTCTGATCACCCGTGTGACTTACCAGACAGCCAATCCGCGTGATCTGATCGCATTTAAGAATTCTATCAGCATGCTGCCTCCGATCAAATCTCTGCTCGATGAGTTTGACGGTGCACTGCTAAAAAATATCCAGAACGACATTGATGCCATGGAAGAACTCTGCTCCCTGGTAGATCGTTCGATCATGGAAGAACCGCCGATCTCTGTGCGCGAGGGCGGACTGATCAAGGAAGGTTATAATGAGGATGTCGATAAATACCGCAATGCCAAAACAGAGGGTAAGACCTGGCTTGCAGAGTTGGAGGCAAAAGAGCGCGAAAAGACCGGAATTAAAAATTTAAAGATCAAATACAACAAAGTGTTCGGTTATTATCTGGAAGTGACCAATTCCTACAAGGATCTGGTGCCGGATTATTTTACCAGAAAACAGACACTTGCCAATGCGGAGCGTTACATCACACCGGAATTAAAAGAATTAGAAGATATGATCTTAGGCGCGGAGGACAAGCTCGTCAGCTTAGAGTATGATCTGTTCTGTGAAGTACGGAATAAAATTGCAGAAGAAGTTGTCCGTATCCAGCGGACAGCGAAAGCAATCGCAAACTTAGACGTTTTTATATCACTTGCAGTCGTTGCAGACCAGAATAATTACTGCAGACCAAAGATGACCAACAGTGGAGTGATCGATATCAAGGGCGGCAGACATCCGGTTGTCGAAAAAATGATCACAAACGATATGTTCATCGATAACGATACATATTTAGATAACGGAAATAACCGTATTGCAATCATAACTGGACCGAACATGGCAGGCAAATCCACTTACATGAGACAGGCTGCATTGATCGTTCTGATGGCACAGATCGGAAGTTTTGTTCCAGCGACATCGGCAAAGATCGGCATCGTGGATCGTATTTTTACCCGTGTCGGGGCATCGGATGATCTTGCAAGCGGTCAGAGTACCTTTATGGTGGAGATGAACGAGGTCGCAAATATCCTGCGCAATGCCACATCCAATTCGCTTTTAGTACTCGATGAGATCGGACGCGGAACAAGTACCTTTGACGGTTTAAGTATCGCATGGGCGGTAGTTGAACATATCAGCAACCCGCGTCTGCTCGGTGCAAAGACACTGTTTGCGACACATTATCACGAGCTGACTGAGCTGGAAGGAAAGTTAAACAACGTCCACAATTACTGTATTGCGGTCAAAGAAAAAGGCGACGACATTGTATTTCTGCGCAAGATCGTGCAGGGCGGTGCGGATAAGAGCTACGGTATCCAGGTTGCAAAACTTGCCGGTGTTCCGGATTCCGTGATTGAACGCGCCAAAGAAATCGTGGAAGAGCTGAGCGCAAATGATATCACGTCTGTCACGAAAAACATCACGCCTGCAACGGCAGGAACGAAAAAGAAAAAAGAACGTTTGGATGAAGTTGATTTGACACAGATGTCTTTATTTGATACCGTAAAGGACGATGATATTTTAGAAGAGTTAAAAACGATTGATGTCGGAAATCTGACACCAATCGAGGCATTAAACAAACTTTATGAATTACAGAATAAAATAAAAAACCGCTGGTAGAAATGGAGAATAAAATTTATGGGCACAATTACAATTTTGCCGGAGACAACTAAAAACCCGATCACGCTGATGGGACAGCGCGCCGGTGTCTGCTGGGGAGGAAATGTAGAAGATCCGGAGAAAAATTATAAACGGGGCATGGACTGTATCATTTCCGGACATGGAAGAGTCATGGAATATGTAAATGTAGAGATGATCATTGCCGGCTATTCCGCGAGAGTAGAGCGCGAGTGGTATACACATATTGGCGGCTCACCGACACGTTTACAGTCAAGTACACGCTATATCAATTATGCCGGACGCGGATTTGATTACATCATCCCGCCGTCGATCCAGAACAACAAAGAAGCATTGGAAAAATATCAGGCATTAATGGCGCATATCAATGAAGAATGCCGCGCTTTGCAGGAAGACTACGGGATTCCAAAGGAAGATGTTGCAAACGGACTGCCGCTTGGCATGACGGCGTCGATCGTGGATAAAAGAAATCTGCGCAGTTTAACGGAGATGAGCCATCAGAGAATGTGTAACCGCGCATATTGGGAATACCGCCAGTTATTTGGTGACATCCGAAAAGCACTTTCGGAATATTCGGAAGAATGGCGCTGGATCGCAGATAATCTGTTTATGCCAAAATGTGATTACTTCGGATACTGCTCCGAGACAAGACCTTGCGGGAAACCGGTGTCCGGCGTTCCTAAGATGCCAAGACCATAACAGAATAATGCTGCAGGAAATGCAGCAGAAACGATTGAAACAAAGAGGTGAATCTGTATGCCTGAAATTACACTGCTCAGTCAGGAGACAATTGACAAGATTGCAGCCGGGGAAGTTGTGGAACGCCCCTCTTCCGTGGTAAAAGAACTGGTGGAAAATGCCATCGATGCAAAGGCAACTGCCGTCACAGTTGAGATCAAAGAGGGCGGTATTTCATTTATCCGTATCACGGACAATGGCTGCGGCATCGAGAGGGCGCAGGTTCCGCTTGCCTTTTTGCGCCATTCGACCAGCAAGATCAAAAGCGTGGAAGATCTGATGAGCATTACCTCTTTGGGATTCCGCGGTGAGGCGCTCTCAAGTATCGCTGCAGTTTCACAGGTCGAGCTGATCACAAAAACATACGGGGAGCTGACCGGTACCCGCTATGTTATTGAGGGTTCGAAAGAAAAGGAAAATGAGGAGATCGGTGCGCCGGAGGGAACCACTTTTATCGTCCGCAATCTTTTTTACAATACACCGGCGAGGCGCAAATTTTTAAAGACCGCGCAGACGGAGGGCAATTATATCAATGACCTGATGGAGCGTCTTGCCCTGTCACATCCGGGGGTTTCCTTTAAATTTATCAATAACGGTCAGACGAAAATGCATACCTCCGGCAATTCCAGGGAAAAAGATATGATCTATCATATCTACGGCAGGGATATCACCTCCGGGCTTTTAGAGATCGACCATAAAAATGAGTATTTTCATGTCAAGGGTTTTATCGGAAAACCGTTAATTTCCCGCGGAAACCGTAATTTTGAGAATTACTTTATCAACGGACGTTATATCAAGAGCGCGCTGCTCTCAAAGTCGATTGAGGAAGCGTACAAAGGCTTTCTGATGCAGCACCAGTATCCGTTCTGCGTTCTGTACTTTTCCATGGATACCGATCTTTTAGATGTCAACGTGCATCCGACGAAGATGGAACTCCGTTTTTCAAACAATGAGGCGATCTATAAGACATTGTTTGAAATTATCCGGGGCGCACTGACGCACAAAGATTTTATCCCTGAAGTACCGGTGCAGGAAGAAAAGATACGGAAACGGGAAAACATCAAGGCACCGCTCCCGGAACCGTTTGAGCGCCGGGGTGTTGAAACGGTGCGGAGTGGAGGAAGGTTTCAGCCGCAGAACATACAGCAGGGAACAGGCGGACAGTCTGGTTTCGCTGCGTCAAAAGAAAATGAAGACGAGCAGACAACAATTCCGATGCAGAGCGCAGCACCGCAGAAGGAATCAGCACCGCCGGAAAACCTTTCTGTCTTTAACTCGCTTCTTCCAAAGAAAGAAACGGCTGTCACAGAACAGTCCGCGGATCGGGTATCGGAAAGCAATACATACACCGTTTCCAAACCCGTACCGCAGCCAATACAGGCGGATAAAACAACGGCAAGCCTGCCAGAAGAGACAGCGGCAGCTTTACCGGAGTCAAAAGTCACTTACGAGCAACAGGAACTTGCGGCAGTCTCCGAAGGGTTTCTGACAAAAGATGCCAAGAAGAAACACAAGATCATCGGACAGCTGTTCGATACTTACTGGATGGTAGAGTATGAGGACAAGCTGTTCATCATCGACCAGCATGCAGCGCATGAAAAAGTACTTTATGAGAAAACGATGAAAAAAGTGCGTGAAAAAACATTTTCATCACAGACGCTCAGTCCGCCGATCATCCTGACACTCAGCATTGAAGAGATCGAGATGCTTGAAAAATACAGGGAGCAGATCGATGCGTTCGGCTATGAAATCGAACCGTTCGGCGGAAAGGAATATGCAGTGACTGCTATTCCGGCTGATTTTACCGGGATTGACACAAAAACAATGTTTCTTGAAATGTTAGATGATTTTGCAAATATAAATGAAAATGATTCACCAAATGCCATTATGGAAAAAGTTGCGTCGATGTCCTGTAAGGCAGCTATCAAGGGAAACCAGCACATCAGCAGGCCGGAGGCAGAACGGCTGATCGATGAACTGTTGGAGCTTGAAAATCCGTACAACTGCCCGCACGGACGCCCGACGATCATTTCCATGACCAAATATGAAATAGAAAAGAAATTTAAAAGGATTGTCTGATATGCAGCAAAAACCAATGATTATTCTGACCGGTCCGACCGCGGTGGGGAAAAGTGCCCTCTCGGTGGAACTGGCAAAAAAAATAAATGGAGCGGTGATCTCTGCGGATTCTATGCAGGTCTACCGCCATATGGATATCGGTTCTGCCAAGATCACACCGGAGGAGATGCAGGGTGTTACGCATTATATGATCGATGAGCTAGAGCCGGACGAAGAATTTCACGTTGTACGTTTTGTCACGATGGCAAAAGAATATTTAAAAGAAATCTATGCGGATGGAAAAATCCCGATCATAGCCGGGGGCACCGGATTTTACATTCAGGCACTTTTGTATGATATTGATTTTACAGAGCAGCAGTGTGATGAGACTTACCGCAGGCAGTTAGAAGATCTTGCC
>ENA-OWRJ01001642-OWRJ01001642.1-human-gut-metagenome-genome-assembly--contig:-NODE-1642-length-22511-cov-3.325214_pt1 | contig 22511 bp, 16 predicted proteins | sample MGYA00248269_ERZ651897 | MGnify/ENA primary metagenome ERZ651897 (study PRJEB26924, sample SAMEA4378252) | human gut metagenome | biome: human gut; feature: human-associated habitat; material: faeces...
TGCGAGGATCCGGTCGTCCATTTCATCGCGTGCGATTTTGATTCCCTGGTCAAAGTCGCGAGATGATATTTCCCTCGAGTTGCTCGTGAGATCCCAGGCGCGGTAACCCACAAGCTGCAAAAGGAAAGGAAAGCCCGAAATCGAGCGAACGGCCTTATCGATTCCCTCGGCATCCGCCAGACGGTCGTTTTCCTGGATCGTTCGGATCAAGGCCTCGCGTACATCGTAGTCGGCGATACGCCCCAGATGATATTGCTGGGCGCGACGAAGGAACGAGACCGTCTTGTGGTTCAGCAACGTCGAGACGTTGTTGGGAAGTCCCGCCATGAGTAGAGCGACGCGTTTCCCATCGGTCACAAAGTGCTGATACGTGGCTGCGAGCTGGATTATCTCGTCGAGCGTCGGGTCGACCTCATCAACCGTGACGAGTAGACCGGTGCCCGTTTCGTTGAGCTGGTCGATGATGTCGCTCATGCGATAACGCCAAGTCGAGGCATCGTGAACGCGATTGACCTCGATACTGCCGAGCGGCGCGATTCCGAGACCGGTGACTTCGAAGTTGTTAGACGGGTTGATGAGATGGCCTGCAGCACGTTTCGCCCCGAGCTCGATTTCCTCAAGCATTCCCGAGAGCGCGGTCGTCTTTACCGCTATCCAGCCGTGGGATTCCGCCCTTGTTGCGAGCGACGACATGAGAGCGGTTTTACCGGTTCCACGCGCGCCTGAGAAGATCGAGGTCAATTCCGGGCGTCTACGCTGGCTCAAGAAGGCACGGTCCAAATCCCGAATAATCTGTTGTCTGCCAGCGAGATGGGCAGGAACCTCACCAAAACTGGGGGTAAACGGGTTCTCGAGATATTCCACAAGGCTCTCCTTTCACATCGCCGTTTAACTCCATTTTATTCTAGTTAATTCTGATTAAAAGCGACGGCTCGTTATTTGGTGCATCAATGTGACAAAGGGACAGTCCCTTTGTCACATTCCAGGAAAGCCTGTCTGGCGCAGGGCTTCGTAGAGGACGATGGCGGCGCTGTTGGAGAGGTTGAGGGCGCTGATGCGGTAGTCGTCCGGGTCTACAAAGTTGCCGCAGATATCCTGCCGAAGGATGGCCTCGTGGCTGTCCTCGGTATGCCCTAGCGATTCCTCGTGGGCTTCCCATGTCTCGGCGTTGTCAAGCGAATCGCAATCGCGCAGCATCGGGATGCGCTCGCAGCGCTCGGACTCCGCGGCAAGCAGTGGCTCGGGGATGCCTGAGCTCTCGCTGCCAAAGACCAAGTAGTCGCCGTCGCGGTAGGTGCTTTGCGCATAGGTGCGGCGTGCCTTTTTGGTCAGCAGATGCAGGCGCTCGTCGGCGGGGGAGAGGCCGTTGCGCGCAAGGAAATCCTCCCAGCCGGCATAGGTCGTCACGTCCAAGTTTTGCCAGTAGCCCAGGCCGGCGCGACGCACTGTCTTGTCGTCGAGCGAAAACCCCAGCGGCTCCACCAGATGCAGGCGGGTACCGGTAACCACGCAAGTGCGGCCGATATTGCCCGTATTGGCCGGAATCTCGGGCGCATACAGCACAATGTTGAACATGAATCTCCTTGGCTCAGAACGAAAAACCACCACGAAGGGCACCTTCGTGGTGGTTTGGCGGTTACGTAGGCGGAAAATACTCGCTTGGATAAACCTAGGCGCGGTGCCAGTCGGTCAGGCAGGCATCGAGGGCGGCGATGAGCGCGTCCTTGTCCATATGACGGCCGATGATGCACAGGCTCGTCATGCGGTCGCCCGTCTCGTCGTCCCAAATCTGCATGATCTCGGGGTTCTCGTCGATAATCTTCTGCTTCTCGCCCTCGGGCGCAGAATCGACAAACAAGCCGTTTTCCATCAGGCGCATCTGGTGGCCGGCCTGCTCAAACATGTAGCACATGTCCGGATCGCCGGTCTGCCACAGCGGACCCTTGACGCGAATGACTTCGTCGGGCCACTCCTGCTCAACAAAATCGGTGAACTTCTGCAGGTCAAACGGCTTGCGGCGCGAGTACACAAAGGTCTCGATGTCGTACTCGAGCACCTCGGGGTCGTCGTGCTCCTCGGGATGCTCCATGGCCTCGATCCAGGCGGCGGAGTTGTAGGCGCGCATAAAGTCGAAGCGGTCGGTGTCGAGCAGCTCCTCCATGGGGACCTCGCCGTTTTGGGCCTCGACAATCACGGCGTCCTTCTGCAGGCTGCGCACGATGGCTTTGAGCTCTGCGATCTGCTCAGGGGTGACAGTGTCAGTCTTATTAAGAATCAGCGTGGAGCAAAACTCGATCTGCTGGATGAGCAGGCTCTCGATGTCATCCTCGTCAATGTCCTCGGCCAGCAGGTCGCGACCGCCGTTGAACTCGTCGTACATGCGGGCGCAGTCGACCACGGCCACGATGTTGTCGAGCGCGAGCTTGGGCTCGCCGCCCACCTTGGCCTCGTCGCAGAAGCTCGAGATGGTGTAGGCGATGGGGATAGGCTCGCAAATACCCGAGGCCTCGATGATGATGTAGTCGAACTTGCCCGAATCGGCGATGCCCTGCAGCTGGTTGGCCAGGTCGTCCGAAAGCGTGCAGCAGATGCAGCCGTTGGTGAGCGGGATGAGGTCGTCGGTCTCGGAAAGGCCGCCGTCGGCGATAAGGCTAGCGTCGACGTTGATCTCGCCGATATCGTTGACGATCACGGCGGCGCGGATGCCGCCGTCGTTGGCGAGGATGTGGTTGAGCAGCGTGGTCTTGCCGGCACCGAGGTAGCCGGTAAGCATGATGATCTTCACGGGTTTGTTGGGCATGTGCCCTCCTTTGTTAGACATGGCTTACAGTTGAATCTTATGCCAAACGCCAGCTCTTATACCCACGCGCCGACAAATAACACTACTCCCAGGCTCCCCACACATCGGGACAATAGCCGACGGTGGCCTTCTTGCCGTTGCGTACGATGGGCTCGGCCAGAACCTGCTGGTTCTCGAGAAGCTTATCAAAGCGCTGGCTGGGGGTGAGGTGCTGGATGAGTGCGAGCGTCTCCTCGTCCTTGGCTTTGGGGTTGAGCAGCTTGTCGATGCCGCCGACCGCCTGCATCACGCTCGTGAGCTCGCCCTTGCTCATCTCCTTTTCCTTAAGGTCGATAAACTGCACCTTAATGCGGCGCTCCTTAAAATAACGCTGCGCCTTCTTGGTATCGAACGACTTCTTAGTCCCGAAGATTTGCACGTTCATAGTATGTTCCGCCGTTCTAACGAATGAAGTTGGTGCGCTCGCGGTCGGCCACGGGGGCTTCGATGCCGGCAGCCTTGCCTGCTTCGATGCAACGAAGGAGCCAGGCTATGTTCTTGCCGATGTTTCGCATGGTAGCAAGACCCTCGGCGTCCTGGGCGGCCTCGCCTGGCATGGCACCAAAGACGTTGTTCCAATAGGTGGAGGCGACCACGGGCATCTGGTTGATGGTGAAGTATTTATTGAGTACATCGAAGGTGGTCGACGTGCCGCCACGGCGGGCAACGGCGACCGCGGCGCCCGGCTTGTGCGCAAAGGCCTTGCTGCCAGCATAGAAGGCGCGGTCGAGGGCCGAGAGGATGCGGCCACTGGGATGCGCGTAGTAGACGGGTGAGCCAAAGACAAAGCCGTCGGCCTGCTCGGCGGCGGCGATGAGCTCGTTCACCACGTCGTCGTCAAAGGTGCAGCGGCAATCGAGCTTGCCGCACTGGCCACAGCCAATGCAGTCGCGAATGGGCTTGGCGCCCAGTTGGAACACCTCGGTATCGATGCCCTCGGCATGCAATTGCTCGGCGACCTCGGCGAGCGCGCGGGCGGTGTTGCCGCTTGCCTTGGGGCTGCCATTGACCAAAAGAACCTTCATCACAAACTCCCTCTGCTGTTGGTGACTTCTGCAGAGGATTATCGCACGATGGGGGAGGCGGTGCGGGCGCGGTGCTAATCCAGTTTGGTACCTGACACCTGCACGGCTTTCCCGAGCAACGCTTTGAGCTCGTTCAAAATGGAGACGGGCTGTCGATCGACAGCGTCTAGATGGAGCGTGGCCACGCGAATGGGCGGCTGATATTCAAGCGAGCCGATGAGCACGGGAGAGCCCAGGAACCGCTCGATTTCCTCTGCGATCGCGTCGATCTCTTCGGGATCGAATTCGTCGAAAAGCGCCACGAACATCGGTCCCGTCGAACGGAACAGACGACCCTTGCCGCGCGAACAATCCATGAGGCAGGCGGCGCTCTCCGCCAAAACGCGATCGCCCGCATCAAAGCCAAAGCGGGCATTGACCTGAGCGATATCGTCGATTTTAATGGCGACCATGCTCGCCTTGCGCGCCACGCGACGCATTTCGCCAATGGCGTTGACCAGGGCGTGAATATCGCCCAGACCGGTCACGGAATCGGTCGTATCTGCCAGGCTTCGGTTGATGATAATGCCCACGTACATGTTAGGCTCGGTATCGGTGCCGTCCAAGCGGTAGCCCGTGCAGTCGCAAAGCGCGTACGCTCCAGTAGCATCCATAACGCGGTACTGCATGTAGTGGAAGTGCCATGTGCCGTTTATCACCATGTCGAGCTCGGCGCGTACGTTGTCGCGGTCCTCGGGGTGGACGCGAGCAAGCCACATGTCGACCGAGTTAAAAGGGTGCTGGGAGGGCAGGTCAAAATCGCGCACGGCGTTAACCGACCATTGCGATTCTCCCGTATCGAGGTTAAGGATAAACGGATAGCGCGTCTCGGAGCTCATAGAGATCGCTTGGAACACCCGGTCGTTGCAGGGAAGCTGATCGACGATTGGGTGTTGTGGCACGTCATTGTCTTTCGGTTGCTGCACACGATGCATAAGCTTATAGCGATACATTTTGCGATCGGCATCCATCGTCATCTGGCGACGTGTATCGCCTGCAAGCGGGTCGACGTGCGAACAACCAAAACTAAAACTGGCGATCATGGGCGCCTTGCCGTCCGATGTTGCCTCGACAAGATCGGTGCGTGTCCGCTCCAAGCGCTGCTCGAGCTCGGCTTCACCTGTCGTGGGGGACACGAGTACAAATTCATCTCCACCGATACGGAACAGCATTTCATCGTGCTCCATTGCCTCGGTGAGCGCACGACAGATGCCCAGAATATAGCGGTTGCCCTCGGCGTGGCCAAACTTATCGTTGCAGTGCTTGAGGTGATCGATGTCAATATAGGCGCAGGTGAAGGGGGCGCCTTTGCGCCAGAGCTGATTGACATGGCGGTCGAGTCCACCGCGGTTGCCAAGATTGGTGAGCGAATCGATATAGGCGCTACGTTCGAGCAGCTGGCGTTCTTGTTGCAAGACGGCGAGCGTTTTCTGCAGTTGCTCGCCGACGGCGCGCAACTCCGTGGGCAGCGCGTCAACGTCGAGCTCGGCGGTTGAGGCCCCGTTCGCAAGCCGCTGAAGATGGGCAATGATTGACTGCTCGCCCATGCGATACGACTCGTTCATGATGGATAACCTCCTTGGGTGACAGGATGCTCCGTATCATATCCCCAATTCGGTTTGAATTGGGGATATGAGTTAGCCAATGGGGACAAATGCTCCCCTAGACGGTGGTGTTTTGCGCACGAGCGTATCAGTTGTTTTTGCCACCATCGAACAATGCCTCAAAATCCTCCACCGGCATGGGACGGTGGTAGAGGAACCCTTGTGCGTAGCGGGCGCCCATCTGGCGCAGCAGCTGTGCCTGCTCATTTGTCTCGATGCCTTCGACCACAACGGGCAGGTGCAACGATTGCGCCATCTCGAGCATAGACGACACGATCTGGGAGCTCCGGTTGTCGGTTTTCCCATCAGGCAAAAAGGTGCGGTCGAGCTTGATAACATCGACGTTGACGTTCTTGAGCATCGCGAGCGTGGACTGGCCGGTGCCAAAATCGTCCATATAGGTCGAGAAGCCGCGGGTGTGCAGGTCGGCTGTCAGTTTGTCCACGGCTTCGGACTCCCCCGTATAAGCCGTCTCGGTGATCTCGATACGCATGAGCTCGGGCGGTAGGTTGTATTGGGCGGCGAGCGCCCCCATATGTTCGGCAACGTCGCAGGCAAGGATATCCACGCGCGACACATTAAGCGAGACCGGAACCACGCGAAGTCCTCGATCGATGCGCTTGCGCAGCCACGAGGCGACACCCTGCCAAATGTACTTGTCGAGCGTCACCACAAAGCCGCTTTCCTCGAGCGCCGGGATAAAGGACGCGGGCGGAATTAACGATCCATCTTTGTCGATCCAGCGTGTGAGCGCCTCGGCGCCAATGATCTCGCCGGTTTCCATATCAACCAGTGGCTGCAGGTAGTAGGTGATGCGGTCGTTTGAGAGCGCATACTGGAACTCGGTGAGGGTGCGGTGAAACGCAACCTCGCGCTTGTATTCCTCGGGGCGAAAGACGGCAATGCGATCCTTAAAGTCGTTTTTCGCGCGCCGATTGGTAAACATGGCCTTGGCCTGTGCATCGATGGTGATTTCCTCGTTGGAGTCGATGGGGTAGACGCCCATGGACGGCCAGAAGCCTACGCCGTCATCGTGCTTGGCCACGGTCTCGCGAATGCGACTATAGATGCGATGGACGGTGTCGCGCTCAAAGGGAATGAGTATGCAAAAGTCGTCTTGGCCCCAGTATCCTGCGACGCCCATGTCGGCATTTTCGATGTCCTTGAGGACCGTGCCCACGTCGGCGAGCACGCGGTCGCCCTCGGCCTGTCCGTGCCATTCGTTGAACAGTCGCATGTGTCCCATGTCGACGGTGGCGATACACCAAGCGCCGTCGCGCCCTGTCCTCAGAAATGCGTTGGCACGCCGCATAAACTCGCTGGGTCGATAGAGGCCCGTGAGCGTATCGATGCGTTCGGCGACGGCGCTTTTGCGCTCAATCTCAGGTATGGGGAGGCTGTCGTTGGGAACAAGCCCGCCGGCCGCACGAAGACGACGGTCGAGCTCGCCTAAAACGGCGGTCGCTTGATTGATTAAGCGCTCGTAAAAGGCCGGAACGACGAGGCAGACGGGGGTAATGGTATCGCCCGCGATTTGAACAGGAGCGAAAACGGCTTCTTTAAGATGATGGGTCAGTTGCTCGAATGCCTCGTGGCCCAACTCGTTGCTAAGCACGACGAACTGGGCGTTTCGTGAGCGGAAGACGCGACTCCTGCCGCGGGTGATCGACAACATGCGGCCTGCGTATTCGGCGAGCATGTTGTCGACAGCCTCGGCCCCATAGAGCTCGTTGAGCTTTGCCGTGCCGCGAACGCGGACCGCTATAAGCCCCGTCTCGCAACGGTCGCGACGGCAAGCATCGATAGCGTTGATCAGCATACGCTGCGTTCCGAGGCCCGTGGCGGCGTCGACGGTTTCGGCAAGCGAATGGTTGACGAGCTCGCCGACATAGAGCGAGGGGGTATTTCCGTCGCCGTCGATACGAAACCCGCGAGCGCGGCAAAGGACGTAGTCGCCCGCGGCATTGCGCATGCGGTACTGCATGACGCGGCGGTGTTTGGAGCCGTTGTAGATTTGGTCGATATCGCTGGTATAGGCCTCAAGGTCATCGGGATGGACACGCGTTTTCCAGTAATCGTGGCAGTTGTCGATATGCTCGGAAGGAAGACCGAGATCGCGCAAGGCGCCTTGTGACCAAAGGGTGCGATGCTTGTCCAAGTTCTCGATAAAGCAATAACGGCCTTCGTTGAGCATCGAAAAGGCATCGAAAACGCGGTCGCTTATTTCGAAGTCGTCGGCGTGGACTTGCACGATATTGCGTCGATCAAGGTGCATGGCATGGCGCAGCTTGTAGTCGTACATGCGATGGTCGGCATCGAGTGTCATGCGATTGGAGGCTTCGCCCAGGGCGGGGTCGGCGTGTGCCACTCCGTAGCTAAACGAATGAGGCATCTCGGAATCGTTGTTTTTGAGCAGGACCGTTCGGCAGTGTTCCAGACGTTCGGCGAGGTCGTCCTCGGTCGCAATCGTAGATAGGATGGCAAACTCGTCGCCGCCTATGCGAAACGCCGCCTCGTCCACTTTCATATACAGTTTGAGATAAAGGCTTACCTGCAAGATGTAGCGGTTGCCCTCGTCATGCCCAAAGACGTCGTTGCAGTGCTTGAGATTGTCGATATCGATAAACGCCATGGTTACGGGCAATTCCTGTTCCCAGAGCTCCTCTAAGGAACGGGTGAAACCGCCGCGGTTGCCCAGTCCGGTGAGCTGGTCGGTAAAGGCAGTCCTGATCAGATCGTCCTGACGCTCGAGAAGGTCACAGATGGTCTTTTCGAGCGTCTCGGTGTAATTGCTGGCGATATCCATGCTGTAAGCGGCTTCCTGAGGTCGGGGTGTATTGCGTCGGGCGAGCTCGTTGTACACACGCGTTGCTGCTCAACGCTTTGCGTGTATCCAGGCCCCCGCCTTGCTGCGTCGCTGGTTTAATATGTCGGTCCGTGTTCGCTGCTGATAACTATTGAGTAGTATAAACAACAATAGAGGATTGTATATGGGTGCCCCTGCCGCGGGCGGCTATTATTCGCCAATCGGTAGCGTGACGATGCGATGCTCGATATAAATGCGACTGAGTCGATATATGTTGGCGGGTATACTTGTTCCGCTTTAAAACACGGGAACGGAGATGGTCGCATGGCACAGCCAGACACGACGCGCACGGTGGGGCTTGCGCTCGAGGGAGGCGGCTACCGCGGTATGTATACGGCGGGCGTGCTCGACGTATGGATGGAGCACGGCTTAACCTGCGACCATATGGTGGGTGTCTCGGCGGGCGCGGCATTTGGCTACAACTTTAAATCGCGCCAGATCGGCCGTGCCATCCGCTACAACAAGGCCTATTGCGCCGACAAGCGCTATGCGAGTGTAACGAGCTGGTTGCGAACAGGGGACATGTTCAATGCCGATTTTGCCTATCACGAGGTGCCCGTCGAGCGCGATCCCATCGACCTGGAGACATATCGTGCCTGCCCCATGCGGTTTACGTGCGTGTGTACCGATATCGAGACGGGCAAGGCCGTCTATCACAATCTGCCGTATGGCGACGAGCGCGATATCGAGTGGATTCGGGCGTCATCGGCGATCCCTGTGGCAACGCGTCCCGTTGCTATTGAGGGCCGCAAGTATCTGGATGGTGGCGTGGCCGATTCCATTCCCAGTGCTTGGCTGTTTGCGCAGGGCTATGACCGCAACGTGGTGGTGCTGACGCAGCCGGCGGGCTTTGTAAAGCAGCCCAACAGCGTGATGCCCATGCTGCGTCGTGTGTTCCGTCACTACCCGGAGTTTGTCGCAGCGCTTGAGCATCGGCATGAGGTCTACAATGCTACGCTCGATGACCTGGCACGTCGCGAGGCTGCCGGCGAGATCTTTGTGGTGCGGCCGAGCGAATCGGTGAAGGTGCCGTCGCTGTGCCGCGAGCCCGATGAGCTCGAGCGCATCTACCAGATCGGCCGCCACGATGCGGAGGCGACTTTGCCGGCGCTGGAGACCTACCTGGCGGGGTAGGGGCTGCGGCGGAAAGCGCGTCCCAGAATCGGCGCCCAGAACGGGATGCAGTTTCCCGGACGGGAGGGTTTTGGAAACGGCGTCCCAGAATTTGCGTCTGGAATGGGATGCAGTTTCCCACTGGCCCTCTATACGGAAAGCGCATCCCGGAATGGACGTCCAAACTGGGATGCGCTTTCCATTGCTGAAGATATGAGGCTGCGGAGTAGCTGCTCGGCCTATGTCTATGCCTGCTGCCAGGTGTCGACGAGCTCCTTGGCCGCGACGTAGGGGTCATCGGCGCTGCAGACGGCGCTCACCACAAAGAAGCCGTCGACGCCGGTGGCCTTGAGCTGCGGCAGGTCGGCCGTCTTGACGCCGCCGCCCACCACGATGGGCACGGGGCTTGCCGCGTGGAGTGCGGCCAGGTCCTCAAAGCTCTTGGTGATGATGGAGCCGTCGGCCGCGCGTCCGCAGTCGCGCTTGGTCTCGGTCTCGTGGAGCGGGCCGATGCCCAGGTAGTCGACCAGGCTCATGTCGGCGGTCTTGACGTACTCGAGCATCTCCTCGCAACGGGCCGAAAGACCCACGATGGCATCGGGGCCCAGCAGCTTGCGACAGACCTCGACGGGGATGTCGCTCTGACCCACGTGCACGCCGTCGACAGCGATGCCCTGCTCGCGCGCGGCGAGCACGCAGTCAAGGCGGTCGTCGATCAGCAAGGCGACCTGACCGGTCTTGCCGGCCTGAGCGATAGCCTGCGCGGCGTCGTCGGTCAGCGCGATGATCTCGCGGGCACTTGCCACCTTGGAGCGCACCTGGATGCAGGTAAAGCCGGCGTCGAGTGCCTGGGCCACTACATCGCCCACGGGGCGCCCGAGCGTGTTTTCGGGACCGAGTACCAGATAGGCCGAGATATCAAGGTTGTCGCGGATGCTCATCGTGCTTCCTCCTGTTTCTTGATCTGTGCTTCCATGCGCTCGAGTTTGCCGGTCATGGTGTCGGTAAATCCGGGTCGAATATCGGCTTTGAGCACGACTTCGGTGCGGATGCCCTTGCTCGCCAACACAAAGGTCGCGTCGCGCACGACCTGCATGACCTCGTCCCAGTCGCCCTCGATCTCGGTGAACATCGAGGTGGTGCGGTTGGGAAGGCCGCTCTCGCGAATGACGCGCACGACCTCGGCGACCTCGGCGGACAGCTCATCGCCGGTGCCGCACGGGGCGATGGCCACGGCGACGAGCGTGTTCATGCCGGCGTTGGTTGCGGGTTCGGACATGGCTTATGCCTCCTCGAGCTCGAGTCGGTTATCGGCGATGTCTTGGGCGGTTGCGCGGTAGAGCTCGTCGATAAAGGCGACCTTAAAGCTTGCCGGGGCATCGGCGACAGCGGCGGCACGCGTGCCGGCCACGTTGTAGACGGCGGTGCCGCAGACTGCCGCCGTAAACGGATCGGCAGCACAGGCGTACACGGCCAGCACGCCGCCCTGCGAGCAGCCGCAGCCGGTGATCTTGGACATGAGCGGGCTGCCTCCGTGGGACTTGGCCACGGTCGTGCCGTCGGTGATCAGGTCGACTTCGCCCGAGACCACTACGGCGCCGCCGATGTAGCGGGCGAGCGCCACGGCGGCATCGCGGGCGGCATCGACCGTGTCGGTGGTATCGACACCACGCACGCGGCTCAGATCGGCCGCCTCGCCCTCAAGACCCCACAGGCCGGCGAGCGCGATAATCTCGGAGGCGTTGCCGCGCACGATGGCGGGTTTGTACTGCTTGAGCTCGTTTACCAGCTGGGTGCGCAGGCTACCGATGCCCAGGCCAACCGGATCGAGCACCCAGGGCTTGCCGGCATCGTGTGCCGCCTTGGCCGCGCGGGGAATCGTCTGCTCGTAGATGGGGAAGAGTGTGCCCATGTTGAGATAGATGGCGCCGCCGCCGGCAACGAGCGCCTCGCCCTCGTCTGGCAGATAGACCATGGCGGCCGAACCGCCCACGGCGAGCTGGGCATTGGCGACAAAGTCGATCGTCACCGTGTTGGTGATGGAGCCCGCCATCGGATTGGTGGCTCGAATCTCCTCTACGGCCTTGACCACATTTTGCTTAAGCTGTTCCGAATCAATCACTGCACATGCCTCCTTGGCATAGAAAAGGGGCGCTGTGCATAGACAGCGCCCCTAAAAAGGCGGCATGCTCCCTACGCCAGCATTAACTGACAGGTTCAAAGGATTGGGCCCCATGCCCTCTCAGCCTTGTGGTTTGCACCGCCGGCACTCCCGCATCGAATCTGTTGTTCCCTATACTAGCGCATCGGTACAATAGACGGGATTAAGAATGACCGAGGGGGCCTTATGATCAAACTTGTGCTGACCGATATGGACGATACACTGATTCCAGCCGGGCATGACGGCGCCAGCGACTACGCCATCGAGGGCATTCATGCCATGCAGGCGGCGGGTCTGCACTTTGGCCCGGTTTCGGGTCGCCAGCCGTCCGCGATGGGCTGGATGTTCAAAAATCGTTCCGAGTGCTTTTCGACCGGTGCGTTCTGCAACGGCCAGGTCATGTTTGTCGACGGTCAGGCGGTCGCTTCGCGCGCGACCGACAACGATGCCCTGATGCGTCTGGCCGATTACCTCGAGCAAGAGACCGACGATACCTATCTAAAGGTCTACAGCCTGGGTGACGACTTTTGGGATAACGATGCCTATTGCGTGACGAGCGACCCCGAGCGCGTGCGTCGCGCCATGGAGTCGGGCGGCAACGCATGGCTCAAGGGCGAAGAGGCTCCGTGCCGTCCCGTTGTCGATGATGCCCCGGTATACAAGGCGAATATCTGGAGCGCCCGTTCGCGTGAGGAGCTCGCGGAGCTACGTGAGCGCGTTGCCGCTGAGGTACCGGAGCTCTCACTCGTGTTTCCCAACAATCGTGTGCGCCTGTTCGATATCCTTCCAGCAGGTTGGGACAAGGGTTGCGCCGCGCTGGAGCTGGCGCGCGCTTTGGACCTGACGCTCGACGAGGTGGCCGTATTCGGTGATTCCGATAACGACCTGCCCATGATCGATGCCGTTCCCAACTCCGTTGCAGTCGCCAATGCCAACGAGGCTGTCACGGCTGCCGCGCGCTGGCATATCGGCGCTGCGGTAGACGATGCGGTTGCCGAGGCTCTGCATCAGATTGCCGCCTGCGCCGCGACGGGGGAGATGCCGCCGTTTATGCGTCAGATGGATGCGACGGGTTTCGACGTCACGAACGTCTAGGGAGGGCGCTATGAAGCTTCAGCAGCTCAGATATGTTGTAAAGGTTGCCGAATGCGGCAGCATCACCGAGGCCTCGCGCCGACTCTTTGTGTCGCAGCCTTCGATTACCGCATCGATCCGCGATCTCGAAAACGAGATGGGTGTGCACATCTTTGAGCGCACCAACAAGGGCGTCATTGTGTCCGAGGAAGGCGAGACCTTCTTGGGCTACGCGCGCCAGGTGCTCGACCAGGCCGACCTGCTCGAGGGCAAGTACAAGGGCGCGTCCGAGCAGGTGCCGCACTTTAGTGTGAGCTGCCAGCATTATTCCTTTGCCGTTAATGCGTTTGTCGACGTGATCCGTGAATTCGATGCCGCGCGCTATGACTTTACCCTGCGCGAGGAACAGACTCACGAGATTATCGAGGACGTCGCGCATATGAAAAGCGAACTGGGCATCCTGTATCTGTCGGAGCATAACCGCGAGGTTATCGAGCGCATGCTGGCGGCCAACGAGCTCGTGTTCGAAGGGCTCTTCTGCGCCACGCCGCACGTTTTTGTGTGTGCCGACCACCCGTTGGCTGACCGCTCCAGTGTGACGCTCGAAGACCTCGAGGACTACCCATTCTTGTCCTATGAGCAGGGCAGCTATAACTCGTTTTACTATTCCGAGGAGCTGACCTCGACCTTTGAGCGCCGCAAGAATATCCGCGTGCGCGACCGTGCGACGCTGTTCAACCTGGCCATGGGACTCAACGGCTACACGGTGTGTTCGGGCGTGATCAGCCACGAACTTAACGGTCCCGGCATCATTTCGATTCCGCTCGATGTAGACGAGTACATGGAGATCGGCATCATCACGCGCAAAAATACGACGCTCACGCGCTACGGCCAAGCCTATATCGACGCGATCCGTCAGCATATCTAGACTGCTGCGTTCTGCACGGGTCAAATCTCTTTATGGCAGTCCCAACTGATATAGGAAGCATCTATATCAAACTGTTGTAAACGTATATTTTACGATGGCCATATGAGCGCTCATACTCTGTCCCAGTAAAGCAACCAATGCAAAGGGAGATATCTATGAGCACTTCAATTCAACCGAACGCGCCGTTTCGCGCTGATATCGTCGGCAGCTTTCTTCGTCCGCAGACCGTAAAGGATGCCCGCGCTGCCTATGCGGCAGGCACGCTTGATGCCGAGGAGCTTAAGGCCGTCGAGGACGATGCCATTCGCGATTTGGTGGCAAAGCAAAAGGCCGCCGGCCTGCAGGTCATCACCGATGGCGAGTTTCGCCGCAGCTACTGGCACCTCGATTTTATGTGGGGGCTGAACGGCGTCGAGCGTCGCACCTCGCGTACGGGCTATATGTTCCACGATGAGGAGACCACGGCCGATACCGCCGTGGTAACCGGTCCCATTAGCGGCGAGAACCATCCGTTTGTCGAGCACTTTAAGTTTGTCAAGGCACTTGAGGGCGAGGGCCACGTTGCACGCCAGACCATCCCGGCGCCGATTCAGACGTTCTCCGAAGTCACGCTCGACCGCTGTGATGGCCAGCAGGAGAGTCTGCACGCTGTCTACAAGACCGACGAAGAGCTCGTCGATGCCATTGCCGCAGCATATCGCACCGTGATTGCCGACCTGTATGCCGCGGGCTGTCGCAACATCCAATTTGATGACTGCACCTGGGGGATCTATTGCGATACCGACTTTGTGGCAAAGACTGGTATGAGCCCGGTCGACCTGCAAAAGGTGTCCGAGCTGGGCGTGGCGCTCAACAACGCCGCCATCGCGGGCAAGCCCGACGACCTGGTCATCAACACGCATGTGTGCCGTGGTAATTACCACTCCACCTATGCCTTCGAGGGCGGCTACGATCCCATCGCGCCGTATCTGTTCGCACACGAGAACGTCGATGCGTTCTACCTTGAGTTCGATACACCGCGCGCCGGTGGCTTTGAGCCGCTGAAGTATGTTGCCCCCGGCAAGAAGGTCGTGTTGGGCCTAGTGACCACCAAGGCCGCTGAGCTTGAGGATGAGGATGCCATCGTTGAGCGTATTCACGAGGCTGCAAAGTATGTTCCGCTCGAGAACCTGTATCTGTCTCCGCAGTGTGGCTTTGCCAGCTGCGAGATTGGCAACAAGCTGACCGAGGACGAGCAGTGGGCGAAGATCGCGCTGGTCAGGCGCATCGCCGAACGCGTTTGGAAATAGCGCTAGCGTTTGCAGGTGGCGGCGCGTGCGAGGCACTGCGTATCGCGTACAATGGTTCGGATCGTATCGTTCGGGCAGGTTATCCAATATGCCCGATCGCCCTTCCATTCGAAAGGACATCCATGTCCCAGTCTTCGACGCCCGCCGTCGCCGATGCCATCTACGATGCGTCATCGCTCGGTCGCCCGCGCATGTTCTTGCTCGGCCTGCAGCACCTGTTTGCCATGTTCGGCGCCACGGTGTTGGTGCCTGTGCTCACCGGCCTTTCGGTTTCGGCGACCCTTTTGTTTGCCGGCCTGGGCACGCTGCTCTTCCACTTCCTATCGCGCGGCAAGGTGCCAGCGTTTTTGGGATCTTCGTTTGCCTTTATTGCCGGTTATGCCGCAATCGCGCCCAACGGCGAGGCCGAGCTTTTGCCCTACGCCTGCCTAGGTGTAGCCTGTGCCGGCCTGCTCTATCCGGTGCTGGCGGCCCTGTTTCGCGCGTTTGGTGCCAAGCGCGTTATGCGCTTCTTCCCGCCGGTAGTGACTGGCCCCATCGTCATTTCCATCGGCCTGATCTTGGCAAGCTCTGCCATCGCCAACTGCCAGACCAATTGGCTTGTTGCCGTTGTCGCTGTGGCGGTGATCATCATCTGCAACATCTGGGGCCGTGGCATGGTCAAGATCGTGCCGATTCTGCTGGGCGTTGTGGTGAGCTGTGCCGTTGCGACTGCGCTCGGCGAGGTTGATTTCTCGGGCGTCGCAGCCGCTCCCTGGGTTGGCTTGCCCGTCGTGTGGGATAACACCGTGTTTGCACTCTTTGGGCCGCAGTTCGATAGCGGTCTTGCCACGACGGCCATCATCACCATTATGCCGCTGGCATTTGCGACCATGATCGAGCATATCGGTGATATCTCGGCTATCGGCTCCACTTGCGAGCGTAACTACATCGCCGATCCCGGTCTGCATCGCACGCTGCTCGGCGACGGCCTTGCCACGATCCTGGCTTCGCTCTTTGGCGCTCCGGCCAACACCACCTATGGCGAGAACACCGGCGTGCTCGCCCTGACGCGCGTGTTCGACCCGCGCGTGATTCGCATTGCCGCGTGTTGCGCCATCGTGCTTTCGTTCTGCCCCAAGTTCGCGGCTGTCATTGCGGCCATGCCGGCGTGCGTAATCGGCGGTGTGTCGCTCGTGCTCTATGGCATGATCAGCGCCGTGGGCGTTCGCAACCTCATCGAGAACCAGGTCGATTTCCAAAATAACCGCAACGTGCTGGTGGCCGCCCTGGTGCTCGTGCTTTCGCTCGGCATTGCGTACAGCACCGCCGGCGCCATCGTGCTGGAATTGGGCGGCGTGACGATTTCGCTTTCCGGTCTTGCCGTGGGCTCGCTGGTGGGCATTGTGCTCAACGCCATCCTGCCGGGTAACGACTTTGAGTTTGATGTCTCCGAGCTTGAGGAGGCTGCTGAGCAGCAGCTGCGTTCAGCTAAAACAAAATAAATGGCGCCCATGCGTACGCGCGGGCGCCATTTTTAATGCGTCAATATCCAGTGGATGCCACGTGCCATGCGCAGATCGGTTTGGGCGAAGTGATTGCCGGGGTTGAGCTCCAGCGTTGTTGGAATGCCGCGCGCGATGAGCAGCACTTCCGTCGCGCGCGTGTCGTCGAGCACATGCCGCATCATGCGGTTGGGCGTCTTGGTCTCTTTTTTGCCGAGCGACAGATAGACGGCTTGCGGGCTGCCGGCAAAAGGGGCCGTGCTGGCACGGTCGACAAAGTCGGGAAACCATAGCGACCCCGATGCGCTCGCGGCGCGGTCAAAGGCGTCGGTTTGCCAGAGGGACCAGAGTGCGAAGAGGCCCGCGAGCGAGTAGCCGGCAATGCCGCGCCAGGTGGGCGGCTGAGGAAGCGATGACTCGGCCTCTGGGATTATCCAGTTCAACAGCTCATCGAGAAATCCGGAAGCCTGACCGCCAAAGGGCTCGGCATCGCGCACGGTACCGTCGCATCCCCAGGGGCTCAGCTCGCGATTCCAGTTGAGGCTGCCAATGCCGACAAGCGTGAAGGGCGGGCAGTTGAGCTCTCGGCAGCGTTCATAAACCTCCGTGCCGTCGCCTATGACCACGGGAAGATAGATGACTGGTGCGCTTTCGGCATGCTGTGCATGAACGGTTATCTGCTTTTGATGCGCTTTCATGACGGGCTTCTCTCGGCGTTGTGATATCGACGGCCCCCATTGTCGCACGCCGGCTCATGCAGGTTGGGCTAGACCAAAGACAATCTCGTGCATACCCTGCGGACGCATATGGAAAACGCCACCGCCGGAGGGGAGCTCGGCGGTGGCGTTGTTAAACGGTGCTGGGGCTCAGGGTCTTCGCGGGAGCTGTCATGTGCGCAAGGGTGTCTACGAGCGTTTGCGGCTCGCCATGGTGCCTGCGGCGATAGCGGCTGTTCCCGCAAGGACGGTTGCCACGATGACCGCACCCGAGGTGTCGCCGGTTGCCGCGAGCACGCCGGTAGTCTTGGCTTTCGTGATTGAAGCCGCAACGGCCTTGGTCGGCTTTGAGCCCTCAGGCTTTGGGTTCTGCTTGGACTCCGCGGGCTTGCTTTCTGCGGGCTTGGTCTCGTCGGGCTTGGGGTCTTCCGGCTTGGCTACCTCGGGAGGTGCGATGACCATGCTCTTGGCGACTGCTTTGATATAGAGGGAGTCGACCGTGGCGTCGCCCGTGCCGATGGCTTGGCCTGCCTCGTAGATGTCGTCACGGAGCTTGCGATAGCCAATGACCTTGCCGCCTTCGGGCGTCTGGATGGCGGCGTTCTCAATCTTGATGGTGCCGATTGTCTTGCCGTCAGCGCTCATGGCACGGGCAAAGATTGCCGCTGTATCTCCTTCGGCCGTTACCTTGCTGCGGATGATCGAGATGACTGCGGGTGTGACGCCCTCGCTGGTCTGGGCGATGATGCCGATGTTCTCGCCTTGGGGCTCGGGGCTCGTCTCGCCATCTTGGTTTTCGCTGTAGGGGGTGGGGCCGTCGCCGTTCTCGACATAGCGGGCTATGGCCTTGACAACGGAGTCGCTGATGTAGATGTGGCCACCCTTCTCGTTGGGTCGATCGTTTCTGGTGGAGAATGCAGCCGAAACCTCACCTTCCGCAAACGCGTCCACGGTGGAGCCGTTCTTGACGACGATGTCGTCCTGGTAGGTGAAGAGGGCGATGGCGCCACCGTATCTGCCTTTACCTGCACGGACCGTCACGTTTGCATGATCGAGGGTGATGCCCTTGTGGGCATAGACGCCATATTCAACACCGTTTACGTTGAGGGAGGCGTTTGTGGCTGCGAGGCTGCCCTTGGCCTCGACGGCAGCGTCTTTCTCGGAGCTTGCCTTGACCTGGCTGCCGTCCGAGATGTTGATATTGCCGCCGCTCCAAAGGGCCTCACCATCAGCTGAGCTTGCCTCGACCGTCCCGCCACCCTTGATGGTGAGGTTCTTGTCGGTTCCAATACCCTTGTCCTCGGTAGCCCTGGCGGTGACGGCTCCGCTGTCGTCAATCGTGATATTACCGTTTGCCCTGATGCCATCCGATGCACCCGTGGCGTTGACGTTGCCCGAACCTTTGATAGCGAGATCACCCCCGGCATTTATGGCGTCAAACCCAGTGCTCGTGGCGTTGACGGATCCGGCTCCGTCGATGTTGATATTACCCGTGGAGAGGATAGCGTCCTCAGTAGATGTCACGCTGAGCGTGCTGCCCGCGTCGCCTTGGATATTGAGCTCGGCATTCTCGTTAGTGCCATGAGAAGCCTTGATGCCTTCGATCCAGTCGGCAGTGACGATGTTGTTTCCCGAGTAATTCACGTTGAGCTTGCCTGCGGCCTGGATCTCGCCGCCGTTATAGTTGTTGAGCTTCAAGTCGTCGGCGCCGTCCCACGACCAGGTACCGGCCTCGTCGCTCGCCGCGGTGTTGTACTTGTTGCCGCCGACCTTGACCCATTCCGCTGCGAGCGAGACGCTCGGCATGAGCAGCGAGCTCACCGTGAGCGCGCACACGGCGCCCGCGACGATGCGGCGCGTCACGCGGCGCCAGCTGCCGTGTGCGAGTCCTATGCGACGGCGAACGTCGGGTTCGGCAACATGGGTTCCGGCGGTAGTGTCATTGCGTTTGGGGGTCGTGAACAAGGCTGCCATGGCTGCTCCCGTTCTCATAGGGCCTGTACGACTAGATTCAGCGTATCTGCTGGATGTTGCCGGCGGTAGTGCCGTTTGGAGGGCAAAATGGCCAAAATGGGGGAGAAATAGGCCGCACGCCGGCGCAGGGACCGGCGCTAAAAGAAAAGCGCGGGGCCGCATGGCGACTCCGCGCTTTATTGTTCAGCTTTTGCAGCCTTGCCCTTACGCTACGAAGAAGTAGACGAGGAAGGCAAGGGCTGCGATCCACCCGTCCTGTGCGAAAAAGTGTTTACGAGCGCTTGCGGCTCACCACGGCGCCCGCGGCGATGGCGGCTGTTCCCGCAAGGGCGGCTGCCACGATGGCTGTGCTCGAGGCGTCGCCGGTTGCTGCGAGTTTGCCGGCGATCTTGGCTCCCGTGGCTGCAACTGCAACGGTCTTGGTTGTCTTCGTGACCTCGGACTTGGAACCCTCGGGCTTGGTCTCGCCGGGCTTCTCCTCGGGTTTGATCTCCTCGGGAGGCACGGTGACCGTGCGCTTGGCGACAGCGGCGTCATAGGGGGAGTCGATCGTGGCGTCGCCCGTGCCGATGGTTTGACCTGCCTCGTAGGAGATGCTGGGGCCGTACTCTTCTTCGTAGCGATAGTTAATGATCTTGCCGCCTGCGGGCGTCTGGATGGGAGCGCCTTCGATCTCGATGGTGCCGATCGCCTTGCCATCCTCGCTTATGGCAAGAGCGAAGATTGCCGCCGTGTCTCCCTCGGCCGTGAGCTTGCTGCGGACGATCGAGATACTCGCGGGCGTGATGCCCTCGTAGGTCTGGGCGAAGATACCGATGTTCAGACCCCTAGGCTCAGGGATGACTTCGCCGCTTTGGTCGTTGCTGTAGTGATCGGGGCCATCGCCACCGGTCTCGACATAGCGGGCTATAGCCTTAACAACGGAGTCGCTGATGTAGATGTGGCCGCCAGCGACGTTTGGCTGGTGGTTTCTGGTAGAGATTGCAACCGAGAATTTGCCTTCTGCGAACGCGTCCACGATGGAACCATTCTTGATGACGATGTCGTCCCCGTCAGTGATGAGGGCGATGGCCTGGCCGCCGCTCGCGCTTGTGCGGACCGTCACGGTCGCGTGATCGAGCGTAACGCCCTTGTAGGCATAGACACCATATTCAACACCGCTTGCGTCAAGGGAGGCGTTCGTGACCGCGAGACTGCCCTCAGCGTCGAAGGCAAGATCTCCCTGGGAGCTTGCCTCGACCTGGCTGCCGCCCGAGATGTCGATGTTGCCGTCAGCCCAAATCGCCGCTTCTTCTATCGAGCTTGCTTCTACCTTGCCACCGCCTTTGATGATCAGGTCACTGCCCGCGGCGATGCCGTAACCTTCGCTTCCTTTAGCGATCACTGTGCCAGAGGAATCGATGGTGGTCTTGCCCTTGGATTGGATGCCTTCGGTACCGCCCGTTGCATTCACGGTGCCCGAGCCCGTGATAGAGAGATCGCCCTTTGCCTCAATTCCGTCGGAAGTAGTGCTTGTGGTGTTCACAGTGCCTGGGCCAGAAATGGAGAGGTCGCCTGTGGATTTAATTGCATCGGCCTCAGCTGTCACATTGAGCTCATCCGTGCTATTCGAGCTCGTTATGTTCAACTCTGCTTTCTGGCTAGTGCCATCCTGCGCCTTGATGGCGGCTCCGGTGTAATCGGGCTCGGTTTTCACGGTGTTCTTGCCCTCGTAGGCAATGTTGAGCTTGCCCGCAGCCTGGATCGCACCGCCGTCATAGCCGTTGAGCTTCATATCGTCGGCGCCGTCCCAGCTCCAGGTGCCGGCGGCGTCTCCCGTGGGCCCCGCGGCCGCTTCGTGGCGGACGCCGCCAACGTCCACCCACTCTGCCGCGAGCGAGACGCTCGGCATGAGCAGCGAACTTACCGTGAGCGCGCAGGCCAGGCCGCAGACGATGCGGCGCGTCACGCGGCGCCAGCTGCCGTGCGCGAGCAGCGTGCGACGGTGCACGTCGGGCTCGACAAAATGGGCTCCTGAGGTTTTATCATTGCGCTTGGGGGTCGTGAACAAGGCGGCCATGGTTACTCCCATCCTCATAGGGCCTATGCGATTACGCCCAGCATATCTGCAGGATGTAGCCGGCGGTAGTGCCGTTTGGAGGGCAAAATGTCCAAAACTTGGGAGGCAATACATCGCGCGTCCGTGTGGTGCCTGGCTTTAAAAGCAAAGCGCGGAGCCGCTCGATGCGACTCCGCGCTTTGCTGTTTGGTATTGCGAATCTTGCGCCTACGCTACGAAGAAGTAGACGAGGAAGGCAAGGGCTGCGATCCACATGAGCGGCTTGATCTTGGAGGCCTCGCCCTTAAAGAGCGCGACGATCACGTAGGCGATAAAGCCCAGGCCAATGCCGGAGGAGATGGAGTAGGTGAAGGGCACGCCGGCGACAATCATGAACGCCGGGAAGCCCTGCGACACGTCGGACCAGTCGATCTCGGAGGCCTCGCTCATCATGAGGTAGCCGACGTAGACCAGAGCACCGCAGGTGGCGGCACTGGAAACGATGGTGACGATGGGGGAGAAGAACGCGGCGAGAATGAACAGCACGCCGGTGGTGACGGAGGTGAGGCCCGTGCGACCACCGTCGGCAGCGCCAGAGGTGGACTCGACGAAGGTAGTGATGGAGGAGACGCCCATAAAGCCACCGGCAGCAGCGGCCACGGAGTCGACGACCAGGATGGGACGGATGTCCTCGACATTGCCGTCCTCGGTCAAGAACTCGCCCTGCTTGGCGACGGCCATCGCGGTGCCCATGGTGTCGAAGAAGTCGCTCATGAGCAGCGAGAAGGCAACGACGAGCAGCATCGGGTCGGTCAGGACCTTCACGATGGCAAGGTTGCCGTCGGCAGTGCTGGCAAACGGGGCGCCGAAGGTCGAGAAGTCGAGCGGTGCGATGAGGCCCTCGGGCGCATGGGTGACGCCCAGCGGGATTCCGGCGATAACGGCGACGATGATGCCGATGAGCAGCGAGCCCGGCACGTTGCGGGAAGCCAGGGCAACCGTCACGACGATGGAGATGATGCCGACGATAAAGGTGGGGGAGGCGATGTCGCCCAGGCCGACGAGCGTACCGGCGCCAGCGGTGATGATGCCGGCGTCGCACAGGCCGATCATGGCGATAAACAGGCCCAGACCCACCGAGATGGCGTGGCGCAGGACCACGGGGATGGCGTCCATGATGGCCTCGCGCAGGCCGCATAGGACGAGCAGCAAGATGACGATACCCTCGAGGAAGATAACGCTCATGGCCACGTGCCAGTCGCCGCCGCACATGGTGGTGGCGATGCCCGCGATCATGGCGTTGATGCCCAGACCCGACGCGCAGGCGAGCGGGCGGTTGGCGAAGATGCCCATGCAGATGG
>ENA-OWRJ01001649-OWRJ01001649.1-human-gut-metagenome-genome-assembly--contig:-NODE-1649-length-22428-cov-3.235328_pt1 | contig 22428 bp, 17 predicted proteins | sample MGYA00248269_ERZ651897 | MGnify/ENA primary metagenome ERZ651897 (study PRJEB26924, sample SAMEA4378252) | human gut metagenome | biome: human gut; feature: human-associated habitat; material: faeces...
TGCAATTTGTAATCTCTTTGATTCAAGATATTCCGGTTATAGAAGAATAATCTAAGGCAAGCAAAATGATTTCAAAACTCCTCTCGGAAAGATAAAACCGAGGGGAGTTTTTATGTTAATTTTCACAAATATCTCATAAAATGGTTGACAAAAAATCGAAGAAGATGTATAATAATGGAAAGGAGGATGATAATTATGAGAAAATGGTATCAAAAATCAATGGCGGTTCTCACAGCTGCCGCCTGCCTATTCGCAGGGGGGACGATTGGTCTTGTTCGGGATTCTCTGCCACAACTGCAATTGACAGCAGAGGCAGCAGACAAAACTTACATCGGGGCTGCCTATGGGTTGCAGCTGGAGTACGAGGAGTTGAATGATGGAACGGTAGAGATTACAAAATTTGTAAGTTCCTCTTCGACAGACATCGAGCTGCCATCTGTGATTGATGGGAAAAGTGTGACAAGTATTGGGGAACGTGCATTTTATGGTTGTGACAGTTTATCCAATATCACGATTCCAGATAGTGTAACTAATATTGAATATGGAGCATTTTTTTACTGTAATAGTTTAACAAATGTAAAAATTTCAAAAAATGTAATTGATATTGGAGATAGTGCATTTGCTAATTGCCAAAATTTAGCCAATATCATAATTCCTGAGAGTACAATAAATATTGGTAGCCTTGCATTTGCTGGTTGTGCAGATTTAACAAGCGTATTGATTCCAAAAAATACTACAAGTATCGGTGATAATTCTTTTATAAATTGTGACAATTTAGAAGAATTTATCGTAGATTCTGATAATTCATCGTATTCATCCGAAGATGGTGTGTTATTTGATAAAAACATGGAAACTTTGCTACAATGTCCAGTTGGAAAATCAGGAATATATACAATTCCAACGAGTGTAATAAACATTAAGTCATTTGCATTTTCTAATTGCAATCAATTAGAAAATATCATTACTTCTGAAAATATAAAAAATATTGGAGAATATGCATTTGAAAAATGTATCAATCTAAAAAATATAGTAATCCCAGAAAATTTAACAAGCATAGAATCCGGTATATTTTCAGATTGCGATAGCTTAATAAGCATAACAATTCCTAATAATGTAACATATATTGGTGATAGGGCATTTGCTGGTTGTGCAGATTTAACAAGCATAATAATTCCTGATAATGTAACATATATTGGAGAATGTGCATTTTTTAATTGTACCAATTTAAGAAGTATAGTAATTCCAAAAAATATAACAAATATTAAGTACGCTACATTTTCTGATTGCAGTAATTTAACAAGCATAATTATTCCAGAAAATGTAACAGATATTGGATGGAATGTATTTTATAATTGTAGCAGTTTAAAAAATGTTACTATTTCGAATCGTATAATGCATATTGGTGATGAAACATTTTCTAATTGCGACAACTTAACTGACATCTATTACAATGGAACAGAAGCAGAATGGAATCAAATTTCTATGTATACTTCCACCGTTCCTTCTAGCGTTACGGTTCATTACAATTCTGAATCGACTACCACCACAACCACCACCGACACAACAACATCTTCCGAATCGACAACGACGACTACCACGGTAAAGCCAAATCTGACAAATATCCGTGGCGATGTCAACGGCAATCAACTTGTGGAAGTTTCTGATGCGGTTGAAGTTCTGAAGTACTATGCAAAGAAAGCCGCTGGATTAAATCCGGTTTTCAGTGAAACAGTAACAGAGAATGAAGCTATTTTCAATCTTGCGGATGTCGATAAAGATGGCGAAATTACCGTTCAGGATGCCGTTCTGATTCTGACTTATTATGCAAAAGCTGCAAGCGGAGGACAGCCAACTTGGGAACAGTTGACTTCTGCATAATAAATGGCTAAAATTGATAAGCTGAAAAAGCACAGTCTGAACCTAGGCTGTGCTTTTTGTATGCATGTACAGTTTTGTTTTTTCTTGACAATATCCCCAAAACTCGGTATAATAGAACTAATCGCATAATCCAGAAAGGAGCACCGCCATGCAAACGATTTTTACCGCTGCGGAATTGAAAGAAAACTATCAGATTTTACTGCGGTTACTGGGACAGCTGCAAACAGAAAACGATTATCTGCAAGCAGCCATGGACAATCTTTCCAAGATTCCCAACAACGCCATTCCGGGCGATATTGCCAATCAGGCGAAAGCCATTGCCATTTCCGAACTGTCGAAAAATCGGGAGAAAACCAATCAGAAGTTATTAGAAACCTATCAAAAATTATACGAAGATTTAAGACCGTTTCTTTTTCAGGAAAACGAAGTCTAAAAAATCCAATCAATGGAGGCAGCTATGGCATCAGAAACCCTGCAAACAGCCATTCAATATACCTATTATCTCTGTGAATTTTACGAAAAAAACGGCGAACGCATCCTCGGCAATCAGCAGCCGCTTGCGGAATTTGCCGGATTTTCCTATTATAAATACCTGTTATATCTTGCAAATTTAGACCGCCGACTGGAAGAAACAGAAGTGCAGTATTTAAACGACTTGCTGCATTATAACATGACCCTCTCACAGCTGCAAACATTTTGCAAGCGGCATCCATTTACAGCAGAGAGCGTGCAGGATACCTTGCGTGGCTTGCTGGACTTGTGGATTCGAGTGGATTTGGCAGAGCAAGGGAACAGCAGCTTATCGCTTTTCTTTTTAAATCTGCTGAATCTGATGGGACTGTCTTTTACTGCCGATACCAACCAGCGAGATGAACGGCAGGCATCTGCCATTGCAGCGATTTTGTTGCCGTTGCGAGTCTATCGCAATCGAAAGTTGCAAGGCTGGCGAAGCACTGCAAAAGAAAAGCCTTTTGCAATTCCGAGTGGCTGGAAACCAGCAATGCCAGCTGCTCCCGAAGAGCCGGAAGCAGCATCGGAAGAATCCACCCCCGAAGCATCAGAAGCACCGGAAATCCGTCCGCTGGCGGTGTGTATGGAAGAGTTGGAAAGCCTGACTGGTTTGCAGCAGGTAAAAGAAACACTAAGCAGTTTAATCAATCTGGTTCGGCTGCGGCAGCTGCGACAGGAACGAGGATTGCCGCCGCTGCAAGTTTCCTTACATATGGTTTTTTCGGGAAATCCGGGAACGGGGAAAACAACCGTTGCCCGTCTGCTCTCGGAAATCTATGCCGGACTGGGGGTTCTCTCGAAGGGGCATTTGGTCGAAACCGACCGTGCCGGACTGGTCAGCGGCTATGTTGGACAGACCGCCATTCGTACCAAAAAGGTGATTCAAAAGGCATTGGGCGGCGTGTTGTTCATTGATGAGGCGTATACGTTGACTTCTGCTGCAGGCAGCAATGATTTCGGAATGGAAGCAGTCAATACGCTGCTGAAAGAAATGGAAGACCATCGGGATGATTTGGTCGTCATTGTAGCAGGGTATCCGGCAGAGATGGAACAGTTTCTGGACTCGAACCCGGGGTTGCGTTCCCGATTCCGGAAAGTCATTTATTTTGCAGACTATACGCCGGAAGAATTGCTGACGATTTTCCAGCATATCTGTGAAAAGAGTGCGTTAGAGCCAACAGCCGAAGCAAATTTCTATGTGTTGCAATATTTCCGGAAACGCTGTGCGGAGAAATCGGAATCTTTTGCAAATGGGCGAGAAGTCCGGAACTTTTTTGATACGGCATTGACTCGACAGGCAAACCGCCTTGCCGACTGCGGAGAGATTACAACCGAAATGCTCACCACGTTGACACTGGACGATGTAAAGATTCGATAAATAGAAAATCGGCAGCCACAGAAAAACTTGTGGCTGCCGATTTTGTTTGCTATGGGGAAATCGCTGCTTTGCATTAGAATGTTTTCGGCTTAATGACGTAGTTGCCGTCCGCATCCATTGTCAGTTGCAACGTGCGAAGGTAACGGTCATAGAAGTTCTTTTGTTCGGTTTCGCTTGCCTGAATCCGACAGTTTCGATAAACCGTTTCCAGCAGTGTGTGAGCATTCAAATTCAATGCCTGCTCCAGCTGTCCTTTCAGTTCTTCCTGCAGGGCATAACTTTTCAGTTCTGCGATGTTTCCGGAACAGAAGTCATCAATCGAACAATAGAAAATGCCGTTGTTTTCAAGTTTTTCCTTGATGTCTTTTCCGCACTTGCTGTATTCAATCATTACTAAGAAATCTGCATCCGGCAGAGAGGAAATCAATCCCCAATAGTCCGAATCGCTGGATACCAGGATAAACGATTGAATGTCATTGCTGTAAAATTCTTTGCAAGCACCTGCTGTCATCTTGATATCAACCAAGGATTTATAGTCATTGACCCGTTCCACTTCGATGTGTTCCACTTCAATATCCAAGAAGTGGGACAAACATGACCATGCACGGGTCGTGTGAACATCATCGAACAGAATGATTTTCTTGACCTTTTGCAATTCTTCCTGATTGAGATTTTTTAAGGTCGCATATAATTTATAGACATCGGAGTTTTCGCAGTCTACAATAATGGCGGTTCGTTCGCCCCGTTCAATAAAATCATAAATGGTGGTTTTGGTGGTTTCGCCAGCATCGAGTACCTTTTCGGTTTCAAAGAAAAAGTCGTTGTGCATCTCATATAAGATATTGACAAATTTATTATCGTTGAACAGCATATTTCCGCAGTCTTTTGGATGCTGCCAATAGATATAGGTTTGATACGGATAGTATTCCATATTTGCCATATATTTTGCAAATTCTGCTTTTGGAACATCGGTCTTTTTGTTTTTCGGCATGAGGAATAGGCTGCGGAGGTATTCCCATTTCAGCCATTCCGGAAACAGGTCTTTACAGGCATCAATGTGTTCCTGAATGAGGTCATTGAAATGCTCCATGTAAAGAGAAGAACGAGAGTTGACTAAAATGACTGGGATTTCCCATTTCTCCAGCTGTTTAATATCATCCTTATCAAAAAATTCAATGGTCTTGAGGTTTTTCAGTTCAAATCGCAGCATATCATCAATTTTTTTAAATCGATGCAAAAGCGTCATTCGCAATTTACAAAGGCTGCGGATGGTACGGGCGTTTTGGTTTTCGTCCAGTTCTTTTAAATATCCGGGACGTTCTGTTTCAAATTGGTTGTATAAAACGGTTTTTTTCACGCCGATTAAATAAGCGACTTTTGAAACAATGTCTTTGGTGTTGGTTCGTTCCATTAAAATTCATTCCTTTCTGTTTTGTAATGGATGTGAAAAAGTGCATTTGTAGTGATTTCCCCGATGCAATCTCTATTATAACATATTTTTGTGTCGTTGTCGATTGTTTTTTTAAAAATAAAATGCAAGATTTACAAAACAAATTGACTTTCTCGGGGTTTTATGGTAAAATAGAAACACTGTACAATCGTTACAGAACTTATGGAATCCATTTCACGCAGAGATTTTCGAAAGCGGAACGGCAAATCTTTGATCCCGATTGGATTCTAAATCAAAAAGGAGAATGTTTGATTATGACAACCGCAATTACGCTTGCAATGCTGATTGTATACATTGCCATCATGATGGGCATTGGAATCTATACAGCCAGCAAAACCAAATCCGTCAGCGATTTTGTGCTGGGCGGGAATAGTGTCGGTTCATGGCTGACAGCATTTGCCTATGGAACATCGTATTTTTCCGCTGTTGTATTCATTGGCTATGCTGGACAGTTTGGGTGGAACTACGGGGTTTCGTCCACATGGATTGGAATCGGAAATGCTGTGCTCGGCAGTGCCCTTGCATGGCTGGTACTGGGCAAACGTACCCGACTGATGAGCAATCACTTACAGGCAAAGACGATGCCGGAATTTTTCGGGAATCGCTTTCAGTCTGTTAGCTTAAAGATTGCCGCTGCACTGATTGTATTTGTATTCCTGATTCCTTATACGGCTTCGGTTTACAATGGCTTATCTCGTCTGTTTAATATGGCATTTGATTTGGAATCGGATGCTTCTTACCGAATCATTATTATTGCCATGGCAATTGTCACCGCCATTTATGTCATTCTTGGCGGATACGCTGCAACGGCTTTGAATGACTTTATTCAGGGCATTGTTATGCTGATTGGAATTGCAGCGGTGGTTGTCTGTACCTTACAGAATCATGGCGGCTTTTCAGAATCCCTGCGGCAGATGGGCGAGATCGAACAGGGACAGTATGCAACCTTGTTTGGACCTGAACCGCTGAATCTGCTGGGTGTTGTTATTCTGACCTCGCTTGGTACATGGGGACTTCCGCAGATGGTGCATAAGTTTTATGCCATCAAGAATACCGATGGCATCCGAAAAGGTGCGGTAATTTCCACGATTTTTGCATTGGTGGTTGCTGGTGGCTCTTACTTCATGGGAGGATTTGACCGGTTGTTCTGCACCCTGAACGGAGAAAGCGGAAAGACTGCCATTGCCACGCTGGCAAACGGCAAGCCGGAATATGATGCCATGGTTCCGGCAATGCTGCAAAGTGCCCTGCCAGATTTGCTGATTGGTCTGGTGGTCGTTTTGGTATTATCCGCTTCCATGTCTACGCTGTCCTCATTGGTTTTGACATCCAGTTCCACCATGACCATTGACTTCATCCGTCCAAGAATGAAGCACCACAGCGAAAAGAAAGAAGTCATCATTATGCGGGTGCTGATTGCTGCATTCCTGCTGATTTCTGTTTTGATTGCGTTCAATAAGAATGCGTCCATTTCCACGCTGATGTCCTATTCTTGGGGAGCACTGGCTGGTTCTTTCTTAGGGCCGTTCGTCTTTGGTCTGTATAGCAAGAAGGTAACTGTTCCGGCAGTCTGGACAAGTTTCATTCTGGGCGTTGGCGGTACAATTGGACACATGATTCTATTTGGATTTGGCTGGTTCCCAGCCCTGACAAAGTCCGTAGCTTCTCTGCCGCTGAATCTGGCATCTCCGATTAATATTGGTGCAATCCTGATGATTTTGTCTTTGATTGTCGTTCCAGTCATCAGTTCCTTTACAAAGGTAAAAGACCCGAAGGCAACCGATGCAGCCTTTACCTGCTATCAGCAGAAGTAAGAATTGCTGTATTTTGCATGAAAAAAAGCGTATCCGTTTTTGCAACGGGTACGCTTTTTGTGTTTGTAAGAATGATGCTGTTTTTAGAGCGGCTGATTCGATAACTTTTTCAGCAGCGGAACAATCATACCGCCAACACTGTTTCCGGCAATGGCGAGAATGAAGTAAACAATTGCCTTGGACGGCTCTGGACAACCAGCAAAGAAATAATAGAACATATCCGCAATGCAGTGGTTGAATCCGCAGATAATAAAGACCATAACCGGCATGACAACGACGAACAGCGAACCAGTAAAGTTCTTTTCTTCTTTGCATTTCCGGCTTCCCTCTACGGCGGTAAACATCAGAATTCCGCAGAAAATCGCCAGAATAAAAATGCTCAGTGGATTGTCATGAATTTTACCGCTGACGGTTGCCTGTACCCGATCGGAGATGGTAACATCCATCGTGCTAACAGTTGATGTAAAGAACCGAACTTGTCGGAGCAGGAGGGCTGCAATCAATGTTCCGAGGGCGTTGCCCACAAGGGTGACAGCAGTTTCTGCAACATAGGGCAAATCCCGATTGACAATGTATCCGACTTTTCCGGTGAATAACCCATACTTGAACTGTACGATACAGAACAGTCCCAGCGAGAACAGGAATGCCCCTAAGAATCGGTTTTCACTGGAGAGGCTCACCATACCGCCAATGCCCAGCATCAGACCGGACAGAATTCCGTCTGCCAGAAAGGAAATCCACTTGTTTTTATTCGGTTTTGTTTGTTCCAAAATATCCACATCCTCATTTGATTATTTTTTCTGTTTTGTAGTGTAACACAGCAAGCTCTTTTTGTCAAGTCATTTTGTTGGCTTTTTTCTGGAATAAATGGGAAATGAAAACTTTTCAATGAATTTGTGTCATTTATAATAAAAATTATTGAGAATTGGTCAGAGATGGAAATTTATTCTCTGAATACCAAATCAATCAACCATGTGGAAAATATGAATATTGCTTGACAGTCCACAGAAATTATGCTATAATGAAAGTATCTTCAGAACGGGGGTGGGTTCTCTTTCTGAACATAAAATTTTATATCATTTCATACATCTTTCTAATCATTTTTGAAAATATCTTACCGCCTGTCCTTAGAAAAAAATCGGACAGGAATTTACAGCAACCAGTAGCAGAACAAATTGAACCAAACGCTTTGCAGAAAGGAAGAGGATTATGAAAAATCAAAAGCAGATAAAAATATTTGTCAGTGTCTTTTTGGCATTGCTTTCAGTTCAGGGAACGGCAATGACTGGTGCAGCGGCGATGGTATCAACACCAGATCCTACAGAACAGACAAAAGAAGCCGTTACGGAGGTTTTACCGGAGGAATATGCACCAGCCGATTTTTTAAGTATTTCCGGAAATGATGCCATTCCAAATATCATACAGGGAACGCCGCTTGCCATCAACGGAACTGTAAAATCTGATTTTTCCAAAATTACAGTTTTAACAGCAGGGGTGTATGATGCGACTGGAAAACAGGTGCTTGGAAAAACACTTTCTCCCAATCAGGTGGAGTTTAATTTGCAGAGCTTAAACGATGAACTGCCATTTGAAACATTGCAGGCAGGTACTTATCACTATCGTGTCACTGCCAGCAATGCGACCCATCAGGATTTCACTGTGATCGATCAAAATTTTGTAGTATCTGGAAATTCGGCCGTGCAAACTGGTGTTTCAGAAGATGCCATTACCATTAAAAATAGTGCTACGATTCCAAATATTACAGTCGGTACATCTGTTTCTATTTATGGTGTGGTGTATTCTGCTTCATCTAATATTACTACGATTACAGTTGGTATTTATGATAGCAACCACAAGATGATTACAGGTAAAAATGCCTATCCGACTGCCACTTCATTTAATGTCAAGAGATTAGATGACTTTGTTGATTTCAGTGAGCTGCAAGCAGGAACTTATACCTATGAAGTCACAGTTACCAACGGCACATATGTGGATTATAAAGTAGTCAACCAGAAATTCACGGTTTCGGACGGCAGTACTGCGACAACAGATACCCTGAGCATCTCCGGCGGAACGACCATTCCGAATATCAAGGTCGGCAATGTGGTTTCGATTCGAGGAACAGTCACTTCCGCATCGTCCAACTTAAAGAGTGTCACGGTTGGTGTTTACGATAGCAATAACAAGTTGGTGACAGGAAAGACCGTAACTCCGAATGCAAAGACCTACAACATCCGCAATTTGGATGCCTATGTTAGTTTTGGGGATTTAAGCGTTGGAACATATTCCTATAAAGTCATCGCAACCAATGCAACACATACAAATTATGCAGTTGTGAATCAGAAATTTACTGTTTCAGACGGCAGCACTGCGACAACAGATACCCTGAGCATCTCCGGCGGAACAACCATTCCAAATATCAAGGTTGGCAATGTTGTTTCGATTCGAGGAACAGTCACTTCCGCATCTTCCAACTTGAAGAGCGTGACGGTTGGCGTTTATGACAGCAACAACAAGTTAGTAACCGGAAAGACAGCAACACCGAATGCAAAAACCTATAATGTTCGCAATCTGGATGCGTATGTCAGCTTCGGTGACTTGAAGGCAGGTACTTATTATTATAGAGTCTTTGCAACCAACGCTACTACAACGAATTTCCCAGTTGTAGAGCAGAAATTCACGGTTTCTGCGAACGGAAGTACAACAGCATCCGACACCTTGAGCATTTCGGGCGGTACAAGTGTTCCGAATATTACAGAGGGAACTTCTGTTGTGGTAAAGGGGACAGTATCTTCTGCTGCTTCTAACATCACCAGTGTAACAGTGGGTGTTTATTCTGCTTCTGGAAATCTGATTACCGGAAAAACAGTTCGCCCAAATGCAAAAACGTATGATTTACGGCGATTGGATGCGTATGTTAATTTCAATCTATTGACACCGGGCAGCTATCTGTATCGGGTAACCGTAACCAACGGAACAACCAGTCAGCATTTGGTAAATCAGGCGTTTCAGGTTAAGGCAAAGAGTGGCAGTGCACAAAGCAAAGATAAATTGACTCTTTCCGGCGGACGAACCATTCCCAATATCAAAGTGGGAAAAGCGGTCAGCATTCGAGGAACGGTGAAATCGGGAACTTCAAACATTACCAGCTTAACAGTTGGTGTTTTCACTTCCTCCGGAAATTTGGTGACAGGGAAGACCGTTCGACCAAATGCAAAATCCTATGACATCCATCAGGTGGATGCATACGTCAATTTCAATCTGCTGTCCCCAGACACCTATTATTATGGTGTGGTTGCAACGAATAACAGCTATCAGAATCAGATTGTTTCGTATCAGAAATTCACTGTTACCAAGTAAGAATGAGAAAGAATATCTGTGGATAAAAAAATCCGGTATCCCGTTTGGGATGCCGGATTTTTGCTTTATTGTTTTATTGGATTGGATGTTATCAGTTATAACATCGGGTCGGATTCGAGCTCAGCAGATTCTTCAATGGGAATGACTTCCAGAACGATACAGGTAACATTGTCGATACCGCCATAGTTAACGGCAGTCTGTACCAGAACCGCTGCTTCATTGAAGTAATCCTGAGAGAGAATGTCTTGAATTTCCTGTTCCGAACACATGTCAACCAGTCCATCTGTGCAGAGCAGGAACTTTCTTCCGGGCTGTAATGCAACCGGCGGACGGCTGTCCGCATTCAAGCCCAACCCGTTTTTATCAACGCCAACATAGAGTGTTAAACGGTGCTGGTCTGCACTTTTTTTGGCTTGAGCTTCGGTGTAGATGCCGGCATCTAATTTTTGATTGGCAAGCGTGTGATCCCGTGTCAGACAAATTAAATCTTCTTCATCCTGCATATAAATCCGGCTGTCGCCCAGATAGTAGAGCTTTGCAAGCCCGTCAATCAGATACAACATTGCAAAAGTGGTACCGCCGCTCAGGCAATTTTTTTCTCGCAGCATTTCACAGATGGAATTGTTGGCTTCTGTGACAAATTCTGTGACAATTTGGTCAACAGCCCGCATTCCCTCTGCATTTTTCAGGCGGTGTTCATATTTTTTCATAGTCTGTACTGCAATTTCAGAGGCAATTTCTCCGTAGGCAGCCCCGCCCATGCCATCAAAAACAGCAAAACTCATGCCGTCAGCGTCGCTGATGGTATAGGTTGCAGAAAAATCATTTCGGAAGATTTCATTTAACCGCAAACCCTCCAAATAAAAATTATCCTCATGATTTCCACGCACTTTTCCAATATGCGTGGAAACAGAAACTCTCAGGTTATAAGCAGTAATGCCAGGTTTAATAAAAAGTGTATCGTCCTGTGTTTGGAAAATCTCATTCTTATTGCTGGAATAATAATATAGTGCTTCTTCTTCCTGTTCCATATCTGAATTTGTATCAAATTTCATGGTTATGCTCTCCTTCTTCTCAATTCTTTGCCGCTGCAATCACAATGGAAGTTCTGCTGTCCGCAGGGAATGTTTCATGGAATGCAGCATGGTTGGTTATCCAACATGAAATTGTGCTTTCGTGAAGACGAATAAACCATATACTATCATACCACACTTTTTCCAAAAAGTAAATAACAAAATGAAAAATCCTGTTTGCCGTTTCGATGATTTTTTCAGTTTTGCGATTTTCTATCTGAAAACAGAAAAAAGAACACTCCCGAAAACCACGTTTCGGAAATGTTCTCTTTGGATTTAGAAAGTTATATTGCATAAAAAGTATGCGGAATCGTCTTGCACTGTGCCACAAACGGAACAATCTTCCGCAGAGCTGAGCAGCATTTGCGAGCAGGTTCTTGCGAGGAAAACAGCCCAAAAACCGCCGAGCCGCTGCCCGTCATCAGACTAACAAATGCACCCCGTGCGAGCATTTCCTGCTGCAACTTCTGAACAATTGGCAGTTCGGTGACTTCTGCAAATAGATTTCCGCAGAGCGGTGCAAGGTCTTTCGGTTCTGCATATGCCTGTAGCCGCTGCTTCATCTCCGGAACATTTGGATGTGGCGGATTTTGCAGGGCATCCATTGCCGTATACGCAGCCGCTGTGGAGATACCGCCTTTTCCCTTTGCAAGGACAACTGATACATCGCCCAAGTAGGGGAGCGGTTGGATTTCTTCGCCAACGCCAGCAGCATATGCCGTACCGCCGTAGAAGAAAAACGGAACATCTGCCCCCAGCTGCAATCCCATTTCACAGAGCTCTGCATGAGAAAGCCCTGCTCCGGTCAGCTGATTGCAGGCATATAAAACCGCTGCTGCGTCGGAACTTCCGCCGCCCAAGCCAGCTTGAGAGGGGATGTATTTTTGCAGGTAGATGTCGAAGCCGACAGGACATCCAGTCTTCTTTAAGAATAAATCCACCGCTTTCCATGCAATGTTCCGTTCATCTTTTGGAATCCACGGAATATTGCAGAGAATCCGAATGGCTTGTTCTCCGGTTCGGTGGGGGAACAGGGTCACTGTAATCGTATCATAGAGAGAAACCGTCTGAAAGACCGTTTCCAAGGTGTGATACCCGTCAGCCCGTTTTCCGACAACATCCAATGCAAGGTTGATTTTTGCCGGTGTTTTTAGAACCATGCGTTTCACGGTGTATCCTCCTGCTTGTGCCGCTGGACAAAGGCTGCAATATGTTCCAGTGCCTCCATGAGGTGTTTCAGGGAATATGCATAGGAAACCCGTACAAAGCCTTCGCCGCTTTCGCCGAACGCACTGCCCGGAACAACGGCAACCTTTTCTTCCTGCAAGAGCTTTTCACAGAATGTTTCGCTGTCCATGCCCGTGCTGCGAATGCATGGGAACACATAAAATGCCCCTTCCGGATTGAAGCAGTGCAGCCCCATCTTATTGAAGCCGTCTACAACAATTCTCCGGCGTGCATCGTATTCATCGACCATTTTCTGGACTTCATCATCACATTCCTGCAAAGCGACAATGGCAGCGTATTGGCTGACAGTCGGTGCACACATAATGGCATACTGATGAATTTTCAGCATTTGTTTTGCGAGCGGCTTTGGGGCACAGAGATAGCCCAGCCGCCAGCCGGTCATAGCGAATGCTTTGGAAAAGCCGCTGACATAAATCGTCCGTTCCCACATGTCCGGAATTGAGGCGATGGAACAGTGCTTTGTTCCATAAGTCAGTTCGGAATAGATTTCATCGCTCAGAACCAGAATGTTTGTCCCACGGAGTACCGCTGCGATTTTTTCTAAGTCCTCCTGTGTCATGATACCGCCTGTCGGGTTGTTCGGATACGGGAGAATCAGCATCTTTGTCTTTTCCGTGATGTGTGCCTGCAATTCTTCTGGTGTGAGTTTGAACTTGTTCTCTTCCTTGGTTGGAATCGGAACAGCTACGCCATGCATCAGTTCCACAATTGGTTTGTAACAGACAAAGCTTGGTTCTACGACCAGAACCTCATCTCCCGGATTGACGATGGCACGGATTGCAAGGTCAATGGCTTCCGAACCGCCGACCGTTGCAATGACTTCAGAATTCGGGTCATAAGTCAGGTCATATTTGCGGTTCAGGTAGTTGGCAATTTCTTTCCGCAGCTGGATCATGCCGGAGTTTGCACTATAAATAATTCGTTTCCGTTCGAGAATATCGACAGCTTCCTTTCGTACGACCCATGGTGTTTGAAAGTCCGGTTCGCCAACGCCCAGACTGATGACCCCTTCCATCATCGCAGCAACGTCAAAAAATTTTCGGATGCCGGATGGCTGCATGCGTTTTACTTGGTCGGACAAAAGAGAATCATAATTGATCACAAATGATCGCCCCTTTCCAATGGACAAAAAGATAAAACAGTCAGCAGCTGTGCGGATTTTTGAAAAGTCTGCACAGCTGCTGTCAAAATCCGATTCTTTTTATTTTTCGGTTTTCTTGCCTTACGGGAAATAGAAGCCCCGTTCGTCCTTTTCTTCGTCCACAACGATTTTTCCCATTTCCTTGTACTTTTTCAGGACAAAGTAGGTTGCTGTAGAGAGGACATTTCCGAGTGGAGCGAGCCGCTGGGAAACAAACAAGGAAACATCCTTGACGTTCGCACCCTTTACGGTTACGGCAAAGTCATATGCACCTGCCATCAGAGAAATGCTTTCCACTTCATCGTACTGCATGATCGTACGGGCGATGGATTCAAATCCACAATCCCGCTGCGGCGTTACCCGCAATTCCACAATGGCAGTGACCATATCTTTGTTAATGGCTTCTTCGTTCAGAATGACGCTGTATCCTTTGATAATGCCGTCTTCTTCCAGTTTCCGGATATCCGCCGCCACTTCTTCTTCCGTCTTGCCCAGCATGACTGCAAGTTGTGCATTGGACAAACGGGCGTTTTGTTGCAGCAAAGAGATTAACTTTTGCATAACCATCCAACCTTTCATATTTTTTGGTATTTCCTATCTGCAAAATGCAGAATATGGACTTATGGAATGGGAATATAGACCGGCTCACGCTCTAAGTAATAACAGAGATAGGAGAATCCGGCTTCCTTTGCAATGGCAAGGGCTTCTTTCATGCCAGAGCCGATATCTTCTGCACAGTGTGCGTCAGAACCGATGGACAGGCTTTCTCCGCCCATTTCCCGATATAATTTGATGTATTCCAGTGTGGGGAATGGTTTCCCGTATTTCTGCCGCAGTCCGGAGGTGTTCAGCTCTAAGCCGCAGCCATTGTTGACCAGTGCTTGCAGGCATTCGTGAATTTGTTCTTCATAGGCAGATAAATCTACCGGAATGCCAGCTTCGCCTTCGATGTAACGCAGCGGATAAGTCATATGTCCCAGCACATCGAATTTTCCCCACTGACAGAGCGTCAGCAGCTCCGAGAAATATTGTTCCAGCAGTTTTGGAACATCTTCTGTGCGATAATCCAGGAAATAAAAATCCGGTTTATTTTTCAGTTCGTGCAGGGAGGCAATGACAAAATCCAGTCGGTTATCCTGCATCACAGAGTCCGCCAGACCAAAATCACAGGGAATCTGTCCCAGTTCAATGCCGCTGATGATATGCAGGCGGTTGCCATAGGCTTCCTTTGCGGCGTGGTTGTCTTTCATCGCTTTTTCCATGCGTTTGTAATAGCTGTATTCTTCTTCATCATTGCGTGGGGTTGTGCCATAATACCCCTGCGAATGCCAGCGGTTCAGTTCTACATGTTCTGTAATTGCCAGTGCTTCCAAGCCAAGGGAAATGGCACGGCGGCACAGTCCGCCAACCGTTCCGGTTCCATCCGGGGAATTTCCGGAATGGGTGTGACAATCAATTCCAAACATCCGTGTTCCTCCTGTCTGATTGGTTCATAAAATGGTTTGATTTTGGTTTCAACATACGCTGCATCCATTTTTCGTCAGATACAATATCTACATTATAGCACAGGCTGGGAAATCTGTCAACGAAATTTGGAAAGTGCAATCTGGCGAAATCCTGCACGGAATTTTTGAAAAATGACTTGACACCGCATTCTGTGTCATGCTACAATAAAAGGGAAAAGAATGGATGAACGAAAGAAACCGATTGCAGCAGCAAAATAGAAATGGTTCTTTTTTTGTGCAAAAAAAGAAATTTCAGAATTTCTGTGTGAATGCTCTTGTAAGTTGATAAAAAAAGTGCTATAATAAAAAAGAACGGGTTTCCTGCTGCAAAAAGATAATTAAAACAAGCGATACACGGTCAGCAATGCAGCTGCCTGTCAAAATAATCGCAGGAATGTGAGGGATTTTTGTGAAATTAGTTTCCATTGTTGTACCGTGTTACAACGAGGAAAAAGTATTGCCGCTGTTTTATGCGGAGATTACCAAAGTCATGAGCCAGATGCAGGAAAAATATCCGGAACTGGATTTTGAACTGCTGTTCATCAATGACGGCTCAAAAGATGGGACATTGCAGGAATTTCGGAAGATGGCAACGATGGATCACCGGGTACGGTATGTTTCTTTCTCCAGAAACTTCGGGAAAGAAGCCGGTATGTATGCAGGGTTGCAGCATGCAAAGGGGGATTATGTTGTCATTATGGATGCCGATTTGCAGCATCCGCCGGCATTCTTACCGCAAATGTATGAATATGTCAAAGATGGAGAGTATGACTGTGCGACCACACGGCGTGTCAGCCGAAAGGGTGAATCGAAAATTCGTTCCTGGTTCTCCAGAAAATTCTATAAGATTATGAACCACATTTCCCAAACCGAAATTGTTGACGGTGCACAGGATTTCCGGTTTATGACCCGTCAGATGGTCAATGCGATTTTGGAAATGAAAGAATATAACCGCTTTTCCAAGGGTATTTTCAGCTGGGTTGGTTTCCGGACACGCTACATTCCATATGAAAACGTAGAGCGTGCAGCCGGTACAACTTCCTGGTCGTTTAAATCCCTGTTCAAATACTCGCTGGAAGGAATTTTTGCATTTTCTACCGCTCCGCTGGCACTGGCTTCCCTGTTGGGAATTGTCAGCTGTCTGCTGGCGTTCATCATGATTTTAGTCGTCGTGATTAAATATCTGGCGTTTGGCGACCCGGTACAGGGCTATGCAACGACCATTTGTGTGATTCTGCTGATGGGCGGCTTACAGCTGTTCTGTACAGGGATTGTAGGACAGTATTTGTCGAAAACCTATCTGGAAACAAAGAACCGTCCGATTTATCTGGTACAGGAAACAGAAGAAGCCGTTCAGCAGCCGGATTCAAAAGCGAATCCAAATAAGCAGAATTGAAGTCGCATACACAGACCGCCCGTAAAGATACTGATTCCGTACCGAAAAAGGGAATGTGGCTGTTTGTCTTTTTTCTGCTGCTGATTGCAGGGCTTGGCATTGCAGTCAGTCGGTTTTATGTCGCCAAAACAGAAGACCCATCCGCTTCTCACCATGTTTCTTCTGTTCCGGAGCAGGACAGCTGTTACATCTTTCAGGAGGAAAGCACCGGATTGTATGGACTTTCCGATGCAGACGGCAGAATCATTGCGGCGGCAGAGTGGAAAAATTTGTCCTTTATCGGCGATCATGGCGTTGCAGCAGTCAAGCAAATCGGGACGGAATCTGTGATGGGCGTGTTAGACCGAGAGGGAAACGTCATCGTTCCGTTTGTCTATCAGGATTTGTCCTATGTGAACAATCAGATTTTGGTCGGAAAACTGCTGCACGAAGATTTGTATTTTTTATACGACCGTTCTTTTCAGGATTTAACCAACTGTACTTGGAACGCCTATCTGTTAAAAGACAATGGGCTGACCTTGCAGCGGGGAACAGACAGCTTTTTCTATCAGCAGATAAAAGACGGAATCGCATTGCGGTCATTCGACTTGCAGCGAACCATACAGCGAAAAGTCGTCACGATGCACTGTGAACATCAGGTCACTGCACAGCGGTATCCCGTGGAAGTCTGGCAGATGCTGGGGGATGACTTGAGTGAATTTTTGAAAGCTTATCAGCGAAATGATGAAACGGCAGCCGCTGCCTTTTTGTCATCCGATGCCGTCCAACAGCTGCATCCGCTGATTTCCAAAAATAAAGCGGAAAAGTGGCTGGTGGATTGGAACAGTTCCATTGGCATTTCCAGTCAGATGACACAGGACAACACTGTTTTTTGCACCATCACTGTGAAGCGGGACACAGAATCCGCTGTTTTACGGGTTGCCTTTTCTACGGAATCGACAGCCGGAACATTACAGATTACAGGTCTGGAGATTTTACAGGAAAAAGCAGAAAAAACAGAGGAATCTTCTGCACTGGAAACAACTGCGGACTTTGTAATAAATGACGGAGGGCGGGACATTTCCGCCAATCCATTTTGAAGCGTTCAGGAAGAATGAGAAAAGAGGTTTCAAACATGAGTAAGGAAGTTGCAATCATTATGGGAAGCGACAGCGATTTGCCAGTTGTAAAGGCTGCCATTTCCGAATTAAAGGCATTTGGCGTACCGAGTGAAGTGCATGTAATGTCCGCACACCGGACACCGGAACTGGTCGCAGAATTTGCAACCAATGCAAAGAAAAACGGATTTGGTGTCATCATCGCTGCTGCTGGAAAGGCTGCTCATCTGGCTGGTGTCATTGCTGGTCATACCACCCTGCCGGTCATCGGCATTCCGATCAAGTCCTCTACACTGGATGGACTGGATGCCCTGCTGGCAACCGTACAGATGCCGACTGGTATTCCGGTTGCAACCGTTGCGATTGACGGGGCTGCAAATGCAGCAATTCTTGCTGTTCAGATGCTGGCTCTTTCCGATGATGCACTGGCAGAACAGCTGGTACAGCGGAAGAAGACCATGGCAGAAGGCGTTGTAGAAAAGGAAAAGAAGCTGCTGGCTCAGCTCGAAGCATAACCAACCGCAAAACAGCCACGGATGATTTTTTATTTTTGTACGATTGAGGGAGTTTTTCCCTCTGTCATAAAACTGTGACCCTGTAAAAAACAAGCAGAGTCAAAAAATGGAGGAAAACAGTTATGGAAAACCTGCAGAAAAAAGAACAGATGTATGAAGGAAAAGCAAAGAAGGTTTATGCAACCAATCAGGAAGGCATTGTAATCGTAGATTATAAGGACGATGCAACTGCATTCAACGGCGAAAAGAAGGGTACAATCGTTGGAAAGGGCGTTATCAACAATAAGATGTCCAACTACATTATGAAGCAGCTCGAAGCCGCTGGCGTACCGACACATCTGGTAGAAGAACTGAGCGATCGGGAAACCGCAGTCAAGAAGGTTTCTATCGTACCGCTGGAAGTCATCGTAAGAAACGTAGCAGCCGGCAGTTTTTCCAAGAGAATGGGCGTTGAAGAAGGCAAGGCTCTGCTCCGCCCGATTATTGAATTTAGCTATAAGTGCGATGAACTGAACGACCCGTTCATCAACGATGATTATGCACTGGCTCTGGGTCTGGCAACCGAAGAAGAAATCAAGACCATCAAGGCTTATACCGCAAAGGTAAACGAAGTACTGAAGGAATTCTTCCTGAAGATTGGTATCCGTCTGATTGACTTCAAGATTGAATTTGGTCGTCTGGCTGATGGCACGATTATTCTTGCAGATGAAATTTCTCCGGATACCTGCCGTCTGTGGGACGTTAAGACCAACGAAAAGCTGGATAAAGACCGGTTCAGAAGAGATATGGGCGGTACAGAAGAAGCATATCAGGAAGTTATGCACAGAATTTTTGGAGAATAAGATTATATGGGCGGATTTTTTGGTGCAGTTTCCGCAAATGACTGCATTTCAGACGTATTTTTTGGAACAGATTATCATTCACACCTTGGTACAAGACGGGGCGGCATGACCGCATTTTCTCCGGCACTGGGATTTCAGAGAAATATCCACAGCATTGAAAATTCCCCGTTCCGGACGAAATTTGAAAAGGACGTAGAGAGAATGCGGGGCAATATCTGCATCGGCTGTATCAGCGATACAGACCCGCAGCCGATTATGGTTCGCTCTCAGCTGGGACTTTATGCAATCTGTTCGATTGGTGTCATCACCAATGCAGAAACCTTGTCCGAAGAATTGCTGGACAAGGGCTGTGCAAACTTTGAAACCATGAGCAGCGGCAGCATCAATTCTGGTGCATTGATTGCAGCTCTGATTGCACAGCGGTCTTCTTTCGTGGAAGGCATTCGCTATGCACAGGAAAAAATTCAAGGCACGATGTCCTTGGTCATCATGACAGAGGACAGCATTATCTGTGCAAGAGATAAGATGGGACGACTACCGATTCTCATCGGGAAGCGGTCAGATGGATTCTGCTTCTCGTTTGAATCGTTCGCCTATCAGAAATTAGGCTACCAGACCTGCCACGAATTAAAGGCAGGCGAAATCCTCAAGCTCACAAAGGATGGCTATGAGATTTTGCAGGAAGGAACAGACGAAATGAAAATCTGTACATTCCTGTGGACGTATTACGGCTATCCGAATGCGTGCTATGAAGGGGTCAACGTGGAAATGATGCGTACCCGAAACGGGGAAATCATGGCGGAAACGGATATCAAAAACGGAAAATTGCCCGATGTCGATTATGTGTGCGGTGTGCCGGATTCCGGCGTTCCGCACGCCATCGGCTATGCAAACCGCAGCGGCATTCCGTTTGCAAGACCGTTTATTAAGTATACGCCAACTTGGCCGAGAAGCTTTATGCCAACCAGCCAGACCATGCGGAATAAAGTTGCAAAAATGAAGCTGATTCCGGTGCATGATTTGATTGAAGGCAAAAAACTGCTGTTTGTAGATGACAGCATTGTAAGAGGCACACAGATGCGGGAAACGGTGGAATTTCTCTATGAGAACGGGGCAAAAGAAGTGCATATGCGTTCAGCCTGTCCGCCGATTATGTATGGCTGCAAGTACCTCAATTTTTCAAGAAGCACATCAGAATTAGAACTGATTGCACGACAGATTATTGACGAACACGAAGGCATTGACGGAATAAAATACATTCATGAATACAGCAATTCCAATACGGAACGAGGCAAATTGCTCAGAGATGAGATTTGCCGGCGATTGAAGCTGACTTCCTTAGAGTTCCAGTCCTTAGAGGGAACCGTTCAGGCGGTCGGAAAGCCAGAATGTCAGCTTTGCTCCTATTGTTGGAGTGGAAGGGAATGATTGAAGTTGATGACAGGACTGCATGAGGAATGCGGCGTATTTGGTGTTTATGCACCACACACAACCGATGTAGCAGCAATGACCTATGCAGCTTTGTATGCACTCCAGCATCGGGGGCAGGAAAGCTGCGGGATCGTCGTAAATGACAGAGGCGTTTTCGCCCATCACAAAGATCTGGGCTTAGTACCGGAAGTGTTTCAGGCAGCGGACATGGAAAAACTCGGACACGGCAATATCTCCATCGGCCATGTTCGGTATTCCACAACCGGAAAACCGAACCGTGCAAATGCACAGCCGATTGTGGTACGGCACGTGAAGGGTTCGATGTCCATTGCCCACAACGGGAATCTCACCAATTCCAGAGAACTGCGGGAACGATATGAGTTAAAAGGTGCGATTTTTCACACGACCAATGATACAGAAGTCATCTCCTATGCGATTACAGAGCAGCGGTTGCAGCGTTCTTCGATTGAAGAAGCTGTTGAGTATGCCATGTATGACCTGAAGGGTGCATATTCACTGGTCGTGATGTCGCCGAACAAGCTGATTGCAGCGAGAGATCCCCACGGATTCCGTCCGCTTTGTATGGGTCGCTGCAAGGATGGCAGCATTGTATTCGCATCGGAATCCTGTGCACTGGATAGTGTCGATGCGGAATTTGAGCGAGATATTGAACCCGGAGAAATTGTCGTGGTCGAAGATTGCAACGTACATTCCATTCGGACACACTGCGGACAGAAGCGGTCGATGTGTGTGTTTGAATATGTGTATTTTGCACGTCCGGACTCTGTGATTGAAGGCACTTGTGTGCACACCGCACGGCTGAACGCTGGTCGGATTCTTTGGCAGGAGCATCCGGTGGAAGCAGATGTTGTTGTCGGTGTTCCAGACAGCGGTCTGGATGCCGCACTGGGGCTTTCCATGGCATCGGGCATTCCTTATGGAATTGGTTTTGTCAAAAACCGTTATGTAGGCCGTACATTTATTCAGCCATCTCAGAAAATGCGGACAAATTCTGTTCGCATCAAGCTGAATGTCCTGAAGAGTGTCGTAAAAGGAAAACGGGTCATTCTGGTAGATGACAGCATTGTCAGAGGAACGACCTGTAAGCGGATTGTAAACTTATTGCGGGAAGCAGGAGCAACGGAAGTGCATATGCGGATTTCGTGTCCGCCGTTCACCAACCCTTGCTATTTCGGCGTGGATATTGACAGCCGGGAAAACCTGATTGCCTGCCAGATGACGATTCCGGAAATCTGTTCCTATATCGGAGCAGATTCTCTCGGATATCTGAGCTTAAAGGGCGTAAAATCCCTGACTTCTCCAGATTTACAGGAGGAAGATTGGTTCTGCACGGGTTGTTTTGATGGAACATATCCGATCGCAGTGCCAAAAGAAATGCCAAAAGACAAATTTGAAAGTAAAATCGGCGAATAATTGCCGTGGAGGAATCAAAAAGCATGAAGAGCTACTCAGAAAGCTACAAAAAGGCCGGTGTTGACGTAACAGCTGGCTATCGAGCAGTCGACTTAATGAAGAAACATATCGCACGCACCATGACAGACAATGTGCTGACCGGCATCGGCGGTTTCGGCGGACTGTATGAACTGGACGTAACCGGCATGGAACATCCGGTGCTCGTTTCCGGTACAGACGGCGTTGGTACGAAGCTGAAAATCGCATTCCTGATGGACAGACACAACACCATCGGCATTGACTGCGTGGCAATGTGCGTCAATGATATTATTTGCTGTGGTGCAAAGCCGCAGTTCTTCCTGGACTATATTGCACTG
>ENA-OWRJ01001666-OWRJ01001666.1-human-gut-metagenome-genome-assembly--contig:-NODE-1666-length-22234-cov-5.122052_pt1 | contig 22234 bp, 17 predicted proteins | sample MGYA00248269_ERZ651897 | MGnify/ENA primary metagenome ERZ651897 (study PRJEB26924, sample SAMEA4378252) | human gut metagenome | biome: human gut; feature: human-associated habitat; material: faeces...
GAGGGCGAGGAGAACCCGTTGCCGGCTATCGACGCAGCCAGCGTACAGGAGGTACAGCCGTACTGCTCCATGTGGGATGCAATCTATGACTGTCTGTTCTTCTGCATCAACCAGGATATTTATGAAAGCCTGACACCGGAACAGCAGCAGGTTGTTGATGAGGCAGGCCAGAAGGCTGTTGAGTATGAGCGTTATATCAACCGTTCCGGCGACGAAGAGATCATGAGCCGCTGGGAGAAGAGCAACGGTGTGACCTTTACAAAGAAAGAGGATATGGATATCGATTCCTTCAAGAAAGCAGTAGACGGAATCGACGACTGGTTTGTAAACGAGCTTAAGAGTGCAGGCTATGACGATGCACAGGATCTGGTAGATCTTTTTACAGAGGATTCTGTAGATACCGTGGAGGATTACAGTGATCTGAACTGGCCTGAGACAACCTGGAACTTTGCATGCTCCACAACAGAGACAAGCACCTGGGCTGACGGAGGACGTAAGTTCGGTGAGCTCATGGAAAAAGCTACAGGAGGAAAGGTCAAGGTTAACATTTACGCAGCGGATCAGCTGACAAACGGAAACCAGTCCGAGGGAATCCAGGCACTGATGAACGGAGATCCGGTACAGATCTCCATGCATTCCAATCTGATCTACTCTGCATTTGACCCGAGATTTAATGTGGTATCCCTGCCGTTCATTTATGATTCCTATGATGATGCAGATGCGAAGTTTGACGGCGAGGCCGGAGATAAGCTGAAGGAGATCCTTAACGGCTACGGACTCCACTGCATGGGTATTGCAGAGAACGGTTTCCGTGAGCTGACAAACAGCAAGCATGAGGTAAAATCTGTAGATGATATGAAGAATCTGAAGGTTCGTGTAGCCGGCTCTAATCTTCTTATGGAGTGCTATAAGAGATGGGGCGCAGATGCCACAAATATGAACTGGTCCGAGACTTACACAGCACTTCAGCAGAATACGGTAGAGGGCGAGGAGAATCCGTTGCCTGCCATCGATGCAGCCAGTGTACAGGAGGTACAGCCATACTGCTCCATGTGGGATGCCATCTATGACTGTCTGTTCTTCTGTATCAACCAGGATGTTTACGATGCACTGACACCGGAGCAGCAGGCTGTTGTTGATGAGTGCGGCCAGAAAGCCGTAGAGTATGAGCGTTATATCAACCGTTCCAGCGATGATGAGATCAAAGCACGCTGGGCAGACAAAAACGGTGTGACTTTCACAGAGAAAGCTGACATGGATATCGATTCCTTCAAAGAAGCGGTAGACGGCGTAGATGAGTGGTTTGTTCAGGAGCTGAAAGATCAGGGCTATGACGATGGCCAGGATCTGGTAGATCTGTTTACAAAGTAATCTTCATACATAATCATAAAAGGGTAAAATAGCCGGAAAGAGGCAGTTCTGAGAAGATTTTTCAGGGCCGCCTCTTTTCTTTGTGGGCAAAAGATTATATACTGGTAACAGTCCGGTGTCTGCCGGACAGGAGTATTATTGAGATAAAGTAAAGGAAGAAATATGATAAAAATTGATCTGATAACCGGATTTCTCGGATCCGGGAAGACAACATTTATAAAAAAATATGCCTCCTATCTTCTGAAAAAAGGCATGAACATCGGTATCCTGGAAAATGATTTCGGGGCAGTAAATGTGGATATGATGCTGCTTCAGGATCTGATGGGAGACAACTGTGAGCTGGAGATGGTTTCTGGTGGATGTGACGCGGACTGTCACAGACGTCGATTTAAGACAAAACTGATCGCCATGGGAATGTGCGGTTATGACCGTGTGATCGTGGAACCATCCGGAATCTTTGATGTGGATGAGTTTTTTGACGCCCTCCATGAGGAACCACTGGATAAGTGGTATGAGATCGGAAATGTGATCGCTATTGTGGATGCCAAGCTTGCGGAGGATTTTTCTGCGGAAGCGGATTATCTGCTGGCTTCTGAGGTGGCAGATGCAGGTTGCGTACTTCTGAGCAGGAGTCAGGAAGCTACAGAGGAAGAGATCCACAGCACAAAGGAACATCTCAACCGTGCACTTGGTCAGATCCAGTGTAAGCGCCGTCTGGACAGCGAAATCATGGATAAAAACTGGGATGATTTTACAGACGAAGATTTGGAAAAGATCTTGAACTGCAGGTATGTGGCAGAAGATTATGTGAAAGAATCCTATGCAGAAGGCGGTGGATTTGATTCCCTGTTTTTTATGAATGTTCATAAGAGCGAAGAGGAACTTCGGGAAACAGCAGAAAAGATCTTGAACGACCCGTCCTGCGGAGATGTTTTCCGCGTAAAAGGTTTTCTTAAGAAAGAAGACGGACAGTGGCTGGAGCTGAATGCCACCCGCCATGAGATCTGTATCCAGCCAACGAAACTTGGCCAGGAGATCATGATCGTCATCGGAGAAAAACTGAACAAAGAGGTAATTGATGAATACTGGAAATAATACTGCGGGAAAAACAGCGCCGGAGAGATACGTTTCCGAGAAGGCTTTTGAAGAGTTGCCAGATGCTTTTCAGAAGCTTGCAGAGCTGCTTGGTGAAGATCAGTTTGAGCTGGTTGCAGTAAATGAAAAAGATTCTCAGGATATTTATGTACAGGATGGGGAGATACGTCTTGTGTATCTTATGAACGACGCGGTAGAAAGTTTTCTCGTCTTCGGAAATGCCCGTATGACCGGTGTATACAAGCCAGACTATGAAGAGGAGATCCTGGCAGACTTAAGCCATCAGGGCAGGGAATACATTCTGGTGGTGCACCAGGACGATTCGGTAGTGACACTGTTTTTTGAAACCCTGACTCTGGAAAAATATCTCTACGATTACAGTCAGATCGGTCATTTCTGGGTCAAAGGATATGAATACTTGCGGCAGCTGGAGTACCGTCTGGCCATCCTCCGTGACAAATATGATTATATTGGCGGGGACAGCTGCAATGCTCTGGAGGAGAAACTTTCTGCACTGGTGGAGTTTCCGCCGCTGAATTATTGCTGTTATCCGGCTGTTCCGGAGAAATATATTGTCCCCAGGGAAGATCCGTGGATTCCTTCAGAAAGAGCTGTTTCGGTAATGGAAGAAATTGCACATGAGGCAGGAGACCGCACTTTTGTGAGATGGCTTGGAATCTATCGGAGATTTCCGTTTAAATGGGTAGCACGGAAGCTGGCAGGAATGCTTCACTGCACAAAACACATCCAGGTGACAATGTGCCTTTCCGGGAAACTGCAGGAGGCTTCTGCCGGATACGGAGATCGTTCTTTTGGAAAAGAAGCGGATGAACAGTTGAAAGTTCTGGTGGAAAAAGCCCGGGGAAAACAGGCAGAACTGAAAAAACAGGGAACAGAGTCGGAAGTGCTCAGGGAGGAACCTTTTACCATTGCCAGAGATTCTCTTGGATTTAAAGTTTATCTTATGAAATGGAACAAAGGAAGAAAAGACTGTACCGTTGAGATTGAAGAAATGTGACAAAGGAATTTGTTATTTACAGGAAATATCTGTGAAGTGTTTTTGCCCGGCGGGGATTGCTTTTTTAAAAACACTGGGGTATAATCTAACGGAAAGAGTTAAGAACAGCCCTTTAATTAAGAAAGGAGATTTTGAAAATGAAAGTAACACATATTACAGATATCGATAAATTTTTTGAGGTAGTTGACAGCTGCAAGGGCAGAGTAGAGCTTGTAACAGGAGAGGGAGACAGACTGAACCTGAAATCCAAACTTTCTCAGTATGTATCTCTTGCAAACATCTTCTCCGGCGGTGAGATCCCGGAACTTGAGATCGTTGCAGCAGAGAAAGAGGACATCGACAAACTTATGAGCTTTATGATCAACGGCTGATAAGAGGAACGATTTTCAGGGATGTGAGCTTTTCACATCCCTGTCTTAATCTGGATGCAAAACAGAACATAAATGTCTGTTTTACAAATTGGATATAATGATAGCAGAGAAAGAAACACGAATTTTTCTCTGTCATCATGATCATAACAGGATACAACCAGGGGGTATAAACGCTTCCTGGTCAAACTACGTTAAAAGGAGTGTATACAAAATGGTAAAAATTGATATTATCTCCGGTTTCCTTGGCGCCGGAAAAACAACTCTGATCAAAAAACTTCTGAAAGACGGATTTCAGGGTGAGCAGGTAGTGCTGATCGAGAACGAGTTCGGTGAGATCGGTATTGACGGCGGCTTCCTGAAAGAGGCAGGGATCCAGATCCGTGAGATGAACTCCGGATGTATCTGCTGCTCTCTGGTAGGAGATTTCGGTACTTCCCTGAAAGAAGTTGTTACCAAATACAACCCGGACAGAATCCTCATCGAGCCATCCGGAGTTGGTAAACTTTCTGACGTTATCAAAGCTGTACAGGGTGTTCAGGATGAGGTTGACATCAAACTGAACAGCTATACAACTGTTGTTGATGCCAAGAAATGCAAGATGTACATGAAGAACTTCGGTGAGTTCTTTGACAATCAGATCCAGTATGCAGGCGCCATCATCATGAGCCGTACAGATATTGCAACTGAGAAGAAAGTTCAGGAGTCCCTGGAGCTTCTTCGCAGCCTGAATAAGGATGCTGCTATCATTACAACTCCGATCGAGAATCTTGACGGAAAGAAACTGGTAGAGGTTATGGAGCATCCGGTATCTCTGGAGCAGGAGATGCTTGAGGAAGAGCATGAGCATCATCACCATCATCATGACGACGAGTGTGGCTGTGGACATGATCACGATCATGAAGAGCATGAGCATCATCACCATGATCATGATGAGGAGTGCGGCTGCGGCCATGATCACGATCACGAGGAGCATCATCATCACGACCATGACGAGGAGTGCGGCTGTGGACACGATCATGATCACGAGGAGCATGAACATCATCATCACGATCATGACGGCGAGTGTGGCTGCGGTCATGACCATGAGCACCATCATCACCACGACGGCGAGTGCGGCTGTGGACACGACCATCACCACCATCATGCAGATGAGGTCTTCACAAGCTGGGGCCGTGAGACGATTAAGAAATTCACACGTGAGGGACTTGAGAAGATCCTTGAGGCACTTTCCGAGTCTGACAAATATGGTATCATCCTCCGTGCAAAAGGAATGCTTCCGGCAGAGGACGGAACATGGATCTATTTTGATATGGTTCCGGAAGAAACCGAGATCCGTGAGGGCGCACCGGAATATACAGGCCGTCTGTGCGTGATCGGTTCCAAACTTGACGAGCATGCTCTGGAAGAGCTTTTTGGAATCGCATAAAAACAGAACATAAGAGAAATTTTTCAGATTTTATATTACAGAAAGGAAATGGATACTGTCCGGATTAACGGATAGTATCTTACAGGATAAATTTATGGAAGAGATCAAAGTTCCCATTTATCTGATCACAGGTTTTCTGGAAAGTGGCAAGACCTCTTTCCTGAGCTTTACCCTGCAGCAGGATTATTTTCAGGTTGAGGGAAAAACACTTCTTATCCTCTGCGAAGAAGGAGAAGAGGAGTATGATGAGGAAGCCCTGAAAAAGAGCAACACCGTTGTGGAGGTTATCGACAGCGAGGAAGAACTGACACCGGAGAGACTTGCGGCAATGGATATCCTGCATCAGCCGGAACGTGTGATTATTGAGTACAATGGCATGTGGCTGGTAAGCAAGTTTGAAGAGATGGAAAAACCGGCGGTCTGGGGTGTGGAACAGCACATTACCTGTGTGGATGCCAGCACATTCCAGGTTTATATGGCCAACATGAAGTCCCTTTTTATGGACATGGTCCGTAATGCAGATATGGTTATCTTTAACCGCTGTCAGGAAGAGGATCCGCTTCCTTCCTACAGAAGAAGCATCAAGGTGGTAAACCAGCGTGCAGAGATCATCTTTGAGGATGAAGAAGGCGAGCTTGGTGATCTTTTTGAAGATGAGATGCCGTTTGATATTGATGCACCGGTGATCGATATCCTTCCGGAGGATTACGGCATCTGGTTTGTAGATTCCATGGATCATCCGGACCGTTACGTCGGAAAAACTGTCCATTTCAAGGCACGTGCCCTGAAACCGCGTGGAATGGGAAGCAAATTCTTTGTTCCAGGAAGAACAGCCATGACATGTTGTGCAGATGATACCACATTCCTGGGATATATCTGCAAAAGCGCTTTTGCCCCGAAGATTGCAGAAGGACAGTGGGTGGAAGTTACCGCGAAGGTTGCTTTTGAGAAGAGAATGGAATATCAGGGAGAGGGTATTGTACTTTATGCAGAGCATGTGGAAGTGTGCGAGCCTCTTGCTGATGAGATGGTATATTTCAACTAACTGAGGAGTTTTTATGTATTTAATTGCAGGTTTGGGAAATCCGGGAAAGCAGTATGAGGCTACCCGCCATAACATGGGATTTGACACCATCGACTGCCTTGTGGAGAAGCATAATATCCCACAGGGCGGCGTAAAATTTAATGCCATGTATGGAAAAAGCATCATCGGCGGTGAAAAAGCCATTCTGATGAAACCGCTTTCCTATATGAATTTAAGCGGCGGTCCGATTCAGGAGATGTCCAGCTATTTCAAGATCGATCCGGAGACAGAGCTGATCGTGATCTACGATGATATCGATCTGGAACCGGGACAGCTTCGTATCCGCAAAAAAGGCAGTGCAGGCGGACATAACGGGATCAAGGATATTATCCGTCGTCTTGGAACTGAGAAGTTTATCCGTATCCGTGTTGGTGTTGGTGCGAAACCGAAAGACTGGGATCTGGCAGATTTTGTGCTGGGTCATTTTTCGGACAGCGACCGCAAGCTTGTGGACGAGGGAATTAATGATGCGGCAGAGGCCGTAGAAATGATCCTGTCCGAGGGCGTGGATGCGGCGATGAATAAGTATAACAGGAAAAAGCCTAAGAATTGAGGTTTGTATGGAAGCATTTTTGCAGCCTCTGCAGGGCCTTGCAGAGTTTGAAGAAATAAAAAAGCGCTGTGGCGCAAACCGCGGAATTCTTAATGTTTCCGGATGTATGGAGTCCCAGAAAGTCCATCTGATGTATGGACTTTCCGGGCTTTTTCCATGTCATCTGATCCTTGCGGATGATGAACGTAACGCAAAGGAAATTTATGAGGATTACCGCTTCTATGACAAAAATGTATATTTTTATCCGGCAAAAGATCTTCTGTTTTTTCAGGCAGACATTCATGGAAATCTTCTGATCCGGCAGCGGATGCGTGTGATCCGGGCACTTCTGGAGCAGGAAGAAGTGACGGTGGTTACCAGCATAGACGGATGCATGGATTTTTTGATGCCTCTGGAAAAGATCAAAAGCAGCCTTCTTCATTTTAAAAGTGACAGTGTGATCGATCTGGATCAGCTGAAAGCAGATCTGGTGGATCTGGGATATGAGCGGGTTGGCCAGGTGGAGCTTCCGGGACAGTTTTCCGTGCGGGGAGGGATCATTGATATCTATCCGCTGACGGAGGAGAATCCATGGCGTATTGAACTCTGGGATGATGAGATCGATTCCATCCGGAGTTTTGATGCAGAAAGCCAGAGATCTCTGGAAAATATAGATGAGATCACCATTTATCCGGCTACAGAAAAGATGGACTGCGAGGATATGGTATCTTTCCTGGATTATTTTCCGGAAGAAAAAACACTGCTGTTTCTGGATGAGCTGAACCATCTGGCAGAAAACGGCGAAGGTGTGGAGGAAGAGTACCGTCAGAGCCGCATGCACAGGGAGGAAAAAGGCGAGGCAAATCTTCCGGAACAGTGGCTCTGTGGTTTTCAGGAAGTGCAGAAGAAACTGAACAGACGGAACTGCGTGGCTGTGTCCGCACTTTCTCCGAGACGTTCCGGCTGGAAGATCAATGAGGAATTTGATCTCACGGTGAAATCTGTGGATTCTTACAACAGCAGTTTTGAACTTCTGGTAAAAGATCTTCTCCAGTATAAAAGCCAGGGGTACCGGATCGCCCTGCTTTCCGGTTCCAGGACAAGGGCAGAGCGTCTGGCAAAGGATCTCTCAGAGGAAGGCCTGAATGCTTTTTACAGCCAGGATACAGACCGTATCATAAGCCCCGGCGAGATCATGGTTGTTTATGGCCATGCGCGCCGTGGTTTCCAGTATCCGCTGATCAAATTTGCGGTGATGACGGAAACAGACATTTTCGGCAAAGAGCAGAAGAAGCGCAAAAAGAAGAAAAAGTACAGTGGAAACCGTATCCAGGATTTTGCGGAGCTTTCCATCGGGGATCTTGTTGTCCACGAAAAACATGGACTTGGAATTTATCGTGGAATCGAAAAAGTGGAAGTGGACCGAGTTGTAAAAGATTACATCAAGATTGAGTACCGTGGTGGCAGCAATCTCTACATCCTGGCAACCCAGTTGGATGCTTTGCAGAAATATTCCGGATCTTCCGAAAATGCAAAAACACCCAAGCTGAATAAACTTGGCGGACAGGAGTGGAACAAGACCAAGAGCCGTGTCCGGGGTGCGGTAAAAAATATCGCAAAAGAGTTGGTGGAGCTTTATGCGGTCCGCCAGGAAAAAGAGGGCTATGTCTGTGGCCCGGATACGGTCTGGCAGAAGGAATTTGAAGAAATGTTTCCTTATGAGGAGACAGAGGATCAGCTGGCAGCCATCGAGGATACCAAGAAGGACATGGAAAGTACCAAGATCATGGACCGTCTTGTGTGTGGTGACGTTGGTTACGGTAAGACGGAGGTTGCTTTGAGAGCTGCGTTTAAGGCAGTTCAGGAAAGCCGCCAGGTCGTTTATCTGGTGCCCACTACCATTCTTGCCCAACAGCATTACAACACCTTTGTGCAGCGTATGAAGGAATTTCCGGTGAAAGTGGATCTTCTCTGCCGGTTCCGTACTTCTGCCCAGCAGAAAAAGACCATCGAGGGGATCAAAAAAGGCCAGGTGGACATTGTGATCGGTACTCACAGGGTTCTTTCCAAAGATGTGGAATTTAAGAATCTGGGACTTCTGATCATTGATGAGGAACAGCGTTTCGGTGTCACTCATAAAGAAAAGATCAAGCAGATGAAAAAAGATGTGGATGTGCTGACACTGACTGCAACTCCGATTCCCCGAACTCTTCATATGAGTCTCATTGGCATCCGTGACATGAGTGTTCTGGAAGAGCCGCCTATGGACCGTGTGCCGATCCAGACGTATGTTATGGAATATGATGAGGAGACTGTCCGGGAGGCTATCCGCAGGGAACTTCGACGTGGCGGCCAGGTTTATTATGTATACAATCGGGTTAATGATATTGCGGAGGTAGCTCTTCGCATATCGAAGCTGGTGCCGGAAGCCAGGGTGGATTTTGCCCATGGTCAGATGAGCCAGAGGGAACTGGAGCAGGTGATGTATGATTTTATCAACGGAGATGTGGATGTACTGGTTTCCACTACCATTATTGAGACGGGACTGGATATCTCCAATGTAAATACCATGATCATCCATGATTCCGATCGATATGGTCTTTCTCAGCTGTATCAGCTTCGCGGACGTGTAGGACGTTCTAACCGTACTGCCTATGCGTTTCTGATGTATACGAAGAATAAGATGCTTCAGGAGACAGCGGAAAAGCGACTCAGCGCCATGCGGGAATATTCGGATCTTGGAAGCGGCTTTAAGATCGCCATGAAGGATCTGGAGCTCCGTGGAGCAGGAAATCTTCTTGGAGCTCAGCAGCATGGCCATATGAACGCGGTGGGCTATGACCTTTACTGCAAAATGCTCAGTGAGGCTGTCAAGGAGGCTAAGGGAATCCAGACTATGGATGATTTTGAGACGACCATTGATCTTAATATCGATGCATTTATTCCGGATTCCTACATCAGCAACGAATTTCAGAAACTGGATATTTACAAGCGAATTGCCGGTATTGAGAGTCAGCAGGAGTATGACGATATGCTGGAAGAGCTGATCGACCGTTTTGGTGAGCCGACGAAAGCAGTACTGAATCTTCTTGCCATTGCAAGACTGAAGGCCCTTGCCCATCAGGGATATGTGACAGAAATCAAGCAGCTCGGAAAAGATGTGCGGATCACGCTCTATGAAAAGGCTAAGCTGGATCCCGCAGGTATCCCGGCTATTATGGCGCAGTACCGGAGAGGTTTGCAGTTTAAGGCTGATCATGAGCCGAAATTTATCCTGACACCACAGGGAAGGCTGATCGAAGAACTGATGAAATTCGCGGGAGAGCTGGCAAAACTGGCAGAGCCACTGGAGTAAAGGGAAGAATCAGCTAAGCTTAGGGTTATCCACGGGAAAAAACATCCGGTCTGTGGATACCGGATATTTTCCCGGAAAGACTTGTGGATAATTTGTGAAATGTCGTGTAAGTTCGTGAAATTCCTTGCTCTTAAAGGTGAAAACGTTTATAATCAAGTATTATGGAATAAGAGCCGGACCGTGATTCTTATGGACGGATAGATGGAGGATGAAATGAGAAATTTAGTAAAGAAAGCGGCAGTTACTGCTCTTGTCTGCGTTACAGCGGCAGGAATGATGGCAGGCTGCGGAAATAAAAAACTCGATGGTACAAAGATCGCAGTGACAGTCAATAAGCAGGAAATCCCGTTTGGCGTTGTAAGTCTGGCAGCACGTATGCAGCAGGCACAGGCTGAGGCAATGTACAAGATGTATCTTGGCGGCGGAAGCGACATGTCTATCTGGAGTACCAAGATGGGTGATGATTCCGATGAGACTTACGGTGAGAATGCGGTAACAACATCCGTTGAGACTGTTGAGAAAATGTGCCTGGAGAAAGAGCACGCTTCCGAGTATAATGTGGAGATCTCCGAGGATGAGCAGAAGGCTCTTGAGGAAGCTGCCAAGAACTTTATTACAGCAAACTCTGATGAGACAATTGCAGAGCTTGCAGTTGATGAAGATATGGTGAAAACTTTCCTGGAGCTTGAGACTTACGATGTGAAAATGAAAGACGCCATTGAGGCCAAGGCAGACGTGAAGCTGGATGAGAAAGAATATCAGCAGATGTCTTTCAGCTATGCAAGCGCGAAGGTCAGCGGAGATGATCTTTCTGATGATGATATCAAGACAAATAAAGAGAATCTCCAGAAATTCTTTGACAAGGTTAAAGAAGATCCTACTGCAGACTTCAATACTCTTGGAGATGAGATTTCTAAAGATATGACAGCAACAACCGGTACCTGTCCGACTTATGAGGAAGGCGATGACAGTGCGGCTAACGGAACTACTTATCCGGATGAGGTCCGTACCGCATTAAGAAAACTGGATGAAGGTGCACTGAACGAGGAGATTATCAAGACAGATTCCGTATGGTATGTGGTAAGACTGGATTCCAAGAATGATGAAACAGCAACAGAGAGTAAGAAAGAGTCTCTGACAAATACCAAGAAGGATGATTTTTATAACGATACTACAGATGGATGGAAGAAAAAAGCCGACATCAAAGAAGAGAAAAAACTGATCAAGAAGATTAAGATCACAGATAATCACAGCTTTACAATCCAGACTCCGACACCTACACCGGATCCGAATGTGACAGAGACACCGGCAGCTGAGGACTCCGCAGCAGCAGATTCCACAGCAGTAACCGAAACACCGGCAGCATCTGAGGCCGAAACAGAGGCAACGGAGACACCGGCGGCTGAGGAGAGTGAGACTACGGTTGCAGCAGAGGATGAGACTGCAGAGACAGATACTGAGGCGGAGACTACAGCTACACCTGAGGCAGAGAAATAAAATACGGAATATGACAAGATAAAAGAACGGGAAGTGTACGATTTATAGTACACTTCCCGTTTTGCGTTCATGAGCGGGATGTAATTATCAGATCAGATTCAGATGCTCTAATGCATGATAAATGCCATCTTTATCAACTGCGCTTGTCTGCCAGGTGCAGTCTTTTTCGATGCCCCCATAAGCATTTCCCATGGCGACGCTGATACCGGCTGCTTTCAGCATGGGGAGATCGTTTGGGCTGTCTCCGAATGCATAGCAGTTTTCTTTCGGGATGGAAAAACGATCCAGGAGAAATTCCATTCCGGTTGCCTTGCTGGTGCCTTTCTGGGTTACTTCCCAGATGCCATCTTCATGATCAAAAACAGTATAATGATCGTTACAGAATTTACGGAATTTTTCTACGTCAGAGTCCGGCAGTATATGTGCGAGGAATTTATCATAGGAATATGTGCAGGCGTCCTCACGGTTAAATTTGGTGATGTCAGTCATTGGAATCTCTTTTCGCATTCTGGCTCCGAATTCGGACTGTGCGGGAGAGGCTCCGTCATACAGGATCGCAGTGTTGGATTCGAACATTGCCTCGATCTTACATTTTCGGAGAAGATCTACGGTCTCCTTGCACAGAAGATTGGGGACTGTACGGAAAAAAAGAAGTTTGTTATCCATGTAAATGTGGGTCCCACAGCCATATACATAGCCATCAAAATGGAGTTCGGAAATTTCTTCCGGCATCATGGCTTTGGTGCGGCCGGTGTTGATGAAGAGAAGATGGCCGTTTTCGTGTGCTTTTTTGAGAGCGAGCTTTGTACTTTCCGGAACTGTGAAAGGATGTGGAGTGAGCAGAGTTCCATCTATGTCGAAGAATAAGATTTTTTTATTGTTCATAAGATCCTCCTTATGGTCAAGCGGATATTCGCAATCCGCTTCGCTATGTAGCTCTACACCAAATAACTGCTCCGCAGTTTATCAGGAGGAGCTTCTTGCACTCCTCCTGATACAAGCAAGTCCCCACCCACTACTTATTGCTTTTCGCAACCCCGCAGGGGACTTACTTGATTTGGTTAAAAAGGTATTTCTTTTGATTCGTTTTCAGCGTTGGAGAGAGAGATGTCAGAAATTTCTTCCGGCGGATTCAGTGCGCTGACACGGATTCCATTGAGCTCTACCTCACTTTCCATTGGGATGACCAGGCATTTCCGTCCGTCAATGATGCGGGTCTCGACCAGGTCTGCACGGTCAGGTGCTACGTGGATCACGACATCCGGAGTTTTGATCTCGAATTTTCTGGTGTTGGTGATGTTGGAAGCTACCAGAGAAGATTTTTCCCCGGCGGCAAGCTCGTATTGTTCGTCAAAATTCTGAAGCTTGTCGTCCTCCACACCGCATTCTTCAAAGAGACGCTTTACTTCGGACTTGGTGAGAACAACTGGTTCCGGTTCGTCTTTTTGGGATTCAATGAGATCGTTGAGCTTTTCGTGGATCTCAAGAACTGTATCGTAGGCACAGTCATCGCCAAGGGTTTCTTCTACCAGAGCATTGAAGGAGTCACGCTGGGTTGCTGCGGACAGTGGTGTGGTGCAGCCGAAGACTTCTTCCATCATGGTGGAACGGAGGTTTTCGGCGTTTTTGGTGTAGTAGAGGAGCCCGTGGATGTCGGTGCTGCGGTCGTTGAACTGCGGGAAAAGGAATCCCCAGTCAGGCATTTCCACCAGCCAGTCACGGATACGGTCTTCGATATTGTTGGTCTCTGCGTTGTAGTGCAGGCCTGCCTTGGAGAGCTTGACCGGGCAGATGCTGCAGAGGATATGGTCGTAGATCTCATCGGAGGCGTCGAACATTTCGGCTCCGTCGGAGGATTTGCCGGGAATATCGTAGACTGCGTGGATGAGGATGATGTAGTAGTTTTCACCATAGTCGTAGTTTTCGATGATTTTGTCGTAGAAGGCTTCGGTGAGGGTGTCGTCGGTGAGTTTGCTTTCACGAAGCTTCATAAGGAAGTTCTGGGTTCCGCCTTCCGCTTCCTGGTCCAGAGGAAATTCCATGTTGATGAGGTTTTTTCCGATGGTGCCGGTGAGGGTTTTTCGGAAGATGTCGAAGTATTTGAAAGTTTCTTCTTCTGATAAGGATAAAAAGGCTTCTTTGAGTTCGGTTTTTTTGTTTTTTTCGCCGTCTACGTAACAGCCGCAGATGCGGGTGATGGAACATCGGTCGGGGGTGAACTGTTTTTTTATTTCTGCGATTTCTTTTTTATTCATGTGTGGTTTACCTCGGTTTTTTGATTAGTTTGATTATAGCACAGGTGTTTGGTGGGGGCAAGATGACGCGGACGGACGTGTGAGATTTGCAGCAGAAGTCCGGGTGCCGTCGTTTCGCCTGGTCATACTAAGCGTCTGAGGTGTCTCACGGAGCGGCCGGCCCATAACTCGCCATGTACGCTGATGCGTACCTGGCTCAGACAGATGGGCCTTACCCTGCGGCTTGTGGCCGCCGGGTACCTCTCCGTGAACCACCTCAGACGCTAAGTATGGACCAAGGCTCACTCCAAAGCACCCGGACTTCTGCTGCAAACCTCACACTGTGCGGTCATGGTGGGAGGGATAGAGTGGTCTGACGGGAGTTGGATGAGCCATCAGCGCTGCGCTGGACGGCTTTTATCGCATACGGAATCTCAGGAGTTCCCAGCGGGAGGTTACGTTGGTTTTTCGGAAGATGTTCTGCAGGTGTTTCTGTAGGGTGTTTTCGCGGATGCCGAGAGACCCTGCGATTTCGTCGTTGTTGCGGTACTGGTAGATCTGTTCGGCAATCTGGAGTTCGCGGTTTGTGAGGTGGCAGGTGTTTTTCAGGCGGGCGAGGGTTTGTTTGAGGTCGTTGGTCTGGGGCAGGCTGTGGGTAATCTGGTAGAGGACGGCGTTTAAGTGCATGCCGATGGCCTGGAGGTAGAACATGTCTTCATTGGTGAAAGGGCCGTCTTTTTCGGTGCGGAAGAGGGTGAGGATTCCCAGGAGTTCCTGCTGGTAGACACTGGCGTATTGCATGGAGTCGAAGATGTTGTATTTGCGGTAGCAGTGGACGTAGAGGGGGGAGTTGAGGCGCTGCTGGTCTTCCAGGAGATCGCTTTCGCGGACGAGGCGGGGTTCCCGGGAGTGGAGGAGCCAGAGGAGGTGGTCTTCGTCTGCGACCTTCATGTATTCGTTTTCTGCTTCAGTGAAGGCTTCGGGGATGCAGATTGGGGTGGTGAGGCGGATGGTGTCCGGATCTTCGGTAGTTTCGTGGAGGAGGATGCTGGCGTAGCTGTAGGGGATGACCATTTTCAGGCGGAGCAGGAATTTTGCTTTGATTTCGTTAAGGCTGGTGCAGGAATAGAGATCGTAGATCATGTCGTTGATCATAAGAAAGGTGTTTTTTTCCATGGTTTTTCTCCTTTTTTTGGTACAGTGGTTGCTGTTTTTTAGTTACAAAGAGATCAGGGTTATGGATATGCAGTGGATTGTAACCGTAATGTTTGTCTTATTTTTGGATAAATCTTACTGGTTTTCCAGATTTGTGAGTACTGATTTCATTTGAGGTTAGTATACTATCACATATACTTAAAATCAAGTATATATACTTAAAAAACATTAATTTAACTACCGAAATTAAGCATTGTATCAGAGTGTGAAAAATAATAGTATATCAGTAACAAAATAATAAAAAACACGAAACGTACGATGGTGTATTGATTGCGGAAGCGCAATGAATACGCCATTTTTTGTTTCACGAAAAAGTCTGTTGATGCAAAGGGGCATATCCGTTAAACGGGTATGCCTCTTTCTGGTTCACAGAGGGAAAGGGGAGAAAAAAATGAATAGTGTGGCCTTTTTGGCAGTCTGATCGCACTTCTTCAGGAGTCGAAGGGTACTTTTGGTTTCCAGAAACTGGTTTCAAAATTCTGTAACACGGAGAGGAAAACTCTTCTTACTACTTTTGTTATGGGTATCCTGATCTTTGTGGATGATTATCTGAATGTGCTTTCCATTGGTGTCTGTATGAAGGGTGTCTGTGACAAACGTAAGATCCCCAGGGAGGCGCTGGCGTATATGCTGGATGCCACAGGTGCTCCGGTGTGTGTACTGCTTCCGTTTTCTACATGGGCTGTTTTTTACGCAAGTCTTTTTATTGACCAGGCAAGTGTGAAGGCGCTGGGATTTAAAACCGGTATTCAGGCTTATATCCGTGCGATCCCCTATTGCTTTTATCCGATCCTTACCATTGCTATTGTTTTCCTCTTTGCGCTGGGTGTGATGCCAAAGCTTGGTGCTATGAAAAAAGCCTATAAACGTGTGGAGGAGACTGGCAAGGTTTACAGCGATGCCAGCAGAAAATATAACCACGATGACAGAAAAGGTTATGAGGAAGAAGGTAACATCTGGAATTTCGTGATTCCCATGGGTGTGTTGGTTGCCATTGCTATTGCGACAAGCAACCTGCTTCTGGCTGTTGTGGTTTCCCTGATCGTTTGTTTCGTGCTTTATGTACCGCAGAAAGTGGTTGCGCTGGATGATTTCTTTAATCTGGTTGTCCGTGGTTTTGCAGATATGCTTCCGATTCTGATCCTTCTGGTCATTGCCTTTGTACTTCAGAAAGTAACGGAGGGAATGGGAATGACAGATTTTATTATTTCTGTTGCAAAACCGCTTCTCTGGGGCCCGGTTTTCCCGGCAATCGCTTTTGTTCTGGTTGCGGCACTTACCTTTACTACCGGTTCTCTCTGGGGCATGAGCGCAGTAGTTGCACCTATCGTATTTCCACTTGGTGCAGCCATCAGCGCAAATCCGATCCTTATTATGGCAGCGATCATTTCCGGTGGTGCATTTGGAAGCCATGCCTGCTTCTATACAGATGCGACACTTCTTTCCTCCCAGAGTGCAGGAATTGACAATATGGAACATGCGCTGACACAGCTTCCATATGTAATCATTGCAAGTGTACTTTCTGTTGTGGGATTTCTGATCTGTGGTTTTGTGATGTAGGAGGTATGGCTTATGGGAAAATTTATTCTGAGAAGTAAAGCTGTTTTTACAGGTCTTGAAGATTTCCCCAGACCGGCAGCCATCGCAGTAGTGGACAAAAAGATCCAGGCGGTTCTTCCCTGGGATTTCCAGAGAGATAAGGATTATGCGGACTGGCCTCTTTACGATCACGGAGAAAAAATGATCATGTCCTCTTTCCTGGATGCACATACCCATCTTTTTTCCGGAGCCATTGATGGCAGCAGATATGTGTGTTCAGATTTGGGAAAAGGACGTTCCCAGGCAGAATGTGTAAAGATCATTAAGGAATTTGCAGATGCACATCCGGATTACAAAAGAATCCGAGGTTCCGGATGGTTTATCACCAACTGGGGTGACGAGCCGCTTCCGGATAAAAGACTTCTGGATGAGGCCATTCCCGACAGGCCGGTGTATCTTTTCTGTGCGGACTGCCACAGCATGTGGCTGAATTCCAGAGCACTGGAAGAGGCAGGGATCGATCCGGACCGGAAAATGGATAACGGTGTAAATGTAAAGTTTGAAAATGGTGAATTAAGCGGCCTTCTTCTGGAACCGGCAGCGTGTGAACCGGCCCAGAAAAAATATATGGAATTTTCGGAGGAAGAGATGCTTGAGATCCACCGGAATTTCCAGGATGTTCTGGCTGACTACGGAATTGCTGCGGCAAGTGAAATGTTTGCCGATGATTACACCGAAGAAACCATGAAAAAATACGATATCCTGAAAAAACTGGACGAGGAAGAAGGGCTTAAGGCACAGATCTTTTCCTACATGAAACTTTTCGGGTATACGGAATTTTCGAAGTATTTTAAATTTCAGAAGCATTTTGATTCCCCGCATTTTCACATTGCGGGGGTAAAGGGTTTTATTGATGGCGTGACGGAGACTTACACAGGACTTCTTTTGGAGCCTTATACCGATAAGCCGGAGACCTGTGGCGAGGGACTTCCGTTATGGCCGGAGCGGAAAATGAAGAAAGAGATCATTGCGGCGAACAAGGCAGGGATCCAGGTAAGACTTCATTGTATTGCAGATGGTTCCGTGCGGATGGCGCTGGATCTTTTTGAAAAATCTGCGGAAGTGAACGGGGAGCATGGTCTTCGAAATACGATCGAGCATATCGAAAACATCCATCCCGATGACCTGGATCGTTTTGCGGAGCTTGATGTGATTCCTTCAGTCCAGCCGTATCATGTAACACTTGCGGCAAATGGAAAGGTGAACCAGATCGGAGAAAAACGGGCAAGGCTTCAGTGGCCGTTTCGGACTTTGCTGGAGCATGAAGGCGCGCTGGCACTTGGAACCGATTATCCGGTTGTGACTATAGATCCTTTTACAACAATCTATGCGGCAGTTACAAGAAGAGATGATGACGGAAAATTGACATCCACCAACCCCTGGGAAAAAATCTCCATGGCAGATACGCTAAAAGCTTACACTTCCGGCGCGGCCCGTGTTTATCATGTGGAGGATTCCATGGGAACCCTGGAGCCGGGAAAAATGGCAGATATCATTGTTCTCAGCGGAGATCTTTTTGAAGTGGATAAGGAAGAGATCCGGGGGATGAAGGTGGAAGCAAATTATTTTGAAGGTGAAAAGATCCGATGATCGTGGGAGCCAGAAGATTGAATGGGAAGATTATTTGAACGGGTTAAGAAAATAAAAGGAGGACGCTTATGGAACTTCAGAAAATGTTTATTGATGGTGAATGGGTAGAAGGCAGTACAGGAAAATCAGTTCCTACATTAAATCCTTCAAATGGTGAGGTTCTTGCCATGGTAACGGAAGGAAATGTGGAGGATGTAGATAAAGCCATTGCGGCGGCAAAAAAATCTTTTTATGTGACAAGGGAATGGCGTGATATGGATTCCCAGACAAGGGCGGATATCCTTCTTCAGATCGCAGATGCTATTGATGCGGAAAAAGAGGATTTTGCGAAGCTGGACTGCATGGATCATGGAAAACCCTTAAGAGAGGCAGAGGCTGATGTGGATGATGCAGTTCACTGTTTCCGCTATTATGCAGGACTCTTAAAAATGCCACAGGGCGGTGTTTATGAAGTAAATGAAGGTTTTGGAAAAATGCATTCTTATACCGTTCATGAGCCGGTTGGCGTGTGCGGACTGATCACTCCCTGGAACTATCCGCTGCTGATGGGTGTGTGGAAACTGGCTCCTGCACTGGCAGCCGGTAACAGTGTGGTGTTTAAACCAAGTTCCAACTGTGTGCTTTCCTGTGTGAAACTGTTTGGGATTTTTGAGAAGATCGGAATGCCCAAGGGCAGCGTGAACCTGATCCTTGGCCCTGGCGGAATTACAGGAAACCGGATCGCGGAGAGCAAAGATGTGGATATGGTTACTTTTACCGGAAGCACGGAAGTGGGACAGAGCATCATGCGTGCGGCAGCAGACAATGTAAAAAAGATCGGCCTTGAGCTTGGCGGAAAGTCACCCAATGTGATCTTTGCAGATGCGGATCTGGACGGCGCAGTGGAATGGGCCATGATCGGTATTTTCCTGAATCAGGGCGAGGTGTGCTCCGCAGGTTCCAGGATTATCATCGAGGAAAGTATCAAGGATGAATTTGTGAAACGTCTTGCAAAGAAAGCAAATGCCATCACTATTGGAGATCCTATGGAGAATCCGGATATGGGCCCGCTGGTTTCTGAGAGCCATATGAATAAAGTTCTTGGATATATTAAAAAGGGCGTTGAGGAAGGTGCTACGCTTGTGTGCGGCGGCGAGCGTTACACAGAAGGGGAGTGTGCGAAAGGCTTTTATGTAAGACCGACGGTGTTTGATAACTGTACTTCGGATATGACCATTGTCCGGGAGGAGATTTTTGGACCGGTTGTGACTATTCAGACGTTTAAGACAGAGCAAGAGGCCATTGACATGGCAAACGATACGGAGTATGGTCTGGCTGGAGCAGTATTTACCGCCGATGGTTCCAGAGCGCTTCGTGTGATCAAAGAGATCCGCGCAGGTATTACCTGGATCAACTGTTATAACCCGGCATTTAACGAGGCTCCGTGGGGCGGTTACAAAAAATCCGGAATCGGCCGTGACCTGGGTGTTCAGGGCCTTGAGGAGTATCAGGAGATCAAGCAGATCAATATCAATCTGAATCCGGGAATCGTCGGATGGTATGAACATTAAAAACATGAACCTGGAATGTATCCTTTAATTCGGGAGGAAATTATATGGGAAAAAGTAAATACGTAGTTACGATCACCAGACAGTTTGGCAGCATGGGTCGTCCGATCGCAAAAAAGATGGCGGAAAAACTGGGGATTGAATATTATGACAGGGATATTGTGGATCAGGCTGCAAAGAAGCTGAACCTTCCGGTGTCTGTTGTGGATGAAGTGGAGGAGACAGCGAAAAAAGTCAAGGCCAGTCCTTTTGCAAGAATGATGTTTCCTCTTGGAAAAGGGACCAGCAATACACAGGATAAGATCTTTGAGGCGCAGCAGAATATCATTAAATTTCTTGCGGAAAAAGAGACATGTGTTATTGTCGGAAGGTGTGCGGATTTTACTCTGGAAGAGATGGAAAATGCCATGCATATTTACATTTATGCACCATATGAGGTTCGTGTGGAGCATTGTGTGAAGGATCTGAACATTGAGGTTGAAGAGGCCAGAAAAATGATCGTGGCTGTTGATGAGGCCCGTGATTCCTATCATATGCAGTATGCGGGATATCACCCGGATGACAAGAACCACAAGAGTATTCTGGTGGACAGCAGTTTTCTTGGCGTGGAAGGTACTGCGGATTTTCTGGTGGATGCAGTGAAAAGAAAGTTTCAACTGTAATATGTCAGAGACTGCAGAAATGGAGAAACAGGGTGTGATCACTGCGGAGTTTGATCTGGATGCCATCGCACAGAAGAGACGGGAGTGGGGTGTTTTCCGGGATCGAAGACCGGAGATGTATGGTACGCTCCTGACGCATGGATGTTGAAAACTGATTGGATCAGGAAAGTCCTCTGCGGAGCTGCAAATATCTGCCTGACTTGTGAAGGGATCGTATGCCGGTGGCAAAGTAGAATGTAAAAGCCTGTTTTGGCGTTTGATCTGTTTGGCAGGAGGCGGGTGGTAATGCGGATTGCAGAGGGCTGTCTGCCAGTGTTATTATATTATAATAAAATTTTATAAAAAGAGCTTCTGCGAAATGCGGGGCTGACAGGAGGAAAAACTATGCAGGAACTGATGATCAGACCGACGATTTACAGTTTTGATAATTGCCGGCAGTTTGCGGAGGAATTTAAACTTGGTAAAGGGGATCTGCTTTTTACCAATAAGAGATTGTTTAAGAAATTTTTTGAGCCGCTGGGGCTTGGCTGTGATGTGATCTTCCGTGAGGATTATGGTAAGGGCGAGCCTACGGATGTGATGGCTGAGGCAATCTGGAAGGATGTGCCGAAGGATGCGAAGCGTGTGGTTTCTGTTGGTGGCGGCAGCATTCTGGATCTTTCCAAGTTGTTTGCACTGGAGAATATTTCTCCGGTTACGGATCTTTATGACGGGCTGCTTCCGATCGTGAAGAATAAGGAGCTGGTGCTGGTTCCGACTACCTGTGGTACGGGTTCTGAGGTGACGAATATTTCGATTCTTTCCCTGACTGCGAAGGGTACGAAGAAAGGGCTTGCTGTGGAGCAGCTTTACGGGGATTCTGCTGTGCTGATCCCGGAGCTTCTGGAGGATCTGCCGTTCCAGTTTTTTGCTACGAGTTCTATTGATGCGCTGGTGCATTCTGTGGAGTCCAGTCTTTCTCCTAAGGGGAATGAGACTACAAGGATGTTTGGGTATAAGGCGATCGAGATGATCCTGAAGGGTTATATGGAGATCAGGGATCATGGTCAGGAGGCCCGGATTCCGTTGATGAAGGATTTTCTGATGGCGGCTAATTATGCGGGTATTGCGTTTGGTAATGCGGGGTGTGCGGCTGTGCATGCTTTGAGTTATCCGCTGGGGGCTAAGTATCATGTGGCTCATGGTGAGTCCAATTATGCAATGTTTACCGGTGTGCTCAACAACTATATGGAGATCAAGAGTGATGGCGAGATTGCGCGCCTGAATAAATTTATGGCGGGAATCCTTGGATGTGATGTGGATGTTGTTTATGAGGAGTTGGAGAAGCTTCTGAATGTGATGATTCCTAAGAAGGCGCTGCATGAGTATGGGGTGTCCGAGGAGGAGCTTGAGGAGTTTACGGATTCTGTGCTGGAGAACCAGGGTAGATTGATGGCGAATAATTTTGTGAAATTGGATCGGGAGAGGGTTTATAAGATTTATAAGGAGTGCTTCTGATTTTTTGATTTTTGGGATTCAGTTTTTTGTGAACGGGTCGGTGTGTGCCGGCCTGTTCTTTTTTTGTGGGAAAGGGAGGACCGTGAAAGGGACGCCCGTGAGGCGTGTGCTGCCTGTCGCCGGGGCTTCGTCGGGGGCTGG
>ENA-OWRJ01001675-OWRJ01001675.1-human-gut-metagenome-genome-assembly--contig:-NODE-1675-length-22162-cov-11.509703_pt1 | contig 22162 bp, 23 predicted proteins | sample MGYA00248269_ERZ651897 | MGnify/ENA primary metagenome ERZ651897 (study PRJEB26924, sample SAMEA4378252) | human gut metagenome | biome: human gut; feature: human-associated habitat; material: faeces...
ATAGATCATCTACCGAGGCCAGCTCTATTTTTTTCGCGCTGCTTTTCAAGTTTCAGCACCTCCTTCGTCAGATTTCGATACCCCTCTGCCACTTTGCCGCCAGGGTCATGGGCGAAAATACTTTTTCCCTCTGCGCTAATTTCCTTTGCCCGGACAGAGTGGGGAATCTCTGTGCCGAATACTTTGATCTTGCTGCCATAGGTCTCACGCAGGAGCGCGGAGATCTCTTTGGCAAAGTTGGTTCGGCTGTCCACCATCGTCAGCAGGATACCGTCTATCTGGAGCTTGGGGTTGATCTGCCGCTTTACCTTGTTTACCGTGGAGAGCAGCTGTTCCAGCCCTTTGGCGGGCAGATACTCCGCCTGAACGGGAATGATGATCCTGTTCGCAGCGGCCAGCGCATTGACTGTGAGCATACCCAGGGAGGGCTGGCAGTCGATGAGGATATGGGAGTATTGCCCCTTCAGCGTGTCCAGATATTGCCGCAAGATAGTCTCACGGCTCATGGCGTTTACCAGGGATACCTCCATACCGGATAACTGGATGTCCGCAGGCATCAGGTCTACACCCTCTGGGTGGTGCAGGATACCCTCGCCGGGACGAAGCGGCTCATCCATCAGGATACGCCCCATAGCGTCCGACAGCGTAAAGGGCAGCTTGTCAGGCTGGGGATGGCCCAGGCTGATTGTCAGGCTCCCTTGCGGGTCCCCGTCGATCAGCAGGACTTTCTTTCCGGCCTGCGCCAGCCCGATTCCCAAGTTGGCACAGGTCGTTGTCTTGCCAACGCCGCCTTTCTGGTTGGCAATGGCGATGATTTGCGTGTTCATTGACTTCACCTCATTTCTAATTATTGCTGTTGCTTCTGGAAATAGAAAAAGCCGCCACTTCAAAATCATAAAGTGACGGCCCTTTCTAGTGCCGGAATCTCTGAAACAAAAAAGCACCCAGTTATTTGTTACTGAGTGCCTGCATTAGAATCGTATTTAATTGTTCAGATTTGGTCAGATTATGCCAAACCCTCCAGCGAAAAATCCGGTGTCTGAGAGTGCCAAAATCACCCTCAAAAATACCCCCGAAATTGCTCTCTGGTTGTCCTATTTTTTAACCACTAAGACCGTTTTTTGACCCCATTTTTGGCGGTTGTCCTATATTTAACCACTAAAAATTGGGTGAAAACGGCTCTCGTTTTGCCAAATTTGGTCAAACTATATCAGCCCATTTAGGTATAAGAAAACCCCGGAAAACCTTGATTTTCCGGGGTTTTTGAACCATTTTGATATAGTCTGAGCAGTCGATTATCGCTTGCTGAACTGCGGAGCGCGACGTGCTGCTTTGAGACCGTACTTCTTGCGCTCCTTCATACGAGGATCGCGCGTGAGGAAGCCGGCCTTCTTCAGGACGGTGCGGTACTCGGGGTTGACCAGCAGCAGGGCGCGGGCCACGCCGTGACGCAGAGCGCCGGCCTGACCGGACACGCCGCCGCCCTCGACGGTGGCAACGATGTCGACCTTGCCGAGCTCCTCGGTCGCGGCGAGGGGCTGACGGACGACCATCTTCAGGGTCTCGAGACCGAAATACTCGTCGATGTCGCGGCCGTTGATGGTGATAGCGCCGGTGCCGTTCTGGAAGAGGCGAACGCGGGCGACGGAGGACTTTCTACGGCCGGTGCCGTACAGATAAGGCTTCTTGGACTGATACATTCTTCTCTTCCTCCTTAGACTTCGTAAGCTTCGGGCTTCTGGGCCTGCTGCTCGTGGGTGTCACCAGCGTAAACGTGCAGGCGCTTCAGGGAGTCCTTGGTCACGGTGTTGCGGGGCATCATGCCGCGCACGGCCACGCGCATCGCAAGCTCGGGCTTCTCCTGCATGAGGATGCGGTACTTGGTCTCCTTCAGACCGCCGACCCAGCCGGAGTGCGTACGATAGTACTTCTGCTCCATCTTGTTGCCGGTGAGGATAGCCTTGGAAGCGTTGATGATGATGACGTTGTCGCCGCAGTCGGCGTGCGGGGTGTAGGTGACTTTGCGCTTGCCGCGGAGCAGATCAGCCGCAGCAACGGCGGTCTTGCCCATGGGCTTGCCGGCAGCATCGATGACGTACCACTTACGCTCGATGTTGCCCTTGTTCGCCATAAAAGTGGACATGGTGTGTTTCCTCCATATTGATCTATGAATGAAAGCTTATGCTTTACATTTTTGTTGTCCCTTGGTAAAATCGGAACGAGTTTATTTATAGCATTTGGGCGCGAGAATGTCAACACCATTTTAATTTAGCGCAATCAATGCTCGTAAATCCTCTCGTTTTCTTTGATTATCTCTCAATTTCTCAAATCGCAAAATCGAAATTCTTTTATTTTTCGCAAGGAGCTGTACCTATGCAGGAAATCTTGGGCCTCGTGCGCCGCTGCGTTACGGACTACGACATGATCCAGGAGGGCGAGACGGTCGCCGTCGGCGTCTCCGGCGGCAAGGACTCGCTCGTCACGCTCACCGCGCTCGCGCGCCTTTCCAAATTCTACCAGAAGCCGTTCAGGGTCGCGGCCATCACGGTCGAAACGGGCGTCCCCGACATGAGCTTCGACGCTGTGGCTGACTACTGCGATACGCTCGGTGTGGAGTACATCCGCGTGAACGTGCCGATCTATGAGATCGTTTTTTTGGAGCGCAGGGAGAAAAATCCGTGCTCGCTGTGCGCCAAGCTGCGCCGCGGCGCGCTCTCGACCGCGATGAACGAGCACGGCATTAAAAAGATCGCGCTCGGCCACCACTACGACGACGCGGTCGAAACGCTTTTGATGAATCTTCTTTTCGAGGGACGCATCGGCTGCTTCCAGCCCGTGACGTATCTCAGCCGCTCGGATGTGACGCAGATCCGCCCGCTGCTTTACGTCAAGGAGCAGCAGGTGCGCCGGGTCGCGCAGCGGCTCGATCTGCCCATCGTGCACAATCCGTGCCCGGCCAACGGCGAAACGCGGCGGCAGGAGGTCAAGGAGCTCATCGAATCGCTCTCTGAGCGCTATCCCGACCTCAAGCAGAAGCTTTTCGGTGCGATGCAGCGCTATCCGCTCTACGGCTGGGGGACGGAAAATGCCGAAACCGTCAGGTGACGGCCCCGGCATCGCTTCCTGTATCTTAAATATGCACTAAATAAAGATCAACCGCAGCAGAATGAGCAGCGCCAGCCCCGGAATGCCGAGGACGGCGATAACGAGCGCGTTGAAGACGTTCAGCCCCAGCGACAGTTTTGCGAGCACGCCGATCACGTTCAGAATGCCGAGCAGCGCAAAGCCGAGCAGCGTGTTGACCAGCAGCTTGCCCGCGAGCTTCAGAGGGGCCGCGAAGAGCTTGAGTACCGCCAGCAGCGCGAACGCTGCCAGCAGCACAAGGAGCACCTTTTCCGCTATATCCATGTCGCCGCCCCCTCCGTGCAGGCGCGGCATTCGGCCGCGCCGCCGCGCGCCTTGATCTGGCGCAGCAGGTAGTTGTAGCGCGAGAGGACCGCGTTGATCTCATACACGCAGGAATCGACGAGTTCCGGCTCACAGACTGCGTTGAAGCGGTCATAGGCCTGCGCGAGCGCGAAGCGCGTGTCGCTCAGCTCGCTGAACAGGTCCTGCATCGACGCATCGCGCGCGACCTCGCGGCGCAGAAGATCGGCCTTTCGCATTTTGTTGCCCTCCTTGTCCCGTTATGCTTCCAGTGTATGGGGATTATGGGCAATTATTCCGCATTTCAAACAGGGAGGAAGAGGAAGCGATGGAACACGAAGCCTATATGCGCGAGGCGCTCGCGCTGGCGCGCGAGGCGGCGGAGGAGGGGGAGGTCCCCGTCGGCTGTGTCATCGTCAGAGACGGCGAGATCATCGGCCGGGGCCGCAACCGGCGTGAGGAATTGCAGCGCACCTCGTCGCACGCGGAGATGGAGGCCATCGCGCAGGCGAATGAATACCTTCGCTCCTGGCGGCTCGACGGCTGCACGCTCTATGTGACGCTCGAGCCCTGCCCCATGTGCGCAGGCGCCATCGTCAACGCGCGCATCCCGCGCGTCTATTACGGTGCACGCGACGAGGCGATGGGCGCCTGCGGCGGTGTGCTGAATCTCTTTATGGAGCGCTTCCCCTTCCGTCCCGCGCTCGTAGGCGGCATTCTGAAGGATGAGTGCCGGGAAGTGCTGGCGGAATTCTTTCGCGCGCTGCGGTAAGCTCATAAGCTGCCCTGCGCATCCCGAAGGACTGCCGCAGAAACCGCTGAAAAAAGAAAACCGGCCTGTGTGCACTGCACGCGGGCCGGTTTTTGTCATTCTGCCGTTTCGAGCTCCTCGGCAGCCTTGATGCGCTGGTACATATCCTGCATCTGACGATCGATCTCGGCGATCTTGTCCGCGCAGGCGAACATTTCCTCGTTGATGCCCGCGGGAAGCTTGGACTTGTCCGCCTTATAGCGGATGTCGTGCTCGAGACTTGCCCAGAAGTCCATTGCGATCGTGCGGATCTGGATCTCGGCCACGACATACTCCGTGCGGTCGGAGAGGTAGATCGGCACACGAATGTCCATGTGCAGGGAACGGTAGCCGTTGTAGTTGGGCGTTTGGATGTAGTCCTGCTTTTTGACGATCTCCACGTCCGACTGCCGTGCGAGCATCTCCGCCACGCGGTACACATCGTCGATGTAGCTGCACACCACGCGCACGCCCGCGATATCGTTCACGTTTTTGCGCGCGGATTCGATGGTCACGGGCAGGCTCTTTTTCACGAGCTTTGCCACAATGCTCTCCTGCGACTTGACGCGCCCTTCGATGTGGTGGATGGGGTTGCGCGCATAGAGGACGTTGAATTCGCTGTTGAGGATATCAAATTTCAGCGAGAGCTGCTTGACCGCCGCACCGTAGAGATTGCGCAGCAGGAGAAAATCATGCGGGTCTTCACAGAGCCTGGGAGCGTTGGCGCTTCGGTTCATGTTCCTTCCTCCGTTTCCGCCGGGCGGTCAAGGCCGCCCGGATGCGACTTCAGTATAGCAGAAAAACGCCTCTTCGCCAAGGGGCGAAATACGCCTTCACGCCATTTGAACGGGGAAGGGAGCTGAAGCGTAGAAATAGCTTGAAATTTGGGGAAAGCTTTCCTATAATTAAACTGACAGAGTATTTGAAAATTGACGGCTTACGGCACACATTCAGAGCGGACCGTAACACACGAAAGGCTGCTGATATCTATGAAAAAAGCAACTGGCTTCAGACGCTGCGCCTTTGCGCTTGCCTGCCTTTTCGCGCTGCTGCTTGCCGGCTGCGGGCAGACTGCGGACATGGCGGAGCAGGGCAAGAGCAGCCTTCCGGTGCTCAGGATCGGCTGCGACGTTTACCCGCCCTACAACATGACGGGCGCAGACGGGAAGCCTACCGGTATCGACATAGATCTTGCCAGGGAAGCGCTGCACCGCATGGGTTATGAGCCGGAATTTATCAACATCGACTGGGAGAACAAAAAGGCGCTGCTTGAGGATGGAGAGATCGACTGTATCTGGTCGAGCTTCAGCATCGACGGGCGTGAGGAGGACTACCGATGGGCGGGGCCCTATATGACCAGCCGCCAGGTTGTGGCCGTGGTTCCGGGCAGCGGTATCACGAGCCTTTCGGACCTTGCGGGAAAGAATGTCGCTGTGCAGGCGACCACCAAGCCGGAGGAGATCTTTCTCTCCGATACGGATGAGCGGATCCCTGCGCTGCGCAATGTTTTCTCCGTGCAGGATCGCGAGCTGATCTATCCCATGCTGAGCAAAGGATATGTTGATGCGGTGGCCGCCCATGAAACGTCGATCCTGCAATATATGCGCGATTACGGCGTAGAGTATCGTATCCTGGAAGAGCCGCTGCTGACCGTGGGACTCGGGGTGGCCTTTGCGCGCAGCGACACCCGCGGCATTGATGTGCAGCTGGGACAGACGCTGGAGCAGATGCGCACCGACGGCACAACAAAGGAGATCATTGAGCGGTATTTGCCGAGTGCGGAAGGATATCTGGAGGTGGCGCGCAATGAAGGATAAGAAGATCCCGCGCAGCGCGGCGCGATATTTTCGCGCGGTCACCGTCATCCTTGGCATCGTGCTGCTGGCGCTGGTCTTTATCGCATCGACTAAGGGCGATATGAAGAACTCGGAGGAGCGGCTCGCGGACACGGTGAACTATATCCGCCAGCAGTGCGCTGCCTATTCCAGCCTGAATCGTGCCTCGGAGACAAAAAGCCTGATGCGTATCGTTCAGAGCGTTCAGCAGATCGAGCGCGATATTGCCGCGCAGCGGGCGGCCGACAGCGCGTGGGTGCCGGAGGAAGCGGCGCTGAAGGAGTATGCAGAGAACGCATATCTTTCCGGCGTCCTGCTGCTTCGTGCAGACGGCACAGCGGAAAGCAGCTGGTGCGAGAGCGAGGAGGAGATCCGGGCGCTGCGCAGCGAGCTGCAAAAGCAGGTACTGCTCGACGTGGCGGAGCATCCGCAGAAGTCCTATGCGGTGCGCGTGGAGTGCGAGGATGGCTCCTATATGGATGTGGCATCATGCGGCAGCGCGGACGGGGAATATGTTCTTGTTGCATATTACCATACGCCGGTGGAATACGTGCAGAGCTACAGCCTGTCCTTTCAGAATCTGCTGGAGGGCTACAGCCTTGAAAACGACGGGACCATCGTAGTGACGGACGGCGACAGAGTCGTCGCCTCCAACAACGACAGCCTTATCGGTAAGAGCAGCGACGATGTTCCAGTGCTCCTGTACATCCGGGAAAAGGCGATCAACGACAAGCTTGTGCACGTGAACAACGAATTGGGGCCGATCAATCAGATATTCGGCATGATCGACCGCGGCCGCGACTATTACGTTTACGCATATATGGCCGAGCGCAGCGTGTTTGGCAGCACACCGCGAAAGCTGCTGTTTGCGGCTATCGGCTATGCGCTCGTGCTGCTGCTGGTGCAGTACGCGAAGTGGAAGACGGAAAGGGGCTACCGCGATGAGCAGCTGCGCCGCGAGCAGGCCTATCAGGAAAAGCTCAAGGAGGCGGCGCAGAGGGCGGAAAGTGCGAACGTCGCCAAAACGGAGTTTTTGCAGCGAATGTCGCACGACATCCGAACGCCCATCAACGGCATCCGCGGCATGGTGGAGATCGGCAATCACTATCCCGCGGACGAGGCAAAGCAGGCCGAGTGCCGCAAAAAGATCTGGGACGCCTCCGGCCTTTTGCTGGAGCTCGTCAACGAGGTGCTGGACATGGGCAAGCTTGAATCGGGCGAGGTGGTGCTCGAGGAGCGCCCGTTCCATATGCCGGCGCTGCTGGACGAGATCGTCGATACGCAGACGTGCAGCGCGGCGGAGAGGGGCATTACGATCAAGCACACCGAGCGCGTGCTGCCGCACCCGGACCTCATCGGAAGCCCGCTGCACGTCAAGCGGCTTTTGATGAATCTGCTGAGCAACGCCGTCAAATATAATAAGGACAACGGCAGCATCACGCTTGGCTGCCGCGAGGTGCGCGGCAGCGGCAAAACGGTGTGGGTCGAGTTCACCTGCGCCGACACGGGCATCGGTATGAGCAAGGAGTTCCAGCAGCACCTGTTCGAGCCCTTCACGCAGGAAAACAGCAGCGCCCGCTCCACTTATGGCGGCACGGGCCTTGGTATGGCCATCACGAAGAGCCTGGTCGACAAGATGGGCGGCACGATCGAATTCGAGAGCGAGCAGGGCGTCGGTACGACATTTTGCGTGACCATCCCGTTTGAGATCGATGAAAACGCCGTGCCGCAGGTCGCACAGGAGCAGGGCGGCGACATTTCGATCGAAGGGATGCGCCTGCTCATTGCGGAGGATAACGAGCTGAATATGGAGATCGCGACCTTTCTGCTCGAGAACGCGGGCGCGCTGCTCACCAGGGCAGAAAACGGGCAGCAGGCGGTCGACCTCTTTGCGTCGTCGGGGCCGGGCGAATATGATGCGATCCTGATGGACGTGATGATGCCGGTGCTGGACGGCTACGCCGCAACGCGCGCCATCCGTGCCCTCGACCGCGCGGACGCAAAGACCGTGCCCGTCATCGCCATGACAGCCAACGCCTTCCCGGAGGACCGGAAGAAGGCCATCGACGCGGGGATGAACGAGCATCTCACCAAGCCGCTTGACCCCGTCCCACTGCTCAAAACGCTCAAAAAGTACATGAAGCAGTAGACAGATAAAAAAGGACCAACAGGATTTGTTCCCCCCTCACAGGGGTAACAAGTGATTCCTGGGATACCCCGGCAGGTCATCGTGTTTACGATGCCTGCCGGGGCTCTTCTTTCTCCTGCCTGCGGATCTCCCGCTGAAGTTCGGCGGACTGCTTGCCGCCAATATAAAATCACGCTGCTCCCGCTGTCGGAGCTGCACGACTTCCCCCACCACCCCTTCAAGGTGCGGGACGATGAAGCCATGCAGGAAACGGCGGAGAGCATCCGGCAGTACGGCGTTCTCGTCCCGGCTATCGTCCGTCCCCGTGAGGACGGCGGCTACGAGATCATCGCCGGACATCGGCGCAGGTACGGCAGCGAGCTGGTGGGGCTTCAAAATCTGCCTTGCATTGTCCGTGAGATGGACGACGACACCGCCACCATCCTCATGGTGGACAGCAACATCCAGCGTGAAAATATCCTGCCCTCCGAACGGGCGCAGGCGTACAAAATGAAGCTGGAAGCTATAGTCATCCGATGAGGAAAAATACCTGGAGGTCTTTCAAATGTCTAAGAAAAATTTTGTTTCCCTGGTCCTTGGTACGGTTGGTGGTACCGTGAATGCGAAGGTGGGCGAGATCGCCGGCGAGGTGGGCATGACGCCGGCCGGCTGGAACGGCGGCATCTTCAACATGATCCGCGGCCTGTCCGAAACGGTCATCGTACCCATCGCCGGCATCATCCTCACCTTCGTCATGTGCTATGAGCTGATCCAGCTCATTGTGGAAAAGAATAATCTCCACGATTTTGACACCTGGCTTTTCTGGAAGTGGATCTTCAAGACCTTCTGCGCGGTGCTCATCGTCACCAACACCTGGAACATCGTCATGGCGGTATTCGACGTGGCGCAGAGCGTGGTCAATCAGAGTGCCGGCGTCATCATCTCCGACGCGGGGATCGACATTTCCGGCGTGGTCGGCAATTTGGAAACGACCCTGGCGGACTGGAGCATCGGTTCTTTGCTGGGCCTGTGGTTTCAGAGCATTTTTGTGGGCCTCTGCTCCCATATCCTCACCATCGCCATCTTCCTTGTGATCTACGGAAGAATGATCGAGGTGTATTTGACCGTATCCGTGGGGCCGATCCCCTTTGCCACCATGGCCAACCGGGAGTGGGGCCAGACGGGGCAGAACTATTTGAAGTCCCTGCTGGCCCTGGGCTTTCAGGCGTTTCTTATCATGGTCTGCGTCGGCATCTACGCGGTGCTGGTGCAGAATATCGCCGTGGGGGATGATATCACCGTGGCGATCTGGGAGTGCATGGGCTACACGGTGCTGCTGTGCTACACGCTGTTCAAAACCGGCAGCCTTGCAAAAAGTCTGTTCGGAGCGCATTAAAGGAGGTATCAATTTTGGCATACGTAACGGTCCCGAAGGACCTGACAAAAATCAAAAGCAAGATGCTGTTCGGCCTGACGAAGCGGCAGCTTGTGTGTTTCGGATCGGCGGCGCTTGTGGGAGTGCCGCTTTTCTTTTTGAGCAAGGGCAGCATGGGTACGACCTCGGCGGCGCTGTGCATGATCCTTGTCATGCTCCCGTTCTTCCTGTTTGCCCTCTATGAGAAAAACGGACAAACGCTGGAAGTGATCCTGGGGCACCTGATCCAATGCAAGTTCATCCGTCCGAAGCGGCGCATCTATCAGACCAACAACGCCTATTCCGCCCTGGTGCGGCAGGCAAAACTGGAAAAGGAGGTACAGGCGATTGCTGAAAAAAGCGGAAAAACCGGAAAACGTGCAGCCCGCCGCAAAGCGTAAGCTCACGCGGGCGGAGCGAAAACAAATTGAAGCCATCATCCGGCAGGCGAAGGGCGACGGCAAGTCCCATACCGTGCAGGACAGCATCCCGTTTCGGAACCTGTACCCGGACGGCCTGTGCAGGCTGGACGACCGGCTTTTCTCCAAGACCATAGCCTATGAGGACGTCAACTACCGTCTGGCGGGGCCGGACGACCAGCGGGATATCTTTGAACGCCTCTGCGATTTCTATAACGGCTATGAGCCCTCCATCGGCGTGCAAATGACCCTGAGCAGCCGCCATGAGGACAAGAACGGAAACCTGTTCGGCATGGATGCCCAGGGCGACGCGCTGGATGATATGCGCGTGGAGGCCTCCGGCATCCTGCAAACGCAGTATGAGCGCGGCAACAACGGCTTTGTAAAGCGCAAATATGTCACGCTGACCATCGAGGCGGAAAATCTTCCGGCGGCGCGGGCAAGATTTTCCCGGATCGAGGCGGACACCCTGAACCGCTTCAAGGTCATGGGCGCGGGCGCAAGGGTGCTGGACGGCAAAGAGCGGCTGGCGCTGCTGCATGGTCTTCTCCATCCGGAGGGCGGACAATTCGCCTTTGAATGGGACTGGCTCCCGGCAAGCGGTCTGTCCGTCAAGGACTTTATCGCGCCTTCTTCCTTCGAGTTTGGCGAGACGCGGCGTTTCCGCATGGGTGAAATGTACGGTGCGGTGTCCTTCTTGCAGATATTAGCCCCGGAGATTCAGGACCGTATCCTCACGGATTTCATGGATGTGGAGGGGAACCTTCTCGTCACCATGCACATCCGCGGCATCAACCAGAACGAGGCAATCAAGATGGTCAAGCGCAAGATCACCGATCTGGACGCCATGAAGATTCAGGAACAGAAGAAGGCTGCACGCAGCGGCTACGATCTGGATATTCTCCCCTCCGACCTCTCCACCTACGGCGGCGCGGCGAAAAATCTCCTGCAGGATTTACAGAGTCGCAACGAGAGAATGTTCAATATGACCTTCCTCATGCTGCATCTGGCGCCCACGAAACAAAAGCTGGAGATCGCCGTTTCCCAGTCGGTCAGCGTCGCCCAGACGTACAACTGCATCCTGACCCGGCTGGACTTCCAGCAGGAGGACGGGCTTATGTCCTCGCTGCCGCTGGGCCTCAACCGTATCAAGATCGAACGGAGCCTCACCACATCGGCGCTGGCGGTATTTATCCCCTTCGTCACCCAGGAGCTTTTCATGGGCGGGGGCGCCATGTATTACGGCCTCAACGCTCTTTCCAACAACATGATCCTGCTGGATCGCAAGCAGTCCCGTTGTCCCAACGGTCTTGTGTTCGGCACGCCGGGCAGCGGCAAGTCCATGAGCTGCAAACGGGAGATCACCTATGTCATGCTGACCACAAAGGATAATGTCATCATCTGTGACCCGGAGGATGAATATTCTCCGCTGGTGAACCGGCTGGGCGGCCAGGTGATCCGGCTCTCTCCCAACAGCCGCGACTATGTAAATCCGCTAGATATCAACCTCAATTACAGCGAGGAAGAAAACCCGCTGGCGCTGAAAAGTGATTTCGTACTGTCCTTCTGTGAGCTTATCATGGGCAGCAAGACGGGGCTGGAGGCCATCGAGAAAACCGTCATTGACCGGGCCGTGCAGATGATCTACCAGCCGTACTTCGCAGACCCGCGGCCGGAGAATATGCCCGTGCTGGGCGATCTGCTGAACGCGCTTATGGCGCAGGGCATCCCGGAGGCGGAGCGTGTGGCCCAGGCGCTTGACCTGTATGTAAACGGCTCGCTCAACTTCTTCAATCACCGTACCACCGTGGATATCCGAAACCGCCTTGTCTGCTTCGATATCAAGGGCCTCGGCAAGAATCTGAAAAAGCCGGGGATGCTCATTGTCCAGGACGCGGTGTGGAACACCGTCACGGTGAACCGCTCCATTGGACGGGCCACCTGGTATTTCGTGGACGAATTTCATCTACTCTTGAAGGAGGAACAGACGGCGGCATACAGTGCGGAGGTCTGGAAGCGTTTTAGAAAGTGGGGCGGCGTTCCGACCGGGGCGACACAGAACCCCAAAGACCTGCTTTCCTCGCCGGAGATCGAAAACATTCTGGAAAACAGTGATTTTATCTATCTGCTGAACCTCTCCGCGGGCGACCGCAAGCTGATGACGGAGCGGCTGAACATCTCTGCCGAGCAGCTTGCCTATGTGACCAACGCGGACCCCGGCAGCGGCCTTCTGTTCTTCCAGAATGTGATCCTGCCCTTCCGGGACGAGTTCCCGAAGGATACGGAACTATATAAACTTCTCACGACCAAGCCCAGCGAGGTTATGCCGGAAGAATTACGATAAACTTTCTTTTTGTGGGAGGAGGTGATATAATTTCAAAATGAGGAAGTGAAATAATGAGCGATAGAATAGATTTTTCATCATTTCGAGATAATGCTCCAATAATCACAATTTCATTGTCTGGGAGAGATGCAAACATCTGTGTTTTCTTTAGCATGAATTGTTGCACAAAAATGTTTGAGCATCATGAGCAGGGGGACGATTTTCGCACGGCATTTGCAAAAGCTGTTTTTCTCATGTTTCAAAACACAGAATGTAATGATGGCGAAGGTCTGACTGAAACGGATTTTCTGAGTGCGCCGGACGACAGCTTGCTTCTTGTATTAAATGCGATTCTCGAACAAGATAATAAGCTGAAAAATGAATATGATAAGGCAACTGGAAGTAGTGCCTATGAGCAATTTTTTACAGCTAATGAATCTATACTGAAAAATGCATCGGCAGGCCTTTCAAAATCGTTCGAAAGAATATCCGGAATCTTTGAATCACAGAACAAGTTACTTTCAACATCACTTGGCAATGCTTTGAGTAATCTGACTATACCTCACGATTACCTTCCTGGGTTGACTTCCGCAATATCAAATATACCCAAATATGAGTTGCCACAATTTCATTCAGCACTGACCGACATTCCTAAAATCCCGGCATTAGAAATATCTTCTGCTATGCAGTCAATGTCGAAGATTAATTTCGCTCAGCTGCAATCCGCATTAGTAAATGTTCCTGATATCCAGTACCCCGAATTAGCATCTGTCATAGCAAAAATTCCAGAGCCAGTAATAGATGTGCAAGCCATACTAGCTCCTTTACATGATCTAGCAGAAAGTGTCCAGCACATATCTGAGGCTTTTTCACAGGCCATGCAGTCTTCGGTGCTGCAACTGGCAAACGCAACGCAATCCATACTGTCCAATATCGACTTCTCTTTGTTGACCTATCGCAAAAAGTGGAGCGCACAAAGAGAAACGCTATTAAAATATGGCTGGTTTTATTCTGATGAGCTTCCGGACGAACTCGTAAACCATATCCACGACAACCAAGAAAAATTAAGTACTGATGAAGTTAACAAGTTAATTATTGCGCATTTTCGGAACGATCGATGCAAGGCTTTAAAGACGGTAGTAAAGGGTTGGGATGAATTACCGTACTTTGCTTGTCGCAAACGAATTTTTCATGAAGCCCTCGTCAATCATTCTAGGCGCTACTTCATTTCTTCTGTAACGCTGTTAACCGTGCATACAGAAGGGGTAATTACGGATTTTGTTAGAACATCTCTTAAAAATCCACGTTACAAAGTAAAAAAAGCGATAGAGGACATCAAGAGAGAACTTGAAGGAAATAATGATGTATCAATTTATGAATATGAGGTGTTTCACGATGTAATTGATCGGATAGAAAAAGCCTTTACAGAGGGTTTTGAACATTCCAATCCCGATGCGGCTTCAAATGAATCTCGGGATAAAATTGCGCATGGTCACGTTTATGAAGCAGAAAACGAGGTCAATTCGTTAAAAAAGTTTTTATATTTAAATGAATTGTATTCATTGTTTTTATACTTGGACAAAAAAACACAGGACTAATATTCTAATGGAAAGGCCCGCCTCAGCCGAGGCGGGTTTTCTTATGCCCAAAATTCAGAAAGGAGCATGAAATGAAACAGGAAAAGCTGTATGTCATTGAGGAAAAGACCTACGAGGCCCACATTGACGAGGAAGTGCATCTCTACGGGCTGCTCCACCAGCTTGCCTTCCTTGCCGGGAAAATCAAGGACCGCCGGGACATGGAGAACCTGATCGACACCGCCCGGCGGTACGGCGAGATCGCGGAGGAAAAGTTCACCGCCTGGCGCATCCCCGGCCGCTATCTGGTGTTTGGGGACAGGAAGGACCTTGCGGAGCTGAAAGCGGCGGAGCTCACACCCTTGACCGCCGTGCTGAAAGAGCATGACGCAAAAATCAGGGAAAAGCAGCGTGCCGCTTCCAGCAATGATCCCGCCTACATCATTTCCGGCAGCGCCTTCCGTATGCTGGTGGGCGATCTCTTTGGCCTGCTGGCGCAGTATGGCTTTCTCCACAATCGTGTTCTGGAAGTGAAAACGGAGCGGCAGCTTGCGCGGCTGCAAAAGAATCTCTCCGGCGAGCATCCGGTGATCCGCAGAATGTACCGCAGGTGGGGCATCCCGGACAGTACGGGCGTTACAGGCTTCGATATGCTGGAAAGTGCCATTCGCAGGACACACCTGACGCCGTATGACCAGGACGGCAGAGAGGACGTCTATGACTGAGCTGACCCATGTGAGCCTGTTTTCCGGCACTGGTGACCGAACTGCTAAAATGACAAAATACTACATTTTCCATAGGAGGTATGTTATAATCAATAAGAGGTGATTAGGATGACGGATGTATTCTTTACTGCCACAAAGCGAGCGCTAAATAATATTACATCGAACTACGATATGGTTTGGCCTACTGCGGTCGGCCTATGGAACCTTCGCTGTATGGTCAATGGTGTTAAGAAGGAATTTCCTGAAATCACCGAGGCTGAATTAGCGGCGAAGTTCAGTCAGGGCAGCGGTATACATGGAGTGAACTATCAACGAGCGTTTATTCAAACAACATGGACGCAGCAGCAAACAAAATTCGCCTGGATTCTGTTAAATAGTACAATACCTATTTTTGAAGGTTGGTTAGAAGAACTGAAACAAAACTATTTCACGGATATGGATGTCAAGGCCCTACAATTTCCTACACAGGCACAAGCAGAAGTTGCCCGTTTGACAGCTAATTCATCCACCATGTTGCATAACTCATTTTATTCGACCTATCTCGGAAAAAGAGACAGGTGTTACGCACAGCTTGATGCTTTACTGCACTGTTATCGAGTGTTCAAAGAGGCGCGAAACTGCTATATGCACAATGGGTCTATAGCGGATCAAAAATTGATAAACGCATATACAGACTACTTGCCGTTTGCAACTGCATCATCGTTATGTGTCTCGGAAGTCCCAGATTTTCCTGCACCTGCTTTAGGAACAGAAGTTCAAGTGAGTCTAAGAGGTGTAGTTGGATTCTCATACATACTGATTAAACTTTTAGTGTCGTTAGATACAGAATTGCTTTGTGCAGCCGATGCAGAAGCTGAATTTATCGCTCGTTATCAACAAAAGCACAAAATCATGCGAACATTAAAGCCTAATGCAGATGAATCCAGACGACAGGTGAAACAGTATGTACAGCAGTGCGGCTTCCCTAAACCTTTGGCTGTCGATGATATAATTACTTTTTTACTCAATAATCACTTAATATCAAAATAGAGTTCTCAACATGATTAGACCTCGCTTCAATCGAAGCGAGGTTTTTCTATATCAAAAATCAGGAGGTGAACACAAAATAGAAAACCAACTGACCCATGTGAGCCTGTTCTCCGGCATTGGCGGGCTTGATCTGGCGGCGGAGGCGGCGGGTTTCCGCACCGTCTGTCAATGCGAGTGGGCAGACTATCCCTATTCCGTTCTGGAAAAGCACTGGCCGGATGTGCCGAGATTCCGGGATATCACGACTTTTACGAAGGAGGCGTTTTTTGAAAAAACAGGACTTGAAACCGTTACCGTCCTCTCCGGCGGCTTTCCCTGCCAGCCCTTCTCCACCGCAGGGCAGCGGAGAGGCTTTGCGGATGAACGCTACCTGTGGCCGGAAATGTGTCGCGTTATTACCGAGCTGCGGCCCCGTTGGGTGCTTGGGGAAAATGTTGCTGGCTTCATCAATATGGGGCTCGACAAAACGATCTTTGACCTGGCAAAAGCGGGATACGCTGTTCTCCCATTCGTATTTCCGGCTTGCGGCGTCGGCGCATGGCATGAGCGCCAGCGAACTTTTATCGTCGCGGCTGATGTTTCCCACACCCCTTGCCTCCGACAAGAACACCTGCAGGGACGCGGCCAACCTGGATGTGTACCTCTCCGACAACGGGATATTCCGCAAGGTGAACAAGAGCGGCGCGATCTGGAGCCTGAGCCTGTCGGCGGCGGTGTTCTATCTGACCCCGGCAGCGTCGGAGGGCTACCGCTCCACGCTGAAACCAGCGGCGTTTCGGAACAGCGCCCCGTCTGCCAACCTGTCATCCCAGGTGATCCAGCAGGAGCGGCCGATATCCGAGACGGCGGCGCTGAACCCGGATTGGGTGGAATGGCTCATGGGCTTCCCGCAGAAATGGACGGACGTATCCTCTGGGCCGCCGAGCCGGAGGGAGTCCCCCGTATCACCGAAAACACCGCGGACCGCGCCCTACGGCTGAAAACCCTGGGCAACGCGGTCTGCCCGCCCCAGGCATATCCCATTTTCAAGTGTATCTCCATGATTGAGACGGGCGAGTGCGTGAGCATTTGCCCCTACGGAAAGGCAGGTGGTGACGCATGAAGGAATGGAAGGCCGCCGAGAAGGAGGCGCAGAAGATGACCCGCGACGGAGCCATTTCCGTCAACATGGTCACAGGCGAGGCAAGCCGGGTGTCCGACCGTGCGCCGGAGCAGGGCTATTCTTCCTCCGGCGATTCCACAGCGTTTGTTCGCAGCGCGGCGGAGCGGCTGGATGACCGACGTATCCACAAAAGTGAAAAGAAAAAGCGCCGGAAACGGCGCAGGTCCTACCGGGAGGGTACGGCGGCCAACGACCGTCCATCCTCCCGTTTGCAGTTCTCAAGCGAGGAACGCTCCGCGCCGGAGCTGCAAAAAGTGATCCGCAAGTCTGACAAGGCGGCAGACAAGCTGGACGCGGCACGGGCCGCCGTCCCCGAAAAGCAGCCCTCGCTCCATCAGCCGGTGAATCCGCTGGCGCGGCCGCTGCAGGAGATCGGCCACGCCGCCCATGCGAAGGTGCATGAGGTGGAGCAGGAAAATGTCGGCGTGGAGGCGGGACATTTGGCAGAGCGCGGCATGGAAAAGGCTGTCCGCTACGGAAACCGCAAGCTCCACAACTGGCAGGCGGACCGCAAGCTGAAACCCTGGCGGGAGGTATCCAGCGCAGAGCAGGCGGCGGTCCAGGCCAATGCGGATGCGCTGTATCAAAAGGCACTGCGGGAGAATCCGCAGCTTGCGACCAGCAACCTCATTTCCCGGATGTGGCAGAAAAAGAAGCTGCAAAAGCAGTATGCCGCAGCATACCGGGCGGCGCATCGTGCCGGGGACGCGGCGGCAGCGGCGCAGGCAGCATCGAAGGGTGCAACGAAAAGCGCGGATGCGGCGAAGAAGGCCGGAGAGTTTGTTTCCAAACACAAAAGAGCATTTCTGCTTGTGGGCGGGATCGGCCTGCTGCTAGTCATGCTGCTGGGGCTGCTGCAATCCTGTTCCTCCATCTTCGGCGGAGGCGTGTCCAACATTGTCGCGTCCTCCTATCTCTCTGAGGATTCTGACCTGCTGGCGGCAGAGGCCGCCTACTGTGCGATGGAGGATGAATTGCGGGAGTATCTGGACACCTATGAGCAGACCCACGATTATGACGAATACCATTTTGATCTGGACGAGATCAAGCACGATCCCTATGTGCTGTTGTCCATTCTGTCGGCGCTCCATGAGGGTCAGTTCACCATTGACCAGGTACAGGACGATCTTCAAATGCTGTTTGACAAGCAATATATCCTTACCGAGACGGTCACCACGGAGACCCGATATCGCACCGAGACGAGAACAGACAGCGAGGGCAACGAATATGAAGTGGACGTTCCGTACACGTATTACATCTGCACCGTGGAGCTTGAAAACTTCGATTTGAGCCACGCTCCCGTTTACATCATGGATACCGAAACGCTCTCCATGTACGCCGTGTATATGTCCACGCTGGGAAACCGCTCTGACCTGTTCCCGTCATCCGGGTATGTGGACAAGTACATCACGAACCCGCCGGAGGACTATGAAATCCCTGCGGAATACCTGTCTGATGAACGCTTTATGGCGCTTATTACGGAGGCGGAAAAATACTTGGGATATCCCTACGTCTGGGGCGGCAGCAGCCCTTCCGCCTCTTTTGATTGCAGCGGCTTTGTCAGCTATGTTCTGACCAACAGCGGCCTTTGCAATACTGGGCGGCTGGGCGCGCAGGGCCTTTACAACATTTCTACACGGGTATCCGATCCGCAACCGGGCGACCTGGTGTTTTTCGTTGGGACCTATGATACCGCGGGCATCTCCCACGTCGGATTCTATGTGGGGCTGGATGAAGCGGGCAACCCCATGTTTCTGCACTGCGGCGACCCGATCCAGTACGCAAGGCTCAATACAAGCTACTGGCAGCAGCACTTTTACGCCTACGGCAGACCGCCGTATGATTGATGGAGGTGAGCATATCAATATTGTTTCCTATGGCGGCGGTGCGAACAGCACCGCCCTTCTTGTTGGGCTGCACCAGCACCGTATCCCCGTTGACCTGATCCTGTTTGCAGATACGGGCGGCGAGCATCCCCATACCTACGCCTATCTGGATATCATGGATCGCTGGCTGAAGGATCACGGTATGCCGGAGATCACACGGGTCTATAAGACCACGAAGGACGGCAGGAGGCTGACCTTGGAGGATGAATGTCTGAAAAGCGGCACGCTGCCCTCTATCGCCTACGGCTTCAAGCGGTGTTCTCTGAAACACAAGATCGGGCCGCAGGAAAAGTTCTGCAACAACTATCCTCCATGCCGCAAGGTCTGGGTCAGCGGGAAAAAGGTGGTCAAGTTCATCGGCTATGACGCTGGCGAGCACTACCGCAGCGATAAGGTCCTTCTGCGTGATCTGGCAGACCCGAAGTACAGCAAGTGGTATCCCCTGATGGAATGGGGCTGGGACCGGGAGGCGTGTATCCGGGCAATCGAGGCGGCTGGCCTGCCGCAGCCGGGAAAGTCCTCCTGTTTTTTCTGCCCCAGTATGCGGACGGAGGAGATCATCGATCTGCGGGAGCATTACCCGGATTTGTTCCGGCGTGCGCTGGCATTGGAGGATAACGCACGGGCCAACCTGAAAACCGTTCAGGGGCTTGGACGCAACTATTCATGGAGAGAACGATTTGGAAAGGAGTTTATTTGACTATGGCAACTACTGAGAAGATCCGTCGTGACATTGAGAAAGTCCGGGAGAAGATCACGGATCAGCAGAAGCGCCTTCGTGCGCTGGAGGCGCAGCTTGCGGAGGAAGAAAATCTGGAAATTGTCCGCATGGTGAAGGCTGTCCACATGGACAACAAGGAGCTGACCGCCTTCCTGCGTGCCTACGCCAGCGGCATGATCTCCCTGCCGGAAGGGATGATGGAAAGGGAGGGCGCCGCTGATCCCGACACGATGGAGGGTGCCGACGATGAAGAATAAACACATGATCCGCATGTTTGCAGTGCTGCTGGCCGTTATGCTCTGCATGACGGTCTTTTCCACGGTCGCTTTTGCAAGTGATGGGGATGCAGCTTCTACCTCCGAGGCGCAGACGGAACCGACTGACAGCGCGGATGTCACCGGGGCCGATCTCTCCGAACTGATCTCCGCGCTGTTCGGCTCTATCAGCACGGAGAAATCCGGCAAGACCGGAACCGTCACCACCAACGGCGGCAAGCTGAATGTCCGCACGGGCGCTGGGCTGGATAACTACGCCTTTACGCAGCTTCCCAACGGGACGGTGGTAGAGGTCGTCGGCACGGACGGCGACTGGTATATGGTCCGGCTGCCAGAGAAGATCGGCTACGTCTATTCCGGCTATATGACGCTCAGTGATACAGGTGGCGAAAATGATGGTAACTTTTCCTTCTCTATTAATCCCGATAAATTAAGCGAGCTGTTTGAGCAGCTTATGGGCGGCAGCGGAGGCGCCGCCCTGACGCCGGACGGAAACCTTTCGCTGATCGACGATATCGGCAGCAGCACTCGGAGCGGCAAGCAGTTTATCACGGTGGAAACGAAGAACGGCAACATGTTCTACCTCATTATTGACCGTGACGATGAGGGCGAGGAAACCGTGCATTTTCTGAACCAGGTGGATGAGGCTGACCTTCTGACGCTCATGGGAGACGATGTGCCCGCAGCGGAGACATCTGCCATCTGCAACTGCAAGGAAAAGTGTGTGGCTGGCGCGGTGAACACGAATTGCCCTGTCTGCAAAAATAATCTCTCCGAGTGCAGCGGCAAGGAAGTTGTGGCAGAGCCGGAGCCTGAACCGGAGCAGCCGGAGAAAAAGAGCGGCAGCGGCCTGTTGGCTGTGGTGGCGCTGCTGGTGCTGGCAGGCGGCGGAGCCTTCGCCTATGTGAAGTTCATCAAGCCGAACCGCAGTAGCGTGAAGGTCAGCGCCGATCCCGACGAGTACGATTTTGAGGATGAGGAATATCTTACCGAAGATGAAAGTGGCGATATAAAAGACAACTGACCCGTATAGTAAAATCCATTAAAAAAGAACTGTGCGTACCTGTCAAAACAGGTCGCACAGTTCTTCCATTATATTCCTTGGATTGCGGCTTTAACCATTGATGTAACGATTGCGGACGATATTTCTTTTACGGCATCAAGGACAAGTGGTATCCCCTTGGACTTAATAGTTTCCTTTGTCTTATTCCAAACGGTATCACTCTTGATTTTGTCTAAAAGCTCATGTCCTTCCCAAGTTAATCGCCCAACACCAAAAAAGTAAAGTCCATCTCCCGCATACTGAGCTTTATAGTCATAAATTAAACCGGCATCGTGAAGCAATGCACAATGATATGCAATAGTTTTCATGTCGTAGCCATCAATTTGAACATCGCTCCCTGGGAGCCAAGTATCGACATATTTTCCTTCGATGACAAAAAGAATTTTCCTGATAAGATCCATATCGCGCTGCATTTAATCACCTCTTTTGAACTATACACTATTTTACTACTTATCGCAATGAAAGGAGTAGCTTATTTGAAACTGATTATCGCAGAAAAACCGAGCGTGGCAAAATCTATCGCGTCGGCCCTGGGTGCTTCATCCAGGGCCGATGGCTTTTATGAGGGCAACGGCCTTCTCGTATCCTGGTGCGTGGGGCACCTGGTATCCCCAATGGATGCGGGCGGCTATGACGAGCGTTTCAAGAAATGGCGTTATGACGATCTTCCCATTCTGCCGGAGCCGTTCCGCTATGTGCTGGCACCGGGCAAGGAGGACACCTTTGAAAATCTCTGTGCCCTGATGGACCGCCCCGACGTGGATACCATCGTCAATGCCTGTGACGCCGGGCGCGAAGGCGAGCTGATCTTCCGTCTGGTGTATCAAATGGCGGATTGCCACAAACCGATCCTTCGCCTTTGGATTTCCTCGATGGAGGACAGCGCCATCCGGGAGGGATTTTCTGATCTGCGCCCCGGCGCCGATTATGAAGCCCTGTATCAATCTGCCCTCTGCCGCCAGAAAGCGGATTGGCTGGTGGGGATCAATGCCACGCGCCTTTTCTCCGTCCTCTATCACCGCACCTTGAATGTGGGTCGTGTGCAGACGCCTACGCTGGCAATGCTGGCAGAGCGTGACGCAAAAATCACACTGTTCCACAAAGAGAAATATCATCTGTTGCACCTGACGTTGGACGGAGCCGAAGCAGTGTCGGAGAAGTTCACCGATTCGGCGGAGGCGGAACAGGCAGCGGCGGCGTGCAAGGGTGCGGCCGTCACCTGTACCTCTGTTACCCATGAGCAGAAGAAAGAGCAGCCGCCGAAGCTCTATGATCTCACTACCTTGCAGAGGGAGGCAAACCGCCTGTTTGGATACACGGCGAAGCAGACCCTTGACTACGCCCAGAGCCTCTACGAAAAGAAGCTGCTGACCTATCCCCGCACGGACA